>OGCN01000128.1_pt1 | contig 126401 bp, 108 predicted proteins | sample 1570181 | NCBI WGS metagenome assembly OGCN01 (sample SAMEA4370584, study PRJEB24528) | human gut metagenome | reverse complement strand
ACGCCCTTGGAAGTGGACACGATCGCAACACCCAGGCCACGCAGGACACGGGGCAGCTCGTCAGCACCGGCATAAACACGCAGGCCGGGCTTGGAGACGCGGCGCAGGCCGGAAATGACTTTTTCCTTGCCGGGGTTGTTGTACTTCAGGGTAACATGGATCACGCCCTGGGCGCCGTCCTCCACCAGCTGAAAGGCCTTGATGTAGCCTTCGTCCAGCAGAATCTGGGCAATGGCCTTCTTCATGTTGGACGCGGGGACATCCACGGTGTCATGCTTGGCGTTGTTCGCGTTACGGATACGAGTCAGCATATCCGCAATGGGATCTGTAATGTGCATAGGGTAATACCTCCTATAAGATTACAGGCAGCGCCTGTATCAGCGGCAAGGTATCGGGTCTCAGAGGAACCGACCTATTGCCGCCGGCCGGGGACCATTCTCCGTAGGTACGGAGAAAACTTTATGGGAACGCCGACCGGATGGTTGGGTGCATCCGGTCAGGCGATACCATACTGATTACCAGGAAGCCTTCCGTACGCCGGGGATCTGGCCCTTGTGGGCCAGTTCACGGAAGCAGATACGGCAGATACCGTAGTCACGCAGATACGCGTGGGGACGGCCGCAGATCTTGCACCGGTTGTAGCGGCGGGTGGAAAACTTAGGCTCAGCCTGCTGCTTGAGCTTCATGGATAATTTAGCCATTGATCGTTCTCCTCCTAATTACTTGCCGAAGGGAGCGCCGATCAGGGTCAGCAGCTCTCTTGCCTCTTCGTCGGTCTCCGCGGTGGTGCAGATGACGATATCCATACCACGGATCTTGTCGATCTTATCATACTCGATTTCCGGGAAGATCAGCTGTTCCTTCACGCCCAGGGCATAGTTGCCGCGGCCGTCGAAGGAGTTGGGGCTGATGCCGCGGAAGTCACGGACACGGGGCAGGGCCACATTGAACAGGCGGTCCAGGAACTCCCACATCTTGTCCTGGCGCAGGGTGACCTTGGCGCCGATGGGCATTCCCTCACGAACCTTAAAGTTTGCCACGGACTTCTTGGCCTTGGTGACAATGGCCTTCTGGCCAGTGATGACACCCAGGTCACGGACCACAGCGTCCAGCACCTTGGCGTTGTCCCGGGCTTCCCCGCAACCCACGTTCACAACGATCTTCTCAATGCGGGGGATCTGCATGGTGCTCTTATAGTTGAACTTCTGCATGAGGGCAGGAGCAACTTCTTCTCTGTACTTTGCTTTCAGATTGGGCATTTCAGACATCATTGACTCCTCCTCTCTCAGATTTCAGCGCCGCAGTGCTTGCAGACACGGACCTTCTTGCCGTCCACCATCTTGCTGGCGGCGCGGGTGGGCTTGTCGCACTTGGGGCAGACACGCATCACCTTGCAGGCATACAGGGGGGCTTCCTTCTGGATGATGCCGCCCTCGTCGCCCTGCTTGCGGGGCTTGGTGTGGCGGGAGACCACGTTGACCTTCTCCACGACCACCTTGCCGCTCTTGGGCATGACCTCCAGGACCTTGCCCTGCTTGCCCTTGTCCTTGCCGGACAGGACGACGACCAGGTCGTCCTTCTTGATGCTCATTTTATTCATGCTCATTATCCTCCCTTACAGCACTTCGGGAGCCAGGGACAGGATCTTCATATAATCCTTGTCGCGCAGCTCGCGGGCCACAGGGCCAAAGATACGGGTGCCGCGGGGGTTCTTGTCCTCCTTGATGAGGACGGCGGCGTTGTCGTCGAACCGGACGTAGGAGCCGTCGGGGCGGCGCACGCCGCGGGAAGTACGGACGATGACGGCCTTGACGACCTCGCCCTTCTTCACGGTTCCGCCGGGCTGAGCCTTGCGGACGGAAGCCACGATCACATCCCCGATGTTGCCGAACTTACGGCTGGAGCCGCCCAGCACGCGGATGGTCTTGATTTCCTTGGCGCCGGTGTTATCGGCGACCTTCAGATAGCTTTCTTCCTGAATCATGCCGGCACCTCCTTATTTCGCCTTCTCGATGATCTCAACCACGCGCCAGCGCTTATCCTTGGACAGGGGGCGGGTCTCCATGACGCGGACGCGGTCACCCACGCCGCACTGGTTGTTCTCATCGTGAGCCTTCAGCTTATAGGTTCTCTTTACGATCTTCTTGTACAGAGGATGGGCCACGCGGTCGGCGATGGCGACCACGACGGTCTTATCCATCTTGTCCGAAACCACCAGGCCGACTCTGGTCTTACGGGAAGAAGTTCTGTTTTCAGGCATGATTCAGTTCCTCCTTACTGGCCAGCGAGCTGCTGCTCACGGATAATGGTTTTGACTCTGGCAATGTCGCGCTTCACTTCATTGATGCGGACAGGATTTTCCAGCTGATTGGTGGCATGCTGGAGACGGAGCTGGAAGAGGTCTTTCTTCAGCTCGGTCAGCTTCTTTTCCAGATCAGCGGAAGACAGTTTGCGTACCTCGTTTGCCTTCATCATGCTTCACCACCATTCTCGCTCTCAGGGGCCGTTTCTTCTTTGGTCACAATCTTCGTCTTGATGGGCAGCTTGTGGCTGGCCAGACGCAGTGCCTCGCGGGCGACTTCCTCGGAAACACCGGCGATCTCGAACATCACACGGCCGGGCTTCACCACAGCCACCCAATACTCGGGGGAACCTTTACCGGAACCCATGCGGGTCTCCGCAGGCTTCTCGGTGATGGGCTTGTCGGGGAAGATGGTGATCCAAACTTTACCGCCACGCTTCATGTAACGAGTCATAGCGATACGAGCGGCCTCAATCTGGCGGTTGGTAATCCAGTGAGCCTCGAGAGCCTGGATGCCGTACTCGCCGTGATGCAGCTGGGTGTAGCCCTTGGCCTTGCCCTTCATAGAGCCGCGTTGCACCTTGCGGTGGCGAATGCGCTTAGGAGCTAGCATTATTTAGCACCCCTTTCGTTGCGATCATTGCGGTCGCGACGGCCGCGCGACGGACGAGAGTTGCCCTCGAGAGCAGGCTGCGGAGTCTTGCCACCGGGGAGTTTTTCGCCGTGGTAGATCCACACTTTGATGCCGATGGAACCCATCGTGGTAGCAGCGGTGCAGAAGCCGTAGTCGATCTTCGCACGCAGGGTGTGCAGAGGCACACGGCCTTCGCGGTACCACTCGCGGCGGCTCATCTCAGCGCCACCAAGACGGCCGGAGCACTGGATACGAATGCCCAGAGCGCCAGACTTGCGAGCGGACTGAACAGCCTTGCGCATGGCGCGACGGAACGCGACACGGCCTTCGAGCTGCTCAGCGATGGACTGGGCAACCAGGTTGGCGTCGAGCTCGGGGCGCTTGACCTCGATGACCTCGATGTTCACCGGGCCGCCAACGATCTTGGCGAGTTCCTTGCGGAGCTGCTCGATCTCGGAGCCCTTCTTGCCAATGACAACGCCCGGGCGAGCGGTGGTGATGATGACCTTCACCTTGTCGCCAGCGCGCTCGATCTCGACCTTAGCAACAGCAGCCTTGGCGAGATACTTGTCCAGGAACTTGCGAATCTCCATGTCGTTAGCGAGGTTCTTCGCGTAGTCCTTGTCGGAATACCAACGGCTACGCCAATCCTCGGTGATGCCGAGACGGAAGCCGGTGGGCATAACTTTCTGACCCATGCTTTATGCCTCCTTCGGCGCAACGATGATCGTGATGTGGCTGGTGCGCTTGCGGATGCGAGCGGCAGAGCCCTTTGCACGAGGACGAATGCGCTTGAACGTGGGGCCTTCGTCGACGAACGCGGCCTTCACGACCAGGTTGTCGGTGGACATGCCATGGTTGTTCTCGGCATTTGCCACGGCCGAGTTGAGAACCTTCTCAATGGTCTCGGCGATAGCGCGCTCCGAGAAGCGCAGGATTTCGCGGGCGCGGACAACGTCCTTGCCGCGGACTTGGTCGATGACGACGCGAGCCTTGCGGGGGCTCACGCGCACATACTTGGCGACTGCCTTAGCTTCCATGTGCGGTCTGCCTCCTTACTTATTTCTTGCTCTTGTCGGCGTGGCCCTTGAACGTGCGCGTAGGCGCAAATTCGCCGAGCTTGTGACCGACCATGGATTCGGTAACGTATACGGGCACGTGCTTGCGACCATCGTGCACGGCAATGGTGTGACCCACCATGTCGGGGAAGATGGTCGAGGAGCGCGACCACGTCTTGATGACGTGCTTTTCGCCAGCTTCGTTCATCGCGGCAATGCGGCCGAGAAGACGCGGCTCGACGAAAGGACCCTTCTTCAAACTTCTGCTCACGGTTTCTCCTTAGCGTTCTAGCTCGCGCTACTTCTTGCGACGACGGATGATCAGGCGGCTCGAAGCCTTCTTCGGGTTGCGGGTGCGATGGCCCTTGGTGGGCTTGCCCCACGGAGACACAGGATGACGTCCCGAAGACTTGTTCTTGCCTTCGCCACCACCGTGCGGGTGGTCGACCGGGTTCATAACCGTACCACGGACGGTCGGGCGGATGCCCTTCCAGCGGTTACGGCCAGCCTTGCCGATCTTGATGTTGGCATGCTCGGCGTTGCCGACTTCGCCAACAGTCGCGCGGCAGGTGAGCAGCACGCGGCGCATCTCAGAAGAGGGCATGCGCAGAATGGCGTACTTGCCTTCCTTACCCATGAGCTGGATAGAAGTACCAGCGGAGCGAGCCAGCGCAGCACCCTTGCCGGGCTGCAGCTCAACTGCATGGATGAGGGTACCAACAGGGATGTCAGCCAGAGCAAGCGAGTTGCCGGGCTTAATGTCGGCCTCAGAGCCAGACATAACCATGTCGCCGACCTTCAGGCCCTTCGGGTGAAGGATGTAGCGCTTCTCGCCATCAACGTAATGGAGAAGAGCGATACGGGCGGAACGGTTCGGGTCGTACTCGATGGTAGCGACCTTGGCGGGGATGCCGTCCTTGTTGCGCTTGAAGTCGATGATACGGTAACGACGCTTCACGCCGCCGCCCTGATGACGGGTGGTGATGCGACCCTTGTTGTTGCGGCCGGCCTTCTTAGGCAGCGGCGCAAGCAGCGACTTCTCGGGCTTCGTGCAGGTGATTTCGGCGAAATCCGAAACCGTCTGGAAGCGGCGACCAGCGCTGGTCGGCTTGTATTGCTTGATTCCCATCAAACAACCTTTCTTCCTTGGAAGCCTGCTCGCGTGCCACTCCATGCACGTACCAGGCGTTCCACTTACATATCGGGAACGATTGCCGAATGAGGCGCTTATTGGAGTGCACGCCCTCGACTCCGTTCCCACGCGCCCGGGTGTATCCATACACAGCAGGACGCAACTGCAGAATTATAAGGAGTCAAAAGTGAAATGGGAGGTATGAAAGCGAAGTTCACAAAATTCGCACGTTCGCCGACCTGCGGAATCACGCAGACCCGGCGAGAGGGGAATGCGCTCGACCACAGCGAGCTACCGTTCGCCTTCGGCTCACTATGCGCTCGTTTGGCGGTGTTTCATTTTAGAATAAAAAGCAATTTGAACACCGACGGTCGGGTGCATTCCCCTCTCGCCGGGTCGAAGCGATTCTGCCGATTTGGTTACAATTAGCCCTGGGTCTGCCGAAGGCATGCACGAGGCCGTCGGCGTTCACTCTTGATTTTCATCTCATAATTAAGCGCCGCCAAGCGAGCGCATAGCGAACGAAGTGAGCGGTAGCTCGCTGCGGCCTTGAGCATGCCTTCGGCAGACCCAGGGCCACAGCAGGGTGCGTTATTCCTTCGCAGCGGCTTTTTTCGCCGTCGTTTTCTTGGCGGCCATCTTTTTGGCGGGAGCTTTTTTCGCGGCGGGCTTTGCAGCTTTCTCGGCCTTTTCGGCCTTCTTCGCCTCGGCCTTCGCGGCCTTCTCGGCGGCTTCGCGCTCTTTGCCCGGGCAATTGAAGTTCGGGCACAGCTTCCACGGGCCACGGGCGGTGGTCACGATTACCATGGGAGCACCGCAATCGGGGCAGGTTTCCTCAGTGGCGGTGAGCTTGCCGTATTGCGGAAGCGGATAGCTCGTCTCGCATTCCTCGTAGTTCTCGCAACGAATGAAACGCTTGAGCGTGCGCGGGTTCTTCGACGCGATGAGCTGCTTGTCGAGGCCCTTCGCGGCACACGTCGGGCACTTCCCCACCACGATATCGGGCTCGTGATTCGTGGGGCAATTCGGATCGATGCACTGGATGCGCGGCTTGCTGCGGAAGGCGGTCACCTTGATTTGGGGCATACCGCACTCGGGGCACTTTTCCTCGACCGCTTCGATTTTGCCCTTCGGCAACGGGTAGGTCACATCGCACTCAGGCCAACCGGAACAGCCGATGAACATCGAGCGCGTTTTCTGGCTCGCGCGCAGTTGCAGGTCTTTGCCGCACTTCGGACACGGTCCCACATATGCGTCGGCGGCCACGGCGTCGGCTAAGGCATCTTTAATTTGCTCCTGATGGGGCAAAAGCTCATTGAGCACGTCATTCAAGATGTCGCGCGACAAATCGACCACGTCTTTTTGGGTCTTATTGCCGGCGGCAATCTGGTTCATATCTTCTTCGAGCGTCGCCGTCATGTCGGGGCTCGTGATTTGCGGTGCGAACTGGCCGAGCGCGTCGCATACGGCAATGCCGAGCTGGCTTGGCTCGATAGGATCGTTCTGCACGTATTTCACCGTGTAAAGGCGTTCGATAATCGCATGGCGCGTGGCCTTGGTGCCCAAGCCCAAACGCTCCATTTCCTGAATGAGCTTGCCCTGGGAATAGCGCGCCGGCGGCTCGGTCTGCTTCTTGGTGCATACGGCGCCCTTGAAATCGACTGTTTGGCCTTCGGCAAGAGCGGGCAGCTGCTCTTCTTTTTTCATGCCGTACGGGTAAATGGCGCGAAAGCCCGGCTTCACGACGACGTCGCCACGCACCGCGAACGGCTCGGCATTCACTTCGATGGTCACCTTCGTGCCTTCGATGACGGCGGCATCGGAAAGGGTCGCCAAGAAGCGGCGGGCGATGAGGTTATAGAGCTTCCACTCAGGCGCGCCGAGCTTATCGGGGTCGGCGGCAGCCGTGGGGTGAATAGGCGGATGGTCGGTCGTTTCCTTCTTGCCTCGCGTGGCAACAAGCTTGCCGCGCTTCAGCAGTTCCTGGCAATACGGACGATATGCCGCAACGTCGGAAAGCTTTTTCACCGTGCCTTCGAGATCGAGTGATTCGGGATACACCGTGTTGTCGACACGCGGATAGGAAATATAGCCGTCCATGTACAGGCTTTCAGCCAGACGCATAGTGCGTGCGGGAGAAAGGCCCTCGCTCGCTGCGGCGGCCATAAGCGACGTGGTATTGAACGGCACCGGAGCAGCCTGCGTGCGCTTTTTCTTCTCGATGGCGGAAACTACGCCGGAAGCCTGGCCCTCAACATGGGACATAACGGCATTCGCGGCCTCTTCGCTCTTGAAGCGAGCCGTCGCGTGCGGAGCGCTGAACTCGTCGGCGGCATGCTGGAAGTCGCCCTTGATCACCCAATAGTCCTCGGGCACAAACGCCATGCGCTCGCGCTCGCGAGCGACGATGAGCGCAAGCGTCGGGGTTTGAACGCGGCCCGAGCTGCGCACGTTGCCGTAACCGGCGAATTTCACGATAGTGAGATAGCGCGTGAGCACAGCACCCCAGATGAGGTCGATTTCCTGACGGCTCTCGCCCGCTGCGGCCAGATCTTCATCGAGTTTCACGAGATTCGTGAAGGCATGCGTGATTTCCTCTTTCGTGATGGCCGAATAGCGCGCACGGAATACCGGCGCGGTGTCGTTCACCTGCTTGATTTGGCCGAGCGCATCAGAACCGATGAGCTCGCCTTCGCGGTCGAAGTCGGTCGCGATAATGATTTCGTCGGCCTTCTTGGCCAAGTTCTTCAAGCTGCGAATGATGTCCTTTTCCTTCGGCAGCTTCTCGATGGGCGCATATGCCAAATACGGCAGCGCGTCCATCTTCCACGCGCCCATGGCGACGCCATCGGCCAAAAACGGCTTACGCTTGGTTTTGAACGGCGGTTTCGCGAGAAAATCGGGAATATCGGCAGGCACGACTTCGCCGTCGGCAGTCACGCCCTGCCAGCCCTTCGTTTTCTTGTAGACGATTTGCACAACGAAATCGGGCTCGAGGATATGGCCGCGCAAGCCGATGGTCACCCATTCTTCGCCATCGAGTTCGAAACGGTAGACGGGCGTGTTGTAGACCTTGTCGGCCTTCGGCTTTTTAATGCCCAGCAAATCGGCGATTTTCTGGGCGGCGATATTCTTCTCAGTAACGACGAGCTTCAAAGCGAGTCCTCCCGATTTCCTACCTATATATAAGGCGATTGCGCAGCGCGATTGGCTTACGGGCAAAAGCGCCACAGCACCCATTGCAAGCGGTGCGAAAGCGACCGAATTGCGAGCGCATACATGCTAAACGCCCGATAGCATACACGAAATTGCAACTATCGGGCGAATTTTTATACGAGACGATATTTTGCGGGCGCAAGCGATACGTGGCGTGCAGGCCTTTATCGAAATGTTTTTCTTTGTCCAAACCGGCATATTCACGCATGCGCCCCCTTGATTTCGCGCTACTCGACCGGCCTGGTGCGACGCATGGCGGGAATAAGGAACACGCAGGCAATCGCGACCGCCGCAGCGCCGATGAGTGCGCCCGCGAAACACACCGACCCCATGCCGAAAGCAGTGCTCACCGCGCCGCCCACCGCCGAGCCGCCGCCGATTCCCAAGTTAAAGATGCCCGAGTAAATGGCCGTGGCGACCGCCGCCGCATGCGGAGGCGCAAAGCGCAATATCTCAGACTGGTAGGCCACGTTGAACGACACGCCGCAAATGCCCCACAGCACGAACACCACAAGCACCGAGCCCATGCCACCGAGCGCAGCGGGCATCATAAGCGCGAGCGCGAGCGCCACGCCGGCGAGCGAGACGCGAATGTACCAATAGCGCCGGCGCTTGCCCACGTAGAAGCGCGCGAACAAAAAGCTGCCGATAACGCCCGCCACGCCAAACATCATGAGCGAGGTGGTGATGGCCTCGTCGGAAAGCCCGCCTATCTGCTGCAGATAGGGCTCCACGTAGCTGTAACCCGTGTAATAGGCCGTAGCAATGACGGCCGTGCCCACAAACAGCGACAGCAGCACCGGGTTTTTCACCAGGCCGGGAAGCTGGCTTACCTTAAACGGCTCACCCGCGCTCATTTTCGGCACGGCGAAGAAGAGCACTGCGAGCAGCGCAACCGTGAACGCCGCGATGCAGGCGAACGTCATGCGCCAGCCGAGAGCCAAGCCGATGACGCGTCCCAAGGGCAAACCGAGAATCTGGGCGATTGAAGAGCCCGTAACGATGGCGGAAAGCGCAATCGAGCGATGTTCGAGCGAGACGGCACGCGCCGCGATGGAAGGCGCGATAGACCAGAAAATCGCATGCGCGCACGCGACAATGAGACGAGCGCCCATAAGCGGGAAATAGCCGGGAGCAAGCGCCGAGCAGAGCTGTCCCACGCCGAACACCCCGACCACTGCTAAAAGCAGCGGACGGAAGCTGAACCGCGATGTCGCCACCATAAGCGGCACCGACAACAGGCACACCGCCCACGCGTATGCCGTGATAAGAATGCCACCCGTCGCTTCATTCACGCCAAAATCGGCCGAGATGTCAACGAGCAGGCCGATGGGCATGAACTCCGACGTGTTGAATATGAACGCCGCCGCCGCAACCGAGATAATCGCCGCCCACTCGCGAGCCGTTATTTTCCCAGCATTCGATGCCACGCCTTCGCATCCCTTCTTCTCTGCGCAAGACAAACGGGCGCGTTCGGGAATCGCCTTCAGCATTCCACCGCGCGAACCGCCGCCTCGCATTCCGCTTTCTGAAGGAGTGGATTATAGAACAAGCCGCCAGGGGCAATAATCCCCCAGCGGCTTTCTTGCAAAAGGTTTACACGCGTAACGTCCCGACCTCAAGTTCCCCGCACAAACGCGAGGCGGCAATGGAAGTCGCGCCCATGAACGTGCGGTCTTTATGCGCCCAGCACCTCGCCGCAGACCTTCGCGCTTTCGGCGGCGTCTTTGCAGTAGTAGTCGGCGCCGACCATTTCAGCGTATTCGGCGGTAATAACCGCACCACCCACGAACACTTTCACATCGGGCGCCTGCTCGCGCAAAAGCGCGATGGTGTCCTCCATGCCTCGCACCGTGGTGGTCATGAGCGCCGAGAGGCCCACGAGCTTGATATCGTGCTCGCGCACGCAATCGAGCACGGCCTGCGGCTCCACATCACGGCCCAGGTCATATACCGTGTAGCCGTAATTTTCGAGTAGCATGCGCACGATGTTCTTACCAATATCGTGAATGTCGCCCTTCACCGTGGCGATGGCAACCGAACCCTTATCGGCAACAGCCCCGCTGCCGCCCTGTTCTTTGATGACGTCAAAGCCGGCTTTCGCCGCTTCCGCCGACGCCATGAGCTGAGGCAGGAAGAACTTGCCTTTCTCGAAACGTTCGCCCACATCATCGAGCGCAGGAATCAGGTGGCCGTTGATGACCTCCATGGCGTCGCACGTTTCGAGTAATTTCAAAACCGCCTCGGGCATGTTGGCCTTGCGGCCCGTGACCACGAAACGGCGCAATCCGAAATCGGCCACATCGTCGAAGGCGTCGCCTGCTGCGGGCGCAGGCGCCGAGGCGCTTCCCTGCACCGTCGCCGCTCCAGGAGCGCCGGCCACGGCCGACATGCTCTTGTTCGCGTATTCGGAAATGTAGCCCTGCGCCGAGACGTCTTGCCCGCATAGCACGCGCCACGTATCGACGATTTCGCGATAGCGCGCGGAAAGCGGGTTCAGAATGGGCATGTCGAGGCCCGCCGAAAACGCCGCCGCCAAGAAGGTGGCGTTCACGATTTCGCGCAAAGGCAGACCAAAGCTCACGTTCGATACGCCGAGCACCGTGCGCACACCCAAGCGCTCCTTCACCATCGTGATGGCGCGCAAAATCTCGACGACTTCAGCCTGATTGGTCGACGCGGCCATGACCAGGCAATCGATGAAGATATCGCTGCGTGGGATGCCGTATTTGTCGGCTTCTTCCACAATGCGCTGAGCCACGGCGAAGCGGCCCTCGGCTGTAGGAGGTATGCCCTGCTCATCGAGCGCGAGGCCCACAACCGCGCAACCGTAGTGTTTAGCGACAGGCAGCACGGCATCGAGGCTTTCTTGCTTGCCGTTCACGGAGTTGATAATCGGCTTACCCGAATACACGCGCACAGCAGCCTCTACGGCAACCGGATCCGACGAGTCGATTTGCAAGGGCAAAGGCGACACGCCCTGGATTTTGCCCACGAGCGACACGAGCGTCGCCGCCTCGTCGATTTCGGGCAGGCCGGCGTTCACGTCGAGCGCGTCGGCACCCGCTTCCGTCTGGGAAATGGCTTCACCCAACACATAGTCGAGATTGCCCTCGCGAAGCGCGGCCTTGAGTTTCTTCTTACCCGTAGGGTTGATGCGCTCGCCAATGGTTGCAACGTCGCGGCCAGCCAGAAGCGTGGCATGGCTCGCCGACGTAATGCCGCACGCGGGAGCCACGTCGCGCTCGACGGGCACGCGGCCCGCCACGAGCGCCGCCTCTTTCGCGATATAGTCGGGATTCGTGCCGCAACAGCCACCCACAACCGACACGCCTTCGTCGACCATTGCCGCCACGGCTTCGATGTATTCATCGGGCGCCACCGAGAACACGGTTTTGCCATCGACGATACTCGGCAAGCCAGCATTGGCCTGCACCATAACGGGAACCGTGGACGCCTTGAGCATTTCGCTTACCATAGGGCGCAAGTCGTTGGGACCAAGCGAGCAGTTCACGCCCAAAACGTCAACGCCAAGCGATGAAAGCACGATGGCTGCGATTTGAGGACTCGTGCCCAAGAACGTGCGGCCGTCTTCGCCGAACGTCATCGTGGCGAAAATGGGCAAATCGGAGTTTTCCTTCGCAGCAAGAATGGCGGCCTTCATCTCAAGAAGGTCGGCCATGGTTTCGATGATGAACAAATCGGCTCCAGCCGCATCGGCCGCACGCACCTGCTCAGCGAACAGTTCATACGCCTCATCGAAGGGCATTGTGCCGAGCGGTTCGAGCAGCGCGCCCGTAGGGCCAATATCGGCTGCCACGTATTTCGCGCCCGACGCCTTGCCGCACGCAATGGCCGCCGCGAATGCATCGGCCACGCTGACAGCATCGCCAAGCTTGCGGCGGTTCGCGCCGAAGGTGTTGGCGGTCACGACTTCGCTTCCCGCCTCCACATACTGGATATGAATACCCGTGATTTCCTCGGGATTCGTAAGGCATAAAAGCTCCGGAAGCTCGCCCGCCTCAAGCCCCGCCTGCTGCAGCATGGTTCCCATCGCGCCGTCGAATACCAAAAAACGCTCGCCACGCAACACGGCGGCCATAGTTTCGTCGCAGCGCACAACACGCATCGCGCGCGTGGGATTATCGTTGATAGGCGTCATAACGCGTCCCCCTTCGAAATGAATGCGGCCATTATCGCGCAGAAACGAACGAAGGGCCTCCACATTGACGGCCCTTCACGCGACTTTCTACCAATTGGCGCAAAACTATTCGGCAAGGCTGCGCAGCAAGGCGATTTCCTCGGCATAGCCAGGCAGTTCATTGGGGGTTTCCAAAATGAACGGCAACTCGCGCAGCGCGGGATGGTTCACGATGCGCTCGAATGCCTCAACACCGATGAAGCCTTGGCCGATTTTCTCGTGACGGTCTTTGTGCGCACCGCAAGGGTTTTTCGAATCGTTGATATGCACTGCGCGCAAGCGCGGCAACCCCACCACGCGATCGAATTCCTCCAGCACGCCATCGAGGTCGCCCACGATATCGTAACCGCCATCCCATACATGGCACGTATCGAGGCACACGCCCACATGGTCAGCAAGTTCAACGCGCTCGATAATCGCCGCAAGCTCCTCGAACGTGCGACCCACTTCAGTACCCTTGCCCGCCATGGTTTCGAGCAGCACCGTAGTGGTTTGTTCAGGTGCGAGCACCTCGTTGAGAAGGCCCGCAATGAGCTCAATGCCACATTCGGCACCCTGCTTCACGTGACTGCCCGGGTGGAAGTTGTAGTAGCTGTGCGGCACAGCTTCCATACGCACCAAATCGTCTGCCATGCACATGCGGGCGAATTCGCGCGCCTCGGGCTTAGCCGAGCAAGGGTTGAGCGTATAGGGGGCATGCGCCACCAACGGGCCGAAATCGTGTTCGACCATGAGCTCGCGCAATGCCGCGGCATCGGCCGCGTCAATCGCCTTGGCCGAGCCGCCGCGCGGGTTGCGCGTGAAAAACGCGAACGTATTCGCGCCAAGGGAAAGCGCCGTGCGTCCCATGGCCGCAAAACCCTTCGAGGTAGACAGGTGGCATCCAACAGTGAGCATAGAATCCTCCGCCAAAACGAGCAATCATACGCGGCATGCGCCGCACGTATTCGATGCCGCATTATAGCCCCTCTATAAGGAAAGCGGACCGCACCATGTGCGGTCCGCTTTCAAGCTTCGGCTGACGCGAGGGAGGGAGAAACGCTCAGCCGACAGGGGGTATCGAAAATGCGGGCGGTGCGCCCTTCTCGCTTAAAGGTTCGCGACGTATTTGCCCATAACGTAGCCCTGGGTATGCGCACGGCCGAGAGACAGACCAGGCATCCACATCGTGTAATCAATGCCGCAATAGAAATCGCCTGCGGTATTGCCAATGGCGTAGAGGCCCTTGATCGGATCGGAGGAATCGGCCTTAAGCACTTCCATGTGCTCACCGACATGCACGCCGGAGACGATGGCCGACACGCGAACCTTGCGGTGAATGCCATAGAACGGAGGGGTGTCGATCGTGGTGAGCCACTTGCCTTCTTTACCGAAGTCTTCGTCTTTGCCTTCGGCCGCAAGCGCGTTGTAACGCTCAACGCTCTTTTTGAATGCGGCGGCATCGGTAATGCCCAGCTTCGTGGCAAGCTCATCAAGGGTGTCGGCTTTAAACGTCGCGACCTGATCTTCGTACACGCCCTTCTTCTCGCCGCTTTCCTCGGGCATATACGCCTTCAGCGCATCGGGGTCGAACAGCTTGCCCGGCCACTTCTCGGCCTGCGTCTTGCTATCCTGCCGCAGCAACGAGGGCCTTATAATGGTGGGCAAGGTTACGTGCCGGGAGGGGTTTAGGCACAATGAGAAATCAAAAAGATCGCGTCATACGCAACGCAAACGTACCTTTTAGCTCGGCGGGCTTTTTACCGCTCGCTTTTTTGGGACTCGGCATCTATCGCGCATGGATCGAAATCGTCTTCGTCGGATCGTTCGTCGACTTCCCGTCGGCACACTTCGCGACGCGAGACCTCTTCGATATTGTTATGAGCATCGTTCTTTTGGGCTGCGCGCTGGGAGCGCGCAAGGTTTCCCCGTTCTATTCGAAACACGCCGCCTGGGTGCTTTGCGGCACGCTGCTCACCCTCGCAACCGTGTGCACGTTTTCATCATTGTTCTATCCAGGAATCGCCGAACACCTTGCCATCGTCGCGTCGATTGCGGGCGGCATAGGCATTGCACTCATGATCCTTATTTGGAGCGAGCTCTATGGATGCATGAACCCCATGCGTGTGGCCTTCTATTATTCGGGGTCAATTATCGTAGGCGCCCTCATGATATATATCTACCGCGGTTTCGCCATTCCATGGCTCTTCGTCATGACCTCGATTTTGCCGATATTCTCGCTTTTATGCGCCGCCCGAAGCTTCAATGTGCTTCCGGGCGACAATCTGCCAAGCACCACATGGGCCAAGTTCTCCGTGCCTTGGAAAATCATCATCCTTATGGCGATTTACGCTTTCGCCTACGGGCTGCTCGAGAAATACCTCTATGCAGGCACGTTCGGCCCCCATTCGGCACTGGGCACCGTCGCGGCCGCGCTCGTGGTTATGGTGGGCGTTGTTCTGCAGGGCAAGAACTTCGACTTCGGCACCATATACCGCACAGCCCTGCCGCTTATGGCGGGCGCGCTCATCATTCCTTCGGCATTGGGCCTGTTCGACTCGTTCTGGGGCAACTTCTGCGCCACCGGAGGCTATACGGCATTCTCGATTCTCATCATGCTCATTCTGGCCAACATCTGCTACCGTTACGGCGTTTCGGCGATATGGCTCTTCGGCATTGAGCGCGGCGTTCGCGCGCTCTTCATGATGCTCGGACGCTACGTCGATGCGGGCATCGACGCCATCGCTCCCTCATCCCTCAACGGCGACCTTGTGTCTTCGGGCGTCGCCCTTCTCGCCATCATCGGCGGAACGGTCATCCTGTTCTCGGAACGCGAGCTGGCAAGCCGCTGGGGCGCGAAGTTCCTCTATGCCGAAAACGGCAGCGACCCCATTGAAAAAAGGCATGCGCTCGTCGATCGCTGCGATGCCATCTCGAAAGAAAAAGGCCTATCGGCGCGCGAGCAAGAAGTTTTGCTGCTGCTCGCACAACACAAAACGATTTCCGATATCGAAAATGAGCTCATCGTAGCCAACGGCACCGTCAAAGCCCATATACGCCATATTTACCAAAAGCTCGACATTCACTCGCGCGAAGAGCTGTTTGAGATTTTGGGCACGCAAGCGTGCGAAGAGAAACAAACAGCCAATGACGAGGATTGTTTCTAGCCTCAAACAAAGCGGGCTCCTTCAATAGCGAAGAGTCAATCGTACAATTGAATATATCGCCTGATGAATCGTCCAATTCGATTTTGTTCGAGATTTGACTTGCGCAACTGTGCATAGTGTATATATACTGTGCTTACCGGTTATATACACGTAAAGGAACCATCGTGGACATCATCCTATCCAACTCGAGCGACAAGCCCATCTACGAGCAAATCGCGTCGCAGATTCGAGCGCATATTTTGGCGGGCACATTGGTGAGTGGCGAGAAGCTGCCATCGATTCGCGCCCTTGCAAACGGGCTCGGCGTGAGCGTCATTACCACCAAGCGCGCCTACTCCGATTTAGAGGAAGCAGGCTTCATCGAAACCGTCCAGGGCAAGGGCTGCTTCGTCGCAGCAGGCAATCAAGGGCTTCTGCGCGAAGAAGAGCTGCGACGCATGGAAGCGCTGCTCGCACAAGCGGCGGCGCTCGCCGAAACGCTCGGCGTTACCCGCGCCGATTTGCATAAGGCGCTTGACCTCGTAGCCCCCGAAACGCGTGAATAGAAAGGCGGCATCATGGCGAACCTTTTGGAAATCAAAGATGCACAGCGCCAGATTGGCGACAGCTTCGCGCTGTGCAACGTGAACCTTGCCGTAGCGCCAGGCGAGATCGTCGGTTTCGTCGGCGCAAACGGCGCGGGCAAAACCACAACCATTCGAGCCGCGTTGGGGCTCATGAAACTTGATGCCGGCGAGGTGCGCCTGTTCGGCGAGCCCTTCGGCCCGAATGCGCCCGACAGCACACAGCGCCACGTGCGCTCACGCATCGGCGTGGTGTTCGACACCTGCCCCTATCCAGCGGAATTCACCATTGCACAGATGGAGCGCTGCCTCGCGCCTGCCTTCCCCACCTGGGATAAAGCGCAGTTCTGGCGCCTCGCCGAGCGGTTTTCGCTTTCTCGCAAGGCGAAAGTGAAGGATCTCTCCCGCGGCATGGGCATGAAACTGCAGCTTGCCGTGGCACTTTCGCACAAGGCCGATTTGCTCGTGCTCGACGAAGCCACCGCGGGGCTCGACCCCATCGCTCGCGACGACGTACTCGCCACCTTGCGTGAATTCGCCACCCAGGAAGGCCACGGCGTGTTGCTGTCGAGCCATATCACAAGCGATTTGGACCGCATTGCCGATCGCGTCGTGGCCACCGATGACGGCCGCATCATTTTCAATATGCCTCGCGAAGAAATTACCGACATGGCAGGCATCGCCCATTGCACTGCAGAACAGGCTCACACGATTCTCGAATGCGTCGAAGGGGCGCGCATTGAGCGACGCGAATTCAGTTGCGACGTGCTCGTGCCCAACCGCTTCGAGTTCGCCGAAGCATTTCCTGAAATCCCCTGCGACCACGCCTCAATCGAAGACTACCTGCACTTCACATTGAAAGGAATCGCGCAATGAAAGCGGCATTGAAATCGGAATTTGTCATCTTTGGTACCTTCATGCCGGCATTCGCCGTGATACTCGTGCCCAGTTGCGCCATTATGGCGTTCGCCACAGGCAATTGCATTTCAGCGGTCGCCTGCGTGAGCGCCATGGTTCCTATGATTCTCATGTTTTCACTCGCCTCATACGATGATCAAAACGGGTGGAAGCGTTATCGCGCATCGCTGCCTTTCTCGCGTCGCGATGTTATTGCCGCGCGATATGGCTCGATTCTTATCGCGTCCCTCATCGCCGCGGCGTGCGCGACGATGCTTGGCATCGCGCTCAATGCCATTTTGCCCTCGTTCATACACGAATTCGAAACAATGCCAACGACCGAGGTAGCAGCAGGGTCACTTTTCGCGACCTTCTCAGTGGTTACCATGGTGGCCATTGGCGAGCCGTTCCTCATCAAATTCGGCGCCACGAAAGGCGTACGCTATCTCATGTGCTTCGCCGTTCTCTCTTTATGCATTTGCCTCGCGATTCTGAAGCAGACGTTCGATCCCATGCTGCTGCACAATCTCGACACCTGGGCCGATGCCCACTTAGGCCTTCTGTTCGTTTCGTTGACCGTCGTATCGCTTGCACTCTTCGCTCTAAGCTGTGCCATAAGCACGACGATTTACCAGCGAAAAGACCTCTAGCTGTCCGCATCGAAGCAAGCCTCGAGTCCAACCCGGCAACTTCATTCAGCCCCTCACGCAAAAAGGCGAGCCGTCCAAAACGACTCGCCTTTCCTTATAGGCGCCGCATTGTCGCGATTTTGCCCGCCGCAACGCACAAGGCGCGAAGCGGCAGGGCGCCGGGGCACGCTTACCCTCGCATGTTCTGCTTCGCCTTCATTGCGAAAAGCGCCGATGCGCCTACGAGCATCGCAACTGTCGCAACCAGCCCCACCGTTGGAGCTTTATAGCCCACGAGCATCACGCCTACGCCGAAGATTGCCATACCTGCGCAAAGCACCGAGAGCCATTTCTCGTAGAGACGTTTTTCCGATGCGCTCCCTTGTCCATCGGCGGAACTCCCCCGCTCCTCAACAACACTCCTACACCTTTGAGAAGCACCCTTCTTGTTCGCTATGCTGTCCATTTAAGCCACATCCTCTTCAGCAAGGCGCCCGCTAAACACGCGATAGGCAATCACGTGGTACACCAGCACCAACGGCACGCCGATGCAGGCAATGCCCGTCATCCATGCGAGCGACGTATCGGACGACGCGGCGTTCATGAGCGTAATGGGTTCGCCCACGCTGCCGGGTGCCGCAACAACCAAATTCGGGAACAACGACACCGCAGCCAACGCCACCAAACATACTGCCGCGATTGATTGCAGAACGAAGGCGGCCAGATCGTTGCCCTTTTTCGCCTGAACAATCGATGCCGCAATACATACGACGAAAGCGATGGCAAAAATCACACCCGCGACCAGCATGCCCGGGGCGAACTGAGGTTTCACCACGACAAATGCAAGCACAGTCGCCACCACGAACAGCGCGAGGGCCACGACGTGCCACACGCGACGCTGCTTTTCCGCACGCCCGTGCACCGCGCTCGTGCGTTCAGTCTTCAGCGCAACCCATGCGGCACCCGCCGCCATGCACATCGCAAATCCCAGCGCACCAACGACGAGCGTAAACGGCGAAAGCAGGCCAAGCAGCGGCACGCCCGCATAGTCGCCGTTTGCCGCAAGCGGCACGCCGGCAATCACGTTGCCGAGCGCCACACCTAACAGCAGGGCAGGCAAAAACGAACCGATTGTAAAGCACGCATCCCATGCGCGGCCCCATTTCGGGTCGTGCGCGCCAAACTCAAGCGACACCGCACGCACGATCAGGCCAAAAAGCACGAGCATGACCGCCAGGTAAAACCCCGAAAACGTCGTGGCGTACGCCGCGGGAAACGCAGCAAACAGTGCGCCGCCCGCTGTGAGCAGCCACACCTCGTTGCCATCCCACACAGGGCCGATGCTGCGACGCACAAGGGCGCGTTCGGCATCGGTTTTCGCAAGCGCACGATAGAGCACGCCTACGCCCAAATCGAACCCATCGAGCACGAAATAACCCGCGATAAGCACGAATATCAAGAAAAACCACAGTACAGCGAGAGCGCTCATCGCTATTCACCATCCTTTGCATCGCAGGTCTTCGCAGCAGGCGCTGCCGCCGCGGCGCTCTCAACTGCCGCAACGGCATCGACGGGGCCGCGCTTAATGAAGTGCGAAATCACGCGCACCCAGCCAATGAACAGGAACACATACACCACCGCGAACAAAGCCAGCGTGAGCAGCAGCTCGGGCGCCGATACCGCCTGCGATATGGCGTTATTCGTAAGAAGGCTCACGCCATCGGGACCCGACGTCGACGGATACACGACCCATGGCTGTCGGCCGACTTCAGCGGTAATCCAACCAACCTGAATGGCAATAAACGGGAACAGAGGAGATACGATGAGGAGCTTCTGCAGCCAACGCATGGTGACAATGCGCCCACCACACATCGAGAACGCAATCGCAAGAATCGCGGTGAGCATAATGAGGCCATACATCGCAACCATCAGGTGATACGACTGGAACACCATATTCACCGGCATGTCGGCGACGTTCATCTCGCCATACTTTTCGGTTTCGACGAGCGAATTGAGACCGGCATATTCGGTATCCCACGTGCCCGTCGCCAAGAAGCTCGTGCCGCCAGGAATCGCGAACGGAGTAATGACCTGCTGGCTTTCTTCGTCAACCCAGCCAAAAGCGTACAGCGGCGGCACCTCGTCGTTATACATGCCTTCCATCATGGCCAATTTCGTGGGCTGCTCTTCCGAAACCTCCACCGCCGAAGCATGGGCCGTCACAATCATCGCGCACGATGCGACGATGCCTACCACAGCGCCAATGCGCACGGTTTTCATCGCAAAATCGGAGTGCTTGCCCTTCAGCAAATACCACGCTCCAACCGCCATGGACACGAATGCGCCCAAAATGAGCAGCGCCACGATCACGTGCGTATAACGCGGCAGAATCGAGGGATTAAAAGCCGCCGCAAGGAAATCGGTGATAACAGCCTTCGAGCCATCGCTCGCAAGCTCGGCGCCAGCCGGCGTTTGCATCCACGAATTGGCGATCAGAATCCACAGCGCGCTCAAGCACGAACCTGCCCACACAAGCCATGCCGACACCGTGTAGAACTTAGGCGACACCTTCTTTTCGCCAAAGAGAAGAACACCGAGGAAAACCGATTCCAGGAAGAAGGCGAACAGGGCCTCGGCGGCAAGCGGCGCACCGAAAATATCGCCTACGAAGCGCGAGTAATCGGCCCAGTTGGTTCCAAAAGAGAACTCCATGGTGATACCTGTCGCAACGCCAATGGCGAACGTCGCCGTGAAGATGCGCACCCAGAAATGCATGGCGGCGCCATCTTTTTCATCGCGGCTTCGATAATACTTCGTCGCAAAAATCGCCGTGATAAGGCCCAAGCCTATCGAAAGCGGAACGAATATGAAATGGTAGGCCACCGTTACCGCGAACTGAATTCGCGAGAGCAGCGCCACGTCAAACAACGCGTCCATTTCCTTACCCCCTTGTGTCGTTGCTTATATGTTACCAACTAGATATCATATTAGACCGAACAAAAGAAAAATGGAATACTAATTAGGAATTTATATCGCTAATTTCGGAGAGGACAGAGCGACAAAAGAAAACCGCCTTTTATGGCGGTCATCTTCTGTATGGATTGTTTAAAAGACGAGTTCGAGCGAGACGCTCTTGACTCCAATCGCGCGGCACCAGACGGCGCACTCAAGTGGTGTAGCGGTACGTAAGAGGCAACGACGGAAGAAGAACAACAGCGGCATCCGAGCGGCGCGACCACGCGCGAATCCACGCTCGAATGCCGCGAACGGCACCCCCAACGGCACGTGCGACGTTCACTTCAGCGCGCACGCCGTGCCTCGGGCTCGCGACATGCAACCTATGCCTGATAGACGGCCTTAACAAGATATTCGACGTTGCCCTCAGCGCCCTTGATGGGGCTTTCCACCGCGCCCTCAATTGAGAAGCCGACTGCAGCGAAAGCATCGGAAACTTCCTTCACGACGCGCAGTCGAACCGATTCATCGCGCACGATGCCGCGGTCGGTTTCGTCGTGGGCGCTTTCGAACTGGGGCTTCACGAGCAGCAAGCACACCGTGCCAGGCGCGCACAGCGCAGCGAATACGTCGGCCAATCCAGCCAAGCCAATGAACGACAAATCGGCCACGACGATATCGAACGGCGCGCCAAGCTCGGCGGGAACGGCCGTTTTGATATTCGTGCGCTCGAACACGCGCACACGCTCATCTTCGCGGAGCTTCCACGCGAGCTGTCCGTAGTTCACGTCGACGCACGCGACTTCGGCGGCGCCCGCCTGAAGCAGGCAGTCGGTAAAACCGCCCGTCGATGAACCGATATCGATACAGCGTGCGCCACGCACATCTTGAGCGAACGCATCAAGCGCCCCTTGGAGCTTGTGCCCGCCACGGCTCACATAGGCGCGACGATTGCGCACAAACACATCGGCATCGGGGCTCACCAATACCGCAGCGCTTGTAGGATACACGTCATTCGCACGCACCTCATGCGCGAGAACCGCGCGCAACGCTTCACCCCTATCGGCGAAATAGCCGCGCTCAATGAGCAAATCGTCCAAGCGGATTTTCCTCTGTTTCGGTTTTTTAGGTTGCAGCGCACCCGGCTGCGCAGTTTTCTTCGCCACGCCTACAGCTCCGCGTATTTCTCGCGAATGCGAGCAGCCATGCCGCACGAATCGATGCCGAGCATATGGTGCAGCTGAGGCACCTTGCCCTGCTCAACGAATTCGTCAGGAATGCCAAACGTGAGCACGGGCGGCACCTGCGCCGGCGGGTTTGCGGCAAGAGCCTCCAGAATGCCTTCGCCAATGCCGCCTTCAATGGCGCCTTCTTCAGCCGTGCACACGAGCTTGCATTCGAGCGCGGCCTTGCGAACCGCCTCCTCGTCAAACGGCTTAATCCAACGCATATCGACAACGCGCACGGAAACGCCTTCCTTAGCAAGGATATCGGCGGCACCTTCCGCCTCCTGCACCATGCGACCGAACGCAAGAATAGCCACGTCGGAGCCTTCACGCGTCGTGCGAGATTTGCCCTCTTCAAGTACCTGGGGCACAGCGGGAAGCTCGACGCCCCGCGCTTCGCCGCGCGGCCAACGAAGAACGACCGGGCCCTCGAGCGCCAAGGCCGTATGGAGCATATGCACGAGCTCGGCCTCGTCGGAAGGAGCCATCATGCGAACGCCAGGAACCATGCGACCGTATGCGATATCGAACACGCCGTGGTGCGTAGGGCCATCGTCGCCCACGAGCCCTGCGCGATCGAGGCAAAACACCACATTGGTATTCGCAAGGGCATTATTGATTACGAGCTGGTCAAACGCACGCTGCATGAACGTCGAGTAAATGCACACGACGGGCTTTTTCCCGCCAAGCGCCAAGCCGCTCGCAAGCGCGACGGCATGTTCCTCGGCAATACCCGTATCAATAAATCGCTTCGGGAATTTCTCAGAGAACGCGGCCAAGCCCGTGCCATCTTTCATGGCAGCCGTGATGGCGACAATATCGTGGTCGCGCTCGGCTTCAGCGACAATAGCCTTCGAGAATACGCTCGTGTACTTCGGGGCGGAGCTTGAGCCCTTCTTCACTTCGCCCGTCGCGATGTCGTATGGCCCAATGCCATGGAATTTGCTGGGGTTTTCTTCGGCGGGTTCATAACCCTTGCCCTTCTTGGTAACCACATGCAAAAGCGTGGGACCGTCGGCCTTAAGGCACACGCGCAACGCGCGCTTGAGCGCGGCGATATCGTGACCGGGAATGGGCGCCGTGCACGTGATGCCGAGCTTTTCGAAGAGCATCTCGCCCGGAATGACCATTTGTTTGAAGGAATCTTTCGCGTTGCGGCCCAAATCGACCAGACCGCGGCCAAGCGGACCGCTTGCCTCGAGCACGCTTTGCACCGAATCGCGCGTACGCGTGTATTCGCGGCTCGCACGCTTTTCGCCCAAATAACGAGCGAGCGCACCTACGTTGCGCGAGATGGACATCTCGTTGTCGTTCAGAATAATGACCATGGGCGTTTGCAACTGGCCCAGCTGATTGAGGGCCTCAAACGCCATGCCGCCCGAAAGCGATGCATCGCCGATGATGGTAACGATTCTCTCATCGCCGCCATTCAGATCGCGTGCCATAGCCAGGCCCAGCGCCACCGAAACCGAATCGGACGCATGGCCGGAAGGGTGCACGTCGTATTCGCTTTCGCTCGCCTTTGGGAAGCCAGACATGCCCCCGAATTGGCGCAAAGTGTCGAACTCGCCCAAGCGGCCCGTAACGAGCTTATGAGCATACGACTGGTGGCCCACATCGAAAAGCAGCTTGTCATGAGGGCAATCGAGCACGCTGTGGCATGCCAGAATAAGTTCGACTACGCCAAGGCTCGGCGCCACATGGCCGCCCGTTTTCGACGTGGTCGTAATAATTTGCTCGCGAATTTCAGATGCAAGTATGGAAAGCTCCTCGTTGGTGAGGAGCTTCAAGTCCGCGGGGGACGAAATCATATCGAGAATGCGATGGCTCTCCATTAAGGAACTCCCAATCTCCGTATTCAAATTCGGCACCTCGCGGATGCCTTGCGCGCCTAGCGCTGCATCGCGCCTTCCGAAGAAGGCGCATCGCTATCGGAGGCGTCAAGCGTTTCGAGCAGTTCGGTCGCCTTCATGCCCAGCTTCACGGCCTCATCGTACAAATCGAGCGCCGCATCGAGCGGCATATCGTCGCCGCGCACCTGCGTCGCGATCTCATCGAGACGATCGCGAATCTGCGTGAACGCCTCGCGATCGAGCGATTCCAAGCCCATAGCGAGCCTTACTCGACGTTTTCGGCCGAATCGGCTTCAGCGGGCTTAAAGTCGGAAAGAATGCCCATCGTGGGAATCTCGGCGGGCGCAGCCTCGGCAACGCCTTCAGAGGCCTCCTCGGTCGGAGCCTCCGCGGCAACACCCTGCTCGCTTTCAGACAAACGAGCCAGACGACCAAGAATGCCGTTCACGAAGCGATGGGAATCGTCTTCGCCGCCGAATGCCTTGGCGAGCTCAACGGCCTCGTTGATGGCGACAGACTGCGGAACGTCGTCAACGTAGCGCATCTCATAAACAGCGAGGCGCAGAACGGAGCGGTCAACCACGGGCATGCGGTCGATGGCCCAGTTTTGCGAGCTTTCGCCAATCGCGCGGTCGAGCTCGGCGCGATGCGCGGAAACGCCGCACACCAATTCGCGCGCATATTCATTCGCCTTGGCCTCTTCGGGGACCAAGCCTTCGTCGACCAGCTTGTCGGCGGGCACGCCAGTGATTTCACTTTGATACAGAATCTGCACCGCAGCGCGACGTGCGAGAATTCGTTTAGATACGTTGCTCATGCGAATTGGAACCTTGCTAACTAGTTGTTGAAACGGATGCCGTCGACATACACATCGACCGACGACACAGTGAAACCGACCTGTGTTGCCACAGCATCGGCGACGGTTTGGCGAACGGCTTCGGCAACCTGCGGAATGGGCTTGCCGTAGAAGACGTCGATATGCACAGCTACGTCGACGCCCTGCTCTTCGTTCATGCTCACATCGATACCCTGGCCAGCCGGCTTTGCGGCGAAGCGGGAACGCAAGCCCGTGAACGTAGACGAGCCAACGCTGGCAACGCCCTCAACCTCTTTGGCCGCGATCGCGACGATGGTTTCCATGACTCCGGGGGCCAGCCCCAGTCCGTCGACATACAGCTCTTCGCTCATGGCGCAATCCTTTCGGCCGATTGATTCATATAGGCAACCTAGAATTGTACTCCAATTCGCGCGCATTCACGGTAAGACCGTAAGAACGCAGGCAGAGACACATTCGCACCAAAATCAGTGAAAGCGGCCTGTCGAATGCGGTTCGGACGAAACCAAGACGACGCGCATTTTCAGTATGCGAGTCGAAGGCCGAATCCAAAATGCGCAGCCATGGCCGCTTACAGCGCCGGCAACTTCCGTAGTTCGCCAGAACGGCGAGACCTTAGAACATCGCCTTGATGCCGATAAGAACGAGCACCACGCCGCCGACAATCTGCGCGCGATCGCCCAGCAAATGGCCGAAGCGCTTGCCGATGGCCAACGCCACAATGCAGCAGAGGAGCGTCGTGACACCGATAATGCTTACTGCGGGCGCTACGGCAACGCTCACTGCGCGCAGGCTCACGCCCACGGCGAACGCATCGATGCTCGTTGCTACGGCCTGCACCAAAATCACTTTGAGCGTCAGCGCGTTGCCATCTTCCGAAACTTCCTCTTCCCCATCACCGCCGCCGCGCAGGGCGCACGCGCCTTCTTTAATCATATTTCCGCCGATAAAGCCAAGAATCACCAGCGTGATGATGCCCGAGTACGTTTCGATGAAGTCACCCACGACACCGCCCAGGAAATAGCCAAGCAGCGGCATTCCCGCCTGGAAGACGCCGAACGCGACCGGCAGCGCAAGCAAGCGTGCGCGCGAGGCGTTCGGATAGCAGAAGACGTTCGAGATGGTTACGGCGAAGGCGTCCATGGACAACGCAACGCCCAGAAGAACGATCTCTACGATGCTCATGTTCAGTTGTTCTTTCGAATAGGCTCCCGGGTTCGCGATAAAAGTTCGCGAGAAACTGCCCGATTGCAGCGTACAGGCCACCCCGCCTGCCGCCCGCGGCATATGATTGCGCGATTTTACCACCCAGCGGCCCCAAAATGCGAAAACTCCACCCGTTGCCCGAAAGCTGTTAAATGCTTGTAGCGTTCAACAGATTTGCCGGCTGCTGGCCAACCCCGCACGAAGCCCGAGCCATTGAGCTTTGAGGACAGCCTTGGTGGACCCGTTAGATGCCCACGTTAATGCTCGTAGCGTTCAACAATCCAATCGCCCCAAATATCAAAACCATTAAGTCGGTCTAAGAAAAGAAAAGGAAAGAAAAACGTCTCGACCTGTTAAACGCTACGAGCATTTAACAGGTCGAGAGGTACAAAAAAAAGGGACGCTCGCCTTCAAAGCGAGCGCCCCATTCGCACATAGCGAAAACTTCGTTTACCGTTCGTCAGAACGAAGAAGCAACTACACCAAAGCCACCGGCAGCGCCGCAACCACGATAAGGAAGCGGAGCAGGAAACCGCCGATAAGCACGCCTGCATCGGCAGCAGCGCCAATGTAGTGCGCCTTGGGGGTTTCCTCAAAGCCAGGCTTCGAGATGAACAAAAGCCACGTCTCAACCGCGGTAGGCGCAACCAGGCCAACCACGATGAAGCCAAGCCAGAACAAAATCGCCCAGTTGCCGCACACGAGGCTCATCACCGACTCGAAACCGGCAACGGAGTTGTAGCTCGTGATGAAGCACAGCGAAGCCACCAACACAAGCTCGATAATCGGGAAGCAATAGTGGAACTTCTTCAGCACTCCCACGCTATCGAATTCCTTGGGGAACTTCAGGCCGCCCACAAGCAGCACCGAAGACATGCCCGTGGAAACCGCCGAAACCAAGAACAGAATCGGCAGCAAAGCGTTGTTCCACAGCGGGAACGTCTGGCACACGCCGAGCAAAGCGCCCGTGTATGCGCCAACGCATACCGCAAACACCGAGCCCGCGATTTCAAGCCACGCAGGCACCTGCTTCTTCAAGCAGTCAAGCAGAAGCGTGACAAGCGCGATAATCACGAATGCCGCCAGGAACACAACGCCCCAGGTCATAACCGAGCACGGGTTATGCAGAAGCAGCGCGAAACGCAGCGGGTTGTGCAAACCGGCCTCAGCGTCGAACATCAGCAAGAACAAGCCGATGATAACGACCACAGGAGCAATGATGTGGCCAGCGAAGCGCATGCCATGCGCCTCGGGATGCTTCCAGCGCAAGAACGCCGAAGTGATGAAGGCGCCGCCGCCCAAGCCTGCAAGGAAGAGGTACCACGCAATAGGTGCGCCCCAAACTGGTTCAAATGACATGTTCGCCCACCTACCTTACGTAGAAAATCTTGGACTTGGTCGCATCGCCCAAAAGCGGAGTCGCATGCGTCGCGGCAAGAACCTTGGAGACTTCCGAATCGGGGTCGTCCAAATCGCCGAACACACGCACGCCTGCCGGGCACGCGGTCACGCACGTCGACATCTCGGTGCCATTGAGCGCGCTCACGGTGCAGAAACGGCATTTGTCGACCGCGCCCGTGCGCTCGTCAACCACACGCGCCTGGTAAGGGCACGCAGCCATGCAGTATTTGCAGCCGATGCAGCGACCGTGATCGATGCACACGATGCCGTCTTCGTTGGTATACGTCGCGCCAGTGGGGCAAACCGCCTGGCACGGCGCATCTTCGCAATGCATGCACTGCGAAGGGACCACTTGCAAAGAAGCCGTCGGGTATACGCCCGTCTCAACTTCAGAAAACTTCACAAACGGCATGCTCGAAAGCAAATCGTTCTGATTCTGGCACGCCAAGCGACAGGCGCCACAGCCGATGCACTTGGTCGTGTCGATCACCATTCCGTATCGGGCCATAGCTTATGCACCGACCTTCCTGATCTCGACGGGCACCTCGCATACCATGCCCGCGCCGGTCGCAGCGTCGCTCGCGCGTGGTACGATGTCCCACACGCTTGCGCCATAGCCGGCTGCCTGCGCCATTTCCTTCGATTCAATGCCATAGTGAGGCGGCACGTACACCGCTTCTGGATTGATGAGGCTCGTCACGCGAACCTTCACGCGAATCTTGCCCGTAGAGGTGGAGAGCTCAGCCTCATCGCCGTCGGCGATACCAAAGTTGGTCGCCGTTTGCGGGTTGAGCCATGCACGCTCCGCACCGGAATCTTTCGCGAGCGCCGCAATTTTGTCGGCATCGGCAGTATACGTGCGCGTCTGCATGCTCTGAGCACCCGTAATAAGACGCGGCATATGATCGTTGGGGGCAACCGTAGGATCAGCGTACTGAGGTGTGCGAGCCAAGCCCGCCTTCTCGAACGCGTCGCTTGCAAACGGAATCTTGCCCGAATCGGTGCCAATGGCGGGAGCATCGCCCGCGAGCACCGAAGCGCCGGGGATTGCGCAGCACGCGGTATCGTTCAAACCGTCGAGCGTAATGCCGTAGGCCTTGCAGAAGGCATTGTTGACATCATCGAGCCCAAAGGCGAAATCGTCGCCCTTGCCGCACGCCTTCGCCAGGTCAGTGAAAATCTGGTAGACGGCGCGAGCCTCGCCCGCAGGAGCCACAGCCTGGTTGCGCTTTTCGGCAACCGACCACTCGGCCGCGACAGGAGCAACAACGCTCTCAACCTCAAGGTAAGTCGCAGCGGGAAGCACATAATCGGCCTTCTGCGCGGTTTCGGTGAGAACCGAATCGATGACGACCTTGAAGCCAATGCCGGACAGGTCTTCTTCAACCTTAGCGGAATCGGCCCAGTCGGCCGCGGGGTCGCACTCAACGAACAGCGCCACATCGGCAGCGCCCTTGGCAGCGGCGCCCAATGCATCCTGGCAGCTCGCATTGCCAAGTTCTCCAGCCTTGGCAATGCCGTCGCCGGAAGCGGAAACCTTCGTGAACGGCGCGCTCTCGAAAACGCTCTCGTCCACAGCGGGGACCTTCGCCAGGAACATGCCACCCGTCTGGTTCACGGCGCCAAGCATGGCGTTGAGCAGCACGGCACAACGTACGGTCTCAAGGCTCGTCGCGTAGCCGCAGCCAAGCAGCGCGCCCGGGCGAACATCGACATGGCAATGCGGGGCGGCTTTCACGAGGCCTCGCTCCGCAGAATAAATCGTGTCAAGCGACACGCCGCACTTCTCGGCAGCCCATTCGGGCGAATACTGAAGCATCGCAGCGTGGAATTCTTCGAAGCCTTCGCCATATTGTTCGACGAAGCTCGCATCGAAATCGCCCTTCTTGACGATGTCGCCCATGATGCCCAGCAAAAATGCCAGCTCATAGCCGGGACGCACAGCGACCCACTCGTCGGCGAGCATATCGGCACCAGCGTTGCGCGGGTCAACGGCCATCACATAGCCACCGTTTTCGCGAACTTTCTGGAATTCCTTGACCTCGACCGGACGCACCGTCTCATCGCCGCTCGCATCGAGCAGCACGATATATTCTGCGTTGGCCGTATCGAACACCGGCGTCGTACCCAAAAGAGTCTTATACGCAGCATCAATGTTGGCATTGGTAAGCGCGGAATCGTCATAGTAGTTCGGCGAACCAACAGAAGCCATGAAGCGTTTCGCATACCACGCATCGGTTGCGCGGCCATCTTGGAATAGCGCTACCTTGCTGCCCGCGCCCGTAATGTGGCTGGCGATGTCAGCAAGAGCATCATCCCAGCTCACCTTGGCAAAGCCACCTTTGCCGTCGGCTTTCATGGGCTCGGTCACGCGATCTTCGGAAGTCGTGAGCGAAGGCAGGCCCTGGCCACGGCCACACATGTATCCGCCAGAATGCGGATGGCCTTCGGCGCCCATAAAGCGCCACAGTTTTCCACCGCGCACCCAAGCTTCGATGCCGCATTTATTCGCACAACCAGCGCACAGCGTCGCTTTGGTGTACGTAACCGAGGCATCTGAGCTTAAGGGCTCGGTTTGCGAGGAAGAACAACCCGTCGAGGTGCCGATTGCGGCCAAAGCCGCACAGCTGGCACCCGCGGCGAGGAATCCTCGCCTCGTCATCATGCTATCCATGATGTGTCCTTTCTCAAGCAAGTCAAATTGGTCGCGAGGTTAGGCCTCGGGGAACAAGGTCGACGTACGAACGATGCCCTTGTCGATCGCCTCTTGGGCGATGTCTTGCCAATCGACGAACTTGATAGCCCCGTTGGGGCACTGCACGGCACAACGGCCGCACGCGATGCACTTCGTGGATTTGCCAATAACCGGGTCGATTTGCGGCATGTTCCACGGACAAGCCTCGTGGCACAATCCACAGCCGATGCATTTATCGGTATCGACCACGCGCGCGCCGGTCTCGGGGTCGGCATAAATCGCGTGCACCGGGCAGTTCTTCATGCAGGCTGCATCTTTGCACTGTTTGCAATGCTCAACAGTGAACTGGCAGTTGCGATAGATTCCGTCGGGGCCGTTTGAACCCTCGCCGAAGTTATAGTTCGGCCACACGCGCACACGCGCGGTGGTCTGGCATACGCGACCGTCGTTGCGCAGCGAGCACATCATCTCGCAACGTTGGCAACCCGAGCAACGAGCACGGTCGGTAACAATAAGCTTAGTCGGTGTAACGTTCACGGCCATGCGACCGCTCGCGATAGTGTCTTCGATGACGCCCCATTTCGCCAATGCGCCACCGGCGATAAGGCCAACAAGACCAACGCCAATGCCTCCGGCGACTACCTGGCGGCGAGTGAAGCCCTTGGGCGATTCCTCAGCTGCAGTTTCGGTCTGCGGCTCTTCAGGCAGGATCGCTTCCCCCTTCTTCTCGTCCATCGAGAGTTCCTCCTTTTTGCACTTCTCTTCGATTGACGCACGATTCCTTGCACGCTTCGCACGAATTGCATAATGGATGCCACCGCATGTGCCCTGTCCCCTGAAGGGGGATAAAAAGCCAGGTAAAGGAACAATACCCTGCAACAGGGTACAAACAGGGCACGGCTTGGGGCACACTGCATTCGACCACTAAAAGGGGGTCAATCGCACACATGTCCTCGCACGCACGCTTCAATGTCACAGCAAAGACTTGGAGAAAGACATGGCAACTGAAAATGTCTCCTATGGTTGGCAGGGCAAGATCGCCCGAGTGAACCTGACCACGGGAGAAATCACCACCCAGTCCACCGACCCGTACAAATATTTCCTGGGCGGCATGGGCATGGCCAACAAAATTATGTATGACGAAGTTCCCGCGGGCACAGATCCGTTCAGCCCCGAGAGCAAGGTCGTCATGGCCGTCGGCCCGCTCACCGCTTCGGGCGTTCCGCTGGCCGGCCGTACCACCTTCTCGCATCTGTCCACCTACACCACCGATCATTTGGTTGTCGATTCCCACTGCGGCGGCATGATCGGCGCCAAGCTTAAGCTTGCTGGCTGGGATGGCCTGATTATTGAAGGCGCTTCCGACAAGCCCGTCTACATTAAGATTCTCGACGACAAGATTACCATCGAAGATGCATCCTTCGTTTGGGGCATGGGAACCCGCGCAACCACCGAAGCCATCTGCCGCAAGGATGGCAACAAGTTCTGCGTTGCAGCCATCGGCCCCGCTGGCGAGAACTTGCTTCCCTACGCATGCCTCATTAACTCGCGCAACCACTCCGCAGGCGCTGGCCTTGGTTCCATTTTGGGCTCCAAGAAGTGCAAGGCTATCGTCATCGAAGGCAACGGCAGCGTGAACGTGGCCGACCCGAAGGCCGTCGCCGAGCTTTCCGACTACATGATTTCCGACATCGTGGGCTCCAACAACAACCACGTCGTGCCTTCTACCCAGCAGGAATGGGCGGAATACTACGACAAGGGCAGCCGCTGGACGGCGCGCAAGGGCCTGTACTGGGCTCAGGCAGAAGGCGGCGCCATCGAGACGGGCGAGCCGAAGCCCGGCGAGCTCAACACCGTTGGCTATCGCTGCATGAAGTCTTACAAGGACGACGGTCCCGACGCCGAAAAGTACACCATTAAGATGAACGGCTGCCACAGCTGCCCGATTCACTGCTATTCCGACATGCGTATTCCCGGCTCTGCCGAGCATGGCGGCTTTGAAATCACGGGCAACACCTGCGTGCCGAACTTCCCGTACATGTATATGATTGGCATTCTTGGCGAAAACGCCGGCGGCGTGAAGAACTTCAGCGAGTCTGGCGTTATTTGGAACCAGGCCATCGGCTCCACCGTGGACGATTTGGGCCTGTGGTGCAACTACGCACAGCTCTACCGCGACATCGCGCACTGCGTTGCCAAGGGCATCTTCAAGCGCGTGCTGCCCGAGGACGAATACAACATGTTCGACTGGGACGCTTTCAAGAACGATGACCCGTCGATTATGGTGAAAATTTTGCGCCACATCGCTCAGAACGATAACGAAATGAGCTATCTGGGCCATGGTCCTATCGTTTGGTGCAAGCGCTGGAACGACATGGAATGGTTCGACACCACCGCGAGCTGCCTGATCAACTATCGCGGCTGGCCTGTGCACCATGCACATGAGTGCTTCGGCCAGGTTGGCGCTGTGTACAACATGATGTTCAACCGCGACGACATGATTCACTCCGCCGTTAACTTCCAGGGCTGCGGCCTGCCCATCGAGAAGAAACGCGAAATCGCGAAGGAAGTCTGGGGCGGCGAAGACGCCATCGACGAGGACAAGAACTATACCCCGATGAACGAGCACAAGGCCAAGTTCTGCTGGTGGTCCATTGTCACCGACGTGCTGCATGACTCCCTCACCCTGTGCAACTGGGTGTGGCCTATGACCATGAGCCCGTCGAAAACCCGTGACTACCGTGGCGACCTCGATCTCGAATCGAAGTTCATGAAGGCAGTAACTGGCGAAGACATCACCACCGAGGAGCTCTACAAGCGCGGCGCAGCCATTATGACCCTGCAGCGCGCCAACACGATGCGCGGCATGGGCACGAACGACTTCCGCGGCGTGCATGATGTTTACACCGAGTGGCCTTTCACGAAAGATCCTGACATCAAGCCCTTCACCGCTGGCACCGATAAGATGGAAAAGGAAGATTTCCAAACCGCCCTTACCATGGTGTACAAGGAGTTCGGTTGGGACGAGAAAACCGGCGCACCGACCGCCGACAGCCTCGACAATTACAACCTGACCGACGTGAAGGAAGACCTTCAGTCCAAGGGTCTGCTCTAGGCATAACCCTGCGGGCGGCCCACCTCCCCTCACCGCCCGCTCCTTCTTTTGGAAGCCCGCCATTGTGCGGGCTTCCTTTTTATGCAAACAACCATACAGGCAGGGATGCCAGGCACCTTGCCATGGACACGGGCACCAGAGCCTTAATTACAAATAGCCGCAGTTTTGACCACGATTCATGGCGAACTGGGTCAAAACTGCGGCTATTTGTAAATGCCACTCTTGCGAAACTTCTTCGATTGCGGCTATTCGCAATTGCGCCGAACTACCTGTTGGAGAAACGGACCATCGCGGCGTATTTTAGAAAGACCTGAGCTCTTCCTAAATTGGGCGCAGCAAAGTTTCCACGAGCACCGAACGCCTTCAGATACCTCAATCGCGACAGCAAACCGACCAACATCATCGCAGGCACGAGCGCCCTCAAGCTGCGCAGGCCCAAGACTACGCAAACTTTGGCATTTCCACGCAGACGCGGCCTCCTTTCGCGCCTTATCCAGAAATCCGCTGCGGTACAGGCGCATCCACGCGGGCGCGGGCTTTCTACCCACACCGAACGCCCTGACGGAATCCCAGCCAATCTAGACGGCTCGTGCGTCTACCGACAAGCAAATTCAACAAGCTAGAAGCTCGAAAGATCAAGCAACGCGAAGGGTTGCAACTGCTCGCTACAGGCCTTCAATACGCCAACCGTGTAGTCAATATCGTCTTGAGTCGTTTCATTCGAGAGCGAGAAACGCAGGGCGCTCTGGGTACGTTCGGACGGCAGTCCCATCGCAACAAGCACGTGCGAGGGCTCGCCTTCGTGGCTCGAGCAGGCACTTCCACCCGCCGCGCATACGCCCCGTTCGTCAAGCAGCTCGACAAGCGAAGCCGAATCGATGCCCATAAACGACACGTTCAACGTGCCGGGCACGCGCGGGGCCGCACCGTTTACCCGGGTGTTGGCGATTTCGGCAAGAATGCGACATTCCAATTCGTCGCGAAGCGCCGCAATGCGCGCGGCGTCGCTCGCCATATTCTCGCAGGCCTCACGCGCCGCAGCTGCCATAGCAACGATGCCGGCAACGTTTTCGGTGCCGCCGCGCATCGCGCCTTCTTGATGGCCGCCATTCATGAAAGGCTCCAGAGGCGCGCCTTCGCGAACATACAGGAAACCGACGCCTTTAGGGGCATGGAATTTATGACCTGAAACGCTCAAGTAGTCCACGCCCAAATCGTCCACGTTCACAGGAATGTGAGCAAACGCCTGCACGGCATCACAGTGGAACCGAGCGCCTGAGCCATGCGCGATTTCGCCCAGGCGGGCAATGGGCTGAATTGTGCCTACTTCATTGTTGGCAAGCATAATCGAGGCCAAATCAGCCCCGTTGCCAAGCGCCTGAGCAAACGACGCCTCGTCAACCATACCGCCATCGGTCACGTTCGCATACGCGACATCGAATCCCTCGCCAGCAAGCGCCTGCGCGCTGTTCAGCACAGCAGGATGCTCGAACGTCGAAGTCACGAAACGGCCTTTGCGGCCCTTCGCTTTCGCTTGCGCACGCATGCTTCCTTTTATGGCCCAATTATCCGATTCAGTACCACACGACGTGAAATAGACTTCATGCGGCGCGGCGCCAATGAGCGATGCGATTTCCTCGCGAGCCCGCTCAACCGCAGCGCGGGCCTCGCGAGCCTCCGCATAGAGCGCAGAGGGATTGCCAAACGAACCGCGCAAAAACGGCTTCATGGCCTCAAATGCCGTATCGGATACGCACGTAGTAGCGGCGTTGTCCAAATACACACGCCGTTTTTCGGTTTTCGTTATTTTCGCCTGCGTCTCCATGATGGCTACGCCTCTTTTGCCGCGCGAAGACGCGATGCGACCTCCAAATCGACCATGGAGTTTCGCAGCGAGCAGTTCTCGCACAACACGCAATCGAGCGATGCGTCGTCGCAGGCATGCGGCCGAGCGAGCATATCCTCAAACGTGACGCCCTGGCGAATAAAGAAGTCACCGCATACCCCACGAACGGCGCACGCCGCATAACGAGCCGTATACGACTTGTCGCGAGGAACAATGCCGCGCGCTTCCGCCAAAAGGTCGGCAGAGATGGCGGCGGCTTCTTCCACCGTTTTGCCCTCCATCCAATACACCGCTGCGCACGCGGAGGCAATCATGGCCAAACAGCCATGTGCGCGATAGCCCGCCTGTTCAATGACATGCGTCTCGGGATTCACGCGCGCAAACAACTGCACGGCAATGGTACCGTGTTTGGCCGAACCCGCCATGCCAACGGCATTCACGCCCTCGGGCACACCAGTTTTCTCGGTATCGGCCACAAGCGCCAGGGCGTCATCGGAATAGCCCTCAACGCCATTATCGTTGTCAGTCTGGAACACGTCCCTCGTACGAATATAAGGTTTGCCAACAGGCGCTCCACCAAGCATATCTTCCGGTTTCATTGTTCCCCCTCTTCGGCGCCGTGGGCGCCGTTCGTTTCATATCTCCTACGCGCCTCGTTTGCGCGTTAAAGCCAATTCACGTTTGATCGAAAACGCACTTCACCTACACGTTCATGTATCGTTCGACCGAATACCACTCCGCCAAAGCTTTCGCCTGGGCATCGGACAAGTAATCGGTCGAATAGAAATACCGCTCGCCGTTGCTCGCCTCGCATGTTTTAATGTCGGGATACGAGCCCGACTCCTGCACGGCTTGCCAAGCTTGCTCGATTTGCTCGGCATTCCAATAATATGGCTTGCTCGAAAGCGATGCCGCGAGCATGGGGCGCGGATACAGGCGCGATTCTTCACGCGCGTTATCGACAAGCGTCAAAGCGTCATCGCCCTCTTCAGCGAGAAATGCCCAGTGCGCATATGTGTCGGTCATGTAATCGCTCGAGTACAGATACGTCTGCTTTCCCTCGAGCACCTTGATGTCATCAAGCTTCCATTCGGGGGTCTCAATTTCAGAATCGAGGGAATCGCCCTCGTCGGCAGACGGAGCATTCTCACCAGCGACTTCATCCGCTTTAGAGTCAGATGCCGCGACGTCTTCGACGCTGGAATCGGCACTTACCGCATCCGCGTCCGCTACGGCAGCCTGCGCAGCCTCCTCGGCGACCTTCTTAGCCGCGGCCGACGCAGCCTGAGCAGCAATAATTTCGTCGAATGCCAAGTCGGAAAAATCAACAGGAATCAAATGATCGGGCACGATGCCCGCCGCAGCCCACGTACCGGGCGTCGTGAGCTTACCTTCGTTCGAACGTTCTCGAATCATATCGAATGCAGCGGCAAGAGCATCATGCTCGGCTTTGGCCTGGCGCTCTTCGGGAGACATCTCTTCCTCGATGCGCTCCTCTTCCGCAGCGACCTCGGCAGGGTCGTAAAGTCCCGCTTCTTCCAGATTTGTCGCCCCCGTAGCAGCGAGCATCTGAGCCAAGAATTCTTCTTCAGGCGTACGATTCGGCGATGACACCTCCTGAGGCCCGCTCGCCTCTTCGACAACGCCATCGCCCGGCTGAAAACCTGTACCCTCACTGCTCTCGTTGGCAGCATTCGGTATAGTTTTTCCCCCTTCAGCCGTCCAAGCCGTCTCGTTTGCATCAGTCATGAGCGATCCCCCTCACGTACGTGCTTTCGCTTCATCAAAATGAAGCACAATTCAACGAAACCAATATTGCCTAGACGTAAAATGCCCCTATACCCTCTTTAAGGGCATTTATAGGGTACAAAGCTCGGGCTATAATTGCCTCGTTTGAATCCCCGTTACGCGCAAGGGGGCACCGCGCATGATACACAGGGGATAGAAGGGGGTATCGTGAATCAGGGCGAAGAAACAAACGCCGCCGAGCAACAGAGAGAAATTGCCGGCACGGAAATCACGAGAGAGCTGCTTTTGGCACTCCTGCCAACCTCAATGGGACTCATGCTGGCACGAACCGGCATGATTGTGGGCGCATACGGCAGCTACATGGGGACCGATGCGGGCATTTATACCGACGGGGCGTCGTTCATCTCGCTTGTTCCTCTACTCTTGCTTATGGTCGCGCTTGGCCTTACCGATAAAATCATCCCCAAACGCGCCATCTTCCACAGCACAAACCTTTGCATCGCGCTCGAAGCAATAGGAATCGCCGCAGTCGCGCTCATCGAAGCGCATGCACCAGGCTTCACCGTGGCACGCATGGCAGCGTCGACCCTCGTAACCGCATCGGCGTGGATTTGCATGTTCTATTGGCTACGCCGTTGCCGCGGCGCATCATGCACGACGGCCATCATCATCGTGCTCGGCGCCATGATCGCCAGCGAGACGATTCTGTACGTGTTCTCGTTCATTCCACGCATGGTTCACTGCCTCATCTTTGCAATGGCAGTACTCGCGCAATACGCCGCCATCGCCGCCGCAAGGCGCAAACCGCTACCCGCAGAAATTGATATCAAATCAACCTCGCGCGGCTATTTCCATTTCGCTCAAAAGAACGCCGACAGCGTACGATTCCTCGGCATTATTGCCGCAGGATCGTTCCTTATGTCCATCGCCATAGGCTTTTTAAAGGGCTTCCCCAATGGTGACCCCATCCCATTCACACACGTCACGCGGCTGCTGTACGCCCTTCTCATCGACGGCGTATTCATTGGCCTGCTCTGGGGCACCATCAAAGGCAAAAAGAGCACCATGACCATTGGCACCTGGGTCGTTATGCAAGGCTTGGGATCCATCGCGCTTTTGCTGTTCGCAATCTTTCCCGATCGACTCGATATTGGAGCCGTATTCGGCAATGCCATGAACGTCACCATGACTGGCTTCATTCTCTATCTGATCATCGCGTTTTCCAGCTATGGACACCGCGACGCGTACTACTACGCAATCGCCGGCTGGGGCGTTTTCATTTTTCCGCGCTCGCTCGTGCGCGTGACGAGCATCGCACTTTACACCCAGTTCCCCTCAACTTCGCTGCCGACGGCGCTGTGCGGCGGATTGCTGCTTATTTCCGCTCAGTTCATCTTCCTTCAATTCCTTATGCTCGAACGAGACGAAACCGCCGCAACAAAGGCGACCGCGATAAGCGTGCAGAGGCTGCTCGGCATCAAGGACGAAGCTGCCCCCGGCACCGAAATGCGCAAGGCAATCGTACGTGCGAGCGCTCAGGAAATGCAGAAGCAATTCCTGCTTTCCGACCGCGAAACCGAAGTGCTCACGCTCTATGCCATGGGCCTTACGCAAGCAAAAATCGCCGAAGAGCTCTGCATCGCACCCGGCACGGCACACACGCACGTGAAGCGTATTTATTCGAAAACCGACCTGCATTCCCGCCAGGCGCTTCTGGACTACATCGAGCGATACACCGATTAGCTTCCGCCGAAGAAAAACCTGCGCGCGAATGCCTCACCATGATTCACATCGGGCGGGAAATCGCGCAAAAAGCGAGGACCAAGCGCTCGATGTAAGCTTCGATTTTTACTCGGTTAGCATCTCTATTTCGTTGTTGCGATTTCGATATGATAGGTTCAACGAAGATTGCACCGAGAAATGAGGGGTAACCGATGTTCTGTACGAAATGCGGCGCGCAACTGCAAGACGACGCGAAATTCTGCACTGCATGCGGAGCGCGCATCGCCCACCCGAACGCCGCCCGCGCACAAGCCGCCACATGCGAGGCCAATCTTGAGGAAACGGCTCCCCTGCCGCCAAACCCAAGCGCCGACATGGCCACCGACGCCCACGCGCCTGAAACGGCCCCGAACGCGAATTCAGCCGACAACGTCTCACCTACCCACGCCGCAACGAACCCTGGTGCTCCAAGCGACGCCCCCGCTGGCGAGGCATCGAACCAAACGCTCAAGAACGCCGTCAAGCAAACCACTCAGCGCAGCCGTCGACGCGTTCCCCTCGTGGTGCTCGTGGCCCTGGCGCTGGCGCTTGCCGCCGGAACCGCCTACGCCGCCTACCGCGTATACGTCGACGTTATCGCGCCCTCTCAGCAGCCGGCGCAAACCGAGCAGGCCATTCAGGGCGGCGACAAGCAAAACGCGCCCGCCCAGCCCGAAGAAAGTGACGCGAACGCAGAGGCGCCCGAGGTAACCGAAGCGCCCGAGAACATTCTGCAAGTCTCGCGCGTGCTTGCCCTGGGCAGCGACGGCGAACAATTCATCACAACTCATGGGGCAAGCACCAAAACGCCCACTGCCGAAACATCTTGGGGATATGCCGCTCCGCTGTACTCCACCAATGGTGGCAATGTGAACTGGAAAGACACGACGAGGAACATGTCCTACGTCGACAGCTCCGCTGGTTCTGCAAACGATTATTCCTCAGTTTCGGTCGAATATGGCAATGGAGCGATGTTCCTGGTGCACGGGCTCGACAAGAAAGCTGGCACCTACCAGCCCGCTTCCGCCACGCCCGACAGCATCGTCGTTTCCGGCGTACCCCTTATTGGCCCGATCACGTCGAATACCATCGACGACTTCGCCCAGCAATGCGGCTTGAGCGCATCGTCGGGATCATACGAACTCACAACAGAAGCCACCCTGCACGAATACGGCGAAACGACGAACGAAACAGACGCCGTCGTATACACGACGAACGCCTTCGCTGGGTATCAAACCGTCAATGACGAAAAAATGATGTGGTATGTGATTTACACGGGCTTCGATTACGACACATCCGAGGGAGGATATTCGCCCCATACGGCGACCATCGGCTGCGCGCCTATCAATTTGGCAGAGCAGCTCGTGGCGTTCTCGGGCCTCTACAGTGCCGAGAAATGGGAGGGCGCAGACGACCTTACAAAGGCCGGCATGCTTTGCGCAAGCATCGTGCAGGAGCTCAATTCGGGCAACGGAGTAATGAGCGTCAATGTGCTCACGGGTGAATTCCGCATGTTTATGAGCGACTCAACAGGTCAAGGGCTCGGCTATTACGACGAATGCACCGAAAGCTATGACGCGAATGGGCTGCTCGTGCTCGCGGGCAAAAAGAGCGGCGAAGTGCTCGAAACGGGCATGACGAAATCGCAAGCCGACGAAATGAAACGGAATAGCGGCTTCTAAAGAAAACGCCGAGCCGTCTTTAAGATGGCTCGGCGTCAAATGTTTAGGCTCCGCAAAAGAGCCAAGGGCGAATCGAATTTAAGAGCGCTTCGGCCGCACGTAAGGGCGCGAACCGCTTCGGCTACATCAGGCCGGGAATCGCGCACAGCGCAATGGGAAGAAACGCAGCGGGCAGAAAACTCGCCACCTTGATATCGGTGATTTTCAGCATGTTCATGCCAATGGCGAGCAGCAACAAGCTGCCCGCGCATACCATTTCGGCAATAACAGCATCGGTAAGAAGGGGCGCAAGCGCGCTGGCGGCCAAGCTCAACGCCGCCTCATACACGAACACGCACACGCCCGAAAACGGCACGCCAACGCCCAACGTCGTGGCCATCACCATCACCACGACCATGTCGATAAGGGCCTTGGCATACAACGTGGAATGATCGAGCTGCAGGCCGCTTTGCAGCGACCCAAGAATCGCCATGGCTCCAATGCAGATGAACAGCGTGGCGGCAACAAAGCCGTCGGAAAAGTTGCCGAGCGCCGTCGACCCTTTGAATGCGGCGTCGAGCTTGCGCTGAATCCAATCGCCAAAACGGTGAATCGCCGCATCGATGTCGATCCAATAGCCCAGAATGCCGCCAACAACGATAGAGAGCACGGTAATGGTGATGCTTTGCCCCTTCACCATGCCCTGCACGCCCACGAGCATCACGCACAGGCCTAAGCCCTGCATAAGGAAATCACCCAGCTTCTGCGATACACGACGCTTGAACACCAAGCCCAGCACGCCACCGATAACCGTGGCAATGCCGTTCACCAACGCACCCAGAATGACCACAGACGCCCCTTTTCACACAACGATGCGACGCGTCTGCGAAGACACGCCGCATCGATTAATTCATCAGGAGGATTTTCGCTTATTCGGCGGCATTTTCAACCGTCGGGTTCGTTTTCCTTACATCGACCTCATCAAAAGTGGCAGCGACTTCGCGGTCGAGCTTGCGAAGCGACGGCAAAAGGCCAATCGCCAAACCGCCCGCCGTAACCACCACGCCCGAAATCACGAACCACATGGCAACGCCGGTAAATTCTGCACAGGTGCCCGCGAGGCCCAAGCCGATAGGCGAAGAAAGTGCCGTCACCGTGCTGAACAGGCCCATAACGCGACCGAGCTTTTCGGGCGGAACGCGCTTTTGCACCACAGCGAGAAGCGGGCCGTTGTACATCGATTCAACAACGCCCGAGATTGCCGTGAGCACCGCGAACCAGAAGAACATACTCGGCGAAAGAAGACCTGTAGCAATAAGGATAATGCCCGAGAACGTGCCCGAGAACGCCACCACGCGCAACAGGCGCTTGCCGCCGCCCCATATAAACAGAATGGCGATGCCGACAAGCGAGAACGCGCCATATATGCCCTCGATGAGCGAGGCCGCATAGCCGTCGCCGTGGAAGTGGTCATACGTCATAAGCGGGAAGAGCGAGTTGATGCCCGTATACATAGCCATAATCGCCATGACGATGCCGCACAAAATGAGCAGGCCCCTATCGGCGCTCAGCGTCGCAAAGCCTGCCTTCAAGCTTGCGATAGGATGACGCGCCTCGTCGGAATCGTCGTGGAAATCGGGAATCTTCGCAAGCGCAAGAGCCAAGCACGCAACGGCGCAGCCGGCGGCATTCAGGAACAGGACCATCTGGAAGCCCACCACGGTGTACAAGAAAATACCGAGAACCGGGCCGACCACAAGCGCCATAGACCACAGGCTCTGATTCATGGTATTCACGCGCACCACGTGCTTTTTCGGCACGAGCAGCGGCATCGTGGATTCCATGGCGGGCATGTGGAACGCCTGGCCCACGCTGCGCAGCGCGCCCATGATAAGCACGAGCGGCACCGACACATGGCCCATGGCAATAATCATGCCCATGATCAATGCCATGGTTCCCACGAAGGCATCGGCGGCAATGAGCACGTACTTGCGATTGAAGCGGTCGGCCACCACGCCGCCGAGCGGGGCGAGCAAGCCCTGCGGCAGCATGGAGCACAGCGAAGCGAGGGCCAGCATGAGCGCCGAATCAGTCGTTTCGGTCACGAACCACACGCCTGCATAAATAGACGAATATGCGGTAAGAATGCTCGCCGCCTGGCCGAGCCAAATAATGACAACCGTCCTCAGCCAGTTTTTCGGCAAGGGTGGATGATCGAATTCCTTCACTTCGAGCTGCTGTTCAGACATGTTCGTTACTCCCTTTATGGCGCGCCCCGCGCGCCTTCATCTTTGTGCAGGAGATACCCTAAACTATCCCATAATGGGAGAGTCAACGTCTTTCGCGGATTCTTCGCACCGTTGCCCATGCGTTTACAAAAGCCCCACGGAGGAGATTCCCTACTTCGACGCAGGAATATCGATTACAAAGCGAGTCACGCCATTTTCGCTCGTCGCATCGATAGTGCCGTTATGAGCCGCGACGATCTCTCGCGCAATCGCCAAACCGAGCCCCGCCCCGCCCTGGCGCGTGGCGCGCGCGTCGTCTTCGCGATAGAACTTTTCGAAAATGCGTTTGAGATGCTCGGGGCTGATTTCGCGTCCCTGGTTCGTGACTTCGATCTTGAACGCCCCATCGGGCTTGGCATGAGCGTCAATCGAAATGGTCGAATCGGGGTCGGCATACGCCACCGCATTCTTAATCACATTCGAAAGCACGCGCGCCATTTTCGTAGCATCGGCAAATACCGTATCGCCTTCGGTGGCGTTCACCTTCAAATCGATTCCCCGCGCTTCCGCTTCAGGGTAGAAATCTTCCGCAACCTGATAGCAGAACAGCGCCAAGTCAAAGCGCTCGCGCTCAATGGAGATGGCGCCTAAGTTGTAGCGGGTTATCTCGAAAAACTCGTCGAGCATGGCATCGAGCCTATACGCCTTCGACAGCGCCACGTGAGCATATCGCTGACGCTGCTCAACGGGCATATCGGGCGCCTCCTCGAGCAACGTGAGATATCCCGTGATGGAAGTGAGCGGCGTTTTGGTATCGTGCGCCAAATACGCAACGAGTTCATTCTTGCGACGCTCAGCGGCAACGGCGGCACGCTGCTCAGCATCATTTTTACGTTTGATATCGTTAATCGATTCCTCGGCAAGCGAAAGCTCGCTCGGAAGCTTGAGCGACGCGCCTTTGTCAACGAGCACCGCGCGCAGCGAAACGAACAGGTCGTCGAAATAGCGCAGGCTCTTGCGAATGGCAAACGCCATAATCACGAGAATGCCCGACAAAAACAGCGTGATTGCCACGGGATATTTCAGGGCGCGAATGTTGTTGTACGACGACAAATCGCGCTGCATTTGCTGACCGCCCGCATATGTCACCGTTTCGATACCCGAGCCCGCATCGTAGGCATACCTCACAACCACCTGGGAAAAGTCGGAATCGAGCGCGGTTGCGGCCTCGTCATAGAGCGAATCGACCTGCTCGGGCTTATTGTCCCAATCTTTCGTAGCCGACCACAACGCGTCGTAGACGTTGGCAGCCTGGCCTAAGTTGCGCGAATCAACGGCGGAAATAACAACCTGCTTGGCCGCCTGGGATGCAGAGGGCGCGCCCACAAACGACAGGCTATCACCCTGAACCAAGCCCTGAGAGGCGGACGCCGCGTATTCTCCGGCATCGGCTGGTTGCGACGAGATGGTGTACACAGTTTCAGGATTGGCGCCTTCCGTTTGCACGTTCTTGGCGTTCGCCGCACTCTGCGCCAAACCCCAACCCGCATCGGGAACCGCGGTGTCGATGAGCTCGTGCAAGTATTTGCGCACCACGTCGGCTTTAAGCTCGTTTTCTTTCTGTATGAACCACTCGTCGTTTTGCACGCCCGCCACATCGGCCGACACGTACTGCCACGGAGAAGTTACCTTAGCTACTGCCTCGCCCACTTGAGGCAGAACGATAATATTAACCGCCATAGCGATCGAGAAGAAAACAACCGCATACACCACCGTGGCCGCGAAAGTATTACGAACGATGCGCTTCACGAGAATGCGCGTTTGTTCGGTCACATGCATTTTAGGCGACTCGTGCCTTTTGCGTGCGACTCGCGCATGTTCGGCCTTGTCGGCACGGGTCTTGTTTTCTGAATCACGCTTCATGGGCTAACCACGGCGTTTTTCGGGAATGCGATAACCAACGCCCCATACGGTCTCGATGAGCTCTTCGGAAGAGTCGACCTCGGCGAGCTTTTTACGCAGGCGACGAATATAGACCATGACTGCATTGTGAGACGAAGACGTGTATTCCTCATCCCATACGTTTTCGAACAGCGCCTTTGACGAAACAGGAGCCCCACCTGCGCGCAAAAGCTCGGCCAGGCAATCGAATTCCTTCGGCGTAAGAGAAAGCTCGCAGCCGTGCAAGGCCGCCGTATGGTTTGTTTCGTCGAGCTCGATGCCGCTCACCGAGAGCACGTCGCTGGGAGCGGGAGTCGCGCTGCGGCCACGAAGGCGCGCTTTAAGGCGGGCCACGAGTTCGCGAGCCTTGAATGGCTTTGTCACATAATCATCAGCGCCCAAGGTGAAGCCAAGCACCTTATCGAATTCCTCGGTTTTAGCCGAGAGAAACACAATGGGCATGTCGGTATTTGAGCCGGCCGCACCGCCGCGAATTTGACGGCAGACTTCGAAGCCATCGATTCCGGGCATCATAATATCGAGTATAGCCAGGTCAAATACCTGAGCATTAAGCAATGCGAGGGCCGCATCGCCCGAATGGCAACACGTGACGGCAAAACCCTCACGTTCGAGCACATGCTTGAGAAGGTCGGCGACCTCAACCTCATCATCGCATACTAATATGTTCGCTTGGTTCATATCCATGGGCGGAATCCTATCATGAGGGTGCAGAGCGCCCGAGCGCTCCTCTCCATTTTAAGGTTTTGTTCAGAATTATTCAGCCTTTTATCAGGTGCCCTTATGGGATTTTCAACACGCCCCACCCTTATTATGGAAACCGTCGAAGCGGCAAGCATCCACCCTTCCATCGCGCAAAAGCCGCTCGACTCGTGCAAAGCACGATTGATAAACGGCCGGCACTCCCGTTCCCTTCCCTTTGGAGCCGGCCGTGAGCTTGAAAACTCGGCGCTCGGGCATATCACCCTTCCGGCCACGAGCGCATCCTTCGGGGCTTTCCTCCCTCCCGGCCCCGAAGTCCCTTCCCGAAAGGTCGCCGCTGGCGGCCTTTCGGCATTGAAGAGCCCGTATCACCTCGTGGAAGCAATCGCATTCAAGAACGCCCGCATAGCATAGGCTTGCCGACGCACGAACCCAACCAACGAGCTTCATCCTTCCCTGAAGCGCATTCCCATAATGAGAAGCAAACAAGCGCGCCCCACCAGCAGAGCTATTCAAGAGTCCTCCTGGAAGAACAGCCACATCATCCCCCATTTGCAAACCATTAAATTTCGTTCGCGTACGTTGGTCGTGTTAACTTTTCAACAACAATTCGGTTTACGGTTGCTTTTGCATACCTAAGCGGTAGTATGCTCAAATGCAAAACAGTACGTTGCCTTGGGGTAGTCTGGGGAGGCTTGGCAACGTGGTGTTCGCCGCGTATAGATTCGCGCATGCGTGCACGCCTATACGCCAACGAGACCGAACCGCCTTACGGCAACACGATCAAACGCAAGGAGCGCTTTCATGCTGAGCGAACGCATGCTCACGGGGATCGTCAAAAACATCACGAAGAGCCATCTCGTCATCGACCCCACGACCGAGAAATTCCTGCCTGGCCCCGAACCGGGACGCAAATACATGCTGTACCTGCACGTACCTTTCTGCGAGGTGCTGTGCCCCTACTGCAGCTTCAACCGCTACCCCTTCCGCGAGACAACCGCGCGACCGTACTTCAAGAATCTTCGTCGCGAAATGATGATGCTCAAAGATATGGGCTACGACTTCGAAAGCCTATACTTCGGCGGCGGCACGCCCACTATTTTGCTCGACGAGCTCTGCCGCACCATCGATATGGCAGGCGAGAACTTCAACATCAAAGAGGTCGCTTGCGAAACCAATCCAAACCACCTTGTAGACCCTTGGCTTTCGGCACTGAGCGGCCGCGTGAATCGCCTTTCGGTGGGCGTGCAAAGCTTCAACAACGAGCTGCTCACGCAAATGGATCGCTGCAAGAAATATGGTTCAGGCGAAGAGATTCTCGAACGTATCGGGAACGCAGCATCGCGTTTCGACTCCCTCAACGTCGACATGATTTTCAATTTCCCTTCTCAAACCGAAGAGATTTTGCTTGACGATATCGAGAAAATCAAGCAATGCGGCTGCCGTCAAACCACGTTCAGCCCGCTGTATGTTTCAAGCGCCACAACACGCAAGATGGAGCAGTCGCTCGGCACCATGGACTACAATCGCGAGTTCGAGTTCTACAAGATGCTCGACGAAGGCCTTTGCGGCGGCGATACCCCTGCATTCAAGCGCGAAACCGTGTGGACGTTCAACCGCCTGAATGAAAAAGGCGAGCAAGACCACGAGCTGCCCGTAGAGGAGCTGCAGGTAAGCTACGACGAATACCCCGCCATTGGCTCGGGATCGATTTCATATCTGAACGGAAAACTCTACGTGAACACTTTCAGCCTGCGTGAGTACAACGAGGCGATTGAGCGCGGCCATATGTCGATCATGGGTCAGATGCCCGTGCGCGAGCACGACCACATGCGCTATTGTTTCTTGCTCGGGCTCTATCAGCTGCGTTTCGACAAGCGAGCCTTCAAAGAGATGTTCGGCAAGAGTGTCGACGCGGCGCTGCCCGTTGAAATGGGCTTCATGCGCGCAAATGGCGCATTCGATGTCGACGACGAGGAATGCCTCGTGCCTTCAACCATGGGGCGCTATCTTACGCTCGTGATGTATCGCCAGTTCCTCAGCGGCATGAACAACCTACGAGACCAGGCCCGTGCGGCTCTTACTGGGTTCGAGCACGAGCTGCTTTTCGGCGAAGGCGTGCCTGTGACCGCATAGAGCGGATTCCCCGCTCCCAATTACACATACAGCGGCCCTCTTGAGGGCCGCTTTTTTGCGTCACGGCACGAACCAACGCCAAAGGTACTTCATGCGAGCGAACGTGGCCAAAAAAAGAGGCGCGGTTTAAACCGCGCCTCTTTTTTCATAAACAGTATTGGCCACGCATGCAGACAGACCGCCGTGCAAAGCCCGATGAGCGTCAAGCCTATTGGTCGGTAGCATTAAATCTCGCGACCAGCACACCAGGCAATGCGTGAGAGCGAAATGCCAGCCGCTATTCGAGCGTAGCGCCCTTCTTCTCGGGAATGAAGAACATCGCGATAAAAGCGACTACATAGATGCAGGAAACGCAGCCGATGGCGAAGCCGAAGCCATGGCCAGCAGCGATCATCGGAATAACCACCGGAGCGGAAGCGCCGCCGATGAAACGGCCAGCGTTGTACAGCGCGGTTTGCGCGGTACCACGCATTTCGGTCGGGAACAGCTCGGCGATCAGGGTGCCGTAGCCGCCGATCATGCCGTTGGCGAACATACCCATAAAGAAGCCGCCGATGAGCAGCGCCGTGGGATCGGTGAGCTGGCTGTAGATGATGATCATTGCAGCAGCGCCAACCTGGAACGTCCAGAACGCAGGACGACGTCCAGCCTTGTCGGCCAAGAAGCCGAAGGCAGAAATGCCGACCATCATGCCCAGAACCGTCACGGCGGTCCACAGACCCGTAGACGTAAGGCTCAGGCCGAGCTCAGAGTTCAGGTACTTGGGAAGCCACGTCATAATTCCGAAATAGCCAGCATTCTGAACGGTGCACAGAATAATGACGATGATCGAGAACTTAACGCGCTCGGGCGTGGCGAACAGGTCGCTCAGCTTGCCGTGGGCCTTGCCAGAAGCCTTGTGCTCCTCATAAATCGGCGGCTCGGGAACGAACGCACGAATGATGATTGCGATAATGGCGGGAATAAAGCCGACCACGAACAGGCCGCGCCAGCCAAACGCCGCAATGATGGGCGCAGAAGAGAGCGAAGCGCACAGCACGCCAACCTGAAAGCCCAAGCCAACGGCGCTCGTGCTTTTCGCGCGATTCTCGGGGCTCGAGACCTCGGCGGCAATTGCCATGCCCAGGCCAAACTCGGCGCCGATGCCCAAGCCAGCGAGGAAGCGGCAAAGGGCCATTACCTCGAAGCTAGGCGCGAAGGCCGAGCCCAGGGTGAACACGCCAAAAAAAATGACCGAATAAGTAAGGACTTTAATTCGGCCATATTTGTCAGCAAGTTTTCCGAAAATCAAACCACCAAGGAAGGCGCCAGCCAACGTGATGGAGGTAAGCATGCCTGCAGTGGTATTGTCGACGGCAAACGTCGCCATGATGCCGGAAAGCGCGAAGCTCAAAATCATAAGATCCAAGCCGTCAAGCGCATGGCCCACAGCGGCCGAGAAAACGGCCTTGCCTGCATAGTGCTTCATTTCAGAAGCCTTGCCTTTAGAATGAGTGCTCATTGCTCCCTTTCTGCCGATTATTGATAAACTTTCAGTATATTAAGGGAGGACGCCATAAAAATAAAGCCTAAATTTGCGCATTTTTATACAGCTTGATGAATTAACGCGCAGGAAACAATCGCCCGTCCACCTATGGCGCGGGACGCGCGCCTCTATGCGCCGTGCAACATTCCGGCGAGCGGCGCTTGAGCCTCAAAACGATGAAGCTTAGCTGCGGCGCGCGCTGCCGTAGGCGGAATTCTTGCGATTGCCAAACGCACTCCCCTTGCGAGCCGTCTTCTTCAAATCGGCGAGCACGTCTTTCTCCGATTCGCCTTGCATCTGAGCCTTCAAGCGCACCACCTCATCACGAAGTTGCGCGGCGCGCTCGAAATCCATCGCCTGGGCGGCGGCGGCCATATCGTCTTCCATGCTTGAAATCACACGCATGACTTCGCCGCGCGAAAGCTCGGCGAGCTGTCGGTTCACCTCTTCGGCACTGCCCACCTGGTTTCCGTCGCCATCGTTCATGAAGCCCATGACGTCGTTGATAGCCTTCTTGATGGTTTTCGGCGTTATGCCGTGCTCGTTGTTATAGGCCATCTGAATCTCGCGGCGGCGGCGCGTTTCAGAGATCGCTTTGTCCATGGAATCGGTGATTTTGTCGGCATACATAATTACATGGCCATGATCGTTTCGCGCAGCACGGCCGATCGTCTGAATAAGGCTGCGGTAGTTGCGCAGAAAGCCCTCTTTATCGGCGTCAAGAATAGCCACGAGCGACACTTCGGGCAAGTCGAGGCCCTCGCGCAGCAGATTGATGCCCACAAGCACGTCGAATTCGCCACGGCGCAAATCGCGCAGAATTTCGACGCGCTCGAGCGTCGCGATGTCGGAATGCATATAGCGAGCACGAATCCCCTGATCGAGCAGATGATCGGTGAGGTCTTCCGCCATTTTCTTCGTGAGCGTGGTAATGAGCACGCGCTCGTTGGCACCAGCGCGCTCGCGGGCTTCGTCGATAATGTCGTCGATTTGGCTCGCAATAGGCCGCACATCGATATCGGGGTCGAGCAACCCCGTAGGACGAATAATTTGCTCGACCTGCTGCTGGCTGACCTTTTCCTCATAGTCGCCCGGCGTGGCCGACACGTAAATGAACTGGGGCACGCGCTGCTCGAACTCGTCGAAGCGCAAAGGGCGGTTGTCGAGACAGCTCGGCAAACGGAAACCATGCTCGGCGAGCGTGACTTTTCGACTGCGGTCGCCTTCGTGCATGCCACGAATTTGAGGCACCGTGACGTGGCTCTCATCGATGATGCAGAGGAAATCTTTCGGAAAATAGTCGAGAAGCGTATACGCGGGCTCGCCCGGCGCGCGACCGTCAAGATGCCGCGAGTAATTCTCGATGCCGCTGCAAAAACCCATGGTTTCGAGCATTTCCAAATCGTAATTCACACGCATTTCCAAGCGCTGAGCCTCGAGCAGCTTGCCTTCGGCCTTGAACTGCGCCAATCGATCGCGCAACTCGTCTTGAATGGTTTGGATGGTCCGGTCCATTTTCGGGCGCGCGGTAACGTAATGCGACGCGGGCCAAATGGGCAATGCCTCGAATTCGTTGAGCTTCTCGCCTGCCACGTTGTCGATTTCCTGGATGCTCTCGATTTCATCGCCCCAGAATTCCACGCGCACCGGATTGTCGGCATACGGCGGAAACACATCGAGCGCGTCGCCGCGCACACGGAAGGTTCCGCGCTTGAGTTCATAATCGTTGCGATCATATTGGATATCGATAAGCTCGTGAATCACATCGTCGCGCTCAGCGGGCTTTTCCTTATCGAGAAACACCGCCATGCCCGCATAGTCCATCGGCGAGCCAATACCGTAAATGCAGCTGACAGACGCCACCACAATCACATCGCGGCGAGATAGCAGGCTCGATGTCGCAGCATGGCGCAGCTTCTCAACCTCTTCGTTGATCGATGCGTCTTTCTCAATGAAGGTGTCGGTCGAAGGCACGTACGCTTCAGGCTGATAGTAGTCGTAATACGAAACGAAATAGACCACTGCATTATCGGGGAAGAATTCCTTGAGCTCGGCCGCAAGCTGGGCCGCGAGCGTTTTATTCGGCGCCATGACGAGCGTGGGCTTCTGAGTTGCCTCGATGACTTTCGCCATGGTGAATGTTTTGCCCGAACCCGTGACGCCCAAAAGGTTTTGGTAGCGCAGGCCACGCGCTACTCCGTCGGCGAGCTTTTGAATGGCCTGAGGCTGATCGCCTGAAGGATCGTAGGGGCTCACAACGCGAAACGGCGCATTCGCAAGGCGTACTTCGGGCAATTTGCCCTCCATGGCGGCGCCTTCGATATTGCTCAAGTGGCTGCTCATGCGAACTCCCTTTCACGCGATGCGACCCTGCATCAATCTATGCTATCACAAAACGAACAGCTGTTCGTAAACGCATCGCAAATAAAAAGGCGCCGCATGCATCGACGCCTTCCCCGTGATCATTCGAGTTTACTGCGCCATAACGGCGTCGTACACGCGCTTGACCTCTGCCTGAGCAGATTCAAGGTCGCTGCCGTTGTCGATGGTGAAATCGGCGATCGCCGCAAGCTGCGCGTCGGTTTTCTGCAAAGCGATACGACGGCTCACATCGGCAGTCGATTGGTTGCCACGCGTACAAGCGCGTTCCATGCGAACGCACGCGGGCGCCACCACGGCAACCAGAGCGTCGGCCCAGCGCACATCGCGCTTGCTCTCGACGCCCGTGGTAACTTCCACAACCACCATGTCGTGCAGTTGGCCCAGCTCGCCGATGCGGCGACGACACTCCTGCATAATGACGGGATGCGTAATGGCGTTAAGCCATTCCGTATGCTCGGGCGTATCGAATGCGGCGGCGGCAAGGCGGCTGCGCACCACCTCGCCGCGCTCATCGAATACATTCGCGCCGAACGTGCGCGCAATGTCGTACTTTACGCCAGGAGTCGTAAGCACAAAATGGCCCACATCATCCAGATTGATGACGCCCGCGCCCAACTCGGCAAACATATGGGCAATGGTCGATTTCCCCGACCCAATGCCGCCAACAAGCGCGATGGTTTTCATCGCCACCTCCAATAATTAAATCCCAAGTCAAGCAAACGTCTGCGATTCGCCGCTCGGCGGAACGGCGAAATCAGCACTTCTCAGCGATGTGATAAATCAGGCTTACCGTATCGTACCATCCCAAGCACGGATCGGTGATCGATTTGCCGTATTCCATGTGCTCGGTGATATCTTGGCGACCCTCCACCAGGTAGCTTTCGACCATCACGCCCTTGATGAGCGTGCGCAAATCTTCGTTATAGTTGCGATTGTGCAGCACCTCGCCCACGATGCGAATTTGCTCTTTGTGCTGCTTGCCCGAATTCGAATGGTTCGCATCAACCACCACGGCGGGATTAGCAAGCCCCTTCTCGCCGTACATCTTCCACAAGCGAATGCAGTCTTCGTAATGATAATTCGGATGCGTCGTGCCGTATTTGTCAACGCCACCGCGCAGAATCGCATGCGCCAGAGGGTTTCCATCAGTGGTCACATCGTGCGTGCGATAGATGAAATTATGCCCATGCTGCGCCGCAACAACGGAGTTCAGCATCACCGAGAGGTCGCCCGACGTGGGGTTTTTCATACCGACAGGAATATTCATGCCGCTTGCGGTGAGACGATGCTGCTGGTTTTCAACCGAACGCGCGCCTACAGCCTCATAACTCAAAATATCATCGAGATAGCTGCGATTTTCCGGATACAGCATCTCATCGGCCGCCGTGAGTCCGCTTTCGGCCATGGCGCGAATATGTATGTGGCGAATCGCCTGAATGCCAGCAGACAAATCGGGCGCGGCCTCGGGGTTTGGCTGGTGCAGCATGCCCTTGTAGCCCTCTCCCGTAGTACGCGGCTTATTGGTGTAAATGCGCGGAATAATCAGCAACTTGTCAGAAACCTCGCGCGCAAGCTCGCCCAAGCGGCTCGTGTATTCGCACACAGCGTCTTCGTTATCGGCAGAGCAAGGGCCGACGATCACGAGAAACTTGTTCGAGACGCCCGTAAATACGTCGCGAATCTCAGCATCGCGCTTGGCCTTCAAAGCCTTCAGTTCTGGTGCGAGCGGCAGTTCTTCTTTAATCTGCACCGGATCGGGCAGTGCCGAATTCACGTGCATTCCCATGAGGAATTCCTTTCCATATGAAAAAGGCCGCAGAACGCGACCATGAGTAATGCGCAAACGAGTTTCCCCATGGTAACGCAAAACCGTGGAAATTGAGCGCTCCGTCGGATCGAGGTTGAATCCCATAGCGAAATACCAGAGATGCGTTCCCACGTTTTATCGCAAGGGAACGCGCCATGATCCATGCATCCGGTTGCCCGTTCGTCCGGTCGGCCTATAGACCGGTATGCTCCATGCGTCGTTTGCCCCATGCTTCTATTTGGCCCATAAGTTTGTTTGGCCCATCGCCCACTTAACCCCATAGGCCCGTTTGTTCCAAGCGTCCCAAAACAACGGAAGCCCCCATATGGGGGCTTCCCGACGTTGCGCAGGTAATCGCTCTAGAGAACAGCTCGATTCATTACAACCCCGTGACCTCGATGAAGTCGGTATGGGCTTCGCCACGCTGGAAAATCTCATTCTCCAGCACCGCCTGATGGAACGGAATCGTGGTCGCAATGCCTTCGATGTTGAACTCGGAAAGCGCGCGACGGCCACGAGCCAGCGCCTCATCACGATCGCGGCCCCATACAATGAGCTTCGCCACCATGGAGTCGTAGAACGGCGAGATAACCGAACCCGCCTGGACGTACGCTTCGACGCGCACGCCCGGACCGCCCGGAACATCGAAACGCGTAATAGTGCCCGGGCACGGACGGAAGCCGTTTTCCGGGTCTTCCGCATTGATGCGGAATTCGATTGCGTGGCCATTCGGCACAAACGGCGCCTCGTCGGCGCAGCTCATAGGCTCGCCCGACGCGATGCGCAGCTGCTCCTTAATGATGTCGACGCCCGTGATTTGTTCGGTCACAGGATGCTCGACCTGCACGCGCGTGTTCATTTCCATGAAGTAGAACTTGCCGTCGTTGTCGAGCAAGAACTCGATGGTGCCCGCATTGCGGTAATCGACCGCGCGAACGGCTTTAACGGCGGCCACCGCCATATTGCGACGCAAGGTCTCGTCAAGCGCGGGCGACGGAGCCTCTTCGAGCAGCTTTTGGTGGCGACGCTGAATGGAGCAGTCGCGCTCGCACAGGGCGATTTGGTGGCCGAAGTCGTCGGCAAGCACCTGAATCTCAACATGACGAGGACGCAATACGAGCTTCTCGATATACACGTCATCGTTGGCGAACGCGGCCTTCGCTTCGGCCTTCGCCGCCATAAACGCATCGGCGAGCTCTTCGGGCGCGTGCACTTCGCGCATGCCCTTGCCACCGCCGCCAGCAGATGCCTTGATAAGCACCGGGTAGCCAACTCGCTCAGCGAACTCGCGCGCATCATCGACGCTCTCGACTACACCGTCGGAACCAGGAACCGTAGGCACGCCGCACATCGTCATGGTCTCACGCGCAGCCGCCTTATCGCCCATTCGGTCGATGCACTCTGGGGCGGGGCCGATGAATACCAAATCGTTGTCAGCGCATGCGCGTGCGAAATCGGAATTCTCGGCCAAGAAGCCATAGCCCGGATGCACAGCCTGGCAACCCGTGGTAGTTGCTGCGGCGATGATGTTCGCCATATTCAAGTACGACTTGCCAGCAGGAGCCGGGCCAATGCATACGGCTTCGTCGGCATAGCGAACGGGCAGCGTGTCTTTGTCGGCCGTGGAATATACCGCAACCGTTTTCACTCCCAGCTCGCGAGCGGCGCGCATAATGCGCAGTGCCACTTCGCCGCGGTTGGCGACAAGAATTTTGTCGAACATGCCTTACGCCCCTTCGCCCGCGACGGCCTGGCCATGCGGCTCAATCCAGAACAGCGGGGTGCCGAACTCGACAGGCTCGGAATCTTCCACGCAAATCTCGCGGATGGTGCCCATCTCGGGAGCGGAAATCTCGTTCATGAGCTTCATGGCCTCAACGATGCACAGCGTCTCACCCGCAGCAACCTCGTCGCCCACCTTCACAAAGGCCGGAGCGCCAGGCTGGGGAGCGGCATAGAACGTGCCGACCATGGGGGCGTTCACGCATACCCAATTTGCCGGATGCGCGGCAGCGGCGGGTGCGGCGGCAGGAGCCGCAGCGGGCGCGGCGACCGGGGCAGCGGCGGCAACAGGAGCCGCAGCAACGGGAGCAACGGCCGCGGGCACGGAACCAGGCATGCGGACATTGATGCGCATGCCGTCTTCCTCGACGGAAATCTCGCCGACGCCCGACTCTTCAACGACTTTCAGCAGTTCGCGAATCTGGTTGATATCCACGTAATCGTCCTCCTTGGTAAGGCTGGATTCGTTCTCCAGCAAGAATTCAACTTTCTCGGTTGCGCGGTGCTTCGAGAGGAACGTACGCGCCTCGTTCGGGAACAGGGCATACATGAGCACGTCTTCTTCGCTCTTCGCCAAATCGCCGATTTCCTCGGCGAGCTCGTCGAACGTCGTGGTGTTCAGCGACGCGGGCGAAACATCGGGCGACAGCACTTCGGAATTGCCGACAACCTTCTGATAGATCGCAGGATCGATGGGGCCCGGCGCCTTGCCGTAGTAGCCGCACAGGTAATCTTTCATTTCCTTGGAGACAACGCTCCAGCGCGAGCCGGTAAGCACGTTGAACACGGCCTGCGTGCCAACAATTTGGCTCATAGGCGTCACGAGTGGCGGGAAGCCGACCTCGGCACGCACGCGCGGAATCTCGCGAATAACTTCGTCAAGGCGATCGGTCGCCTTCTGAATCTCAAGCTGGCCCATGAGGTTTGACATCATGCCGCCAGGAATCTGGTGGGAGTACACCTTCATATGAGTGAGCGAAGAGACGCCACGGTTATAGTGGCCGCGCTTGCGCACTTCTTCCCAATACTCGGCAATCTCGAACAGCAGCTCCAAATCATAGCCCGTGTCGTAACGGCTTTCCTGCAGAGCAGCAACAATCGTCTCGACCGCGGGGTGAGAGTTGCCGAATGCAAGCGGCGCGCTCGCGGTGTCGCAAATCGCCGCACCCGCTTCTGCCGCTTTGATGATATTCATGGGGGCCATGCCGCCAACATAGTGCGTATGCACGTGCACAGGCAGGCCAATTTCGGCGTTGAACGCCTTCACCAGGCGCTCGGTGCGATACGGAGTAAGCAAGCCCGCCATGTCTTTGATGGCGATGGAATCGGCGCCCAAGTCCTTCAGTTTCTGGGCATACTCCAAAAAGCCATCGAGCGTATGCACGGGCGATACGGTGTAAGAGATAGCGCCCTCGAACCAGCCGCCGCACGCCTTAATAGCCTCGGCGTTGTCGACGACGTTGCGTATGTCGTTCAGAGCGTCGAACACGCGGAACACCTGAATGCCGTCTTTTTTCGCGCATGCGATGAAACGGTTCACGATGTCCTTGGAATAATGCTTGTAACCTACCAGGTTCTGGCCGCGCGACAGCATGGCCAAATCGGTGTTGGGCATATGCGCCTTGATGGAACGCAGACGCTCCCACGGGTTCTCGTCAAGAAAACGCAGACACGTGTCGAACGTCGCACCGCCCCACGCCTCAACGGCCCAATACCCTACTTTGTCCATCTTCGGCAAGATGGGCAGCATGTCGCCAAGCGACATACGGGTAGCCCACAAGCTCTGCTGGCCGTCGCGAATGGTGGTATCCATCAATTGCAAACCAGGCATGCTTCACCTCTCACTTTCCCTATAAGGCCGTGCACATGCACGGCAGCATGAAAGCGGCCGTCGGATGCGCGCTGCCTCACGCGGACCCGACGCCCGCTTACAAACATATTCACATTCCGAAACCCCCAGAATGACGCCTCTAGTATACCGAGCCTAGCGAACGAATTCTCTAGACAAACGGGTATACGGTCGAACTAAGGCGCTCAAGCACTATATCGCGCGATAGTGCCTTTTGTCGAGACGGTAGCAGCCACGTTACACTTTAGAAAAGAAAGAAACATAAAGATCTGCCCAAACAAGCAGCAGCACTTATCAATCCCCCGCAATTCAATGACGGTTCGGAGCGAACGCAACCAAGGCAGGCCGACCGACCCGAACGAGAAGCGCGCCCGAAACTTGTGGACATGAAACGTCTCACGGCCGTGCGAAGCGACATGAGGTAAAACTCGCCAGCGTAAAACAATTTGCTCAAAAGTGACAAAAGTTGCGAATTCGGGGGCATAAAACCGAGGAGGCTTTTCTGTGCAAACGAGTAACCCCAGGTCACGAATGGTCGATACGGAATCCACGAAAGGCGGTTGGACTCACAACGTCCTATTTCGCCAAAAAAGGGCCCTTTGAAGCCCCCGAATTCACAACTTTTGTCACTATTTGCACTTTTCTTTTACGCTGGATGGCAATGCGCCGATGATCGACGCCACGACTCTGCTTGGCGAGACGCGAACGCGGATCGACTGAGCCCAATTGCCACGCCGAATCAACCACAATATCAAGCCGAACGGGGCTCCGCGCCAGATGCAACTCCAGACCAAATGCCCACAGTGACTCCGGGTCGGTTGCCGCACCGAGCCAGCCCGCTTGAACTCAGCCACAACCCGCGCCGCACAAACCCAAAATGACCCAGGAATGCGTCGCAAAGAGCCCCAAACATGTCATATGTCGCGGTGACCGAAAGCCGCCGCGACATATGTTCGACTTGAAACCTTGGGTTTCGCTCATTGCCGGGTTTGGCTAATCGTCGTTCTTCTCGATGCGGCGGCGCGTCTCGTATTCACGCACAAAATGCTCGCTTTCGCCGGTAAGATTCAACCCCTCAAACGATCGATAGGCCTGGGCATCGCTCGCCACTTCGGCGGTTTTCATTTGATTGTAGAAAACGATACACGCAACCGCCGCAACCACTGCAGGAATCACGCCATCCACGAATACGCTCGCCAGGGTGTCATCGAATTGGAACACGCCCATATCGAGGCCGAACAGCACGGCAGCAAGCGCAACGAAAATACCGAAGAACCACGCCGCAACCTTGAACTTTGCAACGGGCAAATCGCCAACGAATCGGCCTGTTTGTCCATTCATGGCGAACAGGTAGTCATTGCCCTCCCACGTGGTATGCAGCATCCATACCGGAAGAAGCGCCTGCATGCAACCCGTCATCTGCGTCGTGGAGCGCACGATTCCCGTATCGACGTAATCGTAGCCCGTAATCGTTGCACGCAAATCGTGCTCGAAGGAATGGCGCATGCGTTCTTCGGCGCGGTTGGAACACGCTTTCGAATCTTCGTCATAGCGCTCGGCAACATAGCCCGGCAAATACGCGACCGAGAAAGGTTTCATCTCGTCGAAATCGTACGGCTCGATCGCATCCATGTGCCCGTCGGGCATTTTCGCCGAACCGTCAACGGGAACTCGCTCGAAATCCAAATCGCCCGCACGATAGGCCTCGTAGACCGTCGTACGCGTTACTTCCTCATCACCCGAGCGATAGGTGCGCTCATTGCGGCACTCAAACGTGCCGCTTCCTTCAACCGAACCATCGTAAAGCCAGAACGGCACATATACGCCCTGGATATGCTCGACTTTGTTCGCGGCGATAAATTTCTTTGGCAGGAACCTTTTACCCTTGTAATAGTCATTCAACGCAGCAACTGCAGCGTCTTTGTCGAGCTTGAACGGCACCACACCATCGGGGCGTGCCATGTCGACGAACGCGCCCGGGGCCAGCGCGGGGTTGCCGCAATATGGGCATTCCGAAACCGCAGTCGTTGCATCGCACGTAATCTCCGCGCCGCACGACGAGCATGTCATCGACCGCAAACCGTCGCGCTCGCCTTCGTTCCACGAAGCGCGCGAGAGAAACGACGCAATGGCCTCGGCGCCCTCGCTTGCGTGGCCGCTTGTCGCAGCAGCGGCATTCAGCACATCCTCGGTCAAGGCCACCGCAACGCCGTCGGTTGCGCCCATGGCCTCAAACGCGCTCATCTCGCCGGAAGCCGCACGCTCGGCTGCGGCCACCGCCGACGCATCGGCCTTAGACTGCTTGGCGGCATAGTGCGCCTCAATTTGTGCAACTTCAAAAGAACTTTCACAGTAGTCGCAGACCATGAGGCCTTTCGACTCAGAAAAATGCAGGGGTCCACCACATGCGGGGCATTGGTAGTTCACCGATTCGACAGCCATGAGAACTCCTTTCTCGCCTCGAAAACAGGGTCGCGCAAAACGCCCCACCCCATCACTCCCCGTTGGCCCAAAATAAGCCCCCGACACGACCCACTCGACCCAAAGTCGCCCCGTAAGCAGCAGCGCATCTACGCCTACCGAAAAACGAGCCAGCTGCAATATGAGTCCAAACAAAACGAAAGGAGCTTGCGGCCATTCGGCCACAAGCTCCTTCGATTCGATATTCAATTGGCGTTGCGCAATCGGCTATTTGCCCGCATCGGCCTCGACGCGTACGAACGACATAGAGTCGCCGCCCGCTTCAAGCGTGATGGTGTCGTCAGCAAGCTTGCCAGTCGTAGTATCGCCATCGATGGTCACATCGAGCTCAGTTGCGCTCTTCGGCTCCCAAGAAACATCCATAGCCTCGTCGAACATGACGAGCGAACCGGTGCCGTCTTCATTGAGCGTGAGGGTCACCGTCATACCGAAGCTCTCCATGAACGCGATGTCGTCTTCGCTCATCGCCTCGCCGTTTTCGGTCATACCGGAAAGTTTCCAATCGCCCGTGAAGTTCTTGGTGTAGTCGGCGCCATCACCGCCACCGCAGCCAACAAGGCCCAGGCACAGCGCGAATACGGCAGCAATTGCGATTGCGATTTTCGTGGTACGTTTCATTGTTCCACTTCCTTTCTTGGGTTCCTCCCCTTGCAACTTATGCGCCCATGGCGCCGCCGCAGTATTCGCAGCGCCCAGAAGCATCCGGCGTGGTGGTGGCTCCGCAGAAGGGGCACGTGCGCGCAACCTTGGGAGCCGAAGCGGCAGCGGCGGCTTCGCGCGTGGTCTCGCGAAGTTCGGTGAGCGCGGCTCGAATTTCGTTCGCCTGTCGCTCGGCCTCGCGATATTCGACCGAATTGCGCTCCTCGATGCGCGACCCATTCACCTTGAACGTGATGCTGTCGTAATACGGCACATTCACGTGGATGGTGAGATACATGTCGTAATCGACGTCGTAACGCGGCGGATCGTAATCGTGCTCTTCGCCGTCGGAATCTTTCCAATGCAGCTCGGTACGCGACTCACGAATCTCGGTATCGCAGCCGGTGACCTGCGAAAAATCGAGCACGTCGGGGTTCGCCTCGCGCCAGCGCGAGCTGCGCGTCACAATGAAGCGGCCGGCATCCTCGTCGAGAATCACCTTCATGTCGTTGCCGAGCGTGCGCGTGGGGTTAAACTGCGCAACGCGCTGTTGGTTGGCCTCGCGCCAGTCGAGCTGCTCGCGAATCTGATCGACCGTAGAGCGGCGGCGATCAGAGAACCACGGCGAAAGTTTCGACGCGCATTCCTTGCAAAGGTTGCCGTCTTCAAGCTTTTTGTTGCCCAAAAGGCCAATCTCACCGCCGCAGATGTCGCAGTTCTTCTTCTCGAACATCTTTCCGAAAAGTCCCATCGGAAGCCTCCCGTCACTCGTGTTGGCAGATTCAATGTCGTTCTTTCTGATTCCATGATGCCCCGCATTGCACGCAGAAAGAAGTGCCCCGCGGCCCAAGGAAGGCGGCGGGGCATGGACGTTTGTCTCTAAGGTTGGGTCGATTATGCGATAGGTGCGCACCCACTTCGGTACATTTCAGAATCGAGCGCACAAAACATGCGATTGAACTGGGATTTATCGAATGCCGTGGCGGCTATTCCCCATTGGCGCCCTTCGTCATGCTCGGAACGATGAGGCCCGTCGATACGGCATGCACCGCAAGGCGCAAGATATTGTCGTATCCGGTTTTAGCGAGAATCTCGGAAATATGGCGCTTCACGGTTCCCTCGCTCAAATACAGCTCAGTGGCAATTTCTTTGCGCGTCTTCGTTTCGCACACCAAACGCAAAATCGCAAGCTCGGTATCGGTGAGCTGCGCCGCGTCGGAGAAAATGCTTTGCTGCGCCAAGGGGAAGGTGGAATATCCCTCGATCGTCGAGCGAATGATGCCCAAAAGCTCGGTGGTACCCACATTTTTATAGACGAAGCTGTCCACGCCCGCCGTACGCGCTTGCTCAACGAACGTGATTTCGGGCATGCCCGTCATAATCACGACCTTCACTTCGGGATGCGCTTCCTTGATCTTGCGCGCCGCGACAATACCGCTCGAGTCGTTTTCGGTGCACACATCGAGCAGCGCGCATGTCGCGCCGCTGCGTTCAAGGGCCTCCAGGGCTTCGGCGGCGTCGCCCAGCGAAGCAACCACTTCCATATCGCTTTGCGTATTTATGGTGCACGCGAGCGAATCGCGCAACATGGCTTGGTCCTCGACAATCATGAGCCTGATCATGACAACTCCTTCTCGTAGACGGCGCGAACGCTTGGCGCATGCGCACTTTCGGGGCGCTCCAGGTGAACTTCGATAGTGAACGGATCATTTGAGGAAACGTCGAACGTGCCGCCGATGGCTTCCGCCGCGCGACGCATGCCGGGAATGCCGCAACCCATGCGCAAATTCGCCGGTGCGGGCATGCCGTCGTTCACGACGCGCAGCAACGTCACATTGCCAATGCGGGAAATATTCACGTCCACATGCTTTGCCTGAGCATGCTTCGCCGCGTTGGTGGCAGCCTCTCGCACGATATTCACGAAAACGCTCGCGGCATCATCGTCTTCCGGCAACGAGCCCTTCACGCATACCTCAATGCCGATGAGCGCGAAGGCGCCCACGATGGAATCGAGCTGCGATGCGCGATCGGGCGTTTCCGGCTCAGACAAATCGTCAACGATGCTGCCAGCGAGGCGCTTTACCTCGCCCAACGCTTCAGGCGTGGGATTTTCCGCCTCAAGGAAGCGATGCAGAATAGAGAGCCTCTGGCCAATGGTATCGTGCACGCGTGCTTTCATGCGAACAATGGCCTCGTCATGGGCGACGCTTTGCACATGCGCAAGCGATTCGCGCAGCTCATCGTTCGCCATTCGAAGCAGGCCATTCGCCTCTTCAAGCTCTCTGTTCAAGGCCTCCTCGCCCGTCACGTCGACAGCAACCAAACGGCGGCACCTCACACCACGCAAGCTCACCTTGTCGCGCATGAACAGACATGTTTTATCCGGCGAAACCTCGAGTCGAATGCCCTCGGGCAGCACCTTGCCACTCTTTTCGCGCGCCATATCGCCAAGGTCGGCCCATAAACCACTCGTCTCGGAAAGATCGGTAGCGAAGCCGAGCGAAGCCAAATCGGCGCGCATGGCATCGTTCATGTACTGGATGCGGCCATTTCCATTCGCCCACACCAAGCCTTCAGGCAAATTATCGAGCGCACCTATGAGCGAAAGCTGCGTGATCGACTCGGATACATGGCGAATATCGAGCACGAGACCGGCGCTCGTTCGGAAGAGGAAAAACGCGGCGTCGAGAATGAAGAGGTACACGCAATTGTCGCCCAAAAGGGAAATAATGGGCGGCGTGCACAACGCGATAAGAACGATTTCCAACGTCATAACGGGCCTGCGCTTCGCAATCGCGAGAGCCAAGCCGAACGCAGCTATCGCGAGGTTCACCCACAAAAGCGCGTCGAGCGGAAACGCATAGGGACGAAACTGCGCCAGCAAAACAACGAACCCTCGCGAAGCCGAATTCGCCGTGCAGCAGGCGAGCGCGAGATGCACGACGATCAGCATCTCGTAGGCGAAAATCACCCTGGCAGGCGACACTTCACGCCGCGTAGCGATAAACAATGCATGCACCGCTTGCGTGAAAGCGGCAAGGAAAAACACCGACAGGAGCGCGAGCAGCACAACGAGGGGCATATGCGAAAGAACGCCCATTATTTGCCCCCTTTCGTCGGAAGGGGGACATACGCGACAAGCGACGCCGATGAAGAATCGGTCTCGATGGAATATTCAACCCTATGCTTTTCGAGGCTGGCACGCAGTTCGTCAAACGTGGCAGCCATGCGCTCGCTTTCAGCATCGCTCGAGTCGAGCATTGCGCGCAGCTGGACGCGCCGCTCATCTTGCTGGACGAACAGCATGAGTACGGCATCGCTGGCCGCATTCGCGACGGTCGCGAAATCGTACAGGCAATCATAGAGCACGCTTACTACCGAAGCCGGCAGAGGAGTATTGGTTTGCACGAGCGCCGCGCATTCAACGCCAATCGAGCGCAAATCGGCCGCCGTTTCGTTGAACACAAGCTGCAATCGCTCGCGATTGAATTCGGGGTCGCTTTTCTCGGCAAGAACGAGCGCACCCTTACGCTTGCAGTAGGCGACGAGCAGCTTGACCTCAACGAGCATCTCGCGGCGACGCGCAATGGAATCTGGGTCATTGGAGTCGGGAAGGCTATCGAGCAGCATTTGGATGCGGCGCGTTTTACTTTCGAGGGACTTCTCGATTTCGACGAACAGCTCGCGCTCGCTGCGCAATCGCCACATCTCGTGCTGCACCTCGGCCTCGCGCTCAAGCACGGCATTGCTGCGCCGCAAGCGCTCCTGCGTTGCAGCAAGCGCCTCGCGGCGCTCATCGATCGCCGCGACGTCTTCGGCCAAAACAGCACGGCCGCCGCTCACGGGGTAAACCTTGAACAACGTATGCGGCGCCCCTGTCGTGCGAAACGCCCACGACTCGCCGAGCCCCTTATCCGCCGTTTTCAGGGTGTCCGCCGCGGCTTGGGGCATAGGCTGCGCCATTTCGGTTTGGAAAACCGTATCGCCATTTGCCTCGAGCACCTTCAAATCGAAGGGCAGCTTGGAAAACGCCAGGGTATACCACGCATACGACGGGAAGAAGCCCAAATCGAGCGTGAGTTCTATGGCCACCATGGCCAAAATGCAATAGGTAAGCGCGACGTTCGACGTCAGCGTCGCAACATGGCGGAGCGTAAGCATTACACCGTAAACAACACCAACGCCCACGATAACGCCAATAGGGAAAAGCATACTGCGAAGGCTTCTGCGCGCAGAAAGGAATAGCGTGGCGAAAAATATTACGAACAGCACGATATACCAGGCCACGAGCACGTAGTAGCCAAAAGCGTAGCGATAGTTGCCACCCCAATCGGGGTCGGCGAAATCAAAGGCGAATATGAAATGGTGCACGTTGTTCGTAAGCACGGCGAACACGGCGAACGCTGATATCGCCACGATAACGCGCCGCACGCAACGCACCCAAGCCGCTTCATCGAGCGAGGCGGCGCGCATCGCGCACAGCACGCACAACGTTGGGATCGCCGTCATGGGAATGTAGTAGCAATACCACAGCAGGGCGGTAGCCAAATCACCGCGAATTGGGTATTTCAGCAACACGACAAGCATCCAGAACGCAACAAGAGCCGCCACGCCCACAAGCCAGCGGCGGATTTTCGCATCGGAGCATCGAATATACATCGAGAAGCCCCATGCCGCAGAAAGAGGGCCGAGCGCGATCATGTAGCCGGCGGTAGCCGATGGCCCCTTCGACGGGCCCGACGGGGTCGGCCGCCCAAGCGAATCGAACTCGAGCAGCGCGACAATCGCACACGCAAAAACGCACGCAACTACGCCCGCGATAACGAGCGCCTTCCGCTTCGATATGTTGGCCATGCGCAGCATAGCTCCAGTATAAACGCTCGCGCTTTTTCGTTTTTGGTCGACTGGCTCATGTTGCCCTCGCGATTTGGGCCGACTGGGCATGTCGTGACGCAGCGTTTTGAGAGATTCTTCAGGCATAACGAGACGCAGTGCGCAGGGTGCCCTATCGCACACGCAACCGCGCAAAACGCTTCGATTTCCCGACCTCGAGAAAGGAAGAACCATGGGTTTGTTGAAAGCCGGCATCGGCGCCGCAGGCGGCGTGCTCGCCGATTCGTGGCGTGAGTATTTCTACTGCGACGCGCTTGACGCCAACACGTTGGTGGCGAAGGGCCAGAAACGCACGAGCGACAAGGGCCGCAGCTCGAACACGCGAGGCGAAAGCAACATCATTTCCGACGGTTCAATCATCGCGGTCAATGAAGGCCAGTTCATGATAATCGTCGAGCAGGGCGCGATCGTCGAAGCGTGCGGAGAAGCGGGCGAGTTCGTTTTCGACAAGTCGACCGAACCCAGCCTGTTCTTCGGCGAGGCGAGCCTCGGCGATAGGCTCATGGCGTCGTTTGAGCGCGTGGGCACCCGCTTCACGTTCGGCGGCGACACGGGCAAAGACCAGCGCGTATACTTCTTCAACACGAAGGAAATCATGGGCAACAAATATGGCACCGCCTCGCCCGTGCCCTTCCGCGTCGTCGACAAAAACATCGGCTTAGACGTCGACATCTCGGTTCGCTGCAACGGCGAATACTCGTACAAGATCGTCGACCCGCTCATGTTCTACAAGAACGCGTGCGGCAACGTCGAGGAGCCTTACACGCGCGACAAGATCGACTCGCAGCTGAAAAGCGAGCTGCTCACGGCGCTTCAGCCCGCATTCGCGAAAATTTCGGCCATGGGCGTTCGCTATTCTGCGGTGCCCGCGCACACCACCGATGTGGCGAAGGCCCTCAACGAGGTGCTTTCCCAGGAATGGACCGATTTGCGCGGCATTCAAGTCGCGTCGTTCGGCGTGAATTCCATCGCCGCGTCGCCCGAAGACGAAGCGATGATCAAAGAGCTGCAGAAGGCCGCGGTTATGCGCGATCCCAGCATGGCGGCCGCGAACCTGGCAGCATCGCAGGCCGACGCGATGCGCATGGCCGCGAGCAACGAAAACGGGGCCATGATGGGCTTCATGGGCATGGGCATGGCGAACGCCGTGGGCGGCATGAACCCGCAGGGCCTCTATGGCATGGGCGCGGGCAATGTGCCTCCGCAGAACCAGTATGCAGCCGCGCCTGGCGGCGGGTTCGCCCAGCCCCAAGCGCAGGCACCCGGCGCCGCGATGGGCGTTGGCGCCGCTCCCGCTCCGGCCCCTGCCCCCGCGCCTGCAGGAGATACGTGGACGTGTTCGTGCGGCGTTCAGAACACCGGCAAGTTCTGCGGCAATTGCGGCTCGCCGAAGCCCGCGCCGGCCGGCCCCTGGACATGCTCATGCGGCATGCAGAACACCGGCAACTTCTGCGGAAACTGCGGCTCCAAGCGACCGTAGCGCACCCAATGGCCGCGACCCCTCATGGGTCGCGGCCATTTTTATTTGACGCCACCCGCGAGAACGACAAAACAAAAGGCTCGCAACCAGCACGGTTGCGAGCCTTCTTTATACGAATTGGGAAGAGCGCTTTGCTCGGTACGCAAGCGACGATTGAAGGTCAAACTGGCCGTTAGATTGCCGCGCAGCGTCAGGACGCCCCACATGAAAAAGCGCCGTTCGCTAGAACGGCGCTTTCGCGATTACATACGCTTGATGAAACGACCGTCGCGCGTATCGATCTGCAGCACGTCGCCAACCTCGACGAACATGGGGACCTTCACCTCGGCGCCCGTCTCGAGCGTCGCGGGCTTGGTGGAACCCTGAACGGTGTCGCCCTTGAAGCCAGGCTCGGTTTCGGTGACTTCGAGCTCAACGAACATCTTGGGCTCGACTCCAAGCAGCTCGCCATCGGCGTACTCGAGCGTGGCGGTGTCGTTTTCCTTGAGCCACTGAGCGGTGTCGCCCACGTGGTCGGCGGGCAGGGAAATCTGGTCGAAGCTCACGGGATCCATGAAGTAGAAATCGGAACCGTCGTTGTAGAGATACTGCATTTCGCGCTGCTCAAGACGAACGGTGTCGAACTTCACACCGGAGTTGACAGTGTCGGAAAGCACGCGACCGGTTTTGATGTCGCGCATCTTCATGCGAACGAACGCGCCGCCCTTGCCAGGCTTAACATGCTGGAATTCGGTGATGATGCACATTTTGCCGTTATAGACGATGCACATGCCGTTCTTGAAGTCGGCAGTAGAAACAGTTGCCATCGAGAATCCTTCCTTTTTAATGAAACTATCAGATTATAACCAGTTCATGCGTCGATTTAGTGAAGACTTCAAAACCGTCTTCGGTGACGACGCCAAAATCTTCCAAGCGACAGCCGATTTCGCCAGGCAAATACACGCCAGGCTCGACCGTGACGACATTGCCAACCTCGAGCGGAGTTTCATTGCGCGGCGAAAGCACGGGGAGCTCATGAATATCGATGCCCACGCCATGGCCTAGGCCGTGACCCATCTTGCCCGCGAAGCCATTATGGGCGAGCACGTCTTCGGCCAAATGATGCATGGCCGCGCCCGTACGACCTGGACGAATCATGGCCTCCACGGCTTCGTTCGCTTCGCGCACGGCAGCGAACACCTCGCGCGCGAGCGGCGTGGCCTCGCCGACGCACACGGTACGTGTCATATCGGAGCAATAGCCGCCCTTGCGCGCGCCGAAATCCATGACCACCATGTCGCCCGCCTGCAAACGGCGCTCGCCCGCAATGCTATGCGGGGCGGCGCCATTCGGGCCGCTCGCGACGATGGAATCGAACGCCAAGCCCTCGGCACCAAGGCGGCGCATGGTTTCCTCGAGCTCGCGCTTCACCTCAAGCTCGGTCATGCCTTCGCTCATAAATTCAACGATGTGCTCGAACGCCGCATCGGTGATGGCCTGGGCGGCGCGCATGGCCGAAAGCTCGCGCTCATCTTTCACTGCGCGCATCTTTTTCACGAAACCATCGGTCTCGGCAAAGCGAGGCCTCCACTTCGCCTCGCTAAATGCCCGTTCGAGCTCGCGGAATTCGCGCAGCTCAATCGAGTCCTCGATGCCCATGGCGCATACGTTTTCGCCCTCGGGTGTGCCCGCTGCCGCATGGAATGCCGCGAACTGCCTCGCAAGCCATGAAGCATGGGCGCCGCCGCATGCATCAATAATCCACGGCGTATGCCGCGATGCGCGATCGCACGCATCGGCATAACGGGAATCGGTATGCACGAAGGCCTTCTTCGGCGTCACAAACGCCAAATGAGCCGGTTCGTCGTCAAAGACGCCTTCGAATTCGGTGAGCCATTGCACATTGGAAATATCACGGCAATAAAAATCGTCGATGCCGCATGCCGACATGTTCTCGCGCATGCGTTCAAGCCTTGAGTTCGCCATTTTGGGGCTTTCTCCCTTTCTAGATTTAATTGGCGGGCGGCGTCGCGCCGCGCTGGCCGTTTTGCCGATTGTTCGAGGCGCGCATCTTGCCTCGCCCGCGGCTTCCTCGCCGACGACGGTGCTTAGGCGCACCAAAACCATTCTGCTTCTTTTCTGCCGCGCCTTGCCCACTCGCGGGCGCATGCGCAGCGTGTTTCTTTGACGAGGCTACGTTTTCCCTGGAAGCTCTTGCAGCCTTTTGGCCCTTGTGCGAAGCATTTGAGCGCTCCGCCGCCGAACGCGGCCTTCCGCTCTTCGAATGCCGATGCTTTTTATGGCGTTTAAGCGAGTCGGCCTCGATTTTCTTCGCGACGGCATCTTCGGAATCGGGCGTATAGACGCCCGCACGCGCGAGTACCTTCGCTACAAAGCCCGCAACCGAGCCCGTAGAGCGGCCCTGCACATTAATCTTCGCACGCGCAACTTCCTCGTAAAGAGGCTTACGCTGCTCCCAAAGGCCCTCAATGTCGCAATCGTGCGCAAGCAGCGGGCGCGTGCTCAAATTATGGATGCGCCCCAAAGAAGTCGCCTCGCTCGATTCGAGCATCACGGCGAACCCGCGGCGCTTCAGAAACTCTCGGCTCTTATCGTAGGCAACGATGCCTTCGCTACACGAGATAAGAGAAGGCCCCATATTCGCGCATTCGACGAGGGCTTCGTACTCAAGTTCACGCAGCGCATCTTCGCCGAACTCGCCAAACAGCTCCGCCGCCGACCTGCCGTGCTTGCGTTCAAGGAAGGCGTCCACATCGACACAGGCCACGCCCATGTCGCGTGCCATGCGGCGGGCAACCGTGGTTTTGCCCACGCCCATGAAGCCCACCAGGAAGACATTTTTCTTCAGCGTACCCACAAACGTCACCGTGCCGCGAGTCTCAAACGACGCATATAGGCACCATATGACGAATGGATATCGGACATCGCCACTCCACCAAAGCGTTCTTGATACGCACTCGCCAACGCAAACGCGATTTCTGCCTCAATCGCTACCGCAACGCCGCCCACCAAACAAGGCGAGTATGCGGCGGAAAAGCTTTCAGCATCGGAAAGCGTCTCAAGATCGATGCTCTTTTGGGGCGCGCGAAGAGAAGCGCTCGGAGCCACGCCTACGCGCATGACCACAGACGCTCCCGTAGTAAGGCCGCCCTCGATACCCCCTGATATGTTCGTGGCATGAGCAAAGCCATGCGCGCCGAGCACGGCAGAATCATATGCTGCAGAACCACGGCGGCGCGTCACATCGCACGCCGAGCCGAACGACACGCTTACCACGTCATTCACAGAAAACGCCGCCTTCGACAGGCGGGCCATCATGCCGCCGCCGCGATACGACCCCAAGGCGGGAGCAACGCCGTGTATCGCCACGGCGACCTCGCCGCCAAGCGTGTCGCCCACCGCGCGCGCCGCAGCGATTTCTTCTTCCATGGCTCGAGAAGCTTGCGCCGATGGGCAACGAACGGGAGAAGATTCGATTTCAAGAGGGGTATAACGCAGGGTCTCGAAATCGATTGGCTGCTCGCGCATGGCGGCCGCGCCAATGCGCGTGACGTAGGATTGGATTTCAACGCCAAATTCGGCCAAGAATTCACGCGCCACCGCCGATGCGGCGATAAGCGCAGCCTGCGAACGTGCCGAAGAGCCCTCGACGATGGATCGGCAATCATTGGCATCAGTCGCCAAAAGACCCGCCAAATCGGCCGAACCAGGACGCGGAACGGCGGCTTGACCAGGCGCTTCGTCTTCGAGAGACGCTCGATATGCCGCATTGTCGACAACGAGCGACAAAGGCGAACCCGTTGTGCGGCCATCCGCTGAAACGCCCGAAAGAATCGCGGCGCAATCGACCTCACGTCGCTCGCCGCATGAGCAACCGTGCGACCATCGGTCCAAATCAGCTTGGATTGAAGCAGCCTGAAGGCGCAGGCCGGCCGGAACGTCGTCAACAATGGCAACCAAGCTTGCGCCACGCAACTCCCCTGCGGTCATGTACTTCATGGTTGCTCCCAACGTGCAACGTATCTCATCTTTCGCAAAAGATTCTAGCACGTGACAGAGAGACACTTTAGCGCAGCGGAATTTGGCGCGAAAACATCGCGCATATGGCAAAAATGGCCACCTTGCGGCGGCCATCGATGCATTATTTCTCTGGGTGCGTATTCTTCATGAACAGCGCTTCCACATGGCGCAAAAGCAACGTGTGCTTCAGATCGACCGAAACGAGCGGCTCGACCATATACACCGGCATGTGCATGAAATGCCCACCCCACACATCGGTTATGAGCTGATCGCCAATGCACAAGGTCTCGCGGCGGCGCGCGCCCATTTTACGCAGCGCAAGAGCATACGCAAACGGCAGCGGCTTAATCGCGTGCGACACAATGGGCAGCCCCAAACGCTGCGCCCACTCATGCGCGCCATGGTGCCAATTGTTGGTGAGGATGCATACGCGAACGCCCGCGGCCGAAAGCGCCTTGAGCCATGCGCGAATGTCGTCGGGAACCTGGTGGGTATCGCGCGGCAGAAGCGTGTTGTCCAAATCGATGAGCACGCATTTCACGCCACGGGACACGATATCGTGCTCAATATCGATTTGCGTCACACGCGTAAAGAATCTATCAGGAGTAAACGGCATTGAATCCCCTCGTCAATCAATAGGTGGCGAAAAACTGGGCGCATATTTTGCGTTCACCATACCAGAAAAGGCCGCTGCGAGCGCCAGAAGCCGACTCGCCCAGCGAGCCAAACGTTCGATCGTCAAAATGCACCACGCTGCGCCCAAAAAAGACAATCAGGGCCGGCATCGAACGCGATGTCGGCCCCGCTTCTCGAATCAACGCCCATAGAGGGCGAAGCTCCGTTTACTGAAGATGTTCGGCAATTGCCTGCTGGTGCTCTTCATACGTGCGGCTGAATTGATACTGCAGCTTTCCGGAATCGTCGTTCCAGAAAATGAAGTAGTAATAACCGTCGTAATCGCTTGCGGGAGCGCACACGGCCTGCAAACAATCAAGGCTCGGTGAGCAAATGGGCGTCGGGGGCAAGCCGGGGTTGGAATACGTGGAATACGGCGTTGCGGCCTGCACCTCTTGGGCAGACGGGTCATGGCCGACCTCGTAAGCAGTCGTGGCGTCCGATTGCAGGTACCCATTCGTCTCGCTATTGCTCGAAGACAGGCGATTGTACAACACGGCGGCAACCTGCGCGCGAATCTGCTCGTCACCACTCGATTCCTTCTCGACGATCGACGCAAGGTTCACCGCATCGTAAATCGAAAGGCCGCGGCTTTGCGCATACGACCAATCCAAGCCTGCAGTCTCGGTACGGAACTGGTTGAGCATGGCGCGAATAAGCGAGTCAGCCGTATCGGTCTCGCTTACCGAATAGGTCTTCGGGAACAGGAAGCCCTCGAGCGAATTCGTGCCCGCATCGGCCAAGAAATCGTAGTCGGAAGCGTACACGCTCGCATCGGAAGCGGCGTTGGTGAATTCATCGGCGCTCACCCTGCCGCCCGTGGCCGCATCGACCGCCGCAGCAATATCGGAGAGTTTATAGCCTTCGGGGATAGCCATTGCAACAGTGCCGAAATCGCCCGAAGCAACCGCCTTCACCACATCGTCAAGCGTCATGCCGCTCGAAAACGTGTAGGTACCAGCCTGGAATTTGCTGTCAAGCCCCATCGTTTTGGCGCGCGACAAAAACGCCTTGGAGTCGGGAACCACGCCCGCGCTCTGCAGAATAGAAGCGGTATCGCTTGCGGAAGAGCCGTCGGGAATGGTTGCGGAGACAGTCGATTGAACCACGACGGCAGACCCATCGACGTTATCGCCCGAACAACCTTTCAAGGCGACGGAAACGCCGAATACCAGAGCAAGCACCACAACAATGGCGAGCACAATGCCAACAATGACGGGGCCTTTGCTCTTGCGCGGACGAATATGCGACGTATCGTAGGTGCGGAATTGGCGCTCGCCCTGAGCGTGCACCATACGCGCACGATGGTTGGGGTGGTTCGAGTACGTAACCTGTCTACGGGGCATACTGTTTTCTCCCTTAACTCGCGCAACGCGCGAGACGCGTCTTTACACCTGAGAATCAAGCCAGACCTGCAAGAACAGGCTGGCAGCAATCATGTCTACTTTACCGCGCATGGCACGTTCATCCAAACCTTCTTCTCGCAAAATACGCTTTGCCTCGCGAGAACTCAGGCGTTCATCACAAAAAAACAACGGCAAGCCGCACGCCTTCGCGATTTTTTGCGCTTTCTCGCGAATCGATGCCGCCTGCGGCCCCTCTTCGCCGGCCATGGTCATAGGAAGACCGCTCACCAGCTGTTCGATTTCCCAATCCTCAACAATGCGACGGAATTCAGCGCCGTGGTTGAGCACCACATCGGCAGGGAGCACCTTAAGGGGCGTGGCGATTTTGCCCGCCGAGTCTGAAACCGCGAGGCCAACACGGGCCTCGCCGATATCAAGCGCCAATGTACGCATATATGTCCTTTCTTTGCCGCCGCCCTCGGCCGCCGAAGCCGCACGCAGCCGTCTGAGTTCAAATTCGCCCTTTATTTAAAAAGTTAAACGAAGCCAGGCGAGCGCGTAGTGAGCGAAGCGAACGGTAGCGAGCCGTGGCTGCGTGAGGCTTCGCCGGCCGAGGGCGAAGGCGGGCAGGCGTGACCAACTTACGAAAAAGCCCCGCGAACGGGGCTTTCTTCAAACTATTTTGCAAGAAGCTCGCGCGCGGCGTCGAGCGCGGCGTCAATGCCGGCTGCATCTTTGCCGCCAGCCTGAGCCATGGTCGGTTTGCCGCCGCCACCGCCTTTGATGTTGCCTGCGATAGCCTTGATCACGTTGCCAGCGTTAAAGCCAGCGGCAACGGCTTCATCGGTCGCGGCAGCCATGAGCACGGGCTTGCCGTTATTGATAGTACCAATAACGCACGCGCCAGGCTCGGGCATGCGGCCGCGCAGAATATCCCACGCGTTGCGCAGGCCGCCGGCATCCAAGCCGTCGATACGGGCGACGATAAGCGGATAGCCCACGTTCACCATATTCTCAAGATGCTCGGCGATGCTTCCCTCGGCCGCCATCTTCTTGTTGGCCTTACGCTTGGCCTCGAAATCTTTGATGGTGGCGATGTTCGCCGCCGTACGCTCGGAAACGTCGAACAAGGGGACGCGCAACTCAGCTGCAGTTTCCTTGAGCTCTTCCTCGACCTTGTTCATGTAGGCCAAAGCATCGAAGCTCGTCACAGCCTCGATACGACGCAGATTTGCGCCGACACTGCTCTCAGACACGATTTTCACGAAGCCAATCTCGGCGGTGTTGGCAACGTGGCAGCCGCCGCACAGCTCGCGCGAGAACTCGCCAGCCTCAACGACGCGCACGGTATCGCCGTATTTCTCGCCAAACAAAGCCGTGACGCCCGACTCGCGAGCAGCATCGAGCGAAGTCTCATACGTGCTCATAGAAACGGCGTTCATGATTTGCTCGTTTGCGACGCGCTCGACCTCGGCCAACTGCTCGGGCGTTACGCCTTCGAAGTGGGTGAAGTCGAAACGCAGGCGATCGGGCCCGACGTAGCTGCCGGCCTGCTTCACATGGTCGCCCAGAACCTGACGCAGCGCTGCATGGAGCAAATGCGTGCAGGTATGGTTGCGCGAAATGCGCTTGCGGCGAAGCTCGTCGACAACCGCACGAACGGTGTCGCCCACATGAAGCTCGCCTTCGACGACTTTCACGTTGTGGCAGGTAAGGCCCTTTTCGGGAGCCTTCGTATCGACGACTTCGGCCTTGAAGCCTTCGCCCTCGATAACGCCGGTGTCGCCCACTTCGCCGCCCATTTCGGCGTAGAACGGAGTCAGGCCCAGCACAATTTCGGCGGTATCGCCCGCAGCGATGGAGTCGACGCGCTGGCCTTCTTTGATGAGCGCGCGAACGCCCGAGCTTGCGCTCATGCGGTCATAGCCCACGAATTCGGTAGCGCCTACTTCTTTGAGAATGTCGGCATGCACGCCGCCGTACGTGCTCCATGCAGCTTCCGCGTCTTTCACGTTTGCCGCGCGAGCGCGCTCACGCTGGGCTTCCATGCAGCGCTCAAAGCCCTCCATGTCAACTTTCACACCACGATCGGCGCACATTTCCTCGGTAACCTCGACAGGGAAGCCGTAGGTATCGTGCAGAGTAAACGCCTGCTCGCCGGAAAGCGTATCGCCCTCGAGCTTCTCGAATGCCTCGGCCAAATACACCTGGCCCTGGCGAAGGGTCGCGCCAAAGCGCTCCTCTTCGGAAAGAATAACGCGGCGAATGAGCTCGCGATTGTCGACGATTTCGGGGTACACGTCGCCCATGAGCTTCACGATTTCATCGACGTACTCGTTGAGGAACGGACCTTCGATGCCCACCGTGTGCGCCTTCTGGATGGCGCGGCGCAGCAAGCGGCGCAGCACGTAGCCGCGACCCTCGTTGGAGGGAAGAATGCCGTCGGCAATCATGAAGGTGACAGAGCGGCTGTGGTCAGAGATGATGCGCAGCGACTTGTCAACAGCAGCATCGGTTTTGTATTCCTTGCCGGAAAGGCGCTCGCCCACGGCAATCAGGCTGCGCAGCACGTCGGTGTCGTAGTTGTTCGTGACGCCCTGCATAATGGCCGCGATGCGCTCCAGGCCCATGCCGGTGTCAATGTTCTTCGAAGGCAGCGGAGCAAGCGTGCCGTCTTCCTGGCCATCGAACTGAGTGAACACGCAGTTCCAGTACTCGAGGAAGCGATCGCAATCGCAACCAGGCGCGCAGTCGGGGCTGCCGCAACCGACTTCGGGACCCTGGTCAAAGTAAATCTCAGAGCACGGGCCGCACGGGCCAGTGGGGCCGGCGCGCCAGAAGTTGTCATCTTCACCCAAGCGAGAGATATGGCTGTCTTCAACGCCGAGGCTCTTCCAAATCTCGATAGTCTCGTCGTCGTCTTCGAACACGGTGAAGTACAGCTTTTCTTTCGGCAGGCCGAGCACTTCGGTCGAGAACTCATACGCCCAAGTGCACATTTCGTTCTTAAAGTATTTGCCGAAGCTGAAGTTGCCCAGCATCTCGAAGAACGAAAGGTGGCGCGCATCGCCAATGTTGTCGATGTCGTTGGTGCGCACGCACTTCTGCACCGTCGTGGTGCCGATGTATTGGGGGTCGAGTTCTTTTTGATGCAGGAAGTAAGGCTTGAACTGCACCATGCCAGCGCTCGTGAGCAAAAGGCTCGGATCGTCGGGAATCAGCGACGAAGAAGGCATGCGCTTGCAGCCCTTCTCCTCGAAGAACTTCAAGTACTTCTCGCGAATTTCCGCTGTAGTCATGTACTTCATTGGACAGGTCTCGCTCTCATATTTCGGACTAACGGGCCCAAGGCCCGATCATTTCCAACTGGCCCATGATAGCCAACGCGCGCGCCCACGTCACGCCAGACCTTGCCACGTCGCGAGAATTCTATGAATTGCCCTGGAAAATGCGCGAAATCGCCGCGCCCCGCGCTTTGCGTGATTCGTCACGCGCCGATACGACGCGAAATGTCTTATCATGGGGTGCGTTTATTCAAGCGCCCACGCGCACATTCATCAATACAGAACGGAATTACCATGACCGATACCGACGTTGAAACCCTTTTTCCCGAACCGCTCGACGATACCCCTTGGGAAGAAATCGCCGAAAATAGCTGGTTTTGCGGCGTGTACCGCTACCGCTTCGACTGCGAAGCCCTCATTCGCAAAAACGACACGGGGCGCTTCGAGTGGGCAATTCGCCTAATCACCGACGCAAGCGGTGAGTCCGAGCGCGAAGAGGCCGGCACATACGCGAGCTTCGCCCGGGCCGAGAAAAAGGTTCAAACGCTGTTTGCCGAGTTTATGGCCCTGCCTTCGGTGCAAGACCCGAAAGCCGCAGAAGAGCAGGAGCAGCCTGCCAAGGAAGGCGAATAGCCGCATCGGGCGCGGCGGCGAGTCGGTAGGCGAAGCCAGAAAAGAATGGCTTTCGCCTATTTCTCGCCTTTGTCTTCGGCATCGACGCCCTTTTCGCCATGGGGGCTTAAAGCTGCAACAAGCGAAGAGGGCGCGAATGTTTTGCTCGGCGTGGGAGAAATCGCATCGGCCATGGCATCGGGTTCGCCATTTTCTTCATCGAGAACCGAAGGGTTGCCGCGGAAGAACACGCCGTCTTCGGCAACGATTTGCCTGCCCGTGTTTTTCTCGAAGTAGTACACGAACACCGTTTTCGCAATGGCCGCGAACGGGATAGACAAGAGCATGCCAACGATATTGCCCATAAGGCCGCCCATGCTCTGGCCAATGGCGCCGCCCACGAGCAGCGCCACAATCACGATCGCCGGGTGCACGTCAACCGAATTCTGCATGAGCTTCGGCCCTATGAACGTGTACACGAACTGCTGCACGCATACAGTGAGCACGAGCGCGAGCACGGCGGTAATGGGGCTCACGAACAGACCGACCACGGCCGCAACCGCGCCGCCAATCCAGGGACCCACGACGGGAATCAGGTTTAGAACGCCCGTGATCAGGCCCAACGCGGCAGCGTTCGGCACGCCCAACACCGCAAACCCTATGCCGCACGCCGTGCCAATAATGAAGCACTGCAGCACCGTGGCGCGAATATAGCCGCCCATAATGCGCGTAAACGCGATGCGCAGCATGTCGGCCTCTTCTTTATGGTTATCGGGCACCAATCGATCGACCTCGCGATCGATCGCGGGCAATTCCATAAGCGTCCAAAACGCCACCACAAGCGCAAAACCCAAAACGACGAAGACATTCGCGATGCCCGTGCCAAACAGCACCACGCCATTGGCCGACTGCTTCGCGACAGATGACGCCCAATCGGCGAGCGACTTTGAGCCCGCGTCAATCCAACCGCGCACCGTGTCGTCCTGCAGAAGCGAGGCGTACCTGTCGTAAAACGAGTTCGCCCAGTCGATAAGCCCCTGAACATACACGGGCAGCGCCGAGAAGATGTTCGCGAACTGGTCATTCACGCCGAATATGGGCGAAAACATAATCACAACAAGCGCGGCGATCACCGCGAACATGCCCGCAAATGCAATGGTCGTGCCCAAGCCGCGGCGAACGCCACGACGCTCAAGCGCATCGACGGGCGAGCGCAGCACGAGCACGAAGACGATCGTCCATACGATGATGGCAACCGGCAGGGACAGCACATCGAGCACGAAACCGAACATATAGATGAGCACCGCAGCGCCTATAACCATCCACACCTGAAAGAAATGGCGGCGCGCATCATCGGTGCGCTCGGCGGTGGTTTTCTCTCGTGTGGCTTTCAGCTGCGGCTCTCGCTCACCGCTGTCGAAGGGGCGTGTCAAAACGACTAGTCCTCCTTCGATGCGCCATAGGTGAAGTAGCCGCCAGCAGTTTGCGGCTCAGGCTCAGAGGCGGGCTTTTCGGCGGCGACTTCAGGAGCATGGGCTTCAGGCGCGCACGCTGCCGCCTGGTCGCCCTCGATAGCCGCGAACTCGGCAGGCGCCGCAGCCTCAGCCGCGGCAGCAAGCTTGGCCGACTCGTCGGACGTCTTCTTGCCCGAAAGGGCTTCGCGGAGCTTTTCGGAAGCGGCGTTCACGATTTTCAACGGCGCATTCGCAACGGTGTCGACCGCCTCGGTCGCAGAGGCTGCCGAACTGGTAATTGCATCAACGTTTTCCAGAATGCCGTCGAGACGCATGATTTCCAAATTCGCGGCATCAACGGCCAGCGAAGCACGCTCAACCAAGGGATCGACGCGATCGATCGCGGGCTTGATGGAAGCGGTCATTTCTTTGGCATCGGCTGCGACCTTTTGCACATCGTCGATAATCGGTTTCACGCTCGTCTCGAGCGTTTCCACCGTTTTGCGCGTGCGGCGCAACACCAGTACAAGTTCGACGATTGCCCAAACAAGCGCGATGCCGACAATCACAAACACTACGGGAAGAATGACTTCCGAGATGAATCCAACGTCCATGGCATTTCCCTTCGATATCGCGCCCATATGGCGCCCGTTTGATTTCCTTGAATAATAGCAGCACGCAGCAAGGCGCGCATGGACGAAGCGCTGCGTTTCCGCAACGTTAAAGAAGAGCCCGCACGGCAGCGCAGCACACAGCGACAGGTCGCTCGCCGATAAACGAGGCGCATCGTGCGTTGTTCAGCGATTGCTGGACCAGCAGACGCAGACGGCCAATCGACGATGCAACCTTGGGCGCCCACGCCGCGCAGATCCGAGCGGGCAAATCACCCGCCCCGCCCGCTACTCGCCCTTCGACGGCTTCGCAGCCCGCGTGGCCCGATCGCGCGATGCGGCATCAACCCGATAGGCCTCCCAGCCCGACTCGCTCGGTTGATAGAAGCACCCACGCTCAAGGCCTTCGGGCAAATAGCGCTGTTCAACCCAATGGCCAGGATAATCGTGCGGATATTTATACTCACCGTAGTTTTCCGAACCGGGGCGATGGCGGTCGCGTAAATAACTCGGCACGTCGCGCTTCGGCCCATGCCGCACTTCCGAAAGGGCGGCGTCGATACTCGCTTCGGCCGCATTGCTCTTAGGGGCAAGGCACATATACGTCACAGCCTGCGACAAGTTGATGCGACATTCGGGCATGCCAATCACTTCCACGGCCTTAAACGCCGCCTCGGCGATGAGCAAAGCCTGAGGGTCGGCGTTACCGATGTCTTCGCTTGCCAAAATGAAGATACGACGCGCGATGAATTTCGGATCTTCGCCGCCATCGAGCATACGAGCGAGCCAATACAGCGCAGCGTCGGGATCGCTGCCGCGCATCGACTTGATAAATGCGCTGATCACGTCGTAATGCATGTCTTTGTTCTTGTCATACGGCAGCGCACGATGCGGCGTGGCAAGCTCAACCATATCGTCGTCGATGACAAACGGCGGCTCGGTTTTTTCGCGCGCGCCCTTTTCTTTGGCCAAGCCTGCGGCCAGCTCAAGCGTGGTAAGTGCCGAACGTCCGTCGCCACCCGACAAATTCACGATAGCGGCCAACGCTTCGTCGGTAAGGGAGCAGGAACCCGCCAAGCCTCGTTTTTCGTCGGAGAGCGCACGGCGCACGATGCATTCGATATCGGCGTCGGAAAGCGAATGCAGCTCAATCACGCGGGAGCGCGAAATGAGCGCGGAGTTCACTTCAAAAAATGGGTTTTCGGTCGTGGCCCCCACGAGCACCACCGTACGATTCTCAACGGCATGCAAAAGCGAGTCTTGCTGGCTGCGACTGAAACGATGGATCTCGTCCACGAACAGAATCGTGCGAGCGCCCGTGCCTAGCAGGCGCTTTTCCGCCGCAGCGATTTCGCGGCGCAAATCGGCGACGGTGCCGCCGATGGCAGAAACTTCCACAAACGTCGCGCGCGTCGTTTCGGCGATGATGTGCGCGATGCTCGTTTTACCCGTACCTGCAGGTCCGTACAAAATGATAGACGAAAGCGTATCGGCCTCAATTGCCGCATGAAGCCAGCTGCCTGGCCCCACCGCGTCTTCCTGCCCCGCAAGCTCGCCGAGCGAACGCGGACGCATACGCACGGCGAGCGGCGCGGCAGCAAATTTCTTCTCGTTCTCTATTTCAGTGAACAGCGTGTCCAACTTCCACCCATCTATCGCTTCAATACGCCCGGAAACGTCAATGCCCAATTGTGTCAAATGCTCGTAGCGTTTAACACAATTGCAACTGCACGCAGCAGGTGTTAAACGCTACGAGCATTTGACACAAGCATGCGCAAAACCGACCCTACTGCCCTTTTCGAATTTTAACCACGATGTACACGCTCAAAACCGCCGCGCCAATAAAGCCGAAAAAGCCAATCACCGGCACGCCAAAGAGCTTCGGCTCCATACCCGCAGAATAAATCAGCGACGATCCGACGAACAGGCCCGCCGTAATCATGGACAAGCTCAGACGGTCGATGATGTGCCCGATTTTCTCCATGGGGCGCGGCGCCTCCACGTCGAACTTGATGCGCAGGCGTCCTTTTTCCGTCATATCGAGCACGTTGGAGATGCGCTCGGGCAAATGCAGCGCCTTATCGGCTGCAGCCATCGACGTGAACACGCGGTCTTCCGCCTCGTCAATAAGGTCGAAGTTGCGCACGAAGTAGCTTTTCACGTAACGCTCAACCACGGCCAGAATGCTGATTTCCGGCGACAGCGAGATGAGCGTGCCTTGCAGCGACGCCAAACCACGCACGAGCATCACGAAGCTTTGGGGCATGATCACATTCGCATGGTCGAGGATGCCCATGATGTCGTTGAGCAGCTGCGCCACGTCCATCGAATGCGCGTCTTCGGAGCTATAGCGATTGACCAATGCGCTGAGGTCTTGCAAAAGGGCGCTGTAATCAAAGCTCTTACCCGGCACGTCCTTCACGCGCCCCCACTCAACGAACAAATTCGTGAGCCTGTGGCTGTCTTGCGCAATCATGGCCTTCATCATTTCGAAGAACAACCTGCGCTCGTAAGGCGAGAGCTCGCCCATCATGCCGCAATCGATCCACACGACCTCGCCTGGATCTTTCTTGCCTGCAGCGCACTCTTCATCGGAAAGCGCTGGTCGCACAATGAAATTCGCCGAATGCGGATCGGCATGATAGAAGCCGTTTTCGACCATTTGTCGCATGAATGAATTCGCAATGCGATCGCCAATTTCGCGCAGATTGTAGCCCGCTTCGCGAAGCTCGTCGACGTGCTCGAGCGAGAAGCCGTCGACGAATTCCATCACGAGCACCGTCTCGTCGGAATATTCGTCATATGCCTTCGGGCACGTGACGCCCGGCTCGGTAACGAGGCCACGACCGAAGCGCTCGAGGTTTTCGCGTTCCACGTTGAAATCGATTTCCTCGCGCACAGTGCGATCGAGTTCATCAATCACCACATTGATATCAACGCCCTGGATCATCGTAGACCCGGTAAGGTTGAGCAGGTCAGACGCGCGGCGCATAAGGGCGATGTCGCGCACCATGTCTTGACGCACATGGTCGCGACGAATTTTAATGGCCACGGTTTCACCGCTTTCGGCAAGCGTCGCCTTATAGACCTGCGCGATGGAAGCCGATCCAAGCGGTTCGGCGGCGATGTCGCTGAACACGTCGTGCCAATCGCCATCGTAAAGGTCACGCAGCCGACGCTCCACCAGCGAAAACGGCTCAGGCGTGGTGGAAGAACGCAAGGTTTGCAGCGCATTGCAGTATTCCTGGGGAAGCATGTCGGACCGAGCCGAAAGAATCTGCCCCAGCTTGATGAACGTGGGGCCGAGCTCCTCGAGCAGACTTACGAGTTTTTCGGGCGTAATGCCCTTCGCGATTTCCGCGTGGCGCAGCGCCTTCATGATTTCGGCGAGACGAGCCGGCGAAGTTTTGTCGTTTACGCCGCCGCGGAGCAGCTTCGCCACGTCTTTCGCGCGAGCCATGCGCACCCCTTCCCTCATTTTCGAACGTTCGTTCATTGTAGCGCAGGAAGAAGAGCCGCGCGAAAAGGAGCGGTAACGTTGCCCAGCCGTAGCGCGAAAGGAAGATGGCAGAATAACCCAATGTGTGCTTCGGCAAAAAGAAGATGCTTCCCTATGCCGAAATGAAAAATAATTCAAGGGGTTTCTTTCGGCCATGCTCGGATATACTCAAATCAGACCCTGCTTCCAAAGCCGTCATTTGCGATGGACCGATGCATTTTTTCAGGGAGCCCTAGATTACGCGGGGATACAGGGATTCGCGCCTGTTGGCACGAAAGCTTTGAACCTCGTTGCGGGCACCCACCTATTGAAGGTGGGTTCATCCTTAGGCTGGGGGCAGGGTTTTCTTTTTTATTCCTCGCCAAAAAAGCAATCGATTTTTCGACAACGCACCGCACCTCTGTGCGGCGGCGGCAATCGTGCGTCTTTTTGCCAAGTACCTGTTAAATGCTCGGAGCGTTTAACAGATTGTCGGAAAAGACGATTACCCCCAACAACGAGCTGAACCCTGGCACGCGAAGGAAATGTGCACTTCAAACCTGTTAAACGCTCCGAGCATTTAACAGGTTTGAAGGCAACAAAAAGCCTCCGGCGACAGCCAGAGGCTTTTCGGTATCGGACGAATTCGCCGTTCGGAAAAGAGCGAGACTAGCAGTTCTTCATGATGATGGTGCCCATGGTATCGGCAGCCTGCTCGCAAGCGTCTGCTGTGTTCTCGAGGCGCTGGAACAGCTTATCCCACACGAACACATACAACGGGTTTTCCTCACCATGCGAGTACAGCTCACGCAGAGTATGGAAGAACAGCTCGTCGGCCTCTTCCTCAACCGATCCCACATCGATGATGAGCTTGTTGATCTTCTTCGAGTTTTTGAACTCGTCAAAATCTTCCAATGCTTTGCCGAGTTTTTCGCAGCTCTTCAGCAACAGTTCTGCGAACTCACCCGCCTTGGGATGCATTTCCTTCACATCGAGCATATAGAAACGCTGTACCGTGCCCTCCATGTAATCGAGCACGTCGTCAAGCTTCTGCGTGAGCGCAATGATGTCTTCGCGATCGATGGGCGTCACAAAGTCGACCGTAACCGCGTCGAACACCGAATGCACGAGCTTATCGCCCGCATGCTCGATTTCATGCGCACGCTCGATGTATTCGTCGAGGCTGTCGGGGCCCTTGTAGTTTTCGATGACCTCTACGAGCAGCTTTGCCTCAGCAATCGCAAGCTCTGCCTGCTTTTCGAATGCCTCGAAATAATCGAGCTTCTTACCATTCTTGTGCTTTGCCATGTTCGCCCTCTCACGCGAAAAGAGTCAATGCTTTAAAACGCCTCGATAACACGATGGCGTTCGATGCCAATGGTCGTAAGGCCCTCGTGGCCTGGAAATACGATAGTCGAATCGGGAAGCTTGCCGAGCTTCTTCAAGCTCGCGCGCATCTCGTTCGCGTTGCCGCCCTCGAAATCGACGCGGCCCGTTGCGCCACGGAATAACGTATCGCCCGTGAACACCACGCCAGGCTTGCCGTCAAAGCCAGGAAGGTAAAGGCAGATGCCGCCCTTCGTGTGGCCCGGGGTAAGCATGACCTTGAACTCGAGTGAGCCGAGCTTGATCGTGTCGCCGTCGTTGACCTTGCGGTCGACATGCACGGGCGCCACAGCATCCCAGTCGCCGAAGTAGCCCGGCTGGCCCTTTTCGATGATGCGGCTATCAGCGTTGCTGGAAATAACCTTTGCGCCGGTGGCCGCCGCCAGCTCAGGCAAGGCAACCAGATGGTCGTTGTGGTCGTGAGTGCACACGATGGTCTCGAGCTTGAACCAGCCAAGAGCCTTCTGAATGGCCTCAGCATCGCCGGCGGGATCGACGACCATAGCCGGTGCGCCCTGCTCGCGGCCATCAGCCACAATGAAGCAATTGTTATCCATCATGCCGATGACGAGCGCCGTAACGGGCACGCAGCCGTCATCGATGGTCACTTGGCGTTTGCAATTTGCACGCATTCGCATACCTTTCTACTTGCGCCTGTGGGCCGAATCGCCCGGCAGCATACGACGCGCGTCGAACACGCCGTCAATTTTTCGCAGCTCGCCCAAAATGTACTCGATGTTCGAGATTTGCGAAACCTGGAACAAGTACCTCATTTCCACGATGCCATCGGAATGGCTCACCGTGTTCGAAGCGAGCACATTGACCCCTGTATCGCTGAGCGTGTTGATGATATCACGCAGCAGGTTCATGCGATCGAGCGCTTCGATGAACACTTCGATTTGATACGAAGCCGTTGTCTCGGCCGTATCTTCCCACGCCACTTTGATAAGGCGGCCCGGATCGCGCATAAGGTCGGTCGCATTCGGGCAGTCGGCTCGATGCACCGATACGCCGCGGCCGCGCGTGATGAAGCCGATGATATCGTCGCCCGGAACGGGATTGCAACATTTCGACAGGCGCACCGGAGCGCTGTCGATACCTTCGACGACCACGCCGTTTGAAGCGTGGGCGCGACGTTTCGGCTGGCGGCGCACCGTGGTGATCATGGGCGGCATGGCGCCGTTGGGAAGCATCGCAAGTTCGGGATGAGATTCCTCCTCCACCTCGGGATTCAGAATTTTCACCAGGCGATTCGTGATATGCAGCACGGTTTCCTTGCCCGCGCCTATCGCCACCATCATATCGTCGATGTCTTTATAGCCGAGCGTCTCGCACACCTGCTTCTGCGCACGAATGCTCGCGGTAGAGCCCAGGCCCAGACCGTGCTTCTTCATTTCGCGGGCAAGCTTTTCACGACCGACGATCATATCGTCGCTTCGGCTCACCTTCGAGAAATACTGGCGCAGCTTGCTTCGCGCGCTTGGCGTTTTCACCATCTTTAGCCAGTCGCGACTCGGCGTGGCGCTTTTCTGCGTGAGAATCTCGACGCGGTCGCCCGTTTGCAGCTCATAGGAAAGCGGCACGATGGAACCGTTCACCTTCGCACCGACGCAGTGGTTGCCCACCTCGGTGTGCACGGAATACGCAAAATCGACCGGGGTCGAGCCCGCGCGCAGGCTCATGACTTCGCCCGCCGGCGTGAACACGAACACTTCGGTGGGCGCAAGATCGACCTTGAGTTCGTTGAGGAATTCGCGCGAGTCTTTCGTTTCTTCCTGCCAGTCGACCATCTGGCGCAACCAGGCGATTTGGCGATCGAACGCGGCATCGGCCTTCGAACCTTTTTCCTTATAGCGCCAGTGCGCAGCGACGCCGTATTCGCTCATGCGGTGCATTTCTTCGGTACGAATTTGCACTTCGAGTGGACGAGCAGCGGGGCCGATGACTGTGGTATGCAGGCTCTGATACATATTGAGCTTCGGCATGGCGATATAGTCCTTGAAGCGACCCGGCATGGGGTGCCACAGCGTATGCACGGCGCCCAAAACCGAATAGCAGTCGCCCACCGTTTTCACGATAACGCGCACCGCGATGAGGTCGTAAATCTCGGAAAAACCCTTGCCGCGCTTCGTCATCTTCTGATAGATGGAATACAGGTGCTTCGGGCGGCCGGCGATATGTGCGTCAGCGATGCCCACGCGCGCCAGCTCGGTATTGAGCGTTTCGATAACGGAAGCCAAATACGTCTCACGCTCGTTGCGACTCTCGACGACCAGACGGCTGATTTGCTTGAACTTCGCAGGCTCAAGGTAATAAAACGCGAGGTCTTCAAGCTCCCACTTGATGGAGCCGATACCCAACCGATGCGCGATAGGCGCATAAATTTCAAGCGTCTCGCGCGACTTGAAGATGCGTCGATCCTCCTTCAACGCGCTCAAGGTGCGCATATTGTGCAGGCGGTCGGCGAGCTTGATAACAATCACGCGAATGTCTTTGCTCATGGCAACGAACATCTTGCGCATAGTCGCCGCCTGCTCATCGGTGAGGCTCTCGACTTCGATGCGCGTGATTTTCGTGACTCCCTGCACAAGCTGCGACACTTGCGCGCCGAACTGCTCTTCAAGGGCCACAGCCGTGGTGTCAGTGTCTTCGATCGTGTCATGAAGAAGGGCAGCGCACAGCGTGTCAACATCCATGCGCAAATCGGACAGAATGAGCGCGACCTCGATAGGATGGATGATATAAGGCTCGCCGCTCTTACGTTTCACGCCCTTGTGCGCCGTGCTTGCGTATTCGTAGGCGCGCTTGAGCTTTTCAGCCGCAGCGTCGTCGAGATAGCTCGTTTTCTCCACGAGCAACGCAAAACGCGACTCGGGCGTTACCGTAGCACCCGCCTCGGGCGAAGGCGCGATGCCCCCTTCGAATGCGTCGGCGGAAAGCGCGCCAATGGCCTCGGCCAATTCAGATTCTATGGGAAGCGCCGTTTGACGCTCGGTGGCTTCATCGGTCATAGCTATTCCCTTCCTCGCTATTTCCATCGGGCATGATGGGGCGAACAATACGCGCACGCAGCTCTTCGGGCGTGGCATTCAGAATCCAATCGGAGAATCGTTTGAATTCTTCCGCTTCAGCGCGGCCCTCGCAATACAGCACGCTGTCGTCAAGGTTCACCTTGCCTTGCACTTCGCGAAGCCGAACCCGGCGAATCGAGGAGCCATCGTGCGAGCATTCGGTTCGCACATCGACCAGCCCAAGCTCGGAAAACGCCGAGAGCGCAAACGACGCCGCACCGGGCATGAGCGTAAAGCGCATGTCGGTCGGCGGGCAGGCGGCAATAAGGTCTTCGTTCGACAGGGTGAAGAAGCCCGATTCGTCAGCCGCGCCATTTCCGTGGCCTCCCGCGGCCTGGCGCGAAAAGGCCCGGAGGCCTCGGTAGATAAGCCCCATGCGATTGTAATCGGGCGCGAACTGGGCCAGAATGCGATCGTTGTAGTACACGTCGCGCTTACCGAACGCGAGGTGGATGGTCGCAGGCTTGCCATCGCGGCCGGCGCGGCCGCTCATCTGGTTGAATTCAGCATCGGAGAACGGCATTGCGTACAGCACCACATGACGCACATCGGGAATATTGACGCCCTCGCCAAACGCCGACGTGCACACGAGCACGCGGAGCACGTCGTCGCGGAACAGCTTTTCGATGCGGGCGCGCTCTTCACGCGAAAGCCCAGCGTTGTAGAAGCCGATTTGCATGGCGACATGAGGTGCGAGCGCGCGAAGTACGCGCGCGATGTCGACCGACATAGTGCGCGAGTTCACATACACGATGGTCTTCTCGCCCGTCGCGACGATATTCGCCAAATACGTTTCTTTGTCACGTGCATTGCGATGGTCATCAAGCAGCAAGTTATCGCGCACATGGGCATCGCCCACAAAGCCTTGCACCCCTAGGCCTTCACGAACCTGATTCGCTACCTGCGACGATGCCGTTGCCGTAGCGGCGAGCACCGTTTTCACCCCCAAACGACGCGCAAGCTCGCCCAGCTGGGCATATGCATCGCGGCGACGGCCGCCACCGTCGGCTAAGTGGTGCGCTTCATCAACCGCGAGGAATCGCACGCGGCCGCACGATGCAATCTCATCTGCATGGAAGGCGAGGTATTCGGGCGTGGTAAGCACCACATCGATAGCACCCGATGCCAGGCCCGCGTACACTTCCGCACGTTCATCGGAAGAGCTTTCACCCGTAAGGCTCGCGGCAGACAGCCCGAAGCTTTCGAACAAGCACGCCGCATGGCACGCCTGGTCGGCGATAAGCGCACGCAATGGATACACGAACACGCTCGCCCCGCCATTGAGCAGCGCCTCGCGTGCAGCGTGAATTTGGAATATGAGCGACTTGCCACGCCCGGTGCCCATGACCACGAACGCGCTTTCGCCCCGCGCGAGCATATCGAGCGCGCGCCTTTGCGCATCATGCAGGTTCGAAGCGTCGCCGATCGCGTGCGCGACCAGGGCATCGGTCAAACCATCGGGGTTCTCCGACGCAAACTCGCGCCATTGTTCACGGCGCTCTTCGGCAATGCGCTTCGCCTCGTCGTCGCAGCTGGACAAAATGCCGGTATCTTCATAGAGCTCGCCCACGAAATCGAGGTCTTCGGTCGGCAAGCACGCGCGCAAGCCGGGGCACGGCGTGGCAGGCTCCACCTCGTCGAGCAGACACTTCACCGATCGGCGGCCCTTCCACTCGTCAATTTGCACCTGGAACGCCGCATCGACCACAGTATTGCACGACATGAGCGACTCGATTTTGCCGCAATGGAACATGATGGCGCCAACCTTGGCTGCGCCATCGACCATTTGACACGACAGGTGGTTTTTCTCGACGCCCACGGCATGACGGGAAAGCAGGCGCACGTTGCGCGCCAAAAAACGCGGCGTGGGGTTCGTGCGACCGAAAGGCGCCAACCGCGAGAGCGCCTGGACGTTCTGCAGCGTAAGCTCCCCCAGCCCGACCTGCGCCTCGACCTCAATTTGAGGATGGAAGCTGTCTTCGGGAAGCGTATCCATGTATTCGCACAAACGGTGCGAGAATTCATCGAGCTTCGCTGCAGGAAGTGTAATGCCCACAGCACCCCCGTGGCCACCAAAGCGGGTGAGCAAATCGGAACACGACTCTATGGCCTTGAACAAATTCACGCTGCCCACGCTTCGACCCGAGCCGCGCGCTTCGTCGCCATCGATGGTAAACAGAATCGTCGGCACGCCGTATTCATTCACCAAACGCGAGGCGACAATGCCCTTCACGCCCTCGTGCCAACCTTCGCCGCCAACCACGAGCGCGCGCTGGCCGTGGTAGATTTTCGCAGCCGCTTCTTCGGCGCATTGCGCAAGATTTTGCTCGACGCGCCGGCGCTTATCGTTTACCTTATCGAGCTCGGCGGCAAGGCCCTGCGCCTCTTCGAAATCGTCGGCCATCAGCAAATCGAGCGCCAAATCGGCATCACCCATGCGGCCTGCGGCATTCAAGCGCGGAATGAGCGAGAACGACAGCCCCGTCGAGGTTATTTGCTTGTCGCCCGCGTGACACACGTCAATAAGCGCCTGGATGCACGGACGGGGATATTTGTTCATGCGCTCCAGGCCATCGGCAACGAGCGCACGGTTTTCGTCGCGCACGGGCATAAGGTCGGCGATGGTTCCCAACGTCGCAAAATCGGTGTATTCGCGCCACAGATGGGGCTTTCCAAAGCGAGCGCCCAGAGCCTGGATGATCTTCAGAGCAACACCCACACCGGCCAAAATGCCGCTTTCGCATTTCGGGTCGCACTTCGGGTCGCATACAACAACGCCTTCAGGAACCAAATCGCCCGGCTCGTGGTGGTCGGTCACTACCAAGTCGATGCCTTCGGCCAAAACTGTTGGAGCGATATCCCCGCTAGCGATGCCGCAGTCAACCGTCACGATTAAATCGGGTTTGAACGCCTTCGCGCGCTCGAAAGCAGGCGGCGTTATGCCGTAGCCTTCTTCAAAACGCTTCGGAATGAGGGGCGCGGCATTGGCCCCGAGAAATTGCAGGCCACGCGTGAGCACTGTAGTGGCAGAGATGCCATCGAGGTCGAAATCGCCGAATACCACAATGCGTTCGTCGTCGCGCACCGCGCGCTCCAGACGATCGACCGCCGCACCAAGCTGCGGAATCGTGTAGGGGTTGAGCCAATCGCGCTCGATGTCGGGCGCAAGGAATGCACGCGCCTCTTCGAGCGAATTCACGCCATGGGCAACCATGGTTCGCGCCGCGAAATGCGGTAGGCCAAGTTCTTGCTGAATAGACGATACAAGCGCCGGGTCTGCCGGCATGAGCTTGAATTGGGCTGTCATAATGTGCACGCTGCTTTCGCGTAGTTTCTTTTCCATCGAACATTGTCGCACACTTGACGGCACATGGCGGCGGCGATGCGCCCGCAGAATGTCTCGTTCAAAAACCGAACGATGCGTGCCGTCTTATTCCAAAAAGAAAAAACGCAACACAGAAAGCGCCCAGCAAGAAAACGACCGTAATTTCACCGGCAAATAAAAAGGACGGCATCAAAGCCGTCCTTTCTTGCATTAGTTGAATCGCTGCTGGGTTTTCTCCAGGCCGCTCTCGAGATAGAACAGCGCCGCCTCGCTCGCGAGGTGCGTGCCCTGCACGAAATCGTCCCACCCCTCCTTCTTGGGACGGCCAAGTACCCAATCGACCACTGGCATGCGTCCCGGCGGGCGTCCAATGCCCACGCGAATGCGCGTCCAGTCTTTCGTCTGCAACTTATCGGCAATCGACTTTAAGCCATTGTGGCCTGCAAGACCGCCGCCGTGCTTCACGCGAATCGTGCCCGGGTCGATATCGAGCTCGTCGTGAATCACGATAACGTCATCGGCCGTGGCGCTATACGCCTGGCATACCTTTTTCAAAGGGCCGCCCGAGGTATTCATGAAGCCCTGAGGCTTTACCAGAAGCAAATCTTCGCCCTTGTACGTCGTTTTCGCCGTAAGAGCGCCGCATTCGTTCTTCCAGTAGTTCACGCGCAGTTCTTCGGCCAACGCGTCGACCGAATCGAAGCCGGCGTTATGCCGCGTATGTTCGTATTCTTCGCCTGGATTGCCCAGGCCGCAAATAATATGCATGAATGTTTCTCGCTACTTGTTGAACAGCTTGCTCACAGAGCCGTTGCTGTACACGCTCTGAATGGTGCGCGCCAGAAGAGGAGCAACCGAGAGCACGCGAATCTTGCCGGTTTGACGATCGAGCGGCACGGGGACGGCGTTAGTCACGACGACTTCCTCGATGCAGGAATTCTGGATGCGATCATATGCCGGGCCGCTGAACAGGCCGTGCGTTGCGCACGCGTACACCTTCTTGGCGCCCTTGGACATAAGGGTTTCGGCCGCCGCGACCAGGGACCCGCCCGTATCGATCATGTCGTCGTTCAAGATGCAGACCTTGCCAGTAACGTCGCCGATAAGCGCGGTGATTTCAGCCTGGTTGTGCTTCGGGCGATCTTTGTGCATGATCGCGATATCGCAGCCGAGCTGGCCCTGGAACTTCTTAGCGGCCTTCGCGCGACCCACATCGGGAGACACGACGCACATTTCTTCGGGGTCGATACCCTTGTTCTTGAAATAATCCACGAAAATCGGCATAGCGGTCATATGGTTCACCGGAATGTCGAAGAAGCCCTGAATTGCGTCCTGATGCAGATCGATGGTGATGAGGTCATCGGCACCGGCGACGGTAATGAGGTCGGCTACGAGCTTTGCCGTGATGGGCTCGCGAGGAGCGGCCTTGCGCTCCTGACGGGAGTAGCCGTAGTGCGTGACGACAGCAGAAATGGTGCGGGCGCTTGCGCGCTTGGCCGCATCGATCATGATGAGCATTTCCATGAGCGCATCGTTGATGTGCTCGCCAGCGATAGACTGAACAATAAAGACGTCGGCGCCGCGCACCGAGTCGAGGTAACGAGCGTAAATCTCGCCATTGGCAAACTTCTCGAGCTTCACGTTGCCAAGCGTGGTCCCCAGCTCGGTTGCAACCTGATCGGCCAGACTCGGGTTTACCGAACCCGTGAAGACGGCCATGCTCTTTGTCATCTCGGTCATGCGCGTGCTCCTTCGCAATTTTTCGATTCTGCGCCCCTTCCGCAGGCGCAATGCATGCTGTTTCTGATTGTACCCACGCCGTCGCAGGAAGAGAACCGCAAACACAAAAGATTCTGGTCAGATAAACAAGAAGAGAAACGGAGCTAGAAGCGAGGCCGGGCAGAAGCGTTTTCCAATGGCGCGAGTTTTGACCAAGTTAGCCACATATGCTGGCCAAAATCGCCACCGTTGAAAAAATGTCCTACCCCAAGCTGCTCTCTGGTAAAGTTTCCCTTGGCAATTTGTCGGGAAAACCGCAGCTCTGCAGAAGTTCGCGCGAAAAAAAGCGGCCCCGGATGCGCAGGGCCGCCTTCAATGTTGCATATGGTGCGAGTTTTGACCATAAACGCGAGAGGGCTGGTCAAAACTGTCGCCATTGGAAAACGTCTACTTCGCAGCTTCCTTCTTGGCCTTGAGTTTCGCCATATGTTTGGCGGCCCAGCCTTCGATTTCACGCTGGTCGGCACGCTCGAGCGCCAGCGCATCGGGGGCCACGTCGCGCGTGATGCACGAAGAGGCGCCGATGATCGCACCCGCGCCGATGTTCACAGGAGCCACCATCATGGTGTCGCTACCCACGAACACGTTGTCACCGATTTCAGTGTGGTTCTTGTTCACGCCGTCATAGTTGCAAGTGATTGAACCGGCGCCGATGTTGACGTTCTCGCCCATCGTGGTGTCGCCAATGTAGGAAAGATGCGGTACCTTCGAGCCCTTGCCAATGGTCGACTTCTTGATTTCGACATGCGTGCCAGCCTTGGCGCCTTCGCACAGGTGGGTACCAGGACGCAGGTACGCACGCGGGCCACATTCGGCAGCATCGTCGATGCGCGCTTCGATGGCGACCGTTTCGTCAACGCGAGCGCCGCTGCCAACCTGCGTGTCGGTCAGGCGCGTGTTCGGGCCAATGACGCTGTGCGAACCAACCTTGGTCGCGCCAAGCAGGTAGGTTTGCGGCCACAGCTCCACGTCTTGCGCAATTTCGACATCGGGGCCGATGAACGTGCTTTCGGGGTCCCACATGGTTACGCCGGCCATCATGTGGCGATTGTTGATGCGATGCTGCATGGCACGCGTAGCCTGGGCGAGCTGCACACGAGAGTTCACGCCCATAGCCTCTTCGGCGTCGGCGGTTTGAAGCGCAAGCACCTCGCGGCCGTCGTTTCGGCAAATTTCCAGCACGTCGGTAAGGTAGTACTCGCCCTGAGCGTTGTCGTTCGAAACGCGCGAAAGCGCATCGAAAAGCGCCGGCGCATCGAAGCAGTAGAAGCCCGAGTTGCATTCCGTGATAGCGGCTTCTTCGGGCGTGGCGTCTTTTTGCTCAACAATGCGGACCACAGCTTCGCCCTCGCGAACGATGCGGCCATACCCAAACGGGTCGTCCATATGCATGGTGAGCACGACCACGGCCGCGCCCGTCTCTTCGCGCTTGGCGATAAGGGCCTGAATGGTTTCAGGAGTGATAAGCGGGCAATCGCCCGAAAGAACCACGAGCGAACCCTCGGCGATCGAGCCGTCGGCCTGCGTGAATGCCTCACGACCAGCGTTCACGGCGTCGCCCGTGCCGAGCTGCTGGGTTTGAATGGCGATTTTCGTATCGCCCTCAACAAGAGGAGCAACCTTTTCGGACATATGTCCGAGCACGGTGACCACATCTTCGATGCCGGCGTCATGGGCGGCGTCGACGACCCAGCGCACGAGCGGCTTGCCAAGCACCTCATGAACAACCTTGGGTTTGTCGGATTTCATGCGGGTTCCAGCGCCCGCAGCAAGAATCAACGCTTTCGCGGTCATAAAAACCTTCTTCGAATCGGTTGCGTTTTAGCAGGGAAAGTATACCAGCGTGAGGGTGACAGCATGCAATTCTCGATAAATGCCCATGCGACGAGGGCCCCACCGCACTAAATAATCGGACGCGTCCATTCCGAAAGACCCTTCGCACGACGATTCGCGCGTCGGCCCTTCATGTTCTCGACGCACCCCTGCATACCATGGGGCACGTACGCGAGGTCTTCGATATCTTCGGGCAAATAGCTCACAAGCGAGAGTGGCGCGGTTTGCTGCGGGTTTTCCGGCGCAGGCCCCGGCACCGCCGCAAACCCGCATACGGGCGCGCCCTGCGCCACGAGCTTATGCTCGTATCCGCTCCACGGCTCATTGGGAAACATTCCTCGTACATCGTCGGTGTTCCACTGCACGTCATAGCCCGCGATCTCGAGCTGAGTGAGCGAGAAATCGCGCAGCGGCATGCTGTCGGTGCGCAACCGGACGAATGCGCCCGGCGCCAACAGCGGACGATACGACATAAGCCGCTCGAAATGCGTGAGCCGGTAGTGCGCCTTCTTCTTTTTCGGGAACGGCGTGGGGAAATTCAGCAGCATTGCGGAAAGTTCGCCCTCGCCAAACGTTTCCGACAAATCGGAGTCGTCGTGCAGCACGAACACGGCGTTCGACACGCCTTGCGCAATGGCGCGTTCCGCCGCGCGCATCACGCATACGCCATCGACGTCGAGGCCCACGAACAACACATCGGGGCGCGCGGCGGCGCATTCGACCGTATATTCGCCCTTGCCGCAACCCAAATCGAGCACAACAGCGGCATAGGGGTCGCCGCGCCATTCGCCCAAGGGCGCCCAACAGCGCCACTGGCCCGCACGATCTTTTGGGTGCGATTCGACATTGCTCGCGCATGCGGCAAGACGCTCCTCAAGCGAAAAGCCCTTTGGCAAACGAGACGCGGCGGTGCGCATGACTTCCTCCATACATAGATAACTTGAAAGCATCGATAGTACCCCATTTCAAAAAATGGGGCCTGCGAGCCTGCATTCCTGCGCGGTTTCGACATCAAGCAAAAAATCTTATTGATATTTGATATCAATTGGCATATAGTATTAGACATACTGAGAGGAGGTCACCATGGCGCAGCGCAACACCGTTCAGCAAAAAATCATCGCGGGGCAACTCGCCAAACTCCATGGCAGCCACCCCACCGCCGACGAAGTGTATCAGTCCATGAAGGACGAATACCCTTCTATCAGCAGGGCTACGGTATATCGCAACCTCAACAAGATGTCCGACAATGGCCAAGCGCTCAAAGTGCGCGTAAGCAGCGGCGCCGATCACTTCGACGACACCCTGCGCCCCCACTACCACGTGGTATGCGCGAAATGCGGCCGCGTCGACGACGTCGAGGTTGACTTACCAGGCAGCGTCACGGAGTCATTGGACAAGGCGACCGCGCCCGGTTTCACCATCACGGGCTATGAGCTGCTCTTCTGCGGATTATGCTCCGCATGCGCCCAAGAAAGGCAGGAATAATGAGCGATTCCGTTGACACCAAGGCGTTTCACGCTTTCAGCTATGGGCTGTTCTTGCTCGCTTCGCAAGCCGATGGCCGCGACAATGCCTGCATCGTGAACACCGCCATCCAGGCAGCATCAAAGCCTCGGCAGGTAAGCGTCGCATGCATCAAGGGCTCGTGCACGCAAGAGACGATCGCCGCTTCAAATCGGTTCTGCGTCTCGGTGCTCGACGAATCCACGCCGCTTGAGTATTTTGAGCATTTCGGCATGAAAAGCGGGAACGACATCGAGAAATTCGTCGCGAGCGACGACGCTTCCATTCCCGGAGCGAACCCATCACGCACCGAAAGCGGCCTCGTTTTCGAGAAAAGTGCCATCGCGTTTTTCGATTGCCGCGTCGTCGAGAGCATCGACATGGGAAGCCATGTGATGTATGTGGGCGAAGTCGTCGAGGCGCGCCGCCTTTCCGATAAGGCGCCCATCACCTACGACTACTACCGCAACGTCACAAGAAAGACGGGAGCTGCGGCGAGCGCGTCCCGCACGGCAGCCAATGTTGGCGAAATCGTCGCATGGAAGTGCACGATTTGCGGTTACATCTACGAAGGCGAAAACCTTCCATCCGATTTCATCTGCCCAATTTGCAAACACGGCGCCGAAGATTTCGAGCCCGTGTACGCAAATGAACACGGCAGTGAAAATATACAAGCCGCGGCGGCAACGCCGCAGGAACCACAAAGTAAAGGGGTAATGAATATGGAAACCAAATGGGTCTGCAGCGTATGCGGTTACATCTACGAAGGCGCCGAGCCTCCCGCGGAATGCCCCGTATGCCACGCTCCGGCAAGCGCGTTCAAGAAGCTCGAAGGTGAGCAGACGCTCGCCGCTGAGCACGAATATGGCATCTACGCCAAAACCGTGAAGGACAACGAAGCCATCTCCGACGAGGACAAGAAGTTCATCCTCGATCAGCTGAAGGCGAATTTCAACGGCGAGTGCTCCGAGGTGGGCATGTACCTGTGCATGGCTCGCATCGCGCATCGCGAGGGCTATCCCGAGATTGGTCTGTACTGGGAAAAAGCCGCCTTCGAAGAGGCGGAGCACGCCGCGAAGTTCGCGGAGCTGCTTGGCGAAGAGCTCGAGCCCAACATGAAGGCCTCGACGAAAGAGAACCTCGCATGGCGCGTTGAGTGCGAATTCGGCGCATGCAACGGCAAAACCGAGCTCGCCACCTGCGCAAAGAAGAACGGCCTCGACGCCATTCACGATACCGTGCACGAAATGGCCCGCGACGAAGCTCGTCACGGCCGCGCCCTGAAAGGCTTGCTCGACCGCTACTTCGGCTAAGCCCAAAGCGCGTCGCAAGGCAATCGACCACAACGCCCCGCATTCGTTGCATCGCTCGAATGCGGGGCGTTTTCAATAAGGAAAGCAGGGAGAAACCGTGGCGAAAAAAGGATCGGGCGCAAAGGCGCGCAACGCTCAAAAACAAGAACCCATGGTCGCGCTTTACGGCCTTGACGAAGGAACTCCCCGGGGCGATGCCGTTCGCTCCGTTCTGCGCGACCTAGGAATTCGCGTGCGCACTATCGCGCCTGAACATCTGGGCAACCCCGTTGGGGCCATAGCCGGCATGCCCGGCATGAGGCCCGCGCGCAACGCCTTCGAAGGCCAGGCGCCACGTGACGAATTCATGCTGGTATGCCCCATGCCAAACGCGCTGATCAACGAGATGCTCGCCGCCATGCGCGAAGCGAACGTGAGTATCGCCCACAAAGCGCAAGTCACTGCTCACAATCGCCTCTGGCCGATGCACGTGCTCATGGCAGAAATCGCCAAGGAGCACGCCGCCATGACCCAAAACGCTCAATAGGCTATCGCGCGCCGAGCATAATCGTACGCGTCGCTACATGATCTATAAGCTCCGGCGAATGGGAAACGAACACGAGACCCGCACCGTTTTTCTCGCACCATCGCATAAGGAAGCGCCAGACCCTCGCCTGCGTAACTGCATCGAACATAGCTGTGCTTTCGTCAGCGACAAGATAGCGCGGAGCGCATGCCAGCGCACGCGCGATGCAGAAGCGCTGCAACTCTCCACCCGAAAGTTCGTGGGCGTGGCGGCGACGCCATTCGGGACGAATGCCGAGCCCCGAAAGAAGCTCGCTTGGCGTATCGCCTGCCTCCGCCAGCATGCTATCCATGGTCTGACGCGGATCGACCATATTCTCGGGATGCTGGCCAATAAGCTGGACGGGGCACATTCCCCGCAACGGCAACGGAGAGCCGTCCACCATCACGCTGCCTGCCGTAGGCTTCAGATAACCAGCAAGAATACGGCATAGCGTCGTTTTTCCGAAACCCGAAGGCGCGCACAGAGCGACTCGTTCGCCGGGCGCGATTTGAAGCGAAAGGCCATCATAGAGCACACGTCCTCCACTATACGCAAACGAAATGTCCTTCGCCTCGAGCATCTTTTGCATTCCCTTCCGCATACCAACCTCGCCTACGCATTGTTTCCCCATGCGCGGCATTATCGACAAACGCAGCGAGCCAGCCATCGCCAAACCATGGCGCCGCACGCCGTGCGTTCAAACGCGCATCGCCCAAAGGACACCTACTCAATCGCTTCCTCGGGCACCGAAAATCCATTGCCGGGAAGCGCGCGCCACAGTTCGCGCGAAAACGGGTGGCGCAACTGGCTCGGGTCGTTGAAGCTTTCGACGGCGGTTTCCTCTATGACCGTTCCGTCTTTGAATACGGCGATACGGTCGGCCACGCGCAATGCGAGCTCGATGTCGTGTGTAATAAGCAGCACGCCGCCACCCGCATCGGCGAATGCGCGAAGATCGTCGAGGGCGCGCACCGCCAAATCCAAATCGAGACCAGGCGTCGGCTCATCGGCCACAATAAGACGCGGACTTTCGACCAGGGCGCTCGCCAAGAGCACGCGGCGGGCCATGCCGCCCGACAATTCAAACGGATACATGTCCTCAACTTCGGGGGCAAGCCCGTAATGCTCGAACAGCGCGCGCTGGCGCTCGGCGCGACGCTCGGCATCGGCCGCATCGCGAGCAACGCCACGAACCTGTCGGCCCACCTTCATAAGAGGGTCAAGGTTGGCAACGCTCTGCGGAACGAACGCAATCTCGCGACCGCGCAGCTGCGCGAGCGACGCGGCATCTTGGCGCACGCCGTCGAACCAGATTGTTCCCGAGACGATGGCATTGGGCTCATAGAGGCCCAAAACGCTATCGGCCAAAAGGCTCTTGCCCGAACCGCTCGCACCGACGATTGCCATAATCTCGCCCGCATGCACCGAAATCGAAAGATCGGAAATCACGCTCACATCTTTCTTGCGAGCGCGAAAAAAATGCGTTTCATCAGGGTCGTACATGGAAAACGACACGCACAAATCCTCAACCTGCAGCAAATGATGCCCATGCGCATGGTGCGACGACATCGCATGGGAATGGTGATGGTGCATAGAGGCGTCGCCATGTTTATGCGCCTCGTGAGCCAAAAGATGTTCGTCTTTCACGTTCGCCACCTCTATTCCTGACTCGTATGCGGGTCGACTAGCTTACGCAGGCTTTCCCCGGCGGCATCAAACAACATAACCGCAGCGACAAGCGCGACGCCAGGAAACACCGCCAGCCACCACATGCCCGTGGTGAGATATCCCATGCTTTCGCTCAGGATAACGCCAATCGCAGGCATCTCGGGCGGAAGGCCGAAGCCAAGGAACGTAATCGAAGCCTCATGCAAAATCGCATGGGGGAACATGAGCACAAGTCCCACGACAAATTGGGGCAACACGAACGGGGCCATATGGTGGATGGCGATATATGCAGAGCTCTTCCCCATGCGGCGCGCCGCCATCACGAAGTCGGACTGCTTGCATTGCAGAATTTCGGCGCGAACGACGCGAGCGAGATTCGGCCAATGCGTAATCGCCACGCCAACAGCAACGCCCCAAAAGCCTTTGCCGAGCGCATAGGAAATAAGCACGAGCAAGACGATATGGGGCACGCCCATCATGAGGTCGATAAGCCAGCTGACTACAGCGTCGACCTTCGGGCCGCAAAGCGCCGCAGCCGCCCCCAAAATCACTGCGATAACCGAAGACACGCATGCGGCGACCAAACCCAGCACGACGCTCGTCGAAAGGCCCGAAAGCGTACGCGCGAACATGTCACGCCCCATCCAATCGGTACCGAACGGATGAGCGAGGCACGGAGCAAGCGACTTCAACGAGAAATCGGTCGTGGTCGCCGCATCGGAAAGCGCCATACCCGCGATAACCACGAACACGAGCAGAATGGCGGCCACCACGAACTTGGCAAACGTCGCGACGCGATTGGCGCCTCGTCGACGAGGCGCATGCAACAATGTGCCCAGCTGCAACGATTCGCGAACCGCGCTCGACGCCTGCGCCACCGAGCGGCGCACGCTCGGCAGGGCGCCAGCGCTCGGCACCTGGCCTGCACCCGCGCCAACCATCGCCGGCATAGGCGCGAGCGCTTCTTCGGCCCGTGCCGAATCGCGAGTCTCGCGCGCAATGCGGGGCCTGCCTGCGCGTTCGCGCATTTGCCCACGGCGAATACGCGGGTCAACCACCCCGTAAAGAATATTCGCCGTCAAATTTCCGCCAAACACAAGCATGGCCGAAACCACGGCGATGCCCGCCAGAAGAGGCGCATCTCCGCCGAGGCCAGCCGTAATCGCCGCCTGGCCCAAACCGGGATATGAAAAAACCTGCTCGACAAGAACCGAACCGCCGAAAATCTCCGAGATAGAGGCGAATTGCAACGTCATCGCAGGCAACAGCAAATTGCGCATACCGTGGCGACGCACGATTTGCCACGTAGACAAACCGCGAGCACGGGCAAATTTCACATAATCGGATTCAAGAATATCGACGAGCTTCTCGCGCGTATGCAACGCGATGTTCGCCACGCCCACGAATGAAAGCACGATTGCAGGCAGCACGATATGGCGAGCGGTGTCGAGCAGCGTCACATCGGCCGCCGATTTTCCGAGCGGCACCGAAAAGCCCAGAGGGAACCAGCCCAGCCACACCGAAAATACCATGAGGGCCACAAGCCCTAGCCAAAACGTCGGCGTCGCGGCAAGCACGAAGCAATAGCCTTTCACCAATCGATCGGGCCACCGATCGCGATTGGTGCCCGCGACCACGCCGAGCAGCAGGCCGAGCACGCCGCTTGCGACCCACGCAATGCCCAAAAGCGCCAACGAGTTTGCCGCGCGATTGCCCAGAACCTCCATCACGGGAGCGTTGAAACGTAGCGAAGTGCCCCAGTCTCCCTGCAAAACGGAAGCAAGCCAATTCGCATAGCGTTCAAGCAACGGCGTGCCCACGCCCCAGTATTGGGCGAGCTGCGCCCGCTTGGCTTCGCTCATCGTCATATAAGCCGCCTGGCCTACGTTCATTTGAACGGGATCGATGGGCGAAGCCGACACGAGCACGAACACGACGAAGCTCACCGCGAACATGAGCGCGACGAAGCGTACGATTTGTTCTAGCGCATACCGAACCACGAAATTACGACCAGCTCCACGTATCGACATTATTTACCAAGCTCCAGCCATGGCCATGCGGATGGGGCTTCTGTTTGGCGACGTTAAGGTTAACACGCTTGAAGTACAAGTGGTCCGCGTTCGCAAGCCAAACCCACGTCGCGGCACCCTGCGGCGCAACGCCCTGCTGGGTCGCTTCGTCCCACTGGGCCTTTTGGAAAAGCTCGTAAGAATCTTCCACATGCGGCATCGCGAGAGCCTCGTCGAGATATGAGTCGACGTTTTCGTTTTCATAGCATGCATAGTTGCCCCAGCCAGTGGAATAGTTGAGCTCATACGTCTCAACGGGAGCATTGGAGCCCCAACCCCACAAAATGGGATCGCTGTACTGATGGGGATAAATGTCATCCCAGCTCGCGCCCTTAATGGAGACCTCGATGCCGAGCTCCTTCATCTGATTCGCGAATTCCGCCGAAAGCGCCTGGCGCACCGAGTCGTTGCTGGCGTAATACAAATCGAATGCAGCGCGCACGCCGTCCTTTTCGCGAATACCATCGGCGCCGGCAGCCCAGCCGGCCTCGTCAAGAAGTTGCTTGGCATAAGCCACGTCGGTCTCGACCTTCATATCGGGGGAACCCCACGGCGACTTATCGCACACGCTGTACGCAGGCGTTCCGTAGCCATTGATAACGTTTTTGATCATAGTTTCGCGGTCTACGCCATAGTTGATGGCGCGACGCACGGCAATATCGCTCGTCACCGCATTGCCTACGGGGTATGCAACGCCACCGTCGCCTTCCTTGGTACCGCCCGGCTGCGGCGTGGGAAGGGAAATGCCGCGAGAGTCCACCGTCTCACATGCGAGCAATTCATAGTCTGAGATTTCCTGGTCGGAATACACGGCGGCGGTAAACGCGATATCGACCTGGCCGGCGCGAGCGGCGGCGAGAGCCGCATCTTCCTCCATGAACGCGACCACGACGCGCTTCATTTTCGGCTCTTCGCCATAGTAGTCGGGGTTCGCCTTCAAAATAACCTGCTGGCCCTTGTCCCACTGCTCAAGCATGTAGCGGCCCGATCCAATGGGATTGGCGCCGTAATCGTCACCATATGCCTTCTCGGGAACAATGCCCAGCACGGCAAGCGTGTATAGAAGCATGTTGTAGGGCTTGGTCAAATACAGCTCAACGTGTGTAGCATCAGTCGCCACAGCTTCGCGCACCATGGAAAGATCGGCCTCGGAAGCTTCGCCCTTAATGACGCCGTTAATAGTGAAGGCGACGTCAGATGCGGTAAGCGGATCGCCATTAGTGAACTTCACGTCGTCGCGAATGGCGAATGTCCAGGTAAGACCATCATCCGAGCAGAAATAGTCGGTCGCGAGGTCGTTTTGGAATTCCAGATTCTCGTCGGTTGTAATAAGCGTCGACTGAATAAGGGGCTCATGGACATGCTCGCCGCAGCCCCACGCACGCAACGGGTCAAAACCAGCGGCGGGCTCGCTGCCAGTATTCATGGCAACGATGACCTGGTCGGTAGCCGCAGCGCCTTCGCCGCCCTCCGTCGAAGGCCCACCCGCACATGCCGAAAGCACGCCGCCAAACGACGCAACGGCAGCGCCGCACGCAGCCAGCTTCAGAAAATCACGCCTTTTGCACATTGCAATGTCCTGCTCGTGTATCGCCATTTCCGCTTCCTTCCCTTTTAGTGTTACGGAATACTATTTCGTAACACACATAGTAAAGGATAGTGTGTTACGAATTCAAGATGCGTAACACATTTATTCGGCGAATGTCCCGTGATTCGCCGCTATGCCAGATAGCTCTCATGGTTTGAAAGACTCTCGAAACCAAGATGCAGAAGCAATCGTGGGCCAAAATAGAGCAGCGAAAGGGCCGTTTGACGAATTCGTCGCACACGGCAAGCCCGCACAGAGTGCCTATATAAGAACAGCTCCGGCATATGCCGGAGCTGTGTATAACGCCTCAAAGTTTATGCTGGGCCGAATCGTTGATGCCGACTTCACACGCTCATCATGGCGTTAAGTGCCGCCAAGCACAACCGCTTCAGCGTTTTACGCGAGCTCGCGCTCGACCACTTCAGCAATCGCCTTCGCGTGGGCGTCGGCCGATTCCTGAGTTTCGGCTTCGACCATAACGCGCACCAAGGGCTCAGTTCCACTCGTGCGAACGAGCACGCGACCGGTATCGCCCATTTCAGCTTCAGCTGCATGCACGGCATACCAAATGGGAGCGTTCCCCTCGAGCGCATGTTTATCTTTCACGCGCACGTTAATCAGCGTTTGCGGGAACTTCGTCATAACCTTGATAGCTTCTTCGACAGGCTTGCCGCTGCGACGAACGGCAGCGAGGAATTGGCACGCCGTCACCAGGCCATCGCCCGTGGAATTGTGCTCGAGCAAAATCATATGGCCCGACTGCTCGCCGCCAACGGCATAGCCGCCTTCGCGCATCGCCTCGAGCACATAGCGGTCGCCCACCTTGGTCTGCAGCACGTCAATGCCATGAGCCTCCATGGCGCGCACGAAGCCCAAATTGGTCATAACGGTGGAGACAGCCGTGTTGTGGGGCAGCTCGCCGCGATTCTTCAAATCGACCGCAAGCACCGCCTCGACGATGTCGCCATCGATTTCGGTGCCATCTTTTGCCATGAGCATCACGCGGTCGGCGTCGCCATCGTGGGCAATACCCACGTCGGCGCCGCATTCGGCCATAAGCTCGGTCAAGGGGCCCAAATGGGTGGAGCCGCAATTAACGTTGATGTCAGTACCGTCATAGTCGTCGTTAATCACGGTGACTTCCGCGCCCAAACGGCGCAGCGCCTCTGCGCTCGTGAGAGACGACGCGCCATGGCCCGTATCGAGCGCAACGTGAAGCCCGTCGAAGTTGATTCCCTGGCTCGTTACCGTTTCGACCGCATGGTTGATATACATCTCGCACGCGTCCTCGACTTCAAGAGCAACGCCAACCTCGTCGCCCACGGGCATTTCGGCTTCCTCGCCCGCCTCTTTCGCACGCGCGATTTGGCCTTCAACGCCGCCATCGGCAATGAATTTCTCGATTTCGTCTTCGACCGCGTCAGGAAGCTTGAAGCCATTCGCGTCGAAGAATTTGATGCCGTTATACTCCGGTGGATTATGCGATGCGGAAATCACGATGCCGCCATCGGCATGCAGTTCGCGAACCAGCAGCGCCACAGCCGGCGTAGGAATAACGCCCGTAAGCAGCGCATCGCCGCCTGCGCTCGTAATGCCGGCAACCACCGCCGCCTCGAGCATGTCGCCGCTTTTGCGCGTGTCTTTGCCCACGACAATGGTCTTGCCCATAAACGATGCCGCAGCCTGCCCAAGCCTATAAGACAATTCGCAGGTAAGGTCGACGTTCGCCACGCCACGCACGCCATCGGTTCCAAAAAGTCGGGCCATTGCTTCTCCAATCCTTGTGAAAGCTCTCTCGCGAAGCCTTGAAGCATCGCCTCGCAAGATGGCAAAGGGCGCCCGCGCGCCCCTCGAACTTTTGTATTCTACCACTCGCGGCCGCAATGCACCGCACGCCAGACCGCCAAACCATATCGAGCGGCGAGCGGAGCATCTCACACGAAAACGCCGTGGTTGTCGCCTATTTGGAAGCAGGCGACATCGTGCGCATGAATCGCCATGAGTCGCAATTGCGGCGTTCGCCACGCACCCCGATCTTGCGGCATAATTGCACTATCGGCGTTGAGCGAAATTCGTAAAGAGTCACAACGCAGTCAAAAGCATCGATACAATATTGGCCAAGAAACGTTACGTCGAACCTTTGCAAAGGAAGACCTATGGAACTCAAACAAATCGCAAGCTTCGCCGTCGATCACACCAAGCTCGTTGAAGGCATGTACACCTCACGCGTTGACGGCGACGTGACCACCTATGACATTCGCATGGTTAAGCCGAACTGCGGCACCTATCTGCCCTACCCCGCCATCCATAGCTTCGAGCACTTGTTCGCAACCTATGTGCGCTCGAGCGAGCTTTCCGACCAGGTCATATACGTTGGCCCCATGGGATGCCGTACCGGTTTCTATTTCCTCGTGCGCAACATGGAACCCGAGGTTGCCATCAGGCTTGTCAATGACATGCTCGCATTCATTGCCAGCTTTGAGGGCGATGTGCCCGGTGCCACCGAAAAGGAGTGCGGCAACTTCCGAGAGCAAGACCTCGAAGGGGCCAAAGCAATCGCCCGCAAGATGATTCCCATTCTGAAAAGCTGGACGCCCGCCGACTGCGCCTACGAAGAATAGCCAACGTTCGACATGCTCCAATCTCAAAGGGCACGCTTCAGCAGCGCGGAACCCGGCTTTGACCGGTCGTTTCCGCGCATCTCGAGCGCGCCTTGCCCCTTTTTCATTGATTAGAAATCGAAGCAAAAGGCCCGATGGATACACCCATCGGGCCTTCGTATTCCGCGCGGCTTTTGACGCATAGGCTCTCATGGGCCCGCTTTTTCGCGATTCCCAACCAAAGGCATACATAAAAGAAAGGCTCGCCGCATAAGCGACGAGCCTTTCCATTTCGCGTGAAGTATGCGAGCAGATTAGCGCTTGCTGAACTGCGGGCGCTTGCGGGCCTTCTTCAGGCCGTACTTCTTGCGCTCGACCATACGAGGGTCACGAGTGAGGAAGCCAGCCTTCTTCAGCTCGGGACGGTACTCGCCGGCCTGCAGCAGCGCGCGGCTGATGCCGTGGCGCAGAGCGCCAGCCTGGCCAGAGATGCCGCCGCCATTGCACAGGGCGATGACGTCGAAGTGATCCTGGGTGTCGGTAACCTTGAACGGCATGGTGGCGTAGTTCACCAGGGCCTCGCGGCCGAAGTAATTCATAGCCTCACGACCATTGACGGTAACCTTGCCGGTGCCGGGAACCAAGCGGACGCGAGCAACGGCGTTCTTGCGACGGCCAGTGCCGTAATAGACAGCTTCGTTTGCCATTGTTACTTCTCCTCCAGCTTGATCTCGACGGGCTTCTGAGCGGCATGCGGATGCTCGGGGCCAGCGTAGACCTTGAGCTTGGTGAGCTGCTTGCGGCCGAGAGTGTTCTTCGGCAGCATGCCCTTAACCGCGTGCTCGATGACGCGCTCAGGATGCTTCTCGATAGCCTCGGTGAAGGTTTCGCACTTCTGTCCACCGGGGTAGCCGGAGTGACGGTAGTACTTCTTGTCGAGAGCCTTGTTGCCCGTGACGCGCACCTTCTCGGCATTGATGACAATGACGAAGTCGCCCGTGTCAACATGCGGAGTAAACTGCGGCTTGTTCTTGCCACGGAGAATGTGGGCAGCCTTAGCGGCAACCTTGCCCAGCACCTGGTCGGCGGCGTCGATAACGACCCACTCGCGCTCAACCTCTTGAGGCTTTGCGTAATACGTCTTCACGATTTCCTCCAAATACGTTTGTTCTGGTTCAAAAGTGCTGCTTCACGAAACTGTTCGGTTTCCTACGCCAAACCAACGGTCCAGAATCTGGACATTCTTTCGCGCTGTGTCCCGTTTTGAGCAGCGTTTAGCGGGGCTTTTGAAAGCGAACTTTTGCAGGATACAAGTTGAACGCCCCGCCGTCAATGGAAAAAGTGACGTTTCACCAGGTACAGCGGCAGTCTTCACGAAATCGCGACAAATAGGCGAAATATCGAAAACGATGCGTTTCGATGGTCTTCGGTCGATCCATATACATACATAGAATAGCCGCGATACTAAAAAAGCGGCCAGACGGCCGCCTTCCGATCAAACCTATGCGCGAAGCATTCAACCAACTGAAATAATGGTAGCGGTGACTGGATTCGAACCAGTGACGCCACGGGTATGAACCGTGTGCTCTAACCAACTGAGCTACACCGCCATGCAATGACAGCTGAGGCCGATTAATCCCTCTCCCATTCAGGCGAAGACCATTGCAGGAAAAAGAGCAAATGGAGCCCGCGACCGGACTTGAACCGGTGACCTCTTCGTTACCAACGAAGTGCTCTACCGACTGAGCTACACGGGCAAAGCTGGTGGGCGCGCTAGGATTCGAACCTAGGTAAGCAGAGCTAACGGGTTTACAGCCCGTCCCCTTTAACCACTCGGGCACACGCCCAGCAATGCGAGGTGGAATTGTAGCGTAAAAACGGCACCTTCCTCCGAGAATTCCTGTGGAACTTCATTCTTTTTTATCGAGATACATGTTTCCCGATTAAAAACGGTCTAATATGCACGAAACCGATTTTTTATGCATTTCAAACAAAGGAGCAGCACATGATTAAAGCAGGAATCATGGGGGCCACGGGTTACGCCGGAGCCGAAGTGCTGCGAATTTGCGCCAGCCATCCCGAGTTCGAAGTTGCCGTCATCACCTCCGATTCCGAAGCCGGACAGCATATCGCCGACATATATCCCGCGTTTCGCGGCGTTTACGACAACCTGGTGCTCGAACCGCACGCAACCGATTCGCTGCTTTCGTGCGACGTCGTCTTTATGGGCGTACCCCACAAAGCTGGCATGCTCCATGCGCCTCGTCTCGTCGAGGCGGGCGTGACGTGCATCGACCTTTCCGCCGATTTCCGTTTCGCGCACGCAGCCGACTATGAAGCCGCCTACCACGTGCAGCACGCCGCGCCCGAGCTGCTCGAGCGCGCAACGTTCGGGCAACCCGAAACTAACCGTGCCGCCCTTGATGAGCTTGCGGCGCGCCATGCCGCAGGCGAGGCCGTTATCGTTGGCTGCGCTGGCTGCTATGTGACCGCCTCCATTTTGGCGGCAACCCCCGCGCTTGCCGCGGGCTTCGTCGACCCCAATGCGCCCTTCATCATCGATGCCATTTCCGGCATCACGGGCGCAGGCCGAAAGCCGAGCGCGCGCACCCACTATTGCTCCGGCGACGAATCGCTCGAAGCGTATGGCCTGCCGCTTCATCGCCACCAACCTGAAATCGCGCTTTCCTATGGTCGCACCCTTTCAGACGCACACATTCCCGTTGCCGGCGACGCATCGGTGCGCCCCGCGCCCGCGCATGTCATTTTCACGCCGCATTTGGCACCGCTCAAGCGTGGCATTCTCGCCACGGTGTATTTGCCGCTTGCAAAAAACGCTGAAGTCGACGACGCATCTTTGCATCGCGCCTACGAAAAAGCCTATGCCGAGTCAAACCTCGTAACTGCCCTGCCGCAAGGCGTATGGCCCAAAACCGGCGCGGTAGCAGGTACGGCTCGCGCGCACGTCAATGCGTCGCTGAACCCAAATGAGCGCATAATCGTCGCCATGGCCGCCATCGACAACCTCGGAAAAGGAGCCGCTGGCCAAGCTGTCCAGTGCGCGAATATCGTCTTCGGACTTGCCGAAGACGCCGGATTGGGCGGCGTAGCATGCGCATCGTAGCAATTACTATGGCCAAACCCTCCTTGAGAAGAAACGAGCGACGAAGCTAGGCGTTTGCCAGCCGTTGCCTATTGCGCGCGCCCACGTTCGTCGCGGCATGCGCGCCTTCGGTTTGGTGTACGCGCCCTACCCCATATATTCACACCTTCCGTTTCCAGCGAAAGCCCGCCAACGTCACGAACGTTCCGCGGGTTCCAAGGAGTTTTATGAAATTCACGAAAACCGGAGCTCGCAGCTCCAACTATGCCACCAAAGTCAACCTGCTCGTCGAGGCGCTGCCCTGGATCAAACACACCACAGGCAAAACCGTGCTCATCAAATACGGCGGATCGGCCATGGAAAACCCCGAGCTTATGGCGCAGGTCATGACCGATATCGTGCTGTTGAAAATTATCGGCATGAAGCCAATCATCGTACATGGCGGCGGCAAAGACATTTCTGCCGCATTCGAGAAAAGCGGCATGCCCGTAGAATTCAAAGACGGCCTGCGCGTGACGCCCGATGACGCCATGGAGCTCGTGCGCATGGTGCTCGTGGGCAGCGTGAATCGCCGTTTGGTCGACGCCATCAACGTGCACGGCCACCTCGCCGTGGGCGTAAGCGGCGGCGACGGCTGCACTATCCGCGCCACGCAGCTCGACCCCGAGCTTGGTCGCGTTGGCGAAATCACGAGCATCGACCCCACCTACCTCGAGCATCTCATCAATGACGACTACATCCCCATCGTAGCGTCCGTCGCGGCGGGCGACGACGGCAAGCCTTTCAATATCAACGCCGATATCGCGGCGGGGCATCTGGCAGCAGCGCTGCACGCGCACAAAATCATTTTCCTCTCCGATGTTGACGGCCTCTACAAAGACTTCAGCGATAAAGACACCCTTATCTCCTCCCTCACATCGGAAGAAGCCCGCGAGCTCGTCGAATCGGGCACGCTTTCCAGCGGCATGATCCCTAAAATCGAAGCGTGCCTTGCGGCGCTCGATGCAGGCATTCCCGCCGCACACATTATCAACGGCACCATGCCTCATGCGCTTTTGCTCGAGTTGCTTACCGACCACGGCGTTGGCACCATGATGAAGCCCAGCACACCCGATGAGACCTACCAGGCCCAACCGCTCGACGCGCTTGCGAGCCGCCTCGATGCCAATGTCAATGTCGAACTGGGATAGCGATTCGGAACAAACCAAGCGCGCACGCGCGCGTCGATAGAAGGGAGCTCCCATGAGCCTCGTACAGCAGCAAGAACTTGAATCGAAATACATGATGGGCACTTTCGCCCGCAAGCCTGTCGAATTCGTGAGCGGAAACGGCATGACGCTCACCGATGACAAAGGGAAGCAATACCTCGACTTCATTGGCGGCATCGGCGTTATTAGCCTGGGCCACTGCGCACCTGCGCTCGTAAAAACCCTGCAGGAGCAAACCGCCAAGCTCATGCACGTCAGCAACTATTACTACATCGAGCACCGCGGCGAGGTCGCCGAGAAGCTGTCGGGCATCTTGGGCGGCACCACCGATTCTGGCGAGCCCATCGAGTGGAAGACGTTCTTCTCTAATTCAGGCGCAGAATCCAACGAATGCGCCATCAAGCTCGCGCGTCTTTACGCGAAACGTTTCGGTAACGGCGGCTCGACCATCGTCACCATCACGAACAGCTTCCACGGCCGCACGCTCGCAACGCTCGCTGCCACCGCACAGCCGCTGAAGCAGGAGGCCTTCAAGCCGCTGCCTGGCGGATTCATCGACGTTCCGCAGAATGACGTCGCGGCGCTCGAGGCAGCATTCGCCAATCACGACGTATGCGCCGTCATTCTTGAGGTCGTGCAAGGCGAAAGCGGCGTGCATCCGTGCTCCCAGAAGTATATGGAAGCGGTTCGCCGCCTGACGAGCGAGAACAAAGCGCTCATGATTTGCGATGAGGTGCAGTGCGGCATGTATCGCTGCGGCGTTCCCTTCGCGTTCCAGCACTATGGAATCACGCCCGACATCGTCGCCATGGCAAAAGGCATTGCGGGAGGCGTGCCCATGGGCGCATGTGCCGCGCGTGCCGAAGTGGCCGACGCGTTCGAACCGGGCGACCACGGCACCACGTTCGGCGGCAGCTGCCTAGCCATCGCCGCGGCGAACTGCGTGCTCGATGAACTTGGCCGCGAGGGTGAAATCGAGCGCATCGAAGCCGCCGGCGAGCACCTGGCCGAACGTTTGACCGCCCTGCCCCACGTGAAAGAGGTGCGCGGCCTCGGCCTTATGCGTGCAGTGGAGTTCGACGATTCCGTCGACGCGCCCGCGCTGGTGCTAGCCGCCCTCAACGCGCCGCAAGGCCTGGTGCTCAACTACACCGGAGCCCATACGCTGCGTTTCCTCCCTCCGCTCGTTGTCACGAACGCCGACATCGACGCCATGGCTGACCAGCTCGAAAGGCTCATCGGGGCATAACATAACGAGCTGCGAGGATTGCTCCTTGCGGTTCGTCTCGCAACCCATTCCCCTTCCCAAGCAACTCCACTTGCCCTGCGGAAGATACAAAAAGCGGACCGGCAAGCCTCCGGTCCGCTTTCTTTTTCAGAATGTATTTCGCATCTTCAACGGATACTAGTACGCGCACACCTCACCATAGGCATCGGCACGGCGATCGCGCAAATACGGGCTCGTCACGCGGTTCTTGCGCACCTCATCGAAATCGAGGTCGGCATACAGAATGCCCTCAACCTCTTCGGTTAGCTGGCACATTTTGCCGCCGCGCGGACCGCAGACCATGCTTCCACCGTGCATGTACAAGTCGTCGCCCTCATGTCCAAAACGATTCACCGCACCCAGGAATACCGTATTCTCGAGCGCACGGGCGGGCGCATTGATTTCCCAAACATCCTTATCCTGCACGCACCACGCGCTCGGACACACGATGAGCTCGGCGCCCTTCAGCGCCAACGTGCGCGCTGCCTCGGGGAAGCCCATGTCATAGCACACCATAATGCCGACTTTGCCGAATTCGGTGTCGAACACCGGGAATTCGTGGCCCGCACGGAAATAGAAGCGCTCGAGCGCCCACAAGTGAACCTTGTCAAACGACCCCTGCACCGTGCCATCGGAGTTAATGAACACCGCGCTGTTGTACGGAACACCCGAAAGCCCATGTAGAAGGGCGATAGGAGCCACGATATACACGTGATTTTTGCGGGCTGCTTCCTGTAGCGCGCGCACCGTGGGGCCATCGATAGGCTCGGCCAGCTCGGTCATGCGCGGCCCGACCGTATGCAAATGATAGCCCGTGGTAAACAGCTCGGGAAATACCACCATGTTGGCGCCTGCGGCGGCCGCCTCATCAATCATGGGCAACGCGCGAGCCATGCTCGCCTCCACATCGCCCAACACGCTTTGGAACTGCACGAGCGCAAGCTTCATCTTCGCCATGGTCTTCCTTTCAATGTCGCACCGAATTCCGACATACGCGCGATACGCAAGCCACCTTCCCAAAACAGAAGCGCCGCGCACAAAGCTACAGCCGGACCGCATATGAGCAAGCAGGCTCGTCCGATATTCAGTGCCCTGTATCAATGATTTGTCATGCATTCCACTATGCTGCATTAAGGCTTAAGGCGCAAGCACCTCGCTCTCCAATAAACGGCAAACGTGAGCGGCAAACGGCGCATTCGGCACTACAATGTCGCTAACGCATCTTAGAAAGGATCGCCATGCTCTTCAAACACCTTATCGAATTGTACGAATTGCTCGATTCGCCTCAGGCTTCGGGCGCGATTGTCGCCAATTATCTGAAGGCCATCGACCCTGAGTGCACCGTGGAAACCTACCCATTGGAAGGTCCCAAGGGCACTACCGACATGGTGCGCGTTCGCATTCCCGGCGCTCATGGCAAATCGAGCGGCGGCGACGCGCCGACCATCGGCCTGCTCGGTCGCTTGGGCGGTTTGGGAGCGCGTCCCGAACGCATCGGATTCGTATCCGACGGAGATGGCGCACTCACCGCGCTCGCCTGCGCCGCAAAGCTGCTCGACATGCACAAGAAAGGCGACGTTCTGCCTGGCGACGTGTTCGTGAGCACGCATGTGTGCCCGCATGCGCCCACCATGCCGCACAAGCCCGTGCCGTTCATGGGCTCGCCCACGTCCACCGCGGCCATCAATGCCGAAGAGGTCACGCCCGAGCTCGATGCCATTCTTGTTGTCGACACCACCAAGGGCAACCGCATCGCCAACAACCGCGGTTTCGCGATTTCCCCCACAGTTAAGCAGGGCGTCGTGATGCGCGTCAGCGAAGACCTGTTGGGCATTGCCGAAATCGCCACGGGCAAGCTGCCACAAGTGTTTGCGATTTCAACGCTCGATATCACGCCCTATGGCAACGGCCTGTATCACCTGAACTCCATCATGCAGCCCTGCACCTGCACCGACGCGCCGGTCGTTGGCGTTGCAATCACCACGCAGACGGCCGTGCCAGGCTGCGCGACCGGCGCCACGCGCCTGCCCGATCTCGACGAGGCCGGCACCTTCATGATCGAAGCGGCGAAGGCGTTCACTGCAGGCGACGCAAGCTTCTATGACCCGGCGGAATACGACCTGTTCGTCAAGCGCTACGGCAGCATGGCGCATCTGCAAACCATGGGGAACCTGCCGGCGGAAAACCCCATGGCATAAAGAGCCATCAAAGCGCCCGCAACGCTTTCCTATCGGAACAGCGCATAAAGAAAGGGACCCAATCGGGTCCCTTTTTCATACAGCACCGTATTTGCACTATCCAAACCGCAACCAGTAATCGGCAGCCCAGCGATCGCGCCTCGAGCGAAGCCGAAACGACGCACACTTCGATACGCTCGTCAAAGGTTCGTAAGAGATGCGCACCAGGCTGCTGCACGGCATCGAGAGTTTTCGCCATTCGACGGAACGGCGAAAACGCAACTACATGCGCTGCGGAGCGGAAATGCCGAGAATGCCGAGCGTCTGCTCGAGTACAACGCGAACCGCGTCGCACAGAGCGAGGCGAGCCTTCTTCAGGCCCTCGTCATCGGCCTTCAGAATCTTGCAGTTCGTATAGAACTGATGGAAGAGGCTGGCGAGGTCCTGAGCGTAGTGCGTCAAGCGGAACGGCGCACGGTCGCGAGCGGCAAGGGCGATAAGGTCGCCGAACTCGCTCATCTTGCGCATAAGGGCCAGTTCCTCGGGAGCGGTGAGCACCGAGAGGTCAACATCAGCAGGAATAGCCTCGGAGGCAACGGCGGCCATGTCGAGGTTGTCCTCGCCAGAATGGCCAGCCTCGTCGCGCAGCAGCTTGCAGATGCGAGCATGTGCGTACTGCACGTAGTACACGGGGTTGGAAGAGTCCTGCTTCTTGGCAACATCGATGTCGAAGTCAATCGGCTGCTCGGTGGAGCGGCTCAGCATGTAGTAGCGCGTAGCGTCGATGCCGACTTCGTCGATGAGCTCTTCGAAGGTGATCATTTCGCCAGTACGCTTGGACATACGAACGGGCTTGCCGTCGCGGAAGAGGTTGACCAGCTGGCCGAGCATAACTTCGAGCGCGCCCGGGAAGCCCATAGCGGCCAAAACGGCAGCAACGCGAGCGATGTAGCCATGATGGTCGGCGCCCCAGATATCGATCAGGATGTCGAAGCCACGCTCTTTCTTCCAATAGTGGTACGCAACGTCGGACGCGAAGTAGGTGTAATCGCCGTCGGCCTTGCGCACAACACGGTCTTTCTCGTCGCCGTACTCGGACGACTTGAACCACACAGCGCCATCCTTCTCGTAGATGTCACCCTTGTCCTTCAGGTTGCCGATGCAGTATTCAAACGGGCTCTTGCCGCCGAATTCGTCGGAAGGCAGATACATTTCACGCTCGGACTGCCAACGCTCGAAGTGGTTGCCGAAGCGATCGGTGATGTCGTGGAACATCTTCATGATGTAGGCGTAGCCGAACTCACGGAACTCGACCATGCGCTCATGCTCGTCGGCGTCTTCCCACTTGTTGCCATCGCGATCGATGATTTCTTTTGCGATGTCGTTCACGTATAGGCCGTTGTAGCCGCCCTCGGGAACAGCGGCATCTTCATGGCCGAGCTGCTGCAGGTAGCGAGCGGCAATGGACAGGCCGAACTTGTCCATCTGGACGCCGTGGTCGTTGATGTAGAACTCTTCAAAGACTTCATAGCCAGCATGGCGCATAAGGTTTGCGGTTGCGGAGCCCAAAGCAGCCCAGCGGCCATGTCCAACGTGCATGGGACCCGTGGGATTTGCGGAGATGTACTCGATGTTCACCTTGCGCTTGCCTTCGGGCTGCGTGCCCTTGCCATAATCGGCGCCCTGCTCGCGAACCTGAGAGACGACGTCCTGCATGGCAACGTTCTTCAGGCGGAAGTTGATAAAGCCCGGGCCCGCGATTTCGATGTTCTCAATAAGGTCATTCGCGGGAATGCCGTCAACGATTGCCTGCGCGATTTCACGCGGGTTCTTCTTGGCTTCCTTGGCGCAACGCAGCGCAGCGGTGCAGGCCCAATCGCCATGGCCCTCGTCGCGCGGACGCTCGAGCGCAATTTCGGGAATGTTCTCAATCGGCAGAGCGCCAGATTCGCGGGCAGCTTCAAACGCTTTGGTAAGAAGCTGAGTCAATTCTTCGCGTGGTTGCATTGATGCCTTCCTTTTCGTCTACGAAGCGGAAACCGCTCCCTTTTGCATCCAGCTTTCGCCGCGGCGCAGCATAGAGCGTGCGCGCACGGAAGCCTCGATCGCCTGGATTTGTATATAAGCTTAATCATTGTAGCACGTCAAATATGAAAACCTTCCGAGTGCGGCGAATTCGCGAGAGCGGCAGAACTCGACGCCTTTTTGGCTCTCAAGGCGTTTCCCCGACCGCTACGCAGCACCCAAAAAAGACAATTCAATCGCATGACAGCAGCGCGAACGGCTATCATGTATCCACGAATAAGAACAATCAGTTCAGGCAGGGGGAATCGCGTGATCGATTTCGACGCGGCATGGCGCCATTTGCAACAAACGACCAAGGCGCCCGACAACTGCCAACGATGGAACAAAAAGGCCTCACGCTACGATTCCCGCGATGCGAAAAACCTCTACGCCGAGGCATTCGTCGAGCTCGCAGGCGTGCAACCTGGCGAAACGATATTCGACATGGGTTGCGGAACGGGAACGCTCGCCGCAGAAATGGCCACACGCGGTCATAAGGTCATCGTGGGCGATTTCAGCAGCGGAATGCTCGCAAAACTGCGCGAGAACATGGCCCTTCGCGACATCAAGGTCGCCGAGAGCCTTGATGCGCTCACGCCAGGCAGCGTTTTCCCTTTGTGCATGAGCTGGGAAGACGATTGGAGCCAATTCGGCCTTCGCGAGAACATGGCCGATGTCGCATTCGCATCGCGCTCCATCGCGGTTGCCGACTTGCGAAGCGCGCTGCGCAAGCTTTCCTCTATCGCGCGACGTCGCTGCTGTATCACCATGACCACCGGCACATCCCCACGCGTCGACGCCCGCGTGCTTGCCGAACTCGGCGTTGGCGCCGAGCTCAATCGCGATTACGTCTACGCATTCGGCATGCTCGCCCAAGCGGGATTCGAGCCCGAAGTGCGATACATCCATTCTTCTCGAAAAGATTCATTTGAATCGAAGGACGACGCTTTCGGAGACTTCTCGCAGATGATTGACATCGGCGCACCAGCCCTGAGCGAAGTCGAGCGGCTTCAGGCGCAAGCCAACCTTCGCGAATGGCTCGCGGAGCACCTCGTCGACAACCCCGGAGCTGGCATGCCCGATAAAAAGGGTTATCCACAGGGGCCTCTCACGCTCGATTATCAGCGCATCGTCCCATGGGCGTTCATCTCATGGAACGCGAAAGACGGCCAACTGTAGCCGCACATCAAGAAATATCGTGAGCGCCAAGGCGCCCGCGTCGCACAAGGAAGGGACTGTCTATGACAAAAATGATTTCTTTGGAGGAGGCACGCGAGCTCGTGCTCTCGCGCGTGACGCCGCTCGAGGCGGAAACCGTTGACCTACTCGACGCCGCAGGGCGCGTTGCCGCCGCCGATTTGAAAAGCGACATCGACGTAAGCCCGTTCGCCCATGCGGCCATGGATGGCTACGCTGTACGCCGATGCGACCTTGCGGGAGCTACGGCCAAATCGCCCATAACGCTCGAAGTTATCGACGAGGTACCTGCGGGCGGCGTATTCGAGGGCACCCCGCAGGCTGGCCAGTGCGTGCGCATCATGACGGGTGCTGCCCTTCCGAGCTGCTTTGACGCCGTAGTGAAGTACGAAATCGTGAGCATGGTGGAAGGCGACGGGAAGCCCGGCGGTCGCGTGGCATTTTCCGCGCAGCCCAAAGAACGCGACAACGTGCGCGAAGCAGGCGAAGAGGCTCGCGCAGGCGAAATCGTCGTGAACAAGGGCGAGGCAATCACGACCGCAGGCGTCGGCTTTTTGGCCGGCTGCGGAGTGCTGCGGGTGCCGGTTTATCGCAAACCGCGCGTAGCCATCATCCCCATTGGCAGCGAGCTCGTGCCGCCGAGCGAGAATCCTGGCCCTGGCCATATTCGCAATTCGAACAGCTACGCCCTCGCGGCATGCGCCAAAGCGGCCGGTTGCGAAGCGGATATGTTCGACATCGTGCCCGACGACGAAGCCGCCCTCGAAGTCGCCGTTCGCGAAGCGGCGGCAACGCATGATTTCGTGGTCACTTCGGGCGGCGCCTCAAACGGCGACTTCGACTTCATCAAACCCGTCGTGGAACGCGCGGGCGAATTACTCATGACCACCGTGAACATGCGCCCTGGCAAAGCCCAAACATTCGGCATCGTCGACGGCACGCCGGTGTTCGGTCTGCCCGGCAACCCGGCTGCCGCCTATATGGGCTTCGAGCTCATCATTCGCGCGGGCCTGATCAAAATGCAAGGCCGCACCGCATTCGAGCACCCCACGATTGTCGCAAAGCTTACCTGCGACAAGAAAAAGAAGGATCCCCGCCGACTCTTCATGCGCGCCACGCTTTCCCATGGCGAATCAGGCGAACTTCTCGTAACGCCCGCGAAGAACCAGAGCTCTGGTCTTTTCGGCCCTATCCAGAAAACGAACTGCATGGCCGTTTTGCCCGAAGGGGCGCAAGACGCCCACGCAGGCGACGAGATAGCCTGCGTGCTTTTGGATGTCGCCGAAGGAACCGTTATCTAATTCCGCGGGGCCCGGCAGCAACCAGCCACTTGACGATGTTGTCGGGCCCACTCGAGACGAACCCTCCTCAGACGAGACAACCTCTTCCCCTTTAACGCAAAAGCCTCAAGCAGACATCACAGATTCGCCGATTACGCTCCCTGGCGCGCGACGCCGCCCACCGTGGCAGCACAAAGCAAGAATCCATTCGACTGGCTATCCGACCCTCTCAAGAAAGGCAATCTCATGACTCTTAAATTTGCCATTATCACGTGCTCCGACACGCGTTCCATGAAGGAAGACACCGCTGGCGCGGCCCTCGAAGAGCTTATTAAGAAAGAAGGCTGGGAGGTTGCCAGCCACATTGTCGTCCAAGACGACCGCGTGCTTATCGCAGGCAGCATTCTCGAAGCCTGCGATGAAATTGGTGCCGACATCGTACTCACCTGCGGCGGAAGCGGCCTTTCGCCGCGCGATGTAACGCCTGAAGCCACGCGCGACGTGTGCAACCGCGAGGTTCCCGGCATTGCCGAGGCCATGCGCTATCACAGCCTGCAAATCACGCCTTACGCAATGCTGTCGCGCGCCATCGCCGCACAGCGCGGCAACACGCTCGTCATCAATCTTCCGGGCAGCGAAAAAGCCGCGCGCGAAAACTGGGAAGGCATCGTGAACGCACTTGGCCATGCGGGCCACATGATGGCCGGCGAAGGTCACGATAAATAAGGGCTCGACGCCTTCAACGCGTGGCGACCAACCTGCTAAATGCTCTAGGCATTTAGCAGGTTTCTGGAGCACTATTTGCGTTCCCACAAGCCCGTCTTGCCGCCATCTTTCTTCAGCAGACGAACGTCCATGATTTCCATGCCGCGATCGACCGCCTTGCACATGTCATATACGGTAAGACACGCCACGCTTGCAGCAGTCAGCGCCTCCATCTCAATGCCCGTCTTGCCTGTAACGCCGCATGTCGTCGTAATATGAATGCCCACGCGCCCATCTTCACGTTCACCAGCCAAAACGGGTTCGCAACTCACCTTCGCCTTCGTAATCATAAGCGGGTGGCACATCGGAATAAGCTCGCTCGTCTTCTTCGCCGCCATTACACCCGCCACGCGTGCGCACGCCAGAACATCGCCTTTCGCCGCCGTGCCCGACGTAATAAGCTCGAGAGTCTCGGGCTTCATCGAAATAAAGCCTTCCGCAACGGCAATGCGCTCGGTGTCGGCCTTCTGAGAAACGTCCACCATGCGGACGTCGCCCTTCTCGTCAATATGCGTAAGCTTCTCTTCCGCCATAACAATTTCCTTTCAAGAAAAGCCCTACAAGCAAGCCAATTAAGTCGCCGAAATGGCTCGCAGCTTTCGCCAAGGCCGTCGGTGTTCAAGCTTGCCCATCCATTCAAAAGCTAAACACCGCCAGGACGGCGCATAGCGAACCACAGACGAACGGTAGCCGACCGTGGTCTTCGCGGGCCCTCGGCTTCCTCCGAGAACGGCAAGGTCTATCCGCCAATTTGCGACATGCCGCGCTCGGTTCCGACCTTGTCGTGATGGTCGTCGGGCTTAGCACCCAACGCTTCCATAAGCACCGCGCGAATCGCATCGTCGCCACCGTCGCCGCGAAGCGCTGCACGCATATCGTATTCAACATCCGAGAACAGGCACGGACGAATCTTCCCATCGGCCGTCATACGCAAACGATTGCACTCGCTGCAAAAATGGCGCGAAAGCGGGCTAATGAACCCAACAGTTCCTCGGGCGCCCGGGAACATGAAGTAGCGCGCGGGACCCCACCCTTTCGGCTTCTCATCGCCCGCCGCCACAAGCGTCGGCAAACCTTCGGCCTTAGCTCGCTCATTAATAACGTCGAACAGCTCTTCGCTCGGAATCACGTCTTCGCGACCCCATCCGCACCCATGTGAACCAGCGCTTTCGCCTACAGGCATATATTCGATAAAGCGCATATGCAAAGGGCGATCGATCGTCATCTTCGCAAACGCCAGAAAATCCTGTCCCAGGCTGCGAACCGTTACGGCGTTCACCTTCACGGGGTCAAACCCCGTAGCGAGCGCGGCTTCGATTCCGGCGATCGCCTCGTGCAGCTCGCCTCGACGCGTGATATAACGAAACTGCTCAGGGTCAAGCGTATCAAGCGAAATATTCACGCGCGAAAGGCCCGCCGACGCGAGCTCTTCTGCGTACTTCGGCAGAAGCACGCCGTTGGTGGTGAGGGAAACGTCATCGACACCGGGGGTCTCATGAATGGCGCGAACCAAGTCAACCGCACCCTTGCGCACCAAGGGCTCACCGCCCGTCAAACGGAACCGTTTAATGCCCATGGTCGCCGCAACGCGAACCACACGCTCAATTTCTTCAAGGCTCAAAATATCGGAATGGCACAGCGACGTCACGCCATCAGCCGGCATGCAATAGATGCAGCGGTAATTGCATCTGTCCGTCAGCGAGATGCGCATATAGTCGATCACGCGCCCGTGCGAATCTTTCATGAAGGCCCCCTTCGACGGATCGCGCGCCCCCACGCGCCACCCAGGCTATCTTTCCTGGAATTATACCCTCGCAAGAACAAAGAAACGCCGCTGCGATTTAATTCGGTCGACGTTTCAGCATGAAACAAACTCATATGTCACGAAATGCGTTCTGCTGCGCTATCGCGATACGAGGTACATGCTTTCCGTCGGTATCTCGATAAGCAGCTCATCGCCCTCTTCAGGAAGCTCACTCGCAGCAACGGCCAACTTATCGACCTTCCATTGCAAATGGAGCTTCAAGAATTTCATCGACTCGTCTTCTTCGGCAATATCACGCTCGATTTGCTCATTGTGATCGTGATCGAGGAACGAGAGCATGACCGATCGCTCGAAGCGCGAATCACTTACGCGGTCGGCGCGCATACGAAAGACGTTTTCGCCCAAGCTGCTCGCACGCTTCAGGAAGAATGCACGCACACCGAACCACCGCACATCGCGAGGCACGGGCTTCGTTGAAGCGAGCGTGATACCCCAATCGGGCAGATGCACGTGCGCATCGTCGACATACTCGGCAGGCGTCGTATTCTTGCAGCCCGATAGCTTGATCGCGGCAAGGCTCTGCGGGTCATTGACGACGTTTTCTTTGGGCCCGATTTCCATAATGTGCCCTGCCTCGACTACCGCAATGCGATCGCAGAAGCGGAACGCCTCGTCGATATCGTGACTCACATAGAGAATCGTCCCCTTGAATTGCTCGAACAAACCGATGAGATTCTGTTCAAGCGAGCTTTTCAAATGCGAATCAAGCGCCGAAAACGGCTCATCGAGCATAAGAATCCCCGGCCGCGCCGCAAGCATGCGAGCAAGCGCCACGCGCTGCTGCTGCCCACCCGAAAGCTGCACGGGATAGCGCTTCTCCATTCCCAAAAGGCCAAAACGCTGCATCTGCTCACGAACCGCCTCTGCACGCTCGGCCGCGGTGACGCCCTTCGACAGGCCCGCCGCCACATTCTGTTCAATGGTCAAATTCGGAAACAGCATGTAATTCTGAAACAGCAACGCCGTTTTTCTCTGCTGGGGAGAAAGGTCGACCTTGGCCTTTTTGCCGGGCGCCTTGTCGAAAAACACCGTGTCGTTCACTATGATTTTGCCCGCATCGGGCTTTTCGATTCCTGCAATCGATCGCATCGTGAGCGACTTACCGCACCCCGATGCGCCCAAAAGGCCAAGCGTTTCATCGCCGGCAGAAAACTGCTGGCTTAAATGGAAACCCCTGAACTTCTTCTCGATATCCACCTCAAGACTCAAAGCCAAGCCTTTCTCGCACTCATACCATGCCCCACAATTACCGCAGATGCGACGCCGCATGCCGCCGTATCAAAACACCGCGCTTAATTCCCCTCGCGTTTACGGTATTTCGTAGTTCGGCTGCTCCATAAGTTGATGAACAAAATCACCACGAAGCTGAAGGCGATAATAACGGCGGTCCAGAACCACGCAACGGAATCGTTGCCATTCATCCACTCAAAGTAAATGGCGATAGGAATCGTACGCGTAACGCCCAGATAATTGCCAGCGAGGAACAGAGTCGCGCCGAATTCTCCGAGCGCACGTGCGAACGAAAGCACGGCGCCCGCGGCAATGCTGCTCCATGAGAGCGGCAGCATCAAGCGAACGAAAATCTTCGCGTTGCTCCACCCCAATGTGCGCGCCGCGTCGAGCATATTCGCGTCCAAGCTCTCGAATGCGCCCAAAGCGTTTCGATACATGAGCGGGAACGCCACCACCACAGCCGCAATAACGCATGCCGTGGGGCTGAAAATCAGAGGGAAGCCGACATCGATCCAAAACTGGCCAAACGCCGTATTGCGACCGCAGAGGTACAGAAGCAAAAAGCCGCATACCGTAGGAGGCAGCACCATGGGAATCGTGAAAATCACATCGCAGATGTTTTTCGCGCGCGGCGAAATATTAAGGCAGAAATAGGCTGCGAACAGGCCCAAAACGAAGATGAACACGATCGCGATACCCGTCGTGCGAAGCGACACCCACAAAGGGCTCCAGTCCAAGTTGGACAGGAATTCCCCAATAGCCGCGAAGCCCGTCGCCTGCTCTTCGATAACAACGTCACCCTTCTGAGCGGGGCAACCAAAATCGGCGAATGAAGGCTTGAAATAATTTTCGTTCTCGCTTTCGGTCAAATCGCTTCCGTCAATTCCGATAACGAACACGTACGTTTTGCCGGAAACCTCTTGGTCGAATTCGAAGCGAACGGCACCTTTCTCAAATACCTTATCGCTCGTGAAATACCACGTATCGAAACTGGAGAGAGCCTTCGACCCGGCCGCCTGCCCCGCATCGAGGGCCACGAACATCGCCTTGAGCGACGCCTGGTCGGCAGACGACGTCAAATCGATGTCCAAATCCTTTGCATTTTTTTCGGGCACATAGGCGACCACGTAATCGTCGCCCGCGACGAGCTGTGCACACGTTCCTGCATCGCGTCCGACCAAATACGAGTACCCATGGTATTCACCATCGATGTCTCGATTCGTACCTTTTTGGGCTCGGGAAAAATCGCCTATCGCAAAACTGCTGTTTTCCGCTTCAGCCGCGTCGCCGTTCTTCGAGATGGTCACGCCCGTTGTATCAACCAAAGAATCGGACGCGACGGCGCTCGAAGCCGTGCTCGAGACATTCGGCGTATCCACATCGCCAAGCGCGTCTTCGGCGAATGCGACGCCAAACGGAACCGCGACCGAAAATGCGATCGCCGCCGCAGCAAGCCTTGCGAGAAGCGTCTTTGCCTTATGCATATCCATTCCCCACTACGAAAGAGGATGGGCACATAATGCGCCCATCCTCATCACATGCTTTTCTGGCACGTAAGCTTTCAAGCGGTTATTAGGCCAGCTCGAAGCCCCACTTCTGCCAAATCTCCTGAGCCTTCTCGCTGTTCTGGCACCAATCCAGGAATTCCTGGGTTGCTTCAACGTTCTTGCTCTGAGAGGTGATGGCGCCGGGGTACACGATGTTCTTGTGCGTGTCGGCAGGAACGGTACCAACGATTTCAACGCCACCAAAACGGTACACATCAGAAGTGTACACAAACGCCACGTCGACATCCCCAGACTGGGCATGCTTGCACACGTTGCCTACGGAAGTATCAAGAACAGGATTGTAGCCCTCGACGAACGCGCCCTTCTTGCCAGAAATGTCTTTGCCGGTCTTGCCCTCGTCATCGCCAGAAGGAACATACACGCCAACCGTGGAAAGAGCCTGATCGGCATAGTTGCCAGCAGGAACAGATTCGTCACCGACGCAGAACGTGTACTTGCCATCGGCGATATCCTGCAGCGTGACGTCCTTAAGGCCGCTGCCTTCCTTGGAGACAATCACGAGGTCGTTCTTGAACATGTCGACGCGCGTGCCCTCGTCAACGTAGCCCTCTTTGACCGCGGTGTCCATGGAGCCCTTCGAAGCGGAAATCAGCAGGTCGGCATAGGAGCCGGCGCCGAGCATTTCATTCAGCTCGCCCGAAGATTTGTACTGTGTGTCGGCAAACGTGACATTGCTGTGGCCATCCTCGATGTAGGCAGCCTGAACTTCTTCCATCGCCTTGGAGAGCGAATTCGCCGCAAAAACCTGCAGCTCTACCGGTTCGGCCGTGGTTTCAGTTGTTGCCTTCTCGTCGGTCGCTTCTTCAGATTTCTGCTCAGACGAGCAGCCCACCATCGCGACCATGGCCGCAAGGGCAGCAGCAAGCGCGAGAATGGAGAGTTTCTTCCATGCCTTAGCCATGAAATTCCCTTCCCTCGATAGACATGGGTCCACCCGTCCCTTAAGTGGGCCCTTCTTCAGAAATACCCCATTGGTACGAAATGATACATAACGTGACGTATTTCATGCAGTTTATTCTCTATCGAGTATATTCTAATGTCAAGAAGTTATCCACAGTTTGAAATATTATTTTCAAAGCGAAATAAAGGCTCCACCTGGTAACCACGTCGCATGCGCCGCGCGGCCGCAAGCCGCAAAGCCCCATCGACCGCACCTCGATTATTCAGCCGAAGAATAGTCTTCCCCTCTTTCGGACCTGCGCAAAGGCGTACAATACATTCAAGCAGGCGTACGCGCCAACGCGCATTTCGCACCCACAAGCTATCCTGTCCAACAACACCGCACCGTCGAAGGGGCCACCATGGTTACGCTCGATGATATTTCTCCCCATGTCAAACTCAGCATTGGCAACGATGAGGCCAATGCCGTTTTCGGCCGAGGCGTCGCCATGCTTTGCCGTGGCGTACGCGATGATGGCTCGCTCAACAAAGCCGCCAAGAACATGGGCATGGCCTACAGCAAAGCCTGGCGAATCATGAAGCAAACCGAGGAAGCTTTCGGCTTTAACCTCATCAATCGCGACGGCGCACACGGATCGACGCTCACAAAGGAAGGAACGCTTCTCCTTTCCGCATTCGAGCAACTTGAACGCGATGTCAGCACCTACGCCGAATGTCATTTGCCCGAAATCTTTAAAACGCTCTAACGACCGAGCACGATTCCCTTGAACACGACGAGAGGGGAGGCGCTACAATCGCCTCCCCTCTCGTTTCTTTATATGTATTACACCAACTCAGCCAAGGGGCGAGATCGCCCAAATCGACGCCCGCTCGCAACGCCCACGCCAAGAAGACGTAATCCCGTTGCCTACTTACGCAGAATCAAGCGCCTCATTCAGGCCGCCGTTCTTCCCAAGCAGGCCATCCATTCGGACGACCGCTGTCACCTACGCGACAATAGCGCGACTACCTATCCCCTTCGGCCATGATGGTCGCCTCAATATGGGCAAGTTCTTCTGGGGTATTCACATTGATGAAGCATCCACGTTCAGGAACCGCTTCAGTTACCTCGGCCGACATAAACGGCCGCAAGTTCACCAAATCGAAAAAGTCCTTTGCACGAACGCAACCGCGGCTGAGCGCTTCATGCGTTGCCTCCAAGCAGGAGTTCGTACGATACACCGCATGAAATGGCTCATATCCAAATTTATTGCATGGAACCACGGCATCGACGCGTTCGGAATGCGCCACGGCCGCCTCGGCAATCGCCAATTGTGGCGAAGCGAACACCATATCGCATGCAATGACGGCAACAAGCGAGTGGGACGCCGCTCCAAACGCCGTGGCCAACCCTTGAAGAGACCCACGCTTCTCGAACGAATCGGGAACGAGCTTCAAAGGACACGGGATGTCCAAATCGCCCAAGAATCCAAGACGCGATGCCTCATTCGTCGTAACAACCAACTCGTCAGCCGCGCAGGCAACCCTCTCAACAATGCGCGTGAGAAGCGGCTCTCCCAAGAAGGGAACCGTCGCCTTGCTTTGTCCCATGCGACGTGATTCCCCACCCGCCTGAATGGCGACGGTAAGTTTCGGACGAACATAGACAGCCTGCAAGAAATCGGCAATTCCTTCAATATCCTCTAACGAAAACGAAGGCATGCCCCTTCTTTTCGCCGCTGCATGCACGCTTTCCATATTGCTCACAACGGCGACTGGCGTCACGCCGCGCACCGTACCGATTTCGCAATATTCCTCGGCGGCAGGAAGGTCGCGATCGTTTCCCGAACGCAGCACTTCAATCACATCAAAGCCGCTTTGGCGAAAACCCTCGACGATCACCAAATCATGGTCTGGCATGCTCGAAACGATATCGTCGCATTCAATTTCATGGTCGAGTTCAGTGATGCGCGCCATGCGCGTCGGGGAAACCACAACCACATCTCGAGAACCGGCTTCGCGGTGTCGATACGAATCCTTTCCTGGCACGTCGATATCGAAATCACAATGGCCGTGATGCTTAATCGACCCGATATCAAACCCCCGCGAAACAAGCTCGGCAATCACCCGAACAAGCAATGTTGTTTTACCCGAGTTATGACGACCGACGAAAGCAACAGCTGGACTTGGACGATGAATGCGCCCATCGCGCTTCGCGCGCTCCTCAGACGATTCGCCCGAAGCTGCGCCCAATGAAACTTTATTCATAATTCTCGTGCTCAACAACAAGGTCATTCTTGATAACGCCAACAAGCTGCTGCAAAGCATCGACAGCGTGCGGGCGAATATCCGCACCGATAAGAACATACATAATAGAGTCGCCGACTTTCAGCGTGCCTTCGTTAAGCCACACGCGAATATAGAAAACGCCGGGAAGCTTACGAGCGGCTTTCACAGCCTCGATCAAGCCATCGGTATTGTACGAGAAGTCGATTGTCGCAACCTTGCCAAGAGCCGCACCCTCGGCTGCTTCGGCAGCATTCGTCGCACGCACCTGAGCACGCGGCGTCTCTCGAACAATGCCATTATGGGTGAGGTACATACCCACCATGGAAGCATTCGGATCTTGCTTCGCCTTATTGAGCCACGCGTCCATAGAAGGCTCTGCGCCGGCATCGATGCGCCAGCCGGGCCCCAAATCTACCGCAACATCAAAGCCTTGATCATTGCAAGCGATATCAGAAATGTCGTTCATCGTCATGATTTCCCCTTTCCGCCCCTCATAGAGGCTTCATAACGTCTATAAGTCAATAATACCTAAATGACAACAGAGCACAGGCTAAAAAGAAAACGCAAAGTGTAAAAGGGGTATCAGTCTCTCCATAAGACAGCAACTCGTAAGAGGCAATACGCAGCATGCAACAAAGCGAATGAACCTGAAAGCAAGGGGCTTCTTTCGGAAACTCAAACACACTGGAATGAACTGAAGCTTGGAGCAGGCCACAAGGCGACATGCCGTAAGACGGCCCATAAAAATAAAGGGCCCCATAGGCCCCATCAAAGCGCGGAAGCGCCCTGCATGAGCGCGACGCCCTGTCCTCCCGCAGCCTGGCGCTGCAGTACTTTCGGCGAAGGCGGGCTTAACTGCCGAGTTCGGAATGGGATCGGGTGATCCCCGCCTCTGTGGTCGCGCTCATGCAGGGCGCTCTCGCCCGCATATGCAAAACTGGATATTACTGTTTCTCACCAAGCGTGTCAAGGGCATAGCGATAACCACCGCTGCCGTAATTAAGCGCTTTCGAAACACGAGCGATTGTCGTCGCAGACGCGCCCGTCGCTTCAGCGATGGCGGTGTATGGCTTACCAGCATCGAGCAAACGAGCAACCGAAAGACGCTGCGATGTTTCTTTCATTTCACGAATCGTGAACAGGTCTTCGCACAGAGCGTAAAGTTGATCCTTGTCAGACATAGAAGAAAGGACCTCAAGCAGGTCTTCGACCTCGGGAGTACGCAAGTTGCTCATCAATCCATCCTCTCTGTATTCGTGAAACTATACTATTGTACTGCAGCTCACTAAAGTATGGCCGCAAAATAAAACCGCCACAACGGCGGTATTTTCTCGTAAACGGCGCTTTGAACGAAGCGACAAAAAAAGGGCATAAGCCCTGAATATATGCGGAAGCGCCCTGCATGAGCGCGACGCCCTGTCCTCCCGCAGCCTGGCGCTG
>OGCN01000126.1_pt1 | contig 127540 bp, 94 predicted proteins | sample 1570181 | NCBI WGS metagenome assembly OGCN01 (sample SAMEA4370584, study PRJEB24528) | human gut metagenome | reverse complement strand
AGCAGGTAGCAGACGCAATTCATCTCCCACCTTAGAGGTCGGAGTCTTCTTGCTGCAGAAGATAAAAAATTCTCTGGCAAAATCCTATTTCCCAGCAATATCCTTCACAACTTCCCCTGCGATAATAAGCCCTGCCACGGATGGTACAAAAGCTACGCTTCCCGGAATATCGCGTCGTTCCGTACATTTATGCTCCGCTCCCGGAGGGCAGATACAATTTGTTCTGCAGCTTATGGACATATCTTCGATTGGACGTGTTGGCTTTTCTTCGGAGTAAACGACTTTCAGTTTTTTTACACCTCGCTTTTTCAGTTCGCGACGCATTACTTTTGCAAGTGGACACATTTTGGTTTTGTAAATGTCGGCTACTTGGAAGGCTGCCGGATCAAGTTTGTTGCCAGCTCCCATGCTGCTGATTACCTGAGTTCCGTGCTTTTGCGCCTGCATAATAATCTCGATTTTTGCGGTAACAGTATCGACTGCATCGACAACATAATCATATTCATCAAATGGAAAATCATCTGCATTTTCTGGAAGGAAAAAGCATTGGTGGACATTGACCTGTGCATCAGGATTAATGTCTAAAATACGCTCCTTCATTACTTCTACTTTGTATTTGCCAACTGTTTTTCTTGTGGCAATAATCTGACGATTTAAGTTTGTAAGACACACTTTGTCATCATCAATAAGGTCAAATGTACCGACTCCGCTTCGCGCTAATGCCTCGCAGACATAACCACCAACTCCGCCGACTCCAAAAACTGCCACACGGGAATTTTTTAATTTATCCATTGCTTCTTCCCCCAGTAAAAGCTGGGTTCTTGAAAATTGATTTAACATATATTTCTTCCTTTTCTGTGTTATTTTTAAAGATTTGCAAAATCAAGAAACAGCATATGCATCTTCTCTTCGCTGTCTACAAATTCATACTCATGTTTTGTACCCGTATAAATAAGCTTCCCATCTTCATAGGCAAGTAACTGATTCATTGGGACGTTCTTCCATTTATCACGGTCGAGAGGACGAGTTGCCATAACGATTGCTGTGTCTTTACGGCAACGGTACAGGCTGTCTTTATAATTAGTATGAATGTACATAATCTCTCCGTCAAAAATAAGCAGATTCAGCTTATTCTCTGGCGCGATTTCCAGGATAATACGATTAAGAAGCGCAAAACGTTCTTCTTTTGTCAGTGCCGCTCCCTTTTCATCCTGCGCTGCATTTACCTGATCAATAATATAGCACAAAATGCGTTCGCTGTCCGTATCTCCGTCTTCTGCCGCTACAAATGGCTCAAGTACTTCACTTTCAAATATTGTTCCATTATGCGCTAACGTCCAGGTGCGGTCATAATTATCACGCATAACAAACGGATGTGTATTTTCATAGTCCATTGTTCCCCTGGTCGCAAGACGGATATGTGCAATCATCTTGTCTGTCTCTATTTTAGCACGAAGTCTCTGCTTTAAATAATTGCTTGTCACAGCAGACTGTGGCTGCTTTTCTAAAGAAACAGCATTGCCGTAAAAAAATGCCATACCCCAACCGTGGGGATGTTCTGTTCCATCCGAAAAAAATTCTCTTAATAACTCATTTAACGGTATCTTTTTTGCAGAATCTACTCCAAACAATTCACACATTGATTTTCTTCTCTCCTCATATATTGTATTATGACCATTTTGAGCTATTTTGATTTTCTTTCGCAAGTATCTGATTATAAAATTTCTGAGATTCCAGTCATATCTAAATATCTCTAAACAGTCATATTTTGTTTTTGTCTCGCTAATACAAGTCCTTTTTCTACATAGTTTTCCTGATATTGTTTTCGAACCTGCCATGCATATCTCTTCTCTGGATCAACAAATTTCTCATATTCAAAATCTAAGATTTGTTGAACATCGTCCATTTTCAGGCCTTGATAAAACTCTTTCATCCATCCGATAACTTTTAATGCCTCATGTACGATAGACCGCGCTCTTTTTTCCGTACGGGCAATTTTTACTGTCTTTAAATCATAATGGGCCGCATTTTTAAAATTCTGTACAGCATTTACCTGATCCTTTTTGGAAACATACCAGGATGGCATCGTTGCGAGCCACACCATTAAAAGCTGTGCAAACTTCACATCTCTCGCATCAATTCCAGCTCCTGTGAGAGGATTTAAATCAAACATACGAAGTTCGATATGATTGATTCCATTCTTCCTCAAAGATATAAGATTATTTTCTCCTGCAGGTTTTAAACGAATAGGATAATAGAGTTCTGACGGTGCTTTTAGTAAGCCATTTTTAACATACTTTTCAATAGAATTCACGTAAGAATCAATATCGCTATAATCAAATGTCGGTGGAAATTCATTCCAGTAACCAAGTTCACTGCATCTTACAGAACTTAAGCCTGTAAAAACACTTTTCCCATAGACACCTTTTTCCATAAAAGAACTGTCTACAATCGGACTGGCCGCCGTAACTGCCACTAAAATCCAGCCATATACAGCCATTTTCTGCGCCAGCTCCAAATACAATTTATTCTTATATTTCATAAAATCCGGCTCAGACTGCAAAGCAAAATCTGCTCTTAACAAATCTTCTGAAAAAGAAAAATTTACATGACTTCCCGAAAATGTCATCTTATAACGTCCGTATTTATCGGAAAGATATTCACGGTAGGCTGTTTTATGTGCATCTTTCCCATCAAACTGTGCAATTGGCACATCTTTCTCCCCGCCAATATATGGAGGATTAGAAAATGGCCACAGCAATTCTGGCTCTGGAAGTGCCTTTAACTTTTCCTGAATTCTTCTGGTATGTCCTTTTAATTCTTCAATTGCCGCCTCGATGCTTTCATTTACTCCTGTATTAATTTCGGTCTGGTTTTCACTGAAGTCTCTGACGATATGTGCATCTCCCGGAAAAGGATGTGCAGTCTGTGAAAGCATACCATCTCCTACAACACGCAGACTTTCCATCTCAATTCCAAATGCACCATCTAATAAATGTTCTCTTATATACTCATTTTCAATATGCAGCATTACATTCCTCCATACTCTTCGATGTAATCCTCCAGTGTTTTTCCGTTCTCCATTCCTTCTGCCATCTGTCTGCCTGGACTTAAAAGTTTCTCCGCCCTTCCATATAAAGGCCTGAGGAAATGTTCTTCTCAACTCAGATGCATTATATCCATTATGATAGATGGAAGTATCTTTCTCTAAAAATTCCGAAAGCTCTCCGATATTTTCCATAAGGCCAGCATGCAATGCTCCCGATGCCATAATTTCACCTACCGGCTGCTCACATACACTTCGAAACTCTACTGTCCCACGGAAAGTCAGATCTTCAAATTTAAATGACCGTAAATGTTGCAAATCGGAAATCTCCGGATGGAATGTGATTTCCCGATATCTATTTCCATCGAAGTATTCCCCTTTTATCCGGTCAGAGGAAAAATATTTACTAAGAACCACTGGTGAAAAATTAATATATTTCCCTTCTCTTTCTACACAGTATAAGCTCATACTCTTTATGTATCGAACAATTTCATCTGTTGTATCAAATACAACATTATACATATCAACATTATGGCGATTCAAGCCATGAAGACTGTTTCTCCAAAAGTTATCCCTGCTACATAAAATCTCCGCATTCTCTCCCCATAAGGAGTTCGCTAAAATCAATGCCTTAAACGGTTCTAACTTTGTAAATGTATTTAGCATTGGAACTACCTGCTCTTCTTCTACATCAAGCTGAATCTGACTTGCACACGAAAACAGTCCAAAATTCGGATAAGAATGAAATGGAATACTGTTGCCATACTTTTTATAAGAAGACAGGTGATGAAATAACATACGATACCGCTCACTTACTACCGGTACATTCTGATTCACTGCATAACGGGGATTAATACCCATGCCAGTCAGCATATGCCCCTCTTTACGCAGTTTCTTCTGTATATAAGTATAATACTGACAAAATCTTTTGTACAGCACATTCATATCTTCTTCTTTCCCAAAAGAAAATTCTAACGTATTATAACTGCAATCATAAGACAGACCATCTCCTGTCTTGTCATCAACTGCCAGATAAATATGTTCATTATCATCTCTGCTCACATTCAAAAAAGAAAATGTATCAATAAATCGATCTGTTACCTGATAAATCACTTCAAAATTGACAGGTTCATTCTTCTCATTCACAATCGGCAGCTCAAACTCCAAACCAGCTAGATGGGTTCTCTTCTCGGGTGTCTTTGTCTGTAGTTTGTCTAATGAATTAAATAGTAAATTAATTATGTCTTACTATTAATTCTGCTGTTGGCTCATCAATATAGAGACTGTCTACCAGTCCTCCTTGAAGTGCCGCTGTTATAATCTTCTCTTTTTCTTTTCCCACGGCAACAACTAACTTATTTGGAATCTTTTTAATCGTTTCAAGGGAAGCCCCTACAACACGGGCATCTATTTTTTTATCAAATAGTTCCCCGTTTTGTTTTATAAAGTGGGAACAGCAGTCTCCTACTGCTCCTCTTCTGCTGAAGTCTTTATAATCATTTTCATCAATAAGTCCCATTTCATATACAATGGACGGACGTTCTAAGTTACCTACGGAATAAATTGCTGTCTGGCACACTTCCGCCATTTCAAGGATTTCATGAATCTGTGGATCTTTTTTCAAAGCTTCAACAATCGAAGATTCCGCCACCATTGCCGGCGCTGGAATCTGATAACCTGTTCCTCCAACACTGTCTACAAACCTTTTCAACACATCCAAAGCACCCGATTCGAAAATTGCTCTGGAAAATCCTCCAGTTAACTGAATCACAGATACCCCGCTTCTCTTAATCTTTGGAAGCTGCTGGGCTAATACTGCAAGTGCATGTCCCCATGTTACTCCAATGACACTATCATTTTTTATATAACGTGGGAGGTCTTCTGCTAATGCCGCACAGACATCCTGCATTAATATCTGCGAATTACCTACCAAATCTGGCACAATAATCGCCCTTTTAATCGGAAATCTGGCAATCAGTTCATTCTCCAGATTCCCATTTGCCAAAACAGAATCTTTAATTCGAACTTCTATAATCCCCATGTCCATCGCATTCTTTAAAATACGGCTTACAGAAGACTTGCTAATTCCCTCTCGTGCCGCAATTTCTAACTGGTTATAATGTAACTCATAATATAGCTTGGCAATTCGAATTGCCTGATTCATCTTCGCTGCATCCATCTTCTCTCTTCCTCCAAGCTTCTTCTCCAAATGTTGCTTTAAATTCTACTTATAATCTTAATTTAAGATTATAATTTCTCCACACAAAGAAGTCAAGGTGAGCTGATTTGATTCAGTATATCAAACAGACGAAAGTTTGAAAGGCAATAGTTTACATCTGTGACTTTAGTCGCGGCGGTTTGAATGTTCGCGGGCACGCTTACATTCAAACCTTGCTCCCAGGCCACAGATGTAAACTATTGCCTTCCAAGCTTTCTGTCTTTGCTTGCCGTAGGAATCAAATCAGATATGAATGGGATTTAAGGAATAATTAATGCTCCCTGAAAATTTTAACCTCATAATAAATTTACAAATCCCTCAATTTGAAATTCTACTAAATTTTATTCCTAATCCTTGCCAATATGACACAACAGCAGCCACAGTCAGAACTATAGAATTAAAATAATCCATATCTGTGGCCTCGGAGCAAGTGTTGGATACGAGCATATAAGCGAGTATTCAACACGTTGCGACTAAAGTCACATATATGGATTATTTTGATTATATAGTTCGTCTGTTCGTCTGTTTCTATACTTTGCCTGTCTGGCGAATTAAATTTCCGAATTCTTCTTTGAGGCGAAGTAAGCCCGGAGTGAATTTACTACGATGATCACTCCAAGTATCATCAGTAAAATAGCGATAATCAGCTGTAAGCCTTCTACTAAAAATGTTGCGGAACCAGCAGAAAATGCCTGTACGAGAGAAACGGTTCTCTCTACTAATGCGGTTCCTGTTACACAAAGCATGATAATCAGTGGTGGGAAAAGCATTTTGTTGCTTCGTCCGGTTACTTTTAAGAATACGCAAAGTGTTACTAATACTAAAGCAGATAAGAGCTGGTTTGCGGAACCAAATAATGGCCAGATATTTGCATAACCAATTCTTGTTAATACAAAGGCTGCTGCTAAGGTGATGATTGTTGAGAAGTATGTATTACATAAAACTTTTCTCCATCCTTCTGCATGTTCCATATCATCAACACTGAACAATTCCTGAAAGCTCATTCGGCCAATTCGCGCTACGGCATCCAAACTTGTAAGTGCAAGCGCGGATACGCACATTGTCATGAAGCACTGTGCTACATATACTGGAATTCCAAACATTTCAAAGAATCCGGCTACACCGCTTGAGAATACCTGGAATGGTGTTCCATCTGCTGGTGTTCCGTTAGCGGACGCTGCCGCTCCTGCTACACATAAAGCGATAACTGCAAGTAAACTTTCTAATACCATTGCGCCGTAACCAACTTTTAACATATCTTTTTCATTGGATACCGTCTTTGAAGATGTTCCGGAAGATACTAAACTGTGGAAACCAGAAACTGCTCCACAAGCAACGGTTACGAATAAAATAGGGAATAAATCACCAAGCTGATCATTATGGAAGCCTGTAAATACAGGAAGATTCATTGTAGGATGCGCTACTAATAATCCAACAACAGCTCCTGCGATCATTCCAATAAACATATAGGTTGTCATCGCATCACGAGGCTGTTTTAATAACCACATTGGGAGTACTGCCGCAAAGAAAATATATACAAATGTAATATATGTCCAGCCGTCCTTTCCTAATGTAATTGGCATTGTCATACCAATAGCAAGTGCTGCTACAGTACAGATTAATCCAACAACCGTTTCCTTCCATCCTGTCAGATGCAGATGTTTATGAAGTAAACCAAAAATCATTGCAAATGCGATAAATAAAAGGGAAATTGTTCCTGCTGCTCCATTTGTTTTTGCTGCATCGGAAAGTGCAATCACACCATTGGCATCTACCGTATAAGCATTAAATGTACCTGCTACCATATCAGCGAAAGCTGCGATAACAATTAAAGTAAACAGCCAGCAGAAAATAAGAAATAACTTTCTTCCAAGTTTACCGATGTATTTTTCGATCAGAAGTCCCATGGACTTACCATCATTTTTTACACTGGCATATAATGCTCCAAAATCGGTAACTGCTCCAAAGAAAATACCTCCAATTAATACCCACAAAAGTACTGGAAGCCATCCAAATACTGCCGCCTGAATTGCTCCTGTTACAGGGCCTGCTCCAGCAATAGATGAAAACTGATGGCTAAATACTGTCCAACCGTCAGTTGGAACATAATCCTGTCCATCTTCAAACTTATGAGCTGGTGTCTCTGCTTTTGGGTCAATTCCCCATTTTTTAGAAAGCCACCGTCCATAAAATGCATACGCAGCTGTCAATAAAACAGCAGCAATTAAAACAATGACTAATGTATTCATTTTTGTCCTCTCCTTTCATGTATACAAGCCATTTCTTGTATACATGAAGTTTTATAGTCCTTTTCCTTCATTTTGTCAATGTTTTTTACACTTTTTCTTGCATTTTTATAGAAACAAATAAATTTTAAATTCAATTCACTTCATTTCTGGATTTTCACGCAAGAAGTTCTGAACTTTTTTAAGTAAAAGATACTAGTGTACCATCCATCTAATTTCTAAAGTGTTGTTAGATCTTGTTTTTTCAATTTAATTCGCGCATCTTTTGTCGTGAACTGTAAAATGATTATCCATAAACTATTATTACCGAACGGATGAATACTAGAGCGTGTTTGAAAAAAGCATTTTTCAAACACGCTCTATAGCTTCTTTTAGGAAGTCAGGCAGGAATCCTCTGTAATTCAATCGCCGATTATTTCACAAAACAAGTTTCCCATATTTAGCTGAACTATATAAAAATTTTTCAAACACACTCTAAGAAACAAATCCCGTCATTATTCCAACTTTCTTCCGCACCCATTCCATAAAACGTGCGAACTCGCTCTTTCTCACAAAAATCTCGGCATAACAATTCAATATTTCCGAAACCATCTGCCGCATATATGCCATATCATTCTCATAACACATTTTCTGTGAAAGGTATCTGTCATGTAATTCCTGAAGTCTCTCCTCCACTTCCGCAGCAGAATCAAGCCTTTTACACATCGGAAGGGACATCTGCTCTAAAGCTCCCTCCCTCATCCACCTTGTCATTTTTTTCTCGTAAGCATAATGTTCTGGAATTGTTCCCTCAAAAATCGTATTATGCGGATAGGTAAAATAATCTTCCACATAATGAAGAATCCATCCAAGTTTTAAATAAGAAAAGCTTCCGCCTCTTCCTTTTGCCTCTAACGCTTCCATCTGTTTTGTAATCTGTTCGAACGTTGCTTCCCATGTATGACCCTCCAGATAAGTATACACCAGCAGATCTGGCAGAATACTTCCAAACAATAATGCTGCTTTATGTGCTCTGTGTATATTTCCCGATAATGACTTTGTCATAACTAAATGTCCAATTTTATCCATTCATTTCTCCCCATTCACTTTCAACCTGGTATCATTTCTACATTTAAAATTAAATTCCATTCACTACCTCTCAAAACACAGTATACCATAATTATAAAAAATGGCTACAACCAAAATATGTTATTTTACTATTTAATTCATTAAGCGAACTACAGACGAAGCCATTGCCCCCAATAAGGCATATTTGTGATTTTAGTCGCGGCGTGTTGAATGTTCGCTCTATTCGCTCGCATCCAACACTTGCTCCGAGACCACAAATATGCCTTATTGGGGGCAATGGCTTCTGTGCTGTGGCTGTAGAAGATGAATTAAACAGATGAGGGGATTTGGGGACAGAAGCTGACGTCTTCTGCTTACTCGAGAATGACTGGGAACAGGGGGATGATTTAGCTTTTTTAATGGTTATCTCAGCAATATTCCAATAATTTCAGAATAAAAAGCAGACTGTTGTTATCAATATCCATTCATTACCATTTCCATTTAAATACAAAACATCTATTCATAATATTTTTAGAGTAAACAGAAAACTTCTGCCCTCTCCCCCAAATCTCCACAACTACTATTTAATTCAAACAAAATCCAGCCAAAGACAGCCCGAGAAGAGATACGATACCCTATATTTGTGGCCTCGGAGCAAGGTTTAGATGTGAGCGCATAAAGCGAGCATTTAAACCGCAGCGACTAAAGTCACAAATATAGGATATCGGTATCTCTTCTCGGGCGTCTGTTCTTAATGAATTAAATAGCAACATCTTATTGTTAACTTTAATTTTTATTACGGTTGACAATATCTTTTTACCATGTTACAGTAACAAATAAGAGAATTTTAGAAATAAAATGCAATAAGAATTATCGTGCTTTCATTTTGGAAGCTATTTTGTGAGGTTAAGAAAGGATTCATTATGAGTGAAGCAGTAACTATTGACACAATTAAAAATATATTAACAAAAAATGTAAATAAGGAATATTCTCTTTCACGCGAGGAGGCCATCGCTATTATGAATCTTCCAGAAGACGATATGCCTCTTCTTATGGAAATGGCCGGAAGTCTTCGTAAAAAATATAAAGGCAATCATGTGAGTATTCATCTTCTTACAAACGCCCGCAGTGGAAACTGTTCTCAAAATTGTGCTTATTGTGCCCAGTCTTGCCGTTCAAAAGCAGAAATTGAAAAATATAAATGGGTAAATGATGAAAAGTTATACAGTGATAATGCATTTGTGCATGATAACCATCTTTCCAGACACTGTATTGGTCTTAGCGGAATGAAGTTTACCGATGAAGAAATAGAAGAACTGGCTGAAAAAATTCGTGTTATGAAAGCGCAGGGAACGCATCTTTGCTGTTCCATCGGTTTTCTTACTGAAAAGCAGGCATTAATGTTAAAAGAAGCCGGTCTTGACCGAATTAATCATAATTTAAACAGCAGCCGTTCCTACTATCATAATATATGTACCACTCATACTTATGAACAGCGTGTAAATAATATCCATATGTTACAAAGACTTGGTTTTGAAATTTGCAGCGGCGGTATTATCGGTATGGGTGAAAGTAAGGAAGATATTGTAGATATGCTCCTCGATCTTCGTGAAATTCAGCCCGAGGCTCTGCCAATCAACTTCCTTCTCCCAATTCCAGGGACTCCTTTAGAAAATGCAGATACTTCTGTCCTCACACCAGCTTACTGTATGAAAGTACTGTGCCTTGCCAGATTAATGGCTCCACAATCCGATATCCGATGTGCTGCCGGAAGAGAAGTTTACTTTAAAGGACGTGAAAAAGAACTTCTCAGTATCGTAGACTCTATCTTTGCCTCCGGTTATCTCACGGCAGATGGACAGGGAATCTCTGATACGATAAAAACAATTACTGATGCAGGATTTACATACGAAATAGAATCTGATTAATCCTGATTTGCCGCAGACAATTGCAGTTTTACGGGGGATTGTCCTTCTGAAAGATTGAGACTGGAACTATTTGTGAAAAATATCTTTTAAACTGATTTTCCAAGCTGCCAACGAGCAGAACTCAGGGAGATAAATAAAGCATATCTGTGGTCTCGGAACAAGTGTTAAATGTGAGCGCGTTCAAGCGAACATTCAACACGCTGCGACTAAAGTCACAAATATGCTTTATTTATCTCCCTGAGTTCGTCTACCTTGCCTGCGGCAAATCAGGATTCAAATATTTTTTCAGATATTTTCCAGTATAAGATTTTTCTACCGCAGCAACTTCTTCCGGTGTTCCGCAAGTCACCATCGTGCCGCCGCCTTCGCCACCTTCTGGTCCCATATCAATGATATAATCGGCTGTTTTGATGACTTCAAGGTTATGCTCAATGACTACAACTGTATTGCCACCTTCCGTTAACCGCTGCAAAATATCAACTAGTTTATGAACGTCTGCGAAGTGCAGTCCCGTTGTTGGCTCGTCTAAAACATATATTGTCTTTCCGGTACTCTGGCGGCTTAATTCTGTGGCAAGTTTTACTCGCTGTGCCTCTCCACCGGAAAGAGTTGTCGATGGCTGTCCTAACTTGATATAGGAAAGTCCCACATCTCGAAGTGTCTCTATCTTTCTTCGGATCGATGGCACGCTCTCAAAGAATTCACATGCTTCATCGACATTCATATCTAACACTTCAAATATGTTTTTGCCTTTGTATTTTACTTCCAATGTCTCTCTGTTGTAACGCTTTCCATGACAGACTTCACATGGTACATATACATCAGGAAGAAACTGCATTTCTATCTTTAAAATACCATCACCGGCACAGGCTTCACAGCGGCCGCCCTTTTTATTGAAACTGAAACGTCCTTTGTCATATCCTCTTGCTTTGGCATCTTTTGTCATAGCGAACAATTCGCGGATATGGTCAAATACTCCTGTATAAGTGGCTGGATTAGAACGCGGGGTACGTCCAATCGGAGACTGGTCAATGTTGATTATCTTATCTAACTGTTCTGTTCCTTCAATATCTTTATGTTTTCCTGGTTTAATTCTTGCACGGTTTAATACGCAGGCAAGCTTCTTATAAAGTATCTCATTGACAAGGGAGCTTTTCCCTGAACCAGAAACTCCTGTTACACAGGTAAATACGCCGATTGGAAACTTCACGCTGATATTCTTTAAGTTATTCTCCGAGGCTCCTTTTACTGTCAGATAACCCTGCGGCTTTCTCCGAACTTCTGGAACAGGGATTTTCATTTTCCCGCTAAGGTATGCTCCTGTAATGGAATCTGGATTCACCATCAATTCTTCTGCTGTTCCAACTGCGACAACTTCCCCACCATTTTCGCCTGCCATTGGTCCAATATCCACAATGCAGTCTGCCTCTCGCATCGTATCTTCATCATGCTCAACGACAATAAGTGAATTGCCCAAATCTCTCAGACGTTTTAAGGCAGAAATGAGTTTATCATTATCTCTCTGATGCAGACCGATACTTGGTTCATCAAGAATGTATGCCACTCCAACAAGTCCAGAACCAATCTGCGTTGCAAGACGAATTCGCTGTGCTTCTCCACCAGAAAGCGTTCCTGTTGGCTGTGAAAGACTTAAATAGTCAAGGCCAACATCATTTAAAAAGCCGATTCTTCCACGAATTTCTCTTAACACCTGCTTACCGATAAGCTGCTGTCTTTCTGTAAGTTCAATGTCATTAAAATAGGAAATTAATCGCTTTACGGAGAGGCGTGTCAATTCGGAAATATTGTACTGACCTACTGTTACTGCCAGAGATTCAGGCTTTAATCGCTGACCGTGACAGCTATCACATGGAGTTACTGTCATAAAGTTTTCATATTCTGCTCTCTGACGTTCAGAATGATTCTCGCGATAACGACGCTGTACATTACGAATCAGGCCTTCAAAAGCAACGTCATAGACACCCTCTCCACGCTTTCCTTTATAGTATACTTTTACCTCATGTCCATTCGTTCCATGAAGAATAATATCCTGGACTTCCGGACTTAAATCACAAAATGGCGTACTCAAATCAAAATTATACTCTCTTGCCAATGCATCAAGAACTGCTCTCGTATAACTCTTTGGATCTGTGCAAGACTGCCAGCCCAATACAGTAATCGCCCCATCTGCAATACTCATTTTTTTATCTGGAATCATCAGGTCAACATCAAACTCCATCTTAAATCCAAGTCCGTGACAGACTGGACAGGCTCCAAACGGATTATTGAAAGAAAAGCTTCGTGGCTCAATCTCATCAATGCTGATACCACAATCCGGGCAGGAAAAACTCTGGCTAAAATTCATCGGTTCCCCGCCAACAACATCTACTAACAAAAGTCCCCCTGTAAGCTTCATTACGGTCTCAATCGAATCTGTAAGACGGTTTTCAATACCTTCCTTTATCATCAGACGGTCTACAATAATCTCAATATTGTGCTTTTTATTTTTTTCTAACTTAATCTCTTCTGCAAGGTCATACAGATTCCCGTCAATGCGAACACGAACATAGCCACTCTTTTTTGCATCTTTTAATATTTTTACATGTTCTCCCTTTCTTCCTCTTACAATCGGTGCAAGAAGCTGAATTTTCGTCCGTTCTGGAAGCTTCATTAAAATATCTACAATCTGGTCTACTGTCTGCTTGGAAATTACTTTTCCACACTTTGGACAATGAGGAATGCCAACTCTCGCATAAAGAAGCCGCAGATAATCATAGATTTCCGTTACTGTACCAACTGTAGAACGTGGATTGCGGTTCGTGGACTTCTGATCAATCGAAATGGCAGGAGAAAGGCCCTGTATATCGTCAACGTCTGGCTTTTCCATCTGTCCTAAGAACTGTCTTGCATACGAAGACAATGACTCCATATATCTTCTCTGTCCTTCCGCATAAATCGTATCAAATGCCAGTGAGGACTTACCTGAACCTGAAAGTCCTGTCAGTACTACAAATTCATTTCTCGGTATATCTATATTAATATTTTTAAGGTTATGCTCACGCGCCCCTCGAATGCGAATGTATTCTTTCTTTTCGCTCATTATATTGTATCCTTTCTAATCGTCATAATCCCTCAAAGCAATCTTATACTTTTTCAGTTCATCTCTTAATTCTGCCGCTTCTTCAAAGTTCAGTTCTGCCGCTGCCTTATTCATCTTCTTTGTTAACTTAGCTATCATTTCCGTAAGTTCCTTACGGTTCATAGATTCCGTATCTTTCTTTAAGGAACCTCGGCTCTTCTCTGGTGCTTCTTCATTGATAATAGAAATGACATCTCGAATTGCCTTTTGAATAGTCTTTGGCGTAATGCCATGTTCTTCATTATATGCCATCTGAATTTCACGACGCCGCTTTGTTTCTGTGATGGCAGCACGCATGGAGTCTGTAATCGTATCTCCGTACATAATAACGTGTCCTTCTGCATTTCGTGCGGCACGTCCGATTGTCTGTACAAGAGAAGTTTCTGAACGTAAAAATCCTTCCTTATCCGCATCAAGAATAGCAATCAGCGTAACCTCTGGAATATCTAATCCCTCTCTTAAAAGGTTAATTCCAACAAGAACATCAAATACACCCATTCGCAAATCTCTTACGATTTCAATTCTTTCTAATGTATCAATATCAGAATGAAGATATTTCACACGAATATCCAGTTCTTTCATATAAGCAGTCAAATCTTCTGCCATCCGCTTCGTCAGGGTAGTTACCAGAACTTTATTCTTCTTTGCTACCTCTTTATTAATCTCACTAATCAAATCATCAATCTGTCCCTCTACTGGCCGAACATCAATCGGTGGGTCAAGAAGTCCTGTCGGACGGATAATCTGTTCTGCCCGGAGCATCTCATGCTCTCCCTCGTACACATTCGGAGTCGCAGATACAAAAAGCATCTGATCAATTCTCTCCTCAAATTCATCAAAATTAAGAGGACGGTTATCTAAAGCTGAAGGCAATCGGAATCCGAAATCAACTAATGTCTGCTTTCTTGAACGGTCTCCTGCATACATTCCACGCACCTGCGGAATCGTAATATGCGACTCATCGACAATCATAAGAAAATCATCCCCAAAGAAATCAATCAGCGTATACGGAGCCTTCCCCGGCTCTAATCCCGTAAGATGTCTCGAATAATTCTCAATTCCAGAACAAAATCCTGTCTCTTTTAACATCTCTATATCAAAATTCGTTCGTTCTGAAATTCTCTGTGCCTCTAAAAGCTGATCGTTCTCCTTAAAATATTCCACTCTCTCGTCAAGTTCTTCCTTAATCGTCTTCACCGCACGCTCAATCTGTTCCTGCGGCACAACATAATGCGAAGCCGGAAAAATAATCGCAAAATTAAGACTTGCCTTAATCTCTCCCGTCAGCACATCGACCTGCATAATCCGATCAATCTCATCACCAAAAAATTCAATGTGAATCGCATCTTCAAAAGAAGAAACCGGCACAACTTCCAGCACATCTCCACGTACACGGAAACTGCCTCTCTTAAAATCAAGCTCATTACGCACATACTGGATATCAATCAGACGGCGCACAACCTCATCCCTGTCAATCTCCATTCCAGGGCGCAGCGAAATCATCATCTTCGCATAATCGTTCTTGCTACCAATGCCGTAAATACACGAAACCGATGACACAACAATGACATCCTTCCTCTCAATCAGCGCTGCTGTCGCACTGTGGCGCAGCTTATCTATCTCATCATTAATCGAAGAATCCTTCTCTATATAAGTATCCGTAGAGGGAACATATGCTTCCGGCTGATAATAATCATAATAAGACACAAAATATTCTACCGCATTATGTGGAAAAAATGCCTTAAACTCACTGTAAAGCTGCGCTGCCAGAGTCTTATTATGTGCCAGAATCAGCGTCGGCTTATTCAACTGTGCAATGACATTCGCCATCGTAAATGTCTTACCGGAACCAGTAACTCCAAGCAAAGTCTCAAACTGATTCCCTTCTTTAAATCCCTTTACCAGCTCCTCAATTGCCTGTGGCTGGTCTCCAGTCGGCGCGAAGTCCGACACTAATTCGAAATGGTCCATGAAGCAAATCCTCCCTCTTATCGTAGTATGTTTCCGATTATATCAAATATGCGAACAAATGTACAGACAAAATCCAAATATTTGTTCTGATTTAATTCATATAGGACATAGATGCACCCGAAGAGAGAAGCCGCCCTATATCTGTGACTCTATCACTATGGGCTGAATGTTCGCTTGACGGCTTACATTCAGTCCTCGTTCTAAGACCACAGATATAGGGCGGCTTCTCTCTTCGGATACTGTCTTTGGCTTGATTTTGTTTGAATCAAATTGGCTGGTGTAGGAATTTAAGGATATAAGTAGAATCTTTCTACTTGCTTTAAAATTATTAAAATTCAGTATAACTATATATTATTATCAGTGATACCCATAAAATGTAGTTAAAAAATGGTAACCAATTCACTCATATATGGAAAGTATCTTCATACTGAAAACGCTATATCACGCTTTATTCACTTTTTCGTCTTCTTACTACAAGGAAGATAATCACAACGGCTGCGGCCACTCCAATGATAATCCATGTCAGGATTGGTGTAGTATCGCCAGTCTTACCACTCTTAGACTTCTTAGTATTATTAGTTGGTTTCTTTCCCTTTTCTGTTGAAGTAGTCTCCTCTTCACTAGAGGTTGTCTCTTCCTCCTCGTCACCTTTTTCTCTATTTGTAAGAGTGATCGTACCAGTTTGCTGTTCCATAGATAATTCTACATTACCCTCACCACTGATCTTATAAGCAAAATTATCCGGATCAATCGTGTTACCATCTGCATCTGTCTCTTCTATGTAAACTTTCGTTGTGCTGCCATCCTTCTCAACTCGAACAGGTACAGTCACCTTACCATTCTGCTGTAACTGTACTGTCTGAATAAGTTCATTCTCTACATTATCGTCTGAACCTGTCTGCTTGTAGACAGAAGCATAGAACGTATCATTTGTTGTTGTCTGCTGTCCATTCTGATCAAGCACTTTCTTCTCAATGGTCAGCTCTGCTACAACCATGAAATCATCAGGGAGCGTAGTAAATACATTACTGATATTCATCTTTCCCTGTGGACGACCCTGTAACTGCACTTTATTATCTGCAGAATCACCGGAGCCATCTCCAACTACACATTTATATGTTCTATCCTTCTCTGTATGTGTCTCTCCCATAGCATATGGAACACCATTCTCATCTGTTTCGAACAGATAATAAATACCGTCTGGAAGATTATCATACTTTATTGTCTCACTGTGGCTTCCATTAAAATCAATTGTCTTCAAATAATTCTTTCCATAAGGAATCGTTCCTTCGGCATCGCAGAACAATCCAACATAATATCTTGCTCCTGGAACAGTCTCTCCATTCTCTTCATAAGATTTCGGCGCCTGCAGATTATAAATCTTCCCTGTTTCCGGATCCATATAAACTAAAGCCTTTGTTACTTCTAAAGAACCCTGCTGATTACTTACTCCCTTGGTATAAGTCTCCACATCATAAATCCAGTTCTGTCCATCTTCCATATATGGAATCGCAACTAAAAATGGAGAAAACATCCCATAAGAAGCGCTGTCTTTTTCTTCGACAAGATACATTCCCTGCGCCAGATCCGTAAAACTAACTTTACCGTTACTATCTGTTTTCTTTGTTACTGCTGAAATACCGGAATTGTCAATGACAGTAGTAAGCTTCTTCGCCGAGTTCAGGTTCTTATCACTTGTTGTAATATCATTGACATCTACACCTGTAGATTTCAATGAACTAACAATATCAAAAGAAATATTTACTCCATCATGACTGATAGATGCAACCTGATAAATGCTAATAGAAACGTTGGCCTTATTGGTAATGCTGTCTCCCTGCTTTACATCATCTAAATTAATTGTTATGCTGCCTTTCTTATCTTTGTTATAACTGTCTGCCGCTTTAATCTGGGCCGGCATTAATAATCCTACTGTCATCGCAGCTACAGCTAACAAGGTAAGAATATATTTGCTGTATTTAATTATTATAGATTTCATCAATTGCTCCTCCTTTTTCATGATTGGTTATGGATTTGTTTTATCACTTTCTCTTTTTACTGCCTGACTTCTTTTTATGTTTACGTCTCTTTTGCCGCCTTCGCTGCCTGCTACGCACCAGACTGTAAATAATCAAAAGTACAAGAACTCCTGTCGAAATCAAGAAAGTCCTCTGCTTCAATAACCACTTCCATAATGTATTCTTCTGCGAGTTAGTACTTTCTGTCTTATATGGTACTCTTCTTGCATGAACTAACAAACGATGTGTATTAATTCCATATGGAGTACAGGTTACTAACGTTACCCTGTCCTGTCCCTTCGCGATCGTAAGATGTCCTGTGTCTTCCGGCTTCACCGTCTCCACTTGAAACACCTTATATGCCAGTGTCTTCCCCAGAATGTGAATATAGAATTCATCGTTCCTCTCTAACTGGTCCAGATTTGAAAAAAGTTCCGCACTGGGCAATCCTCTGTGCCCCGTCAAAACTGCATGTGTGTTCTTCCCGCCAATGGGAATCGACGTTCCTTCCAGATGTCCAATTCCTTTCTCTAATACTTCCTGTGAAGTCCCATGATAAATCGGCAGGTACAATGAAATCTTTGGAATCTCCAAAGCTCCCATAACACCACTGTCCTCCATATCCAGCACATGACTATATGCACTGTCTGACTTCTTCGCCTCCTGAGAAAATGCATCCGATAGCTGTGGGTTCTCCCTCACCAGCATCGCATTATACTCCTCGGCTTCCTCCCAGTACTTCTTACGCTTCTCCTTATCCATCGTATAGACTGCATGGTCGTAAGAATCCATAACCTTTCCCTCACGAATCTGATTATACAATGTTCCAAGAACCGGATAATTCAAGGTAACATACCCCGCTGCAAAAAGCAGTGCAATCAGTATTCCCAGTATCTTACTTTTCATTTCTTCTGACCTGTCTTTTCTTTACTTTCTTCCCTGTTCTGCTATTCTTTCTCTTCTTCCCCTTATTTGGTCTTATATGAAAATAATACCATAATAAAATAATTAAAACAACCGCAAGAACAAGCATGAGCGCATATGCCTTCCACATAGTATTGCCCTTCTTCTTCGAGTTATCCTTCTTCTTCGCCTCCTTATACGGGATGCGTGTTCCCCTTACAAGAAGTCTGTGACTGTTAATTCCATAAGGAGTACAGGTTACCAGAGTTACATAGTCTTTATTTTTATCAATTAACAGATCCGATACGTTCTCCGGCAGAACAACCTTGATCTGATCTACTTCATAAGCCAGCGTTCGATTCAGTACATGAATGTAAAAGACATCTCCCTCCTTTACCTCTGTAAGATTATCAAACATTTTTGCAGACGGCAATCCGGTATGAGCTGAAATAATCGAATGGGTTCCCTTTCCCCCTACAGGAAGAGAACTATTCTCAAGATGCCCCGCTCCCTTTTCGAGCGACTCGCTGTCTGTTCCATGATAGATAGGCAGATATACATCAATCGAAGGTATCTCCACCGATCCCATAACACCGTCTCCGGCGATATTTAAAAGATTATCATAATCTTCATTCTGTTTTTTTACGGCATCCGGATCAAACGGGTCCGTCAGCACAACATTACCGAGAAGTTCCCTGTTATATTCCCTCGCCTTCTCAAGCGCATCGTTAATCTCTTTTTGCGACATTTCCGCCGCTTTCTTATCATAATTATCCACTACCTGCCCCTGATGTCTGCTGATATACCAGTCACTGAACACCGGATACAATGTAACACCTAATCCTGCTAAAAAAAACAGGGCCAATACTATATTTATAATCTTTTGTTTCATCCCGTTCACACCCTGTTGTAATCATGGGGAAGCCATACATGGCTTCCCCGTAAATATGCCTTTCGGCAATCATCCTTATTCAGAAACAAAATTTACTTTGTCTCATTTTCCTTCAATTAATATGTTCTAGTATGTTCTTTTTGTTATTTATGTTCTCTCTGTAAATTCTTCTTTACTGTGCATTTTTATTATGCTCTTCTTTTTTTAGAAGCGATAAGAAGAAGTGCTGCACCAGCCATGATTACAAGACCGCCGATTGTGAAGAGGTAGGTACCCATGCCACCGGTTGCCGGGAGGTTGAAGCCACTCTTGTTCTGAAGTCCAACTGGAACCACACCATCTTCTGTCATATTATTTTTAACGGAAATTCCATCTACAGTTGCATCAGCCAAACTTCCATCTTCTTTGGCTGTAATTACGATTGTGATAGGATTCTTCGCTAAACTATATCCACTTGGAGACTTCGTCTCTGTTAATGTATATGTGCCAGCCTTTAATCCTTTGAAGACTAATTTACCTTTCTTATTACCTACTGTTGTTGTCCGAAATTTATCTTTGCTGTTTCCATTAACATCAACCTTAGTTCCATTAACAAGAATAGAAATCATCTCACCATTTGCAGCAGCTAAAGTAAATTCTGCTCCGTCTAAACCATCTGCATCAGCAGATTTATCTCCTTTTTTGGTCAGGTCAATACCATATGTATATACATTTTTTTCACTTGGAGTAGCATCTGTTGTTTCTCCTGGCTTATTCTGGTATGTGATATTAGCACTGTTCTCATTTATATATACAGCATTCTTATTAACCTGTGCATAATATGTTACTTCGACTTTTTTCCCTTTGTTTTCTTTGTTTTCTAAAAATGCTTTTGCGAACTGAATTTCAAATGTTTTTTCATCACTTAATCCATTTGTTGCTAAAGTATATGTATTCTCTCTTTCAACTATTTCTGTACCGCCTACAAAAACTTTTAACTTATGCGCTGCATCATTTACAAAAGATAATCCATTACTCATTTTATCGTAGATATTAAATACAGGATTTGTATACTCTGTTCCATATTTAGGAATCTGTGTTTCAACTTTATATTCTACAAATCCACCAATATACGCTGTCTTATCTTCATTAACAATTGTTTTATCTACAGACATTTTACTGTTTTTTGGCTTTGCTGTTATATTATAAATAAATTCTGTACCTTCTTTTCCAGCTGTATCATAGTTATCTGTTGATGGAACAGATACAATAAATGGCTTACTTGCTACATAACCTGCTGGAGTAGTTGTTTCTTTTACAAGATATACACCTAATGGAAGTTCTGTTGCTCCTGTAGAACCTGTCTTCTCTGCTGACGCTTTACTTTCTTTAATAGCAGTAGCATTAGTAGCTGCTAATACATCAATCTCAGCTTCCCAGGCAGAAGAAGGAAGATCATTAAGATTTTTAGCAATTCCGTTATCACCTAACTTTTCCCGATAAGCTTCTTCTACTGTATATTTCCAGTCTTTTCCCTCTGAATTTGTTATAGATGCTATCTTATAAAAAGAAAATTTTGCTCCAGCTAAAAATTCATCTGACTTTTCACCATTTTTTATAATGGTTACACTTCCCTTTCCATCTGTTGCATTTGCATTCGCCATTGCCGGTAATAACGTAATAGCCATCATCACTGCTGTTGTCACTGCTAATAGTTTCTTCCATAACTTCTTCATATTCGTTCCCCGCTTCCTTTGTTATTTTTGAAACATAAAATTGTTTGTCTCTGAGTGTCTTTTATATATACGGGGCGGATGAGCCCCGGTATATTAGAATGAAAAATATTGTAAAGAATTATACGATTTTTCGTCTTCTGCGAATGATGTACCAGCCTCCGGCGATAATCATAATTGCAATACCAAAGAGTGTTGCCCGGAAACCTCCACCGGCTTCTGGCATATCAAAGAGTTTGTTATTCTTAACTGTGTAAGTAAGATCATAATAATAATCTGTATCTCCTACTTTAACAGGTTCACTATTTTTTGTAACTCCTGCATCATTTGATGTAACATATGGTAAAGTTACCTCTATTGGATTCGCTAAAAGACTATATCCTTTTGGTGACTGAACTTCTGTGATTCTATACTTGCCTTCCTTCAGGCCTTCAAATACAGCAATTCCATTCTCGTCTGTCTCGATAATATAATCGGAACCATCTGCCTTTGCTGATTCATAAGATTCTTTACCATCTGTCTCTGTAATTCTTTCAATCTTGAATTTGGCTCCTTTCAGAGGGGTATCTTTATCCTCACTGTCTTTTTCACCAATCTTCTTCATTGTAATGGAAGAAAGTCTTTCATTGGTATACAGTGCCTTTCCAAGATTCTTAGTAACCTTCCGACTTCCTGGTGTGTTTAAGTCCTCATAGCCAATTGCAAAAATAAGTGTATTTTTTTCCTCTTCTTTCTTCTTGCTTGCACAATTTGTTTCTCCTGCTATCTCGGCACTCTTAAACTCATAATCAGAAGCTGGTAATGTTTCAGAAACCTCATAAACTCCTTTTTTCAAATTACTGAGCAGGTTTTTATCATCAGAAACTGCTTTTGTAAAAGAAGTATCACCTTTGTCAAAAGTCACAGTAAAATCGCCAACTTTTATTGGTGAGTCTAACACATTTCCATTTTCATCCTTTATCTTCTTTACTGTAAAGGTAAAGCTTGAGCTTTTCGAATGATCCCCTACATACTTACTGTCACTTAATAATTTTTTCTCGATCTCAATCTGGCCTGGGACAACTGTAATCTTATAAACTCCATATTCTCTCGTCTTGGAATCTTCGGAATTATGCGCTGTTAATGGAACATTATTATTTTTAACCTCATCTCCAATCTTTGTATTTGCATCGCTCTTGTCTGTCGCTTGCTGCATCTTATTATACGTTACTTTAAGATAATAATTCTTTTCAGAAGGTTCTGGAGCCTCATCCTCCATATATTCCTCTCCTGGTGTTATCTCTTCTGTACAGTCGGCATCTTTATACCATTTCAATATAAAGTCATTGGCCTCTATTGGATTACCGTCTGCGCCAATTGTATATGTTACCTTCTTGGTCGTACCTTCTAGTGTTTTAATCTCACCCTGAGGATTTGCTGTATCAAATAATTGCTTTAAGATATCATCACTATACGGGCTCTTCTCTCCATAAAAGACTTTTTTTTCATGATTATTCACAAGAAGATCTGCCTTTACATTCACCTTTGGCTGCGGCAATGTCGCATCACCGTAACTTGTTGTAATCTGAGAATCTGGAGAAATGTTGGTAGGAATATTATTACCACCGATATATTCCTCTTTGGCAACAACAGAAATCGTCTTATGCCATTCTCCTTTTGTTTTATTCGGTATCGTCTCATCATTCCATACAATATACTGATATGTTTTCTTTACAGGATTTCCATTCGCATCTTTTACTACATTTCCATTGGCATCTTTCTGCTCAAATTCTCCGTAATAAACAGTTCCTCCGTTGGACAATGGAATTCCTGTTTCTGTATTGTAAGTCGTTCCGTTCTTTGTGACTGTATAATCCTGAGTAATCGGCTTCTTATCATCACCAATAATCGTAAACCTCGGATCAATGACATCCTTAATCTGTGCCGGTTTAATGTCAAGACTCTGTGTCATGGTCTGCTGGAGTTCCTTAAATATGGTCTTTAACTGATCAATGTTATCCGCTGTCAGTGCACAGTCTTTAGAAGCAATTCCTTTATAAGGTGTGTTCCCATCTTTGCCTCCTGCTAACCATGCTTTTGTCTTATCATTTAATGCAAAACCAACGGTATAAATCTTGATGCCTTTTTCTTTTATTCTATCGGCTTCATTTTCCGCTGCTGTCGCCGCTGTACTATTCCAGGTATTACCCGTTCCTGTTGGTTCTCCATCTGTAAATAGAATAACGTTTTTTGACTTTCCATCAGATAATAAGGTCTCTAACTGTATTCGTGCATTGCTTAATCCCTTATCCTGCTGGGTTCCTCCCGATGCTGTCATCGCTGCTATCTTCATTAAAATACCATTAACATTCGTACCAATAGTCTCTATAGCAACGGTTTCTTCTAAATTAGAGTTGAATGTTGCAATTCCCAGCTTGCTGTTTGGAGAAGACTGTGCCATAGAACTTACAAATCCCATCGCCGCCTCTTTCAGTCCATTCAATCGGCTAGCACTTGTATAAATTGATGTATTTGAGGAGGTAGGTACATCCACCCAGAAGTCTCCGCCCGCCAAGTATTTCCATTTTCCATCTACATAAATCATCGGGTGAGCTAAATTTGTATAACTGTATTGATTTTGATACCATACCGTCCTGGTACCTTTTCCATAATAATAAATCTTTGTCGTGTCAAGATTATTCAATGTATTCTGATTACATTCACCATAAAATGTAGCATACTCCTGACTTCCAGTCGTATGGGCACTATCAAACAACATCGAACCAGAAACATCCAATACCAGCATCGTGTCAGACACCTCATTATTCGTTATCGTTGTAGACTTGGTCAACTTAGATGAAGCTTTGATATCAATGTCATAGGTACGCTTATCCCAATCTGTCACCTTTGCTGTCTTACTATAATCCATCACACTGTCTATAAGTTCCTGCTCAGTAAGATTCAGAACATCATAATAATCTCCCTCTTTCTTAGTATAAGCGGTTTCACCATCTGAAAGGTACATCGTAGCAACTAACGTTCCTGCGTCATTTTTTGCTACCTTAACCACCCAGTTATCTACGGACGGAATATAATTTGTTGGTGCAGCATCTTCTGTTAATGTGTAAATTCCTTCCGTCAGCTTGGAGAAAGTTGCATTACCATTCGCATCAGAAGTTGATGTCTGTTTCTCCTCAGTTGCCTCATTCTTTAAAGTGAATCTCGCTCCCTGAAGTGCTTCATTCTTTTTGTTAATCTTATGAAGTACCAGATTCGTGGATTCTGCTTCTGTTACCTGTGTAATACGGGCTGATGGTAAAGTAAAATTCATATTACAGTTAGAAACTCCTGCTCCACGTTCCATATAGAGAACAGTCAGTGTATGTTCCTGCTCTTTTTGTTCTGTTGTCAGCTGATCCTTTGTCTGATTCTCGTTCAACAGATACTTCCATAAATCAACCTTGCCAGGTGCTGCATCATGGATACCACCAAGATCAAGAACAACTTTATTCCCATCTAAAACAACCCAGAGGTCATCATCTCCTGTAAATTCATAATCTAACGGACCAATATAATCTCCCAATTTGAAATCAACGTCATAGCGCATTCCAAAATAATAATTATGCCCATTCGGTGCATTAGCCGTAGAATTTTCATTCTTATATTGTGAATCTATAGAATCTAAAGGGAAAAAGTTTTCACCTGCTTCCGCAACTTTTGTCTCCTCTGAGCCATTCGTTCCAGGTTTATTAATCTGCGTAAGCTGATAGGAATCTCCATTCTGAGCAAATACCAGTTTATAATCTGTAAACACCTTTCTTAAATAACGAGTTTTACCGTTAGAAGTAAATGATAAATCTGAATTATCAAAAAATCCTGGTTCCGGATAATTAAATTCAACATCACCATTACTATCTAATCCCTTTAATAATCCTGTGACTACTTGTTTTGTACCAGTCCAAGCATTCGCATTCCAAGTCTTTGTCTGTCCATTCTCATTGATATTGCTGACATTACATGTATAGTTTCTATATTCACTATAATTTTCTTGTGAAATTGTATGGTTATCATTGCCATTTCCAGACTCTCCCATTGTCAAGCGGGCACTATCTGAACCAATTCCATGATAAGAAGGATTCGACGGCATATTGATAGAATAATATGTACTTCCGTTTGGATTCCAGTAAGTCCCATCACCTCGTCCAGCCATAATCGTATAATCATAGAACTTCGTCTGGCCTTTTACTGTTGTCTTTTTCGGAGTATAATATACCTCTACTGTAGAATCTTTTGACAATGTGATTTTAGAATATTCGGATTCATTCACATAATTCTGTCTTTTTTTTGTTCCATCAGTATTTGTATTCTCTACAATTACCTTCTTTACATTCCAATTGCTTGCTTTAGCATAATCGTTGATTCTTCCTCCAACTGGAATCTCTAATACATCATCGGAGTAAATCTTTTTCTTTTCTCCGTTCGCATCAGCGGTTGAATCATCATTATAATGCTTAATTGTTGCCGTAACCTTTGTACTTCCCTGCTGAACAATAACGTAGGTTGAAAAATGATTTGTCTCAAATACAACATCACCTTTCTTATCTACATCCCCGTTCATGTTCTCTACTTTATTATTATCATCAACATGGAATACTGCTGCGTTCTGGCCTGCCGAGATTCCTGGTACATCTACAGAAACCTGTACAGATGCGCCCGGCTGGATCTCCTCACCATACAGTTCAAAATGAATATCATATGCATGAACCTTTTTCACAGTTCTCTTTTCCTTTAATGCAGCCTCCTCGACCTTTTTCTCTGTCTTCTCACTTAATTCTACCGGTTCAACAACTAATTCTGCATCTTCCGGCAAATCATTCTTATCAGCAGCCGTTACTGTTACATTCACCTCATCGCTCTTATACTCTTTCACGATTGGTTCTGGCTTGGCAGAAGAGGTCGTTGCTTCTGTTGTTGTCTCTTCTGGCGCAGTCTCCGTCGTTGCTTTTGTCTCCTTCTTTGTTGTCTCTTCTGCTTTTTCTTTCTTACTTTCGTCCGCTCCAGTTTTTTTCTCTGCTTCTGTTGTCTCTGTCTTTTTCTCTGTCGTCTTCTCCTCCGAAGATTCTGACTGTTCCGAAGCATCCAGACTTTCCGTTTGTATATCTTCTTCTGAATCAGCGTCCTCACTCTGTACTTTTACATCGGAATTATCCGGATTACCATCTGCCGCAGCCGTCGTTGCTTCCTCTTTCCCCATAGAAGCAAATCCAACTATATGCGGTGTTTGTTGTGAATAACATTACTGCAACGATAAAGATTGCTACGAGCTGTTTCCACCTTCTTTTGTTTTCCTTCACATTCTTCATAGTATTCCCCGCTTTCTTAAAAATAATCACTATGTAAATTCTGTTTATTTATTAAATTTTATTTTTTGTTAAACTTTATCGCTTATAAGTCATATTCGTCTGACATCTTTTATTCTATAATTTTATCATAAAATCTTCTTTTCGCCAATAAAAATTCTCCTTATTTATATGTTTTTTACCGCAACTTTACGCTTGATATTGCACAAGTTTACTTTTTATAAATTGTATTCTTTGTATATATAGAACATCGTTCTGCTTTATTTTTAAATTCCCACTATTATTAAGATACGTTTTTTTCTCTTTTGTGACTATCTTTTATATAAAAAGACATTTTTTAGCTTTTCCTTTCACTAATGAATGATTTTTTTATCAAAAACTTAAAAAACATCGTATCACAGAGTTCATGCTGGAAAAATACCCGTTATAAACCGATATTTTACTCAAAGCACTTCCCTTTATCTCTGCAATACGATGTTTTTCATCTCATCTCTGTAAAATACTCCACAATTAAATTGCCGAGTATTTCCATTTACTCTTTTAACAAATATATTTTTCTGCTATTTTTTTTAGTTTGTCTGGATGTTTGGCATACCAGACTTCATAAGTCAAATTTTCATCGGAAATAACCTGTCCAAGTTCCACAAAAAATTCTGGAATGACGTCAGCAGCCATAACACCCCATTCTTCTCCAAAATGTTCTTCTCCCTGTGTATCTTCTCCATTTACATGGAAAGCAAATGCCGGCTGCATTTTCCCATCTACACGTTTTGATGCCCCGTGGAAACCAAGCTTTCCAATCTGGTGCGTTCCACAGGAGGAAGTACATCCGGAAATATGAATTCTTGGAAGTACTCCATCTGCAAAGTGATATGGTTCCACTGCCTCTATAATACTTGCTAGTAAGCCCTGAGAATCTCTAAGTCCAATCTGACATACGGTACTTCCAATACAAGATACCGATGTTTCAAATAAATTTTTTGCCCCATCTTCTGTAATTGCAACAACCTCTTTGGCCTGTGACGCATTCAGATTAATAATGTATAATGTTTCATCTGGTGCAATACGAACTTCTGCATTTGCGATATCTTCTATTATATTATAAATTTCTCCGAACTTCTTCACTGGGACAATTCCACCTATTGGGTGATATGCCACTGCATATAGTCCCTGTTGTTTCTGTGGAAGAATACGTTCTGATGCTGCTTCTTTTTGTGGATAACTTTCTGCTGTTTCTAATACAACATTTTCATCCGTTTTTACTATGTTGTCTGCTACATTCTTGGTTATGCTCTCTGTTATATTTTCTGACATATCAGCAGTGTTTTTTCCTTCAACATCATCCGCACTATTATTTTCCATATTATTTATTGCATTTTCGGCTACTTTTCCTTCTAACTTTATAAGAAGAGAATCTTTATATTCTGCCTTTACTTCTGCTAACTTTTCCTGATATGCTTTGCGGTAGCCATCTACCCCTAATGTCTCCTGCATGTATCTTGTTCTTGATTTAGCACGACTCTCATAATTACCATAAGTAGTAAATGTCCGAACCATTGCTTCTACATAATAAAGTACCTCTTCAGGCTTTATATTTTCCGCAACCTTTACTCCCATTCGGTAATTATTTCCCAGTCCACCTGCACTGTATACATCAAAAGTTCCTTCTTCTTTTGCTACAAATCCAAGATCTCTAAATGTTGCATGTGTTACATTCGCCGGAGAATTAGAAAATCCTACTTTTAACTTTCTTGGAAGCTTCACCGTCTTGATGATTCCCATCAGATAATCTCCCGCTTCTTCCGCATAAGGAAGTACATCGAAATATTCCCCCTGTTCCACCCCAGAGAGGGGAGAGACCATAGTATTTCTTGGGAAATCTCCACCGCCTCCTCGAGTAACAATGCCAGCATCCATTGCCTGCTCCATAATATCGCAGACTGCCTTTGCATCTAAATCATGAAACTGCACTGTCTGGCAAGTTGTGATATGCGCTCTTTTTACATCATACCTTTCAATAGAATCGGCCAAAAACTTTAACTTTTCCTTCGTCACTCTGCCGCCAGGCATACGCAGGCGAAGCATACTTGCTTCTCCACCTTTTTGTGCGTAACTTCCAAATCCGCCAGAAAAGCCTTTATAATCCTTTACACTAACCTCTTTGGCATAAAACTTTTCTGTCATTTCCCTAAAGTCTTTTAAATCTGCTTTAAATTCCTTCATCAAATCCTGATTCATATTTCCACTCACTCTCACTTTCTATTATTCTCTATAACTCATTATAATTTTCTCTCAATAATAACAATTAAAATTATATCATACTTCTCCTACCTGAAGAAGTAGTAATAAATTAAATAGTAATTTGCTAAGCTAAACAGACGAAGTCTGAGAATCAAATCATTTATATTTGTGATTTTCGTCGCGGCGTGTTGAATGTTCGCTTTTGCGCTCGCATCCAACACTTGCTCCCAGACCACAAATATAAATGATTTGATTCTCAGACTTCTGCATTCTGGCTGTTCAAGCAAATTAATGAGGAAATTTGTGGGAGAAAACAGGAGGAACAGCCCGACCAAAAAGACTAAAATTCTTAGAAATTAGCGACAAACTATTACTGATACATGAGTGAAACATCCTCACTCCCAGAAAGACGAGGGCATAATGTAACTAAAATCCTATATTTACTTCAACTGCCAAAGACAGCTTCCCAAGAGAGAAGGTACCCTATATTTGTGGCCTTAGAACGAGGATTGAATGTGAGCCTGTAAGCGAACATTCAACCCACAGTGATAGAGTCACAAATATAGGGCACCTTCTCTCTTGGGAAGCGTCTATTTTTCCTGCGGCAAAACGCAATTGTTAGCACTCATTTAAATTGAGTGCTAATTTTTTCTTGACATTCCTGCAAACTGGTATTAGTATAAGAATGGTATTGATAAAAATACAAAGGCAATATTCCAGTCAGAAGTTTTTTTGACTTAGTTCATAGAATATTAGCCTACATTTATATAATTAATTTTAAGGAGATGCTTATTATGGCTAAACAGGGAAGTTTATCAATTAACAGTGAAAATATTTTTCCTATTATAAAGAAGTGGCTCTATTCTGACCACGACATTTTCATCCGTGAGTTAGTAAGTAACGGATGCGATGCTGTAACAAAGCTGAAAAAGCTTTCTGTTATGGGTGAATTTGAAGAAGCTGACGATGAGAAGTATAAAGTAGAAGTTCGTATTAATCCTACTGACAAGACTCTTACCTTTATTGATAATGGTATTGGTATGACAGAGGACGAAGTAGACGAATACATCAATCAGATTGCTTTTTCTGGTGCTGCTGCTTTCATGGAACAGTATAAAGACAAAGCAAGTGATGAGCAGATTATCGGTCATTTCGGACTTGGTTTCTATTCTGCATTTATGGTTGCTGATAAGGTTACTATTGATACTCTTTCTTATAAAGAAGGCGCTACACCAGTTCACTGGGAATGTGATGGTGGTACAGAATTTGATATGGAAGATGGTGACAAAGCAGAGCGTGGTACAACAATTACTCTTTACCTCAACGATGAGAGTTATGAATTCTGTAATGAATACCGCTGCCGCGAAGTTCTTAACAAATACTGTTCTTTCATGCCAGTTGAAATTTACTTTGTAAATGAGGAAGAAGAAGCGAAAAAGGCTGAGGAAGCTGCTAAAAAGGACGCTGAAGAAAAGGTAATTGACGTAGACGTAACGGACGCTGATGCAAAAGAAAATAACGCTGATACAGAAGATGGTGATTCCGAAGTAACTCTTGAAGAGGAAGAAGAGGAAGAAGATGATGCACCTAAGCCAATCAACCAGATTCATCCATTATGGACAAAGCATCCAAACGACTGTACTGATGAAGAATATAAAGAATTTTACCGTGATGTATTCCACGATTATAAAGAGCCTTTATTCTGGATTCATTTGAACATGGATTATCCATTTAACTTAAAAGGTATCCTTTATTTCCCTAAAATCAATACAAAATATGATACAATCGAGGGAACAATTAAGTTATATAACAATCAGGTATTTATCGCAGATAATATTAAAGAAGTTATTCCTGAATACCTCTTATTATTAAAGGGATGCATTGACTGTCCAGACCTTCCACTGAACGTATCAAGAAGTGCATTACAGAATGACGGTTTTGTTAAGAAAATTTCTAACTACATCACTAAGAAAGTTGCGGAAAAGCTTTCCGGTATGTGCAAGACCGATCGTGAAAACTATGAAAAATACTGGGATGACATCAGCCCATTCATTAAGTTTGGCTGCATCCGTGACCAGAAATTTAACGATAAGATGAAAGATTACATCATCTTCAAGAACATGGAGGGCAAATATGTTACACTTCCAGATTATCTTGAAGCTGGTAAAGAAAAATACGAAAACAATGTTTTCTATATCACAGATGAAGTAGCACAGTCTCAGTATATCAATATGTTCAAAGAACAGGAAATTGATGCCATCTACCTGACACACCAGATTGATACAACATTTATCACTCACTTAGAGCAGAGAAATCCAGAAGTAAAATTCCTGCGTATCGACTCTGAACTGACTGATAACTTCAAAGAAACAATTGATGAGAACGAAGAAAAAGAACTCACTGAAAAGCTTTCCGAGAAGTTCAAAAAGGCAACTGGTGTTGAAAACTTAATCGTAAAAGTTGAAAAGCTGAAAAATGCCGATATGCCTTCTATGATCACCGTTTCTGAACAAACACGTCGTATGTCCGAAATGATGGAAATGTACGGAATGAGCAACAGCTCCACAGGACTTGGTGCAGAAGGTGAAACTCTCGTCCTTAACATGAACAATGACTTAGTTCAGTATGTTTTAAACAATGACGAAAGCGAAAATACTACTACAATCTGCCAGCAGCTCTATGACCTTGCACGTCTGGCAAACCATCCGCTGAAACCGGAAGAGATGACTGCATTTGTTGCACGTTCCAATAAAATACTCTCCATTCTGACGAAATAATTTCTGATTTGCCGCAGGCAAGGGAGACGCCCTCTGGGAATGAAATAATCCTTATTTCATTCCCAGAGGGCGTCTCCCTTGCTGCACAATCAGAAGTTAATAAAATCCATTATATTCTTTGTCGTTTTTCTTTAATTCCTGATTAATATATCCTCTTCCTAATTTCTCTGGAAGTGTTTTTTGACCAGAGAACAGATTCGTTCCTAATCCCAGGCGATTTCCATCAATCTGTACTCCCAAAGCTGCTAATGTCGTTGGAAACATATCCATTGTAGAAAAATCTCTGTTTTCGGTCACATTTTCTTTATAGGTACAATCAGCATTGATAATTGTATTATACACGGTTCTTTTATAATTATTATTTAAATTACCCCATATCGGATCGGACGTATCGACCATTGTCGTATGATCACCAGCTATAACAATTGTCGTATTTTTGTAAAAATCCTGTTTTTTTATCCATTCTACAAAGTCATATACCTGCTGGTCTGCACAGGCAATTACATTAGCATATTGTCTGTTATATTTATCTTTACAAAGTCGGCATTTATAACCTCGTGGAAAATGCGTATCCACCGTCAGCATTGTAAGATTAAATGGTTTGTCAGACGAAGAAAGCTGTTCGAGCTGCTTCTTCGCACGTTTATATAATATTTCGTCTTCATGCCCCCAAAATACTTTGTAATCCGGCGCAATGAATCCTTCTTTTTTCGCTGCGTTATAATCTTCTATATGAAAATCTTTGTGGCTTGTAAAGTATGTATCTCTTCCGGCAAAGTCTCCCTCACTTCCACACAAAAACACCTGCTGGTATCCTTCTTTATTAAGAATATCTCCCATTGTTGTTAAATTAGGAAGAAAGTTTCCAAACATAGATCCCGAATTATGAAGCTTTAAATTAATTGCTGCTGTCTGTGCAACCATTCCTCCAACCGTATAAGCCGTTGCCTCTAAACAAGTTGGCCCGCCTAGCTTTCCATCCGCCTTATCTGAAAAATTTATATTTTCCTTCGCCAATTTTGTCAGATTCGGAATATAATTATCATCCATGATACCGCCATCTTCCTGATCGGCATAACTACTTTCCATTGATTCCATAAATATATAAATCAAATTTCTTTTTTGAGATGGAAAATCAAGTTTTGTCTTAGCTGGGTTTACATAATATTTTTCATAGAAATCCGTTTTCTCCTGAACACTTTTTATATACTCCCACATACCTACTTTTGTTCCCTGAACTTGTATTGTTCCAACCAGGGCAATGAGCAGAATAATTTCCAGACAGATTTTAGTCCATGCAGGAACCTTTTTTACAGGTAAATCTTCAAGATTGTATAATACTCTTACCATAATAAGATAAACTATGCTAATCGTAAGCGTAACAAGGAGCGGCGGAATAATTCCTGTTTTTATAATACTGTTTATTACGCCACTGTCCGTTCCTTTTATCGGACTGGTAAGCTGCAGCACAATAATGGAAAATGAAACATCCCCACATGTACTTTTAAGCCATGCAACCATACTACATGCCAGCAGTGTTATAAATAAGGCTATCGGAACTAATAAACCAAACGGAAATGATAATACTTTCAATATTTTGTTCTGATTCGTCCTCTTCTGAAGTTCAACCGCATGAGATAATAGCAAATAGCAAGCCGGCATAAGCAAAAACATCATAAAATAAATTATCATTGTTATCTGTTTTTTCTGCACACGCTCCCTGTAATTTGCATTTAATTCTATATGATCTAATACAAACTGCTGCCCTATCTTGCTTCCAAAACGAACTTTTATCCTTGTTATTCCAGTAGCATCTATCTCTCCAAATGCTATTTTTTCTCCTTTTTTTATATTAGCCCATACTCTTGGGTTCTGTTCATAAGTAGGCTTTTCTTTGGTCTGGTAAGAAATTTTTACATCTGTATCCTGCGCCACTGGTTCTTCAAAATATACTTTTACATTGGCAATTTTCGAGGACTGCATCTTATACTTTATAAAAGGTCTTGCTTCTTTAATAAGAAAATGATTTCCATTTATCTCATACCCACGAAATTCTGCTTTTTCCAGATTCACATTCTGCGGTTTTAATGCTTTTTCCTGCGGAATTCCAGAAATATGCCATGCAAAAAATAAACTAAGAAGCACAATAACTATTATCCCTGCTACTTTACTGACAGATTTTTTTAAAAAATGTCTCCAACACACAGTAAGGCCAAAGAGCAAAATGCCTGCAATCAGTCTTTTTAATACTGGTGCCATCAGGTTTTCCATTCCTTTTTCTTCTCTCATAAGATAAAGGGCAGTCATGATTCCTGCACAGAGGATTATTGCAGCCAAAACAAATCCTACTACAGCTTTTATATAATTCTTTTGTTGCTTATTCATCTGTTTCAATCTTCTCCTAATAAAACTGATTATACATTTTATCGTTTCGTTTCAGTTCTTTATTAATATAATTAGCACCTAATTCTTCTCTCAACGTCTCTTCTCCTGAAAATAAATTAGTTCCTAATCCAAGTTTATTCCCATCAATTTCTACACCAAGAGCCGCCAATGTTGTTGGAAACATATCCATTGTAGAAAACTTTCTCTTTGTCGTAACTTTTTTCTTATATGCACATTGCGGATTAATTATTGCATTATATACCGTACGCTGATAGTCATTGCTTAAACTTTTCCAGAACTTACTTCCTGTATCTACCATAGAAGTATGATCTCCGGCAATAATAATTGTCGTGTCTTCATAGAAGTCCTGTTTCTTTATCCACTGTACAAAGTCGTAAACCTGACGGTCTGCACAGGCTACTGCATTCCCGTAAGTGGTATCGTATTTGTTCTCACATAAATCACAAATATATCCATTAGGGAAATGTGTGTCTACCGTCAGCATAGTAAGATTAAAAGGTTTACCTTCCTTAGATAATTTTTTCAGATTCTTTTTTGCTCTTTCATATAGAACTTTATCCTCATGACCCCAGTACACTTTATAATCTTTTGGGATATCTCCTTCTTTTATTGCGGCTTTATAATCTTCAATCTGATAGTCTTTATGTGTTTTAAAATAGGCATCTCGCCCTGCAAAATCTCCATCACTTCCACACAAAAACATCTGATTGTATCCCTGTTTGTTAAGGATATCACCAAGTGCTGTCAGGTTAGGAAGGAATGAGTCAGATACTGCCCCAGAATTCATTACTTTTAAGTTAATTGCAGATGTCTGTGCTACCAATCCACCGGCAGTATACGCTGTTGCTTCTAAACAGACAGGTCCACCCACTTTTCCATCTTTCTTATCAGTAAACTGTACATTTTCTCTTGCAAGCTTCGTCAGGTTCGGAATATAATTATCATCCATAGTTCCACCATCTTCCTTATCTGCGTAACTGCTTTCCATAGATTCCATAAATATGTAAATCAGATTTTTCTTTTCCTTAGGAAATGTCATCTTTACCTTTGCAGGATTCACATATTCTTTTTCATAAAAATCAGAACTCTCCCTCACACTTTGTATGTAATCCCACATACCTATCTCTGTTCCCTGTACCTGTACAGTATGCAGAAAAAATACAACCATAACTACTTCTATACAAATCTTACTCCATCTTGGAATTTTCTTCACTGGAAGATCTTCTAATGCATACATTCCCCGCACAATGAAAAGATAGCACAGTACAGCTGCTACGGCAAGAAGTACCGGAGGAACTACTGCAGTCTTGATGATACTGTTTATAATTCCGCTATCTGTTCCTTTTATCGGACTTGTAAGCTGTAAAAGGATAATGGAAAATGAAACATTTCCACATGTCATCTTCACCCATTCTACTAAATTCACTACAAGGAAAGTGGCAAATAATGAAAGAATTGTTATAAATCCAAATGGAAAAGATAAAATTCGCAGGCAAATATTTTTATCCGTTTTCTCCTGCCACTTCTTTCCTGCTGCTAATATAAAATATCCTGCCGGAATCAGCATGAAAAACACAAAATATTTCACCATGCTGACTTTCTTTTGATGCATACGTGCCGCATAATTTCCATTGATTTCGGTATATCCATAATCAAACTGTGTTCCAATCTTTCTTCCGATACCAATTTTAATTCTCGTAACATCTTTTACTTTCATTGAAACACAGCCTACTGTTTCTCCCTTATGAACTTTTACACGCATTTTTCTTGTTTTATTATCAAATCCATGCTGTGTCTTTGTCTCATACAGAACACGCACAATAACTTTCTGTGCAACTGGTTTTGAAAAATGTACCGTAACATTATCAAGATAATCTACATTAATTTCTTTTACAATATTTGCGTTTGCCTCTGCCACTGTAAAATGACCATCTTTAATATCATAACGATCAAATTCACTTTCCGGTGTTTCTAATCGCTGCGGCTTCAACTGGCTTTCCTGCCAGATTCCAGAATTCTGCCATGAAAAAAATCCCGCAACAAAAAGAAAAACAATAATACCTGCTATCTTTCTATTTCTTTTCTTTAGCAGATGACGTACTGCTATTGCAATTCCTAATAATACTGCTATTTCTACAGTCAGTTCTACTTTTTTTACCAATTCTTCAGCAGAAAGGCCAAGCTCTCCTTTTAAATAATTAGCCCCTGCAATTCCTATGCACGCAATAAAAAAAGCGGCCAGAAAATAGATTACTGCCGCTTTTTTCCCGCTCTGCATGTTCCCCTGATTTTCCATCTTTTCCTCCTTATGTATTTTATGTAATTTGCTATATTACATTTTTTAATCTTGTTTTTGTTTTATACTTCTCAAACGTATTTCATAAATGCTTTCTGCAAGATATGAACCACACACGCTCTCTAAAACAAACCAACCAAGAATTATAGCATGAAAAGATAGAATTGTAAATGCAGGTACTACATAAAACGATACTATTTGAAATATTTATCTACGCCATTCGCAATTCCCTTCGCAAGTTTCTTCTGGTAAGAAGAAGAATTCAACTGACGGTCCTCTGTTGGATTTGTGAGGAAACCACACTCTAAAATCATTGTAGGAATCTTTGCCCAGTTAATAGTTGTATAATAATCTGAGCGGATTGTTCCGTGACTTTTCTTATTCACAGCTTTTGCTACGGAACTTAACAGGCAGCTTCCAAGACGGCGTGAACTGTTAAATATCTTCTTTCCAACATAACGTGAACTTCCGGGAACACAAACCAAAGGACCTCTCGCACTTGCTCCTGATGCATTACAGTGAATACATATATGGATATCCGCACCACTCTTATTCGCTTTCTTCGTTCTCTGCTGGTTAGAAAGTGGACAATTATTGGTTGTTCGGAGCATTATTACTTTATATCCTCTCTTCTTCAGCTCTTTTTTTGTCGCTTTTGCAATTGCAAGATTAGTCTTATATTCTGGGATATGCGTACGTACACCAGCAGTACCAGATGTCAGTTTTGCTTTTCTTCTGGAAGAACCTGGCGCTAATCTTTCTGTAGAAGAGATTCCTCTCTGCTGGTGTCCAGCCGCTATAAATACAGTTCTCTGCTTCTTTGCTTTTGTCTTTTTTTTCTTTTTTGCTGTCTTTTTTGCTGTCTTTGTTGTTGCTTTCTTTGCCTGTGTAGTCGCTGCCGCTGCTTTAGCAGATACTTTCAATGTACTTGTCGGAATCATAGTAAAAGCCAGCATAAAAATCAGCAGCAAGCTAAACGTTTTTTTCATCATTTTCTTCACTTTTTATTCCTCCCTGTAAAATTTATAAGTCCATTATACACTCTGCAAAAATATACGTCCACTGATTTAATTTACTATTTAATTCGTTAGACAAACAGACGCCCGGGAAGAGAACCGATACCCTATATTTGTGACTTTAGTCGCGGCGGTTTAAATGCTCGCTTTATGTGCTCGCATCTAAACCTTGCTCCGAGGCCACAAATATAGGGTATCGGTTCTCTTCCCGGGCTGTCTTTGGCTGGATTTTGTTTGAATTAAATAGTGGCTGTGGGAATTTGGGGAAGAGGGCAGAAGTTTTCTGTTTACTCTAAAAATATTATGAATAGATACTTAGTATTTAAATGGATTTGTTAAAGAACTGAGATTGAGAATAGAAGCCGGTTTTTTGTTCTGAAATTATTGAAATATTGCTGTGACAATCGTTAAAAAAGTTAAATCATCCCCCTCTATTCCCCGTCATTCTCGAGTAAGCAGAATACATCAGCTTCTGTCCCCAAATCCTCTCCCCCCCCTGAGAAAACAAACGAAACAAAAAGCACCATAGTATTCTATCTGTGATTTTAATCACAGATAGAATACTATGGTGCTTTTTGTTTCGTTTGTTTAGCCCAATTACTATTTAGTAAATTAGAAACGAGCTGGATTCAGCTTAACGCCAGGACCCATTGTAGAAGTAAGTGTAGCACTTCTAATGTACTGTCCCTTAGCTGCAGCTGGTTTTGCCTTAATGATGGCATCTATTAATGTCTGGAAGTTTTCGTTTAACTGCTCCTCTGTGAAAGAAGCTTTTCCGATTGGCACGTGAATGATGTTTGTTTTATCAAGTCTGTACTCGATCTTACCAGCTTTTAAGTCCTGAACAGCTTTAGCAACGTCCATTGTTACTGTTCCAGCCTTAGGGTTAGGCATTAAACCTTTTGGTCCAAGTACACGACCAAGACGACCAACAACGCTCATCATGTTAGGTGTTGCAACAACTTTATCGAAATCGAACCATCCTTCGTTCTGAATTTTTGGAATAAGTTCCTCAGCTCCTACGAATTCTGCTCCTGCTGCTACAGCTTCTTCAGCTTTGTCACCCTTAGCGAATACGAGAACACGTACTTTTTTACCTGTACCATTAGGTAAAACTACTGCTCCACGAATCTGCTGATCAGCATGACGTCCGTCAAGACCCATTTTGAAATGAGCTTCGATAGTTTCATCAAATTTTGCACTGGCAGCTTTTTTTACGATGGCTACTGCTTCCGGTGCGTCGTATAAGTTAGTTTTATCTCTGAGCTTTGCAGCTTCCTGATATCTTTTTCCTCTTTTCATTCTAAATAACCTCCTGTGGTATTATCGGGAGCGACCCTCCCACTTCGTTGTATCTAATCAATCCGATTAATCTTCTACAGTAATGCCCATGCTTCTGGCAGTACCAGCGATCATGCTCATTGCTGCTTCGATGCTCGCTGCGTTTAAATCAGGCATCTTCATCTCTGCAATTTCTTTTACTTTATCTTTAGAAATTGAAGCAACTTTTGTTTTGTTAGGAACACCTGATCCGGATTTGATGTTACAGTATTTCTTTAATAATACTGCTGCTGGTGGTGTTTTAGTAATAAAACTGAATGTTCTGTCCTGGTATACTGTAATAACTACAGGAATGATCAAATCGCCTTTATCTGCTGTTCTAGCGTTGAATTCCTTTGTAAACTGGACAATATTCACACCATGCTGACCTAAAGCAGGACCTACAGGTGGTGCTGGAGTTGCCTTTCCTGCTGGAATCTGTAATTTAATATAACCTGTGACTTTCTTTGCCATGATAGCTAACCTCCTATTGTGGTAATTGCGGGAATGTCCCTCCCACTTTTCTGCTCCTTACGGAGTATCTTATAACTTCTTAACATCTAAAAATCCAATTTCTACAGATGTTTCACGACCAAACATATCTACTTCGATGGTAACAGTCTGTTTATTCATGTTAATTGCCGTTACAGTGCTTACTCTTCCTTCCCAGGCACCGGATGTTACTTCTACTAAGTCACCAATCTCGATGTCAATCTCTACTTCATTGTCGCTCTGGGCAACAATACCAAGATTTCTCATTTCTGCCTCGGAAAGTGGTACTGGGTCTGACCCTGGACCAACAAAGCCTGTTACACCTCTGGTGTTACGAACAACATACCATGTATCGTCGTTCATGACCATGTTAACTAACACATAGCCAGGGAACATTTTCTTAGATACGTTCTTTTTGACTCCACCCTTCATCTCGACTACGTCCTGAAGAGGGACTCTTACTTCAAATATCTGATCCTGAAGCTTTCTGTTTTCAATTGTTTTTTCAATATTAGCCTTCACCTTGTTCTCGTAGCCTGAGTAAGTATGGACCACATACCAGTTTAATTCTGACATATATTCACCTTTACCTTTATACTAGACCAGAAAATTAATTCCATACTGGAGAACCATATCCAGGGTAGCAATAATGACACCCAGGACAACGGATACAACCGTTACTGTAATTGTCTCTCTGATAAGCGTTTTTCTGTCAGGCCAGCTGATATTTTTAAATTCGGCTTTAAGGCCCTGAAACCAGCTTGTTTTTTCTGTTTTCTTTGCTTCGTCGCTCATCTTATCACTCCTTAAAAACCGGTCCGACTATTTTGTTTCTTTATGAACAGTATGCTTTCTACAGAATCTGCAATACTTTCTGGTTTCTAATCTTTCAGGATGATTTTTCTTTTCCTTTGTAGTATTGTAGTTACGCTGTTTACATTCTGTACATGCCAATGTGATTCTCACGCGCACAACTTCCACCTCCAATTTTGTTAAACGTAGGGTTTATTCTCATAAACCGATTTTAGGCATAAAAAAAAGACCTATTCCATCGCCACATTAATATATCATACCGATTTAACTTCGTCAATCCTTTTTCTGCACAAAATCCCGAAAAAGTCTTTTCCATATCTGCTCAATATGCTCAGAACATTTATAACTTTTTTATATTTTCTGCAATGTGCATAAGTTATCCACAAAATCCACACCTTGTTGTGGATAAAGTGGATAAAACTCATCTTCATACCAGAAAAGCAAATATTCATGCTATTTTTGCCATTTTACTTTTTCCACTCAAAATGTGGACAAAATCTTGACAACCTTTGAGATATAAACAAGTCTATCAACAGATTCTTTTCCCTTTTATTTTCAGACAATTTCCCGCATATTTTTCAACCAATTTATGGAAATTTTGTTATTGACAAGAAACGAATGTTCGTGTATGATGTTGTTAAACGGCCGATGTATTAAAAATCTTTAAAAAAGAAATCAAAAAACAAGCGTTCGTGTATGATGTTGTTAATCCCCAAAACTTACAGATATTATAACTACTATCTTAGTAGTAATCATTATAAAGAAAGAAGGATTCATTTATGAAACAGACAATTCGTATTAAATATTTTACAGACAAGATTGAGAAACTTACCTATATTGATGGCAAGTCCGATTGGATTGACCTTCGCGCTGCTGAAGATGTTTCTTTAAAGAAAGGCGCATTTGCTCTTATTCCTTTAGGGATTGCTATGGAACTTCCACAGGGCTATGAAGCTCATGTTGTGCCAAGAAGCTCTACTTTTAAGAATTTTGGAGTTATACAGACAAATCATATGGGTGTTATTGATGAGTCTTATTGTGGAGATAATGACCAGTGGTTTATGCCTGTTTTAGCTATTCGTGATACAGAGATTCATGTGAATGACCGTATATGCCAGTTCCGTATTATGGAACACCAGCCAGTTATCTCATTTGAAGAATGTAATACTTTAAACGGTACAGACCGCGGCGGTTTTGGAAGTACCGGCAGAGCTTAACAATTCTTTAAAATCATTGATTATTTATTAAACTTAAAATTTTCCCTCTCATTATTGAAAGATAGCAGCACTTTTCTTATATTTATCTAAAATGAAAGGATCACTCATGAAGAAACTATTTTTTCGTTTTGATTTCTCACCAAAGATAAAAAAGTTTCTCACTACACTTCATAATACACAGGAACAGGCTATTTTATGGATAATCAGGCAGCTTCTTCCCTTTCTTTTTCCGAGGCACTGCCCGCTTTGCGACAAACTTCTTCCTTACGGAAGTTTTATCCATGAGGAATGCCACAGAGAACTCCCTCTGATACACTCCCCTGTATGTATGCGCTGCGGAAAGCCTGTATCCTCCCACACACAAGAATACTGCTATGACTGCCGTGCCTTCCCAAAGAGTTTTCAAAGAGGACTTTCTCTTTTTCTTTATAATAAGAAGACCCGTCCTATCATGAGTGCTTTTAAGTATCAGAACAGGCGGGGACTTGCAGACTTTTTCTGTCAGGAACTTTGCAGGTACCGACTTTCACAACTAAGAGATTTAGGTGCTGATGCGGTCCTATTCACAAAAATAAATATAAAAAGAGAGGTTATAATCAGGCCGCTCTGCTCAGCAGCAGGCTGGCTCTGACTCTTAACCTCCCTCATTATCCTGACATGCTGATTCGCTCTGTAAATACACTTCCACAAAAACAGTTCAATCCACAGGCTCGTCTCAATAATCTAAAGAAAGCATTCTGCTTTAATTCACATTATGATAAACTTCTCTCTCAAAGTACTCCCTTTTCTGTATTACTTGTTGATGATATTTATACCAGCGGAGCAACAATGGAAGCCTGCACCCGCATCCTTTTAGAAGCCGGTATTTCTGAAGTTTATATTTTATCTATCTGCATTGGAATTGCCAGAGATTAACTCATTAGAATGCCCGGAGCCAGCACAATTATGATGTTTCTTTAAGTTACAGGCCCTCTTTAAGACAATCATTCAAACCTGAATACCGCTTCTGCTCCGTCTCATTATGAATCATCTGCTCTACCATAGACTGCCTGCCTGCAATCGCAACACATTTCTGCGCTCTTGTAATTGCAGTATAGAGCAGATTTCTGTTACACAGAATCGGCGGACCGCTAAGAAGTGGAAGAACCACAGCGGGATACTCGCTTCCCTGCGATTTATGAATTGTAATCGCATAGGCAAGTTCTAATTCATCTAAACTTGAGAATGGGTATTCTGCCTCTCTGTTCTCATCAAAAACAACCGTAATGCGTTCAGAATATGTATTAATCTGCTTAATGATACCCATATCTCCATTGAAAACACCCAGTCCCTCTTCGATGGAAAAGCCCTTTGCGTTTGTGATTTTCCATTCAAGCTTGTAATTGTTCTTTACCTGCATTACTTTATCGCCTTCACGGAAAACACCGGTACGACCTTCTTTTTCTTTTTTAGATTCAGAAGCAGGATTTAAATAGTATTGAAGAACTTCATTTAAATGTTCTACTCCAAGTTCTCCCTTTCGCATCGGAGTAAGTACCTGAATTTCAAATGGAGATGCCCCAATATACTCTGGAAGTCTTGTTTTCACAAGATATACCAATGCCCCCATTACTGAGCGGACATCTTTCTTCTCAAAGAAAAAGAAGTCTTTATTTTTGTTGTCCAGTGTTATAAGCTCGCCTGCATTAATTTTATGTGCATTAAGAACGATATGGCTGCTCTCTGCCTGACGATATATTTTAGAAAGACGAACTACACTGAATGCCTTAGAATCAATGATATCTTTTAACACATTTCCCGGACCAACACTAGGAAGCTGATTGGAATCACCTACAAGAATGAGTCTTGTTCCGGGAACAATAGCTTTCAAAAGTGAATACATCAGATGAATGTCTACCATAGACATCTCATCAAGAATGACCGCATCGGCTTCTATCGGATTATCCTCATTCTTTTCAAAATGAGAACTGTCCCCATCTTCAATTCCACCGGATACTTCTAAAAGACGATGAATTGTTTTTGCTTCATAACCTGTCGCTTCCGTCATCCGCTTTGCAGCTCTTCCTGTAGGGGCTGCCAGAACAATATCCATCTTCTCCATCTCAAAGCAGCGTATCATAAGATTAATGGTTGTTGTCTTTCCAGTACCAGGACCTCCTGTAACAACTACTACACCTTTGGTAAGGGCCTCTTCCACGGCCTGTTTTTGTAATAAATCAAGCTGAAAGTCCATTGATTTCTCTAATTCGCTGATTCGCCTTCCATATTCCCCTTTTTCCATCGGGAAATGTAAATCAAGATTCAGAAGCATACGGGATGTATTCAATTCCATAAAATAATAGGAACTTAAATACACATGTTCTTCCTCCCCTATTGTACGAATCATCAGCTTTTTATCAAGAACCAATTCCATCAAATGATCCTCTATAAACTCTGGAGCCATTGAAAGAAGCTGTCCCGCGCTCCGGCATAATACATCCTTTGGCAGATAAACATGACCGGAAAGTGCCGCCTGTTGCAAAGAATACAAAATTGCCGCACAGACACGAAAATCAGAATCAGGGGCAATTCCTGCCTTTGCCGCGATTGCATCCGCCGCACGAAATCCGATTCCTGTAATATCTTCTGCCAGCTTATATGGATTCGTCTTCAAAATATCATACATTTTATTTCCGTATTCTTCAAAAATACGGACAGCAAAGCGGCTGGTAATCCCATACTCTGACAGGAACATCATCGCATGGCGCATCTCCTGTTTTTCCTGAAACTGTACCGCAATATCCATCGCTTTTTTCAGAGAAATCCCCTTCACTTCTGCCAGACGTTCCGGCTCACTCTCTATAATGTCAAAGGTATTACCTTTAAACTTTTTGATTACTCTTGCCGCCAATGCCGGGCCCATTCCCTTAATAGCACCAGATGCAAGATAGCGTTCCATTGCCGCTTTATCTTCCGGCTCCTTTACAGTATAAGATGTCATCCGATACTGCGGACCATGGGCCGGATGATCTACATATTCGCCTTCCGCACAAATATACTCGCCTTCGTTGATATAATGAAAATTTCCCACGAGGACTTCGTCCCCGTGGGTCGTTTCAATTTCCATTACGGTATATCCATTTTCCTCATTATGAAAGCGAATATGACTAACATATCCTTCCAGATGAGCCATTTAAAATCTCCTACTTTGTACCAAGATACTCAATGTACTGGCCTGTACCAATCGCAACTGCTGTCATTGGGTCATCGGCTGTCATTGTTGTAATTCCTGTCTTTTCCTCAATTAACTGCTCTAATCCCTGTAACATACTTCCACCACCGGTAAGTACAATTCCTCTATCAGAAATATCTGCTGCTAATTCTGGCGGAGTTCTCTCTAATACACTGTGAACTGCCTCTACAATCTGTGCTGTCGCTTCACGAAGAGCCTCTCTTGTCTCTTCAGAAGTTACCGTAACTGTCTTAGGAAGGCCGGTTACTAAGTTACGTCCTCTTACTTCAATAGAAGACTCTTCTGCACGAGTGTATGCACTTCCCACCTGAATTTTGATATCTTCTGCTGTACGGTCACCAATTAACAGATTATGTTTCTTTCTCATATAACGAACAATCGCTTCATCAAAGTCATCTCCAGCAACCTTAATAGATGTGCTTACTACTGTACCTCCCAGAGAAATAACCGCAATATCAGAAGTACCGCCACCGATATCAACAATCATGTTACCACATGGTTTTGCAATATCAATACCAGCACCGATCGCTGCTGCTACCGGTTCCTCGATAATCTTTACATCTCTTGCTCCTGCCGCGTAAGTAGCATCTTCTACAGCCTTCTTCTCAACTTCTGTTACTCCACTTGGAACACAGACAGAAATTCTTGGCTTTCTTCCAAATAAACTCTTGCCCACTGACTTGTGAACAAAATACTTCAGCATCTTCTCTGTAACAGAATAATCACTGATTACACCCTGTCTTAAAGGACGAACCGCTACAATATTACCAGGTGTACGTCCAATCATCAGACGCGCTTCCTCACCGATTGCCTTAATCTTTCTTGTATCGACATCAAAAGCAACTACTGAAGGCTCTTTTAACACGACCCCCTTACCCTTTACATATACCAAAATACTCGCAGTACCTAAATCAATTCCAATATCCGTAGCCATTAGGAATCTCCTTTCCTTACAAACTCCACAACTTTTATCCCAAATATTGATTCCAACTTTAATTGAAAATCAATATCAAAATCGTATCTCTATGTCAAATACTGACACACTCGTTACCATTATAAACGAAACCTCTCAAATTTCCAATAGTTTTTTATAACTAACCTGAGAATGACGCACTTTCGTAAGATTTACGACTATTCTGACGTGAAAAAAGGTACTGAGGACTCTGCCATTCCTCAATACCTATTCATCAGAATCTTACTTATCAGGGTCAGTTCTTTTGTTATCTACTGCCTATTCGTCAATTCCTTTTTCTCTTAAATACTCAATAACATCTCCAACTGTTTCGATATCTTCAAGTTCTTCTGCAGGAATCTCTGTATCGTACTCTTCTTCTAACGCCATAGTCAGCTCAAATAAATCAAGAGAATCCGCTCCTAAATCTTCCTTAAAAGAAGTATCCGGTGTAATCTCATCCTCTTCAACGCCTAACTGTTCTGCAATAATCTCTTTCATCTTTTCTAACATAAGAAAAAATCTCCTTTTTATAAAATGTGTTATTCATGTTCAAAATTAATGTAAAATAAAAATCCGAGGTCTTGACACTTTACATAACTATCACGAATACAATACTTCCTGCTGTTTTGGCAAGACTCTCTTCTTGTATTCTATCTAATCATGAAAATGTGACCCTTTGACTCTAGTATCATACTATTCCCACATTTCTTTGTCAATATTTTTTCCTTATTGAAAATCTTATTTTCTTAATAACTCTTGACAGCATTGCTATTTTCTTTTATTATGAAAATAGTAACTTTTATCGTTATTGCATGTTTTATATTTATTATTTTATTTATTAATATTTTAATTATGAAAGGGGATTTGCCAATGGGTGCGCCAATGAAGAACAGCCGCCAGCGAAACGCCATATTAGAATGTGTGATGCGTCATCATGACCATCCTACCGCCGACATTATTTATCAGGAGCTGCGGGAAAGCTTTCCTAATATTAGCCTGGGAACAGTATATCGTAATCTTTCACTATTAACTTCTCTTGGAAAAATTATGAAGATTACCTGTGAGAACCACGCTGACCGTTTTGACGGACAGACAAAACCTCATGCTCATTTTGAATGTAAGTCCTGCGGCTGCCTGCAGGATATTCCTTTTAAACCATCGATTCATCCACAGGAAGAAATCGGAGCGGGATTTGATGGAATTATCTCTGATTATACAATAACCTTCCGAGGTTATTGTGCTAAATGTGCTAAGAATTCTGATTTGCCGAACTAGAGTATGTTTGAAACACGCTCTAGACAAAACAGACGAACTCAGGGAGATAAATAAAGCATATTTGTGACTTTAGTCGCGGCGGTTTGAACGCTCACTTTATGCGTTCGTATCTAAACCTTGCTCCGAGGCCACAAATATGCTTTATTTATCTCCCTGAGTTCTGCTTGCTGGCAGCTCGGGAATCAGTTAGAGGAGGTTGGGGGGGAAGAAGGCTGAAGACATAGGAATATCCAGAAATGCTTTCTATTAATAGTTTAAGCATCAAATCTTCAGAACTTTAACTTCTCGGAATGCCACAACCGTCTGACCCCTCCCTCAAATCTCTCCAAAAATAAATTCTAATTTTGCTTAGACAGCCAAAATACAGCCCACAGGGAATACAATAAAAAAAAGCTCCCTGCCGGACTTGAACCGGCGACCTACGCATTACGAATGCGTTGCTCTACCAACTGAGCCAAGGAAGCTTGTCAAAAACTGACTTAATTATTTTACTATACTCTTACAAAAAAAGCAACAAAAAATTTCTGATTTACCGAAGCTGCATGAATAAAAGAATTTGAAAAAAAATTTCATTTAGTTGTTGACAAACTTCGTTTCTTAGGTTATTATAAAACAGTAATGATTATCATTACTTCTTGCAAATAAATTTTATAAGAAGTATTCATTACTATGCAATGTTACTTATATGCTTTCGATAACCGCTAAGACGCCATCTTAAAAGTTATCAGACATTTATTTTAGAAAAGGAGATTATTTATTATGAAAAAGTTTGTATGTAGTGTATGTGGATATGTTTATGAAGGTGAAGCTGCTCCAGAATTCTGCCCACTTTGTAAAGCACCTGCTTCTAAGTTTATTGAACAGTCTGAGGAAAAGACATGGGCTGCTGAGCACGTTGTAGGTGTTGCAAGTGATGTTCCAGAAGATATCAAGGCTGACTTAAGAGCAAACTTTGAAGGAGAATGTAGTGAAGTTGGTATGTACCTTGCTATGGCTCGTGTTGCTCATCGTGAAGGTTATCCTGAAATCGGTTTATACTGGGAGAAAGCTGCTTATGAAGAGGCAGAACATGCAGCTAAATTTGCTGAATTACTTGGTGAAGTAGTTTCCGCAAGCACAGAAGAGAACCTCAGAGTTCGCGTAGAAGCTGAGAACGGTGCTACTGCTGGTAAGTTTGACCTTGCTAAACGTGCTAAAGCTTTAGACCTTGATGCAATCCATGATACAGTTCATGAGATGGCTCGAGATGAGGCTCGACACGGAAAAGCATTCGAAGGATTACTTAAGAGATATTTTGGTTAAAATATATCCAAACTATAAGATATGTAAAATAAATAGTAAAAGCAAAAGAGAATGCTCCTGCAATCACTTGTAGGAGCATTCTCTTTTGCTTTTACTATTAAAAAAATCTATTAAGTTCAAGAATACCGGGCATTCTTGCTGCGAGATGCGCGTCATGCAATGCATGACATACTTCTTCTGCACATCTCTGCAATTCTGCACTCCGTTTCGGTCAGCACAAAAATTATATCAACACCCCATTGATATTCATTTTTTTATCAGATTCTCCCTCACCGTAGCCAAGATTATCATACTGTGCTTTTACCTCTTCCCACGGAAGTGTTTCATGTTCTTCTTTCAGATAAGAAATGATATCTGCGATTCCCTCTCCAGTAAAAGAACTTGTCATAAATATCTTCTTACAACCGGCGAGCCTTAACCATTCTGCTGCCTGTTCTGGATTACCTGCCCAATGGTCACACTTTGTAACAATACCCACTACTTCTCGATTGGCCTGGGCTGTTACATTAGGCGGATACAGGGAAAATGGTTCTGTTGCACTAATCAAAAGTCCTACTACATCGGCCTCTGCACTATATACTGCCAGAGAACCCGCTAATTCCTTCGTCTCTGCATATTCACCTGGCGTATCAATAATGACATCATAATGATTAATATATTGTGTTTTATGGTAGACAATCTTCTTCCCCTTCATTGCCTGTGTCAGGGTTGTCTTGCCAGCTTCACTTCTTCCGATAAATATTATCTTTCGCATTTTTACACTTCCTCGTCTGCTTTGTTCTCTGTTATATGTATTCTATCACATTGAACTATGCAGGAAAAGGTTAATATTTGGAAAATTCTTTGCGTTTTCTGCGAAATTTTAGTTCTTCTAAACCGTCCCGAATCTTTTCTGTTCTTTCATTGTAAATAAAGTCATAACTTAAACAAGATAGTATCAGTGCAGTAAGAACATCCACTACAGAATGCTGTTTTAAAAACATTGTTGAAAGGATAATTAACGATGTCATAACAAAAGCTCCTGTTCTCGCCGCTTTATTATTTTTAAGCTTTGGGCTGTTCTTTACTGCAAAATATACTGCCATCGAATTAAATACATGAATGCTTGGAAGCACATTTGTCGGGGTATCCATGGAATAAATCATCTTCGTTAATTGTACGAAAATATTATCTCTGGTAAATGTCTCTGGCCTTAATTCAAGTCCATTCGGATATAAGTAGGACACAATAATAAATATTGTCATTCCAATCATTCCAAAATACATCCACTTACAAAAAGATTCCTTTTCCTTAAAGAAAAAGTAGATGCCTGCAACCGCAACGTAGGCAAACCACAAGAGATACGGTATGATAAATACTTCCACAAAAGGAATATACTGATCAATCGCACAATTGATAATATGTAATTTGTTCGGTACTTTCTTCTCTAAATATGCAAATGCTGCTAAATAAAATGGAAAGTACAAAAGGAGCAATCCATGTCTATATTTTTTTAATTTTTCTGCCATAACATCACCTTTTTCTTTACCCAATCACTATTCTAGAGCGTGTTTGAAAAATGCTTTCTGCAAGATGTGCGTCACAATCGCAGACTCTTTCGTTCGAATGAAAAACGCATAGCTGTGTCAAACGAATGAAAACGATATACACCAAAGCCAAGCATAGCAAAAGTATACAGACCGCTGTCTTGTTCAGCACTTTTTATCATTTAAAAAATGTAACGCATCTTTTTTAATAAGTCAATGCATTTCCCAAGGACTTCACAATATCTTAAAAAAATTGTCAGTCTTTTCCTTTTCTTTTTTCTTCAAACTCTTTCAAATATCCCTTTAACTGTTTAAAAGACTCTGCATATTTTGGAGATACCATCGTTGGATTACCTTTAATAAGCGTTCTGACGCTGCCTGTTCCTTTTCTTTTCAGTATGAAGCCTCGTTCTTTTAACTTACCGATTTTTTCTTTTACTTCAAGCATTTCTAACTTCTGAGGTTCAGGAAGCTTCGGAAGTTCTGCCATTTCTTTCATCTTAGCAAGACGCATCTCGATTTCTTTACTGATTTCATCCATACGCTCTGCTGCCTGATGATTCTTTACATACTCTCTCCACTCCTGATCAAGAACTGCAATAACTATGTCTGCCCGCTTTCTAAGTATAACCACTTCTCTTCGTACATTTTCCATTCCGACAAGAATATTTCTAAGATTAATCGCATCACGTACAGAAATGCACAGATCGACTGCAAGGCCTGCACTTACTACCCACACAAAGACTCCATCTGCCATCTTTGGTATAACAGCAAGCACGTGTAAGATTGCCGGATGTAATACTTCGTTCATCAATATCGTCAAAAATCCCCAGGCAACCGAAGAGGACAGACAGATATATCCTTTATAATTAAACTTCTGATTTGAATAATCCCAGTACCGCACCTTTAATAATGCCTCCATCGCCGCCCCTGTCACAAGCTCCAGCAATGTCGCTCCTACTACTCCAGCAAAATATGTCAAAATCAGATTATTTTTAAACGGCTCTGATACAAAAAGCATCATGACTGCCCCACTGCCATAAATAGGGAGAAAAGGACCATGAAGGAAGCCTCTGTTTACCCATTCTTTTTTCCTAAAAGAAACATAACAAGATTCGAAAATCCATCCTAAAAAGCAATATACATAAAAATATAAAATCCACTGCTGCAATGTATACTGTCCTATCATTCCTTCTCTCCTTTCTCTATAAATATGCCACTCAATAGAAAAATAGCTTCTGAAATCATATTCTCCTACAATTTCAGAAGCCTTTTTAAATTACATAATCATTACCATTCTTCGCATAATGCCATTCAATCAAATCAGCTAATGTCGTATGATCAAGCACCCCGCTGATTGCCTCGCTCAGCTTTCTCCAGAGAGGAATCGTTATGCATTCTTCCATTCTCTCGCAAACTTCGCTTCCTTCTTCCAGACAAGGAACCGGCTCCATACTCCCCTCTGTGATTCTAAGAATCATACCTACCGTATATTCATCTGGACGTTTCGTAAGGAGATACCCTCCCTGCGGCCCACGAATACTTCTTAAATATCCTGCCTTGGTCAGCACCGAAACAATCTGTTCCAGATACTTCCCAGACACTTCCTGCCGTTTGGCGATATCCTTCACTCTCACCGGTTTCCCTTCTGCATCATTCATAGCAATATCAAGCATTAAACGAAGAGCGTATCTGCCTTTTGTTGAAATCCTCATAATACTTTCCCCTCTCTTGCTATAAAACCCTTACTGTTAAAATTACTAACATCCTGATATCAGCTTAAATATTTTACTCGGAAAAACGAAAATGTGATCATGACACCTACCATAATAAGTAACCACGCTATCGTACTAAACATTCCTGCATTTCTGTTGCCTTTTGCTCTCAGGTTTAAAGCAGTCTTCCATAAAACAAAACCAACAATGGCTACAATAATACCCAGACCCATCCACATCTCAACTGTCATTATTCTTCCTCCTGCTTCTGGCCGTCACACTCTTTTAGGACAACCGCTTTATCTTTATATGATAATCCATTTTCTATATTCTTGTCAAGCAATAATAACCGTGTTATAATTCTTCTAAATACAAAAAGGGGGGTGCTTTTATATGACAAAAATAAAATGCCGCAAATGCGGTAAAGTCTATCCATTTGATGAAAAAATATGCCCTATATGTGGCTATGACATTCGGGAAGACCCGAATTTATCGGGAAGAGACCGCGCTGCACTTGGGTTAGGCAGCGAAGCAGATTTATTTGCAAAACACAATAAAGAAACTATGGAACGCTGGCAGTCTCAATCTAGGGACGAACGTTTAAAAGATGCCTGGGATCATCATAACAGCTTTGAAATTCGTCCAGATCAGGGGGGCATTCCTCGTTTAAATATCCCACTTAACACCATGTTATTTCTTACTGTAATTATGATTATTGTTGTTATCGCAATGCGTTTTCTTTAATTTTCATTTATTTAATTTCACTTGACTTTCAAATCATCTTACTATATTTTCATTTGATTTCAAACCAAAAAATCGGATATATGCAAAAGCATATATCCGATAATTATTTATCATATTACAATATTCTTATGTAAAGTTTAAACTAAATCTTACATCCAAGGAATAACTGCATATAAAGCAACTGCTACAAGAGCACCGATGAAAGGTCCGATTAATGGAGCTGTTAAACCGTAAGCCCAGTCAGCATCTCCTTTACCTTTAATAGGTAAGATAGCGAATGCTAAACGAGGAGCTGTATCTCTGGCTGCGTTCATAGCATATCCTGTAAGACCACCGAATGTAGTACCACAAGAAACGATTACTAAGAATACACCAAATGTTCCAAGAGGGAATGCTCCGCAAGCTGCTTTAATAGCGAATACTAACCAGAATGTAGCGATTGCTTCCTGAAGAATGTTGTAAGGGATATTTCTTACGCCAGGAGCTGTACAGAATATACCTCTAAGGCTGTCACCTAAATCTGAAGATGCATCAAACTGAGGTTTGAATGCGATCCATACCAAAATAGCTCCAACAAAACCACCAGCCATTTCAGCAATAATCATTCCAATAACAGTTCCGATTGTAAATTTACCAGCTAATAAAGAGCCATCTGCTGCTAATGCAACTGTAAGTGCCGGGTTATAAGATGCAGGGAAGTTCTCTGCAATGCCACCCATTGCTGCTGCTGGAAGACAAACTGCAAGACCCCAACCAAGTGCTATAAACAAAGGACCTGCTGCTTTAAATCCAGAATTGTTCAGTGTTACGTTGGCACAAACACCATCACCTAATAATACGAGTAACATGGTTCCGATAAATTCACCAATAAGTACGTTAGACATTATCAATTCCTCCTATTCAATTAATGTTTCCAATTAAGTACACTAGTGCTGATTTAAATATAACACTTATAGGGGTATTTGTCTTTTTACATTGTAAGAATTGTGTGAGAATCTGTCATATTTCTTACGATATTTTTTCATTTTTTTACCATGTAATTCCATTTTCATGGGTTATTTTGCACTATTCTAGTAATCATTCCTATATTTAATTTATATAGTTTATCTAATTTTTATTATTTTTGCTCGCCAGATTCCTCTTTCGTAATTCTTACGGTTGAAAGAAATTTATCAAAGAGAAATTCCAGACCAATCTGAAGCATATTATAGTCTATTTCCTCATGATCTCTTATGTAATTTATATAAAATCCAAGAAAAGCATCCGTGAAAAATGCTGTACTGAAATCCTCTTTCTCTTTCCTGAGATTCCATACAGAATCGTCAAGACAATCCTGAACTAACAGCCGTACCCTCCTTTCAAATAAAGGATATAAATCTGACCGTATCTCCTCCGCACTAAGACTTTTTATCAGCTTCCTGTAATATTTGTAATCTTCACAGGTATTACAAAACAAGGCATTAAACCACATTTCAAATGGCTCCTCATCCTCTGGAAGCTGTGCAGCCACCTGCTGTTCAAAAATCCAGTGCATAATATCATATTTATCCCGGAAATGGTAATAAAAATTCTCTCTGGTCATGGCGCTCTCTTTTGCGATGTCGCTTATTGTAATCTTCTGAAAAGACTTCTTACATACAAGCTCTTTAAATGCCTCCGCCATTTTCCCTTTCGTTCCGTTCATTTTGTCTCCCTCCACTAGCCGTCTGTTAAATTTATTACCATAAACTTGGTTTTACAGCAGTAATCAGCCCTTCCTCTGCTTTTAAGTACGCCTCATCTACTGTCCTTTTTTGTTCTGGCTCAAGATTATGACTCTGTGCATAACTCTGCCAGGATGACATAGCTACAAGCAAGTCTGTCATCGTTGTGCAAGACTTCATCTTTGTCTCAAATCTCTTGATTTCTTCATCTGTTCTGCTCATATATATACCTCACATTTTCTCGTATGGTTCGGATATACCTCCCCTTGATATATATTATAATTGGATTTTATTTCTGTAGCAATAAAATTATCCATCTTCTATCTATTTTGTTTTGCACTTTTCATAGCAAAAAAGGACATAAAATTCTAAAAAATCCTATGTCCTCTTCTTTATTTTATTTTATTTTATCGGGGAAATGCATTTACGCTCACATACGATTACTATACTGGAAAAATATTTAACGGTTACAGTCTTGAAAAATATTCTAACGCCTTTGCAAAATCAGCGATCGTCTTCTCTGCATCTCCGTGTTCAATTCCATCCTTCACACAGTGATTCAGATGTCCTTCTAACACAACCTGGCCAATTTTATGTAAGGCAGTCTTGGCAGCATTAATCTGAATAATAATGTCTTCACAGGGAACATCCTGCTCAATCATACGGTCAATCGCTTTAATCTGCCCATCTACTCTTTTTAATCTGTTGTGTAAGTTATCCATATCCATACATTGTCTCATAAAAGAAGCCCCCTATTATTCTTATTCGCTGTTATTCTTTATATTCTAAACAATTCCTCTATAATTTGCAAACTACATTTGTCCTGCAGAATAGTTACGGAGCATATTATAACACGATTTTAAGAACCTGAAAATAAAATTTTCCCTATTTCAGGAATCCGGAAATAATCATTTCCTCCGCTTCCTCTTCACTAAGACCAAGTGTCATAAGCTTGATAAGCTGTTCGCCTGCAATCTTTCCGATAGCTGCTTCATGAATCAACTCTGCATCAAGGTCATTTGCCTCTAACTCCGGAATTGCACGGACTTTTGCATTATCCATAATAATCGCATCACACTCACTATGACCGGCACAGGCATTATTTCCTGCGATTTTTGCGCGGAATAACTGTGCAGAATCATCGCGGGCAACAGAACGGGATACAACGTTCGCACTACTTCCCTCTCCATTTAAATCAACGGAAAACTGTGTCTGCGCTGTCTGTTCGCCATGTGTCATAAGTTTCTCGGAGATTTCAAGCTTTGCCCCAGCCTTTAAGTCAGCATCTGTCTCACGCATGGTACTGTCAATACCTTTAATCTGTACCGTATCCATGTAAAAATAAGCATTTTCATCAAGATGGATAATGGTTTTAGGATTCATTACCTTTCCGCCCTTGCCGTCACCCTGTCCGTAATGCTTCTCAATGTAACGGATTTTTGAATTCTTTCCAACAAAAAATTCATGAATACCGTCATGCTGAGAAAGCCCGTCACCGCTGTTATGAATACCGCAGCCTGCCACGATTGTTACATCACAATCCTCACCAATATGAAAATCATTATAAACAAGGTCATTTAATCCCGTCTGACTGATTACAACGGGAATGTGCACACTTTCTTTTTTTGTTCCCGGTTTGATGATAATATCAATTCCCGGCTTATCTTCTTTAGAAACAATATCAATATTAGCAGTTGTATTTCTTGCGGCTGCCTTTCCATTCGCACGAATATTATAGGCACCTGCTGGCACTTCATGAAGTCCGGCAATCTCTTCTAACAATTCTTTCTGTATTAAATCCATGATTTTTCCTCCCTAATCTCTGCTTAACTTCTGGCACATACTTGATTTATAAAGGAGTTCAGGAATAACATCTTCTCCCTTTCCACTCTTTTCCACAAGTCCATCATTAATTACAATGATTCTGTCTGCAATCTCAAGGATTCTCTCCTGATGGGAAATAATCAGAATCGTACCGTCTGTCTTTTCATGAAGGTCCTCAAATACATGAATCAGACTGTTAAAACTCCACAGGTCAATTCCTGCCTCTGGCTCGTCAAATACAGAAAGCTTTGTCGCTCTCGCCTTAATCATCGCAATCTCAATACGCTTAAGCTCTCCACCGGAAAGACTGCCATTTAATTCTCTGTTAATGTAGTCTCTCGCACATAAGCCTACTTCTGAAAGAATATCGCAGATTCCCTTAATATCTAAGGTCTTTCCTGAAGCAACGCTCATTAAATCCTTTACCTTTAATCCCTTAAACTTTACAGGCTGCTGAAAGGCATAACTGATACCTTTATTTGCTCTCTCTGTAATGCTTAAATCTGTAATATCTTCTCCATCTAATAAAATCTTACCGGAGGTTGGCTTTAAAATTCCAGCAATAATCTTAGCCAGGGTGGACTTTCCACTTCCATTCGGTCCGGTAATCGCAACAAACTTCTCATCAAATGCAAGATTAATATCTCTTAAAATTTCTTTATTATCGTCATCAACTAAATAGCTGATATTTTGTAATTCGAGCATAGTATCCTCCTCTAAATTCTTATGTAACGCCTAAATCCCATATATATCATAGGGACTTTAAAAAGTCAACAAATATGAGGGCTTTTTCTATTGTTTTTTTGCACATACTATACCATTTCGGTAGGAATTATGCTCGTTTTTCAACTATTTCTCTGTTGTCTTTCCAAGTCGGACTTTCTCCATCTCTCTGGCATCTTCTTTCCTGGCATAATCTAAAAGATAATTTCTTTTTTCACCTCGTTCTCTCTCGTTGATTTCCCGAATCTGTTTTTCTGTCCGCTCTACTTCCTCATAGAAATCTCTCGCAGAGATTCGGTAAGCTCCCTGTCCCATAACAATGACCTGCTCTAAGGCATCGGAAGTCGCTACCGTCACCTTATACTTTCGGCCGATTTCGTGAGTCGTCTTTTCAATATACTGGTCTGCAGTCTCCGCCTCTTTGGTATACACGACATAAATATTGTGATACTTCTGCACTTCTCCCTGATTGCCTTTGACCTTATACGCATCAAAAACAAGGATTAATGTACAGCCAATAAAGCCCTGATAATTACTTAAAATGTCCATCAGTTTATTTCTCGCTGCATCAATACTTGCCTTTGCCAGCTCGTTCAATTCTTCCCATGCAAAAATAATATTGTACCCGTCTACTAGTAAATATTCCTTTTTCGGTTCGTTTTCTTTTATTACAGTTGTGTGGCGGACTGGTGTTGAAACAGTCTGTTTGCGGTAACTGCTATAGCGGTCTCTTTCTTCTTGCTTTGAACCAAATTCTCGTTCCATTATGGTGAGAAGTTCTGGGTCATCATCGTAACTGGAGGAATAACCGCCAGAATAATTACAATGATTCCCCATCTGTACTGCCATCATCTCATCTTGTTCTATACCCGGTTTTTCTGCCAAAAAGTCCTCCTTGATATGCATATATTCCGGAACTTCATCCCATTTAACAAGGAAACCCGCACCATGTGCGCAAAATACAGAACCGGTAGGATTATCCACATCTCTCTCACTGTCATATCCAATTTCTTCGATAACTTCTTCTGCATTATGGCAAGGCTCATAACCTTTTAATGTGAGGGTAATTCGTCCACGGCCTTTCGTATATGCCCAGACTTCCCGCTGGTAATCCCGCATTTCTGATGCCGGAGCCGTTCCGGTAAGACGTACCATGCCCTGTTTATTTTCTGCCTCCGGTCCTTCAAAACTTCCGTTCATCTGCCCGATATCGGACATTGCCCTGCCGACCTGTTCCGATGGAACTTCTAACACAAACGAATACCACGGCTCTAACAGCACACTTTCCGCTGATTTTAATCCCTGACGAACTGCCCGGTATGTTGCCTGTCTAAAATCTCCGCCCTCTGTATGCTTCAAATGCGCTCTTCCTGCCACAATCGTTATCTTCATATCCGTAATCGGAGCCCCCGTAAGAACACCCGGATGCTCTCTTTCCTGCAAATGGGTGAGAATTAGCCTCTGCCAGTTTCTATCCAATACATCCTCGCTGCAATCCGTATCAAAAACAAGACCACTTCCTGCCTCTAACGGCTCCATTTTAAGATGTACTTCCGCATAATGACGAAGTGGCTCATAATGTCCCACTCCCACAACCGGACTTTTAATCGTTTCTTTGTATACAATTTTACCTGTGCCAAATTCCACATCAAGATGAAAACGTTCGGCAATCATTGTTTTCAAAATTTCCGTCTGCACCTCTCCCATAAGCTGCACATGAATTTCTTCCAGTGCCGGATTCCAGACAATATTGAGCAGCGGTTCTTCTTCCTCTAATTGCTTCAACTCCCTAAGAACCTTTGTCGTATCCGCTCCCTCCGGCAGAATCATCTGATAAGTGAGAACCGGCTCTAAAAATGGAGCTGCTGTTCCTTTTTCCACACCAAGCCCCTGACCGATATAGGAAGAAGAAAGCCCCGTCACCGCACAGACCCCTCCCGCTTCGACTTCATTTACTGCCTCATATTTTGCACCAGAGTAAATACGAATCTGATTGATTTTTTCCTCTTTATTTATCGGCATTTTTACAACAAGCTTACCGCCTGTCACCTTTAAAAATGTCAGACGCTCTCCTTTATCATCCCTCGAAATCTTAAATACCCGCGCACCAAATCCTTTTTTCCCATCAAATGGCTTCATGTACTCTTCAAATCCTGCAAGTAATTCCTGTACGCCGTCAAGCTTTAATGCGGAGCCAAAATAGCATGGAAAAATCTTGCGTTTCCTTATAAGACGGCAAATGTCCTCATTTCTTACGGTTTCATGCTCCATAAAATAATCAAGCACTGCTTCATCTGTCATTGCTATTTCTTCTAGGGATTCTACATTTTTTCCCTTACCGAAAACAATACATCCTTCGTCCAGACGTTCCTTTAATTCCGTAAGCAGACTTTCCCTGTCTGTTCCTGGCTGATCCATCTTATTGATAAAAATAAATGTAGGAATCTCATAAAGTTTTAAAAGCTTCCACAGCGTTTCCGTATGTCCCTGTACACCATCTGCTCCACTGATAACAAGTACCGCATAATCAAGTACCTGTAGTGTTCTCTCCATCTCGGCAGAAAAATCAACATGTCCCGGCGTATCTAAAAGATTGATTCGTCTATTTCCCAATGAAAAAACTGCCTGCTTCGAAAAGATGGTGATTCCTCTGTCTCGCTCTAAAGAATAAGTGTCAAGAAATGCATCCTTGTGATCTACGCGTCCAAGCTTACGCACCGTTCCTGACAGATAGAGCATTCCTTCCGATAAAGTTGTCTTTCCGGCATCTACATGTGCCAGGATTCCCATTACGATATTTTCCACTATTTCACCTCGTTTCAATAAGAAGAAAAGCGACATGACTTATCTTTAAAGCCTTGCCGCTCTTGTAATTCATATTTGCAGAGCATGTTCGAAGAATGCTCTAATATCTTAACGGAGATGGAGGGATTTGAACCCTCGCGCCGGTTATAGCCGACCTACCGCATTTCGAGTGCGGACCCTTCAGCCACTTGGGTACATCTCCAAAGGTCAGCGATTATTATATCAAAAGTTTTGCTATTTATCAAGGGCGGATGGTGGAAAAATAATTCAATCGGATGACAGACGAAACTAAAGAAGCCCCTGCTTCCTATTTGTGTCTTTCATAGCGGCAGGTTGAATGCTCGCTTATGCGCTCGCATCCAACCCACAGTGATAGAATCACAGATATAAGGTGCGACTATTTTTAGGTGCGGCTGATTGTTACTTTATCTTAATTCTGCCAAGATGCTAAATGCCTCTTTCATTGTATCCTTCACCAGATGTGTTTTCTTCTCATACTGTCCACGATAAAATGTCACATTCTCCTCATTCGGTTCAAATTCATTCTTCAAATGAATATTCCCAGTTAATGCCTCTGCAATATTATCCACATCGCCAACGGCATATGCCCCAAACATACAGTTTGTCATAACCGCTCCTGCTGCATTCTCCAGTGTTACTGTGCGGCTGTCTAACATATCGGCTTTCATCTGATTCCACATATTATCACGGCTTCCGCCTTCCGTGATGGTGATCCGGCTTAAGTCAATGCCTGCGGAGCGATATAAGTCTGTAATTTCCATGTAATCATAACCGATGGCTTCTAATACAGCGTGCCATAAGGTTGCCTGATCGGTATCCATTGTCATGTTTAAGAAACAGCCTACGGCATCTGGAATATCGTTGATTCCACCTGTTAAATACGGGAGGAAAAGTACACCATTAGAGCCTGCCGGAACTTTCCTGGCATCTTTTTCTAATACCTGATAGTAGCTGCCGTCTTCTGCTTTTTTACAGATATTATCTTTAAACCAGCGCAGGGCAAGTCCGCCGGTACGGATATATCCCCAGTAGAAGTAAGTGTCTGGAAGGGACCCACTGTTAAATACAAGTCCGGCTCCTTTTTTGCTTAGTTCTGGAATGATTCCTTTTGTGGATACACAGAACATGGAACAGGTTCCTGCTACATCTACTGCCTGTCCCGGTTCCATATTGCCGCTTCCGATCATGGACTGCATCGTGTCTCCTGCTCCGCCACAGATTGGGATTCCTGCTGGGAGTCCGGTTTTCTGTGCAATTTCTTCTGTTAAATGTCCGATAATATCCCACGGTTTTACGATACGAGGCATCATTTCTTCTGGGATACCGAGAATGTCAAGCTGTTCTTTTGACCAGCATTTTTCTTCTACTTTATAACCAAGTCCCCATCCGGACATAGTTCCCCAGTCAACAAACATATCTTTTGCAGAAAGTCCGGCAAGATGCGCTAATACATATGGAGCGTCGTGGATAAACTTCGCACCATTTTCTTTAAAGCCCTCTATATTTTTCAGGAACCAGCGAGCAAACATTGCAGGAAACATACAGTTTGCCTCCGGGTTACCTGTTTCTTTTCCGAAAATATCCAACTCCCAGCTATTTACGAGTTCTACATCTTCCTTTGTACGGGAGTCCAGATAGTTAATGTATGGTGTAATCGCATTACCATCTTTATCTACACCGCAGATTCCACAAATGACACCATCGCCCATGATGGACTTAATCTTTGTGACATCAAGCCCTTTTTCTTTCATCTGGGATGCACATTCTTTCATCCCTTTGATGGTGAGGGCGAGATATTCGTCAACGTCCATGCTTACCCAGCCTGGTTCTGGATAGGTTAATGTTGTCGGTGCGGAAGATGATACGATGCAATTCATATCCTCATCATAGACTGCGACCTTTACGCTCTGTGTGCCTGCATCAAATCCAAGATAATAATTCATTTTGTTTTCCTCCATTCTTTTGGTAAAAGTGATAGGAGACGGAGAAATCATTATATAGAAGCAAATTATCACTCACGCTGAACATTCATTTTGCCCAATAAAACATTTCCTTTGGAGAAACGAATCTAAAGAAACTACGCTCAAAATTCCATAGCGTGACAGAGATAATTCTTCTATATATAATAATTTCTCTTGTCTTCTAAAAAATTCAGAATAATAGAATGTGTTCGTAAAAACATTTGCAAATACACTCTATCTATCCAAAATACATTATCTCCAAATTATGAAGTGTGAATAGGGAAGTTAAAAGCCTGCTTAGTTAACTTAAATGAATTCTCCCGAAAGATTTTTCATTTTACCAATTACCAAGAATGGTAATCGCTCTTACAAATAAAAAAGCCCCGATAATGAAATATCGGGGCGAAGTTACGCTTTTATTGAGGCTGTTTGTTACATCAAATACTGCCTGACATCCAGAAATATATGCCTAACAATATGTCTGCAAAAACCGCATTCTTCTCATTCTTCTCTCATCCAGACTGTACTGTCGGCTTCGGATTCGCACCGAATCATGCCAATGGCTCGCGGGCTTATGCTCTGATTTATCTATAGCTATGTAAGCAGTTTCTATAACCTGGAGCATATTTGAAAATTGCTCTAGTTCTATAACTCACCAGCCTGCTAAATAGTCAGTAACAATCACCGCCGGTAGGGAATTACACCCATCCCCGAAGATTCTGTATTTACGTTTTTTATTATAACGCATTATGGATATGTATTCAAGATTATTGTGCATATTTTTTATACCAGATTTTGTATTTTTTTCTCCATAGATGATGACTGATAAAATGCTAAACTATATAGTAGGATAATATTTTTTAACATTTTTATAAAATAATATATTTAGAAAATGCTCTGCAATTGTTTTGGAGGAGGAACTTTTATGAGTAAATTAATGCATACACCATATCGTATAGGAAATATTGTGATTTCGAACCGTATTGTGAAGAGTGCGATGTTTGAATACTGCGCGAATCAGGGAAGGATCACAGACCAGCACAGGCAGATTTATGAGGATGCTGCCCGTGGGGGATGTGGGCTGATCATCACTGGTATGGAAGCGATTTCTTCGACTGCCGGTAACGGCCCAGGAATGATACATACGGAATATGATGGCTATCTCGAGGATATGAGAAGTATTGTGTCAAAAGTCCATCGGTATAGCAGTCGTATTTTTGTACAGCTTCAGCATGCCGGCCCGCGCACAGACTGGAAGAGTGGCTACGACCGTTTTGCCTCATCACCTATTAAAGTGGCTGATGGCATTATTTATCATGCGGCTACCAAAGACGAATTAGCAAAAGTTGTTCATGATTTTGGTGTGGCTGCCCGCAAATGTAAATTAGCCGGATGTGACGGTGTACAGATTCACGCCGCACACGGCTTTTTATTAACAACCTTTCTTTCTCCACATTTTAATAAAAGAGCGGATGAATACGGCGGTCCGATCGAGAACCGTTCCCGCCTGCTATTTGAGATTTACGATTCCGTTCGTAATGCCGTCGGTGTAGATTATCCAATTGCCTTAAAACTTTCTTTCAGTGATCTTGTCTCTGATTCCAGTACACCAGAAGAAATGTTGTGGGTATGTAAAGAACTAGAAAAGAAAGGAATTGATTTCATTGAAGTTTCTTCTGGAATCAGTGCTGACAACAGCGGTGCTTCCTGCTCTCCTGTTTTAAGAAACGGCGACCGAGAGGGCAAATTTTTAGAAAGCGCCCTCCTCGTATCTGATACTCTTGAAATCCCAGTATCCAGCGTTGGCTGCTACCGCTCCCCAGATTTCATAGAGCATATACTATCATCAACCTCTCTTACCGCCATTTCTCTTGGCAGACCATTAGTAAGAGAAGCCGATCTGCCAAACAAATGGAGAACCTCAAACGAAAAAGCAGCCTGTATCTCCTGCAATCGCTGCTTTAACTGCACAGACGTAATCACCTGCCTGTGCGGAAAAAAATAATTCTCCACCAATACAAAAATATTTCATTTTAGCAAGATACACCATCCACATATCTATTATGTAAATAAAACATTTGATGTTAATCCACCAGCTTCCTATACTTAAACCAAGAATAAGTATAGAAAGCCGGTGTATTTATGAACAGCGTTTTACCAAGAGAGGAAGAAGTTGAAGCCATCTTTTCACAGATTCTTGCTTCCCCTGATTCCTGCAAAAAATTAATGGATATTTTCTATGATGCGATGGACGATAATCATTTATTAGAAACGGATAATCCGAAACATTTTTCTAAAGTCTTATTTTATGCCTATCAAAATGGGGATATCAGTGCTCTTTTATTAAAGCTTTGTGGAAAGAGTATGTTTGACCTTTTGAGAGAGGCTTATCTTATCCCAAAACGATTTCACGGAAAATCAGGGGAGAACCCTGTACTTTTAACAAATCCAGAAGGCGAACTTCTTCCAGAAGCACAAAAAATAGTTTCTGGCAGAGAGTATAGCAAATTCAAGGAAACGTATAAAAATCATATTTGTGCTCCCCGTTCAAAATTATATCTCGCAGATGGTTATGACATTGTCCGTTGTTATGTTAATGACACTGATATGGAAATTACGGAAAAAAGAGAAAATAAACGGCGTGGCATTATGATTCTTTATGCACTTCCCGATACGAAAAAGATAGGTCTTACCGAGGCACAGGCTTATGCGGTTGTGTGGGATACGTTCCATAATATTCAAAAAGAAGCACCTCATGCCATCGTTTATTATGGTCAGGAAACCGGATTAAAAAAGGAACAGACCTTTGACGAGATTGGTATTCTTCTCCCTATTCGGGAATTTGAAAAGAAAATGCTTCATCATTTAAGCGAAATCGATGGGCTTGTTTTAGCCTGCCGTGAAAAAATGATGAAAAAGGCGGGAATGGAAAGTCTGGAACTGTGAGAATATCAGCTATTTCTATAAAAATACAGGAAAAATTAAACAATAGCTGTTTCTATAAACTAGTAAGAAGGAATGTTAAAATGAGTGAAACTATGATAAGAAAAAATCATATGGATGTGCTCTGGCATGAATATACCGATAAAGAGGGGCAAAATCTCCCTGTTGTACAAGCAAGCCTTACGGAAAAAGCCTCAATTATCGGCCGTGCTGGCATTATGCTTTTATCTTGCGGAACTGGTGCGTGGCGTGTGCGCAGTTCTATGAATACTCTCGCTGAAGTGATGGGCGTGACCTGTACCGCAGATATCGGTCTGATGTCTATTGAATACACCTGTTTTGATGGTCAGGACGGCTTTACGCAGTCACTCTGTCTGACCAATACTGGTGTAAACACTTCAAAACTGAATCGTCTGGAGCATTTTATTCAGGATTTTGAAACAGAAGGAAAAGATATGTCCGGTGAGCAGTTACATAATCTTCTTGATAATATTGAAGAGATTCATGGACTTTATTCACCGATTGCCCTTGGTATCGCTGCCGCTCTTGCCTGCGGAGGATTTACCTTTTTGCTTGGCGGCGGACCGATTGAAATGTTTTGTGCTTTTGTCGGAGCTGGTCTCGGAAACTTTTTAAGATGTAAACTTACCAAGCACCATTATACCTTGTTTCTGGGAATTGTCTTATCCGTTTCCCTCGCCTGCCTTTCCTATGCCGGACTTTTAAAATTGGGCGAAATCTTTCTGGGACTTTCCGTCAAACATGAAGCAGGATATATCTGCGCGATGCTGTTCATCATTCCAGGATTTCCATTTATCACAAGCGGCATTGACCTTGCAAAACTTGATATGCGTTCCGGTATCGAACGGCTCGGTTATGCATTAATCATCATTTTAGTCGCAACAATGTCTGCATGGATTATGGCATTAATTTTACATTTACAGCCTGTTGATTTTATAAAGATTTCTCTTCCTTTAGCTGGTTGGATTATTTTCCGGTTTCTGGCAAGTTTCTGCGGTGTATTCGGATTCTCCATCATGTTTAACAGCCCAATCCCACTGGCAGTCGCCGCCGCAAGTATTGGCGCTATCGCAAATACACTTCGATTAGAACTCGTTGACCTTGTAAATGCTCCCCCTGCTGCCGCAGCTTTTATCGGAGCCTTAACCGCAGGAATCCTTGCCTCCCTCATGAAAGACAGAGTCGGCTACCCAAGAATTTCCGTAACCGTCCCTTCCATCGTTATTATGGTTCCAGGCCTCTACCTCTACCGCGGATTCTACAACTTGGGAATTATGTCCCTCGCCATCTCCGCCACTTGGTTTGCCTCTGCCCTTTTAATCATTCTTGCTTTACCACTTGGGTTGATTTTTGCAAGAATCCTTACAGATAAAACATTTCGGTATTGTACTTAATAGAAAACACAGATATAATAGCGGAGCGGCAAAGTTACGCTATTAGCAAAAGAGCCTCCTTATAACGCTTGATTTTGCTCAGTTGTAAAAAACACAAAGTCACAAAATCAAGCGTTATAAGGAGGCTCTTTTTATAGATGACTTCTTGCCGCTCCTTCTTTACATCTACGATACTATGCTTTCCTCTGTTTCGTCTGTCTTGATTAAACTACCAGGCTTTCTCTCCACTTCGTTTGTGGCCATATTTCGCATACAGCACTGCCATTGCTATTGCCGCAATTCCCCAAGATATCGGATAGGAAAGCGCCACTTTATCCGGGGAAGGATTCTGTGCCATAAGTACAAACAGCGCAGCAATGCGGAATCCACAGAAACTTACGACTGTTACGACCATCGGTAAAAATGCCTTTCCAAATCCTCTTAAATTACTACTGAAGCATTCCAGTACAGTATAAAAAAAGTAGAATGGAAAGGTTACTTTTACGATTTCTAATGTCTGTGCTGCTACGGCTGTATCTTTTGTAAACGCCTTTAAGATTACCGGCATTACAATAATCAGTAACATGCAGGCAGCAAAAGTAATTACAGAACCGCCAAGGATGCTGAATTTATTTCCTTTTTTAATTCGGTTCCAGTTTCCGGCTCCGTAATTTTGCCCGACAAAGGATACGACAGCCTGACCGAGTGCGATAATCGGCAGATATACGATGAGTTCCACACGGAAGTAGACTGTAAAAGATGCAACCGCTGTAACGCCAAGTGTATTAATCTGTGACTGGATGATAATGTTTGATAAGGTAATGATAATCGACTGTACACCAGCGGGTACACCGACTTTTAATATATCCGTAAACTCACGCAGACTACATTCTTTTATACTGAAACGCAGGGCATATGGTTCTTTTAACCGATATAAATGTAGCATAATTCCGATTGCCGCAACTGTCTGGGAAAAAAGGGTTGCCAGTGCAGTTCCTTCCACGCCCATATGGAACACTGCTAAAAAGATAAAGTCAGCAAATACATTGATGATTCCACCAAAGAACTGATACAGTAACGGTGTTCTCGAGTCACCTAACGCTCTCAATACTCCGCTTAACAGGTTGTAGCTGACTATGGATATCATGCTCACCATATAGATTCGCAGATAACGTACCGCCAGCGGAAAAATACTTTTCGGCGTTCCCATCCATGTTAAAAAGATTGGAGAAAATATCAATCCAATCACCATCAATAATAAACCGCCGATGATTCCTGTCCAGAAAATTGTCTGGATTAACTTTTTCAGTTCGTTAAAACGTTTTGCTCCGTAATGTCTGGCTGCAAATACATTGGTTCCGACTGCCATTCCATTGAAGAATCCAATCAGGCAGGTAACGATCAGTCCACTTGCCCCGATTGCTGCAGAGGCTTTCGTTCCAAGAAGCTGTCCGACAAAAATAAGGTCAACCGTACTGTAAAGCTGCTGAATAAGACTGGAACCTAAAAGAGGAAGGGCAAATAACAGGATGCCCTTCCAAATACTTCCTTCTGTCAAAGTATGTGTATTCTTTTTTAAATTTCTCAAATCATGTCCTCCCACATCTCACGGGAATGAATTCCGGCATGGTCATCGTAATGTTCTTTATGATGCTTATGCAGTTCCTCATGGGTATGTTCATGATTCATATCACCGAGATCATCAATACAGGTATCGTAATGGCCATAGGCAATAAGCGGTGAATTTTCCGGAACAGAGTATGAAATTGTCTGATACAGGATAATCGCATCTTCTTTTAAACGAATTTCTTCAATGACATTGCCAAAGTAATCCTTTAATTCTCCAAGAAGTTCTCCTGCCCTGGCAACCTGTCCCGCTTTCTTTTTCGGAAACCAGCAGCCTGCCTTTTCTGAATCAATATAATGTGCATGGTGCATATGTCTTGGCACACGCATCTGCATCTCCGATAAGGTTGGTTTCGTTTTTAATACATCGATACGACGCAAAATATTCTTTACATCTTTTTGTGACGCTGCTACTTCCTCTTCTGACCACATACCATTACAGCCTCGCTCGATTAATACAGATGGAATTCCGAGAGAGCCGGCATAATTGTAAGCCCCGCCTTTACCACTCTGAGACTTCACATAAAATGGCATATCAGCAGCCTGTGCCATACGCTCTGCCTCTGCTACCGTTTCTGCTGGTGCATTTCCCACACAGTAAATAAACGGAGTCAGATCTTCAAACCAGTCCCCATTATGAACATCAATATAATAATCTACCTTAGAAAAAATCTCTTTTTCCATAAAGTAAGCAAGCTTATCGGTATAAGTGCCATTTTCATTTCCTGGAAAAACACGGTTTAAATTCTTGCCGTCTTCTGCCGAGACACTGACGGTTCTTGCCTGAAATCCATTCACGTTTACGATATGTATCATGATAAGAATTCCCTTGATATCCTCTGGCTGAAGCTGCTTTGCAAGACCTGTGACGCACTCAATTCCTACATATTCTGCATTATGGATACCGCCATCTACTAAGACGGTCGGTCCTTCTTCCCTTCCATAGATTAATGTTACCGGAAGCTCATCCTCTGTAAAAGGCAGCTTCAAAAATCCACATGTTTTTTGTCCTTTTTCCACATAAAGATTGCCTAACTGAAATCCCATGCATACTCTCCTTCTAAAAATAATATTGTGAATTCCTCAGCAATTGAATTACTGAGGATTCCCACTTAATCTTCTAAAATAATACAAGTTATAAACTATACGAAAAAAAGACCTATATTGCTATAAGTCTTTTCATCTATCGTACTCTAAATCTGATGTACTAATTCACTATACTACCTGAATTTTTCAAGAATGCCCCGGCATTCTTGCTAGAGGCTATATCAGATGGGGGATTGACTCCTCCACTGATACTGATTTGTTGCTCGCCACCTGCAGATGTGGAAGTCATCTCACATCTGATATACTAATCTTACCACCAGCCAGCCAAAGTATGTATAAAAATTCTCTTTATTCTATGTACAGCTCTCTTAAAATTCCGTAAGATGAGTTGACTAAGTATATAAGCAGTTCTCCTGGCTTAGTTCTCTGTCGGTACACCCTTCCCAAAACAATATCGCCTCAGTGGATAATTGTACAGACTCCCCTTACAGTGACGGATTCGCTCCGGACTCTAACCGGATTCTCTTTTCATCCTTTCAGAACTTATACACTGTTATTCAATTCCTCATCTATTGTAGCATAGGCTTTTTTCGCTGACAAGCGTATTTTAGTGCAAAAGTTAGTCATTACTTACTTTGATTAGTTCAAGAAATTTCTCATGAATCTTATCATTTCCAGTCAATTCCGGATGAAAGGAGAATGCCAGCTGATTTTTGTAGGCAACACCTACAATTTTTTCCTCTACTTCAGCAAGTATTTCCACATCATCCCCGACAGATTCAATATATGGAGCACGAATAAATTCCATCGGATATGTTCCGATTCCTTTAATCCCGCCTTCGTAATAGAAACTTCCAAGCTGTCTTCCGTAAGCATTTCTCTTTACAGTAACAGGTAAGGTCGCAAAACCACGTTTCTCATCATTAGAGACATTCTGTGCCAGTAAGATTAATCCCGCACAGGTCGCTAAAACTGGAAGTCCTTCTTCTATTTTTTCCTTTAAAGGTTCGAACATGGAGAGTTCTTTTAAAAGTCTGCTCTGTACGGTACTTTCGCCGCCCGGCAGAACAAGGCCATCAAAATCCTGCTCTAAATCTTCAGCCTTTCTAAGCTCTACTGTCTCTGCTCCAAGTCTCTGTAATGCTTTTTCATGTTCTATAAAGGCCCCCTGGACCGCAAGTACCGCAATCTTCATTTTATTTTCCTCTCTCTGCCATTAATAACTGAATCTCGCTCTCGTTGATACCAACCATAGCCTCTCCTAAGTCTGAGGAAAGTTCTGCGAGCATCTTTGCGTCTTTGTAGTTTGTAACTGCCTTTACAATAGCATCAGCTCTCTTCTTTGGATTACCGGACTTAAAGATACCAGAACCAACGAATACACCTTCTGCACCAAGCTGCATCATTAAGGCTGCATCGGCAGGAGTTGCAACACCGCCGGCTGCAAAGTTAACAACTGGAAGTCTTCCTGTATCGTGTACTTTTAATACCAGTTCATAAGGAACTCTTAATTCTTTTGCTACTTCAAAAAGCTCATCCTGTCTCATAGATGTGATACGTGCGATTTCACGATTCATCATACGCATATGACGTACAGCCTGTACAACATCACCTGTTCCTGGTTCCCCTTTTGTACGAATCATAGAAGCACCTTCGTTGATTCTTCTAAGAGCCTCACCTAAATCTTTTGCTCCACATACAAATGGAACTTTGAACTGTTTTTTATCAATATGATATACATCGTCTGCTGGGGAAAGTACTTCACTCTCATCGATGTAGTCAATCTCAATTGCCTCAAGAATCTGTGCTTCTGCGAAATGACCGATACGGCATTTTGCCATAACCGGAATAGAAACCGCTTCCTGTATTCCACGAATCATCTTAGGGTCGCTCATTCTGGAAACACCACCGGCTGCACGAATGTCAGCTGGGATTCTCTCTAATGCCATAACGGCACAAGCTCCAGCTTCTTCAGCAATCTTTGCCTGCTCCGGAGTCGTAACGTCCATGATTACGCCGCCTTTTAACATCTGGGCAAGTTCCTTGTTTAATTCATACTGTTTTTCTGCATTATTATTCATGATAAAACTCCTTTCAGCTTGAAGGTATAATAGTAGAGGAAACAGACGGAAATTTTATACAGCAGGGACAGCTTTGGATTTTGCCCCATGCTAAACGTTCCATTTTGCCCAGTAAAGCAGTTTCTTGGGAAATAAGCCTCCCAAGAAACTATGGTCAAAATTCCACAGCATGGCAGGCTAAAATCCAAAGCTGTCCTGCTGTATAAAATTTCCTGTTCATTGGCTTCTTCTTGTACCTTCAAATTGTTTATTCCCTGAAAGAATCATTCTGATAGGAATCCTACAGTAAAATCATAATACTTATATGCAGAAAAATTCCTTCAAGGAACAAATAATTTAGCGTCTGTATTGACTGTGTTAAATTTTGCATCTGTCCGTATAGTACAGCAAAAATGACCATATTGAAATATCCAATTTAGATATAGTCAATATGGTCAGTTTGGTATTAATATTTTGTTTTTCTGAGTTTTCCTAGTAGTTTACTATGGTCAGTTTAGAAGGTCACAGTAATCGTTGTTCCCTTGCCAATTTCGCTCTCTAAGTTTAGCTGTGCATCGTGTAGCGCAACGATATGCTTTACGATAGCAAGCCCCAATCCTGTTCCCCCAGTCTGTTTGGAACGGCTTTTGTCTACTCGGTAGAAGCGCTCGAACACTCGCTTCTGGTGTTCTTTGGAAATTCCGATTCCGGTATCTGCCACACTGATATATGGGTGGCCTTGTGAGCTGTCCACTCTGACCTTTACGCTTCCGTTCTTTTTATTGTAACGAATGGCATTGGCACAAAGATTATTGATCAGTTCGTTAATCATCTCGCGATTTGCGGTGATTTCCTGATGGCCTCCCTCATAAGTTATGGTAACATCGTTTTTCTCGGCATAGATTTGCATATTTTCTACGCAAATCTGTGCTTCTTCGAAAAGATCAAATTTCTCTACAAGAAGCTGTGTATTGGAACTATCAAGCTCCGAAAGACGGATGATATCATTAATGAGAGAAAGCAGGCGTCGGGCATTTTTCTCTATTTTCTGTGCAAAGCTGCCGATTTCTTCTGGCGGTACCATTCCATTTTCCATAAGTTCGGCATAGCCGGATATGGCGGTAAGCGGTGTTTTTAGTTCATGCGAAACATTGGCGGTAAAGTCCTGGCGCATTCTCGCACTTTTTAAAATGTCCGCATGCTGCGCTCGAATAGTTGCTGCAAATGGAGCAAGTTCTTTATATGCCGGTGTAATGGAAAAATCATTAATATCCACTGCCATCTGCTCGATCGGCTTTACCAGATTCTTTGTCATAAAGTGTGCCAGTATAATGCACAGAATCATCATCACAAGTATCGTCGCCGCTATAATCGGAAAAATTTTTCCTCCAACTGTCCATATATTGCTTGCTTCTCTGGCAACTCGGAGGACAGAGCCATCATTTAATTTTATGGCATAATAAAATGTATTCGTTCCCATTGTTGCAGATTGACGAACAGCACTTCCATCTCCTCTTTTAAATGCATTCTTTACTTCTGGACGACTCATATGGTTATCCATAGTTCCGACATCGGCATCGTTATCATAAAGAACCGTTCCATCTGATGAAATCCACGTCACACGCAGTTCCCGGTAATCCATATGTATTGCCTTTTCGTTCCCTGAATGAAAAATTCCTGTATTTTTTAATACAATAGCATTGGCGCTAAGATCATCCTGTACCTGTGTTTGAAATAAATCATAAAATACAAATAGCATGACCAGCATCGTAGAAATAATCGCAATAATCGAGATACTGATTAATTGCACATTAATCTTTCTTCTCATAAAAAAGTCCCCTATTCCATAACATACCCAACATTTCGCACCGTCTTAATATGTCTGCTGCTGTCTCCCAGCTTCTTACGGAGTGTCTTGATATGCATATCAACGGTTCGGGATTCGCCTTCAAATTCAGTATCCCACACACGCTCCATGATTTTTTCTCTGGTAAGAACAATTCCAGCGTTGTGCATAAGAAGTTTTAAAAGTTCGTATTCCTTGTAAGTCAGCTCAATTCCCTTATTATCAACATAAACGACATGACGCTCATTATCTAAGAAAATGTCTCCGATTGTCATATATTTATCGTCCGGCTGCTCTAAAGTACGGCGCAGAATCGCTTTTACTCTTGTAATAAATTCGATAATGGAAAATGGTTTCTTAATATAATCGTCCGCTCCGATATCGAGTCCCCTTACCATGTCAATCTCGGAAGTTTTTGCAGTTACCATGATAACCGGCAGCTTCTTTGTGGCAGGATTCTGGCGAAGCTTCTTCACAATTTCATAACCATCTTCATCTGGAAGCATGAGGTCAAGAATCGCAAGGTCTGGCAGTTTTTCTTCTAACTTTTTGTAGAAATGTGCCGCATCGTCAAACTGTTCTACGCTATGCCCGCTGTTCTTTAATGCGATTGCCTCAATCTCCTGAATATTTGTGTCGTCCTCCACTATATAAATATTTGCCATAATTATTTTCCTCCATGTTTACTCTCCGGCAAAGCGTATTTCTCACTAAGCTCCATATATTCATGTCGAAATTCTTCACTGTTTTCTTCTTTTAGTATATCAAGATATTCATGGGTGTCAAACCCTCCCTCATCAACCTGTAACAGACATACTGCGATGTTGGAACAGTGGTCTGCGGCACGCTCAAAGTTTGTGGAAATGTCTGAAAGAACAAATCCAAGTTCGATGGTACACGTTCCTGTTCTAAGACGGTTAATATGTCTCTGCTTTTCCTCTTTGTTCAGTGCATCTACAACCTGCTCTAACGGTTCTACTTCTTTGGCAAGGCCAGTATCTCCTGTCTCAAAGGCAAGTACCGCCCTGTCGATAATGTCACGAATCGCATTGGAAAATACAAGAAGTTCCTGCTTTGCCTTGTCTGAGAACTGCAGATTCTTTTTGTTCATTTCCACAGCGGCATCACGAATGTTTACCGCATGATCAGAAATACGCTCAAAGTCACCGATACAATGAAGAAGTACCGATAAAATACGACTGTCCTTTACAGAGAGGTCTCGTTCACTCAGTTTAACAAGATAAGTACCGAGGGCATCTTCATACTGGTCAATCTGATTTTCTAACTTCTCTACTCTCGCAGATGTTTTTTCATCGTATTCTTTTAACAGATCAATCGCAAGATTCATTGCCTTTTTGGACTTTCTTGCCATATTGATGGCTACGCCACGACATTCTTCCATCGCAAAACCTGGCTTGTCTAAGAAACGCTCGTCTAATCTTGCAAGATCTGGATTGATTTTCTCTTCTTCCATCTCTTCTACTTCAGATCCTTTATCTGGAATTGCAAGAATTGCCATTTTCTCAAGAAGATTTGCAAATGGGAATAACAGGATCGTTGCGCCAATATTAAACAAACTGTGGATAACAGCGATGCCTGCCGGACTTGCTGCTGTATTTAAAAATGAAAAATGAACAAACGTATTCAATGTATAGAATACGACCATGAAAATAACCGTACCACTAATATTGAAGAAAAGGTGTACTGCTGCTGCTCTTTTTGCATTTTTGCTTGTTCCGATACTGGAAATGATTGCTGTTACACAAGTACCGATGTTCTGTCCCATAATGATCGGTAATGCTGTACTGAAATTAACCGCTCCAGTCGCACAAAGTGCCTGTAAAATACCGACAGATGCAGAGGAACTCTGAATTACTGCGGTAAGAATCGTACCTGCTAACAATCCAAGAATTGGGTTAGAAAACATCGTGAGAATTCCTGTAAACTTCTCATTATCTGCAAGAGGCGCTACCGCACCACTCATCGCTTCCATTCCGTACATCAGAATCGCAAATCCCAGAAAAATACCACCAATATCTTTCTTTTTCTCATCTTTTGTAAACATAATAAATATTATGCCTACTATAGCAAGAATAGGGGAAAATGAAGATGGCTTTAACATTTTTAATATAAAGCTGCTTCCCTGAATCCCGGTAAGACTTAACAGCCAGGATGTGATGGTTGTACCAATATTCGCACCCATAATAATGCCGACAGCCTGATTCAGTTTCATAATCCCTGAGTTTACAAAACCAACAACCATTACTGTTGTTGCAGAGGAAGACTGGATTACTGCCGTAACACCAGCTCCTAATAATACCGCCATAATTCGTTTTGAAGTCAGTTTTTCAAGAAGACGTTCCATACGGCCGCCGGACAGCTTCGAAAGCCCTGCGCCCATCGCCTCCATACCATAAAGGAATAACGCCAATCCTCCTATCATTGATAAAATACCAAAAATATCCATACTCTCTCCTCCATTTTATATTTTACATATGTAGAGCAATTCTCATTTTTGCCGCACAATTCTTTTGTATTATTTTACAGAATTGCTATAGTATAACCACGAACCACCTATCGGATTCGCGGGTCAGTTTCATACTAGAAAGAGATTTTACTTTTTTCACACCTCATTTTTACGTTAGCAAAATAAAATTTACCTTTCTAATATCTAGTTTTTACGTTAACATACCTATGTAAAATCCGAAGAGAGTACTATGTAAAGTTTATGTAAAATTATTTCTTTTTTCGACATGCACTATCAAATATTTCTAAATATACAAAAAAAGAGCAACGATGACTCCATGTCACGAAACCTGTTTTCGTATCGTTGCTTTTTCATATTTATTTATGCTAATCTTTTCCTTATCCCGCAATCTGTCCTGTAATGGAAAAGATAACCCATTCTGCGATATTTGTCGCATGGTCTCCGATTCTTTCAAAATATTTTGTAACCATCAGAAGGTCTACTGCCTGTTCCCCTTCGTTAGCATGATTTCTGATAAGTTCAATCAATTCCTGTTTTACTTCCTCGAAAAGATCATCAATCACATCATCGTGTGCAATGACTTTCTGTGCCTTATCCAAATCTTTTTCTACATAAGCCTCCAGACTCTGGATAAGCATGACCATTGTCTCTCTTGCCATCTCTTCGATGTGGTCTAACTTTTTAACGTATGTTTTCTCTGAAAGAACAATCGCCAGTTCGGAAATATCTGTTGCATGATCTCCGATTCTCTCCATGTCTGTTACCATCTTAAGTGCTGCAGAAATATTTCGAAGATCTCTTGCTACTGGCTGCTGCTGTAATAAAAGACGTAAGCATAAATCTTCAATTTTTCTTTCTGTACGATCGATTTCTTCATCACCTGCCATTACCTTTTGGGCAAGTTCTACATCCTGTTTCATTAATGCTTTTACAGCATCTCCAATGGATTCCTCGATCATTGTTCCCATGTTGATCATTTCTTTGTTAAGCTGTTTCAGCTGTTCATCAAAACGAATACGCATATCAACCAAACCTCCCTGTGATGTAATCCTCTGTACGTTTGTCCTTTGGCATAGAAAATAATTCGTCTGTCTTTCCTGCCTCAATAATTTCCCCTAACAGAAAGAAAACAGTTTTGTCGGAAATTCGTGTTGCCTGCTGCATGTTATGAGTTACCATTACAATTGTGTAATCTTTCTTTAATTCCTGTGCCAGCTCTTCGATTTTAATGGTGGATATCGGATCAAGTGCGGATGTTGGTTCATCCATCAATAATACTTCTGGTTTTACAGCTAATGCTCTTGCGATACAAAGTCTCTGCTGCTGTCCGCCAGATAAACCTAACGCACTCTTTTTCAAACGGTCCTTTAACTCATCCCAGATAGCAGCTCCCCTTAATGCTTCTTCTACAATCTGGTCAAGTTTTGCTTTGCTTCGGATTCCGTGTGTTCTTGGCCCGTAAGCTACGTTATCATAAATGCTCATTGGGAATGGATTCGGTTTCTGGAATACCATACCAACTCTTTTTCTTAAAAGATTGACATCTAAATCTCTGTAAATGTCTGTTCCGTCCAATGTTACCTGACCGGTAATCTTACATCCCTCTACTAAGTCATTCATACGGTTTAAAGATTTTAATAAAGTAGATTTACCACAGCCGGATGGTCCGATGAATGCGGTAATCTCTTTTTCCTGTATATTTAAAGAGATATCTTTTAATGCATGAAACTGCCCGTAATACAGATTCAGGTCATCAATCATCATTTTATTTGCCAAGATATTGTCCTGCCTTTCTGAAAAATATCATAAATATCGTTTTGTGTTTTGCCTTTTTTATTATGCTTTAGAAATTTTCTTTGCAATAAAGGAAGATAATGCATTGATTCCGATAACAAGTATCAGTAAGATTACTGCCGTTGCGTAAGCCTGATTTACATGAAGTCCCTCATTTGCAAGTAAGTACATGTGTACTGCTAATGTTCTTCCTGATGAAAATGCACTGTTTGGAATCTTTGCTACGGTACCTGCTGTGTAAATTAATGCTGCTGTCTCTCCCACGATTCTTCCTGTTGCAAGAATAACACCAGAAAGGATTCCTGGTACGGCTGCCGGAAGAACGATTTTAAAGATAGTTCTAAGTTTCCCTGCACCAAGTCCAAAACTACCTTCACGGTAAGAATCCGGTACGGATAATAATGCTTCTTCTGTTGTTCTTAAAATAACTGGAAGAATCATAATTGCTAAAGTAAATGCACCTGCAAGAATGGAGAACTTCCATTTTAATGCAGTTACGAAAAATAACATACCGAATAATCCATATACGATAGAGGGAATACCTGTTAACGTTTCTGCTGTTACACGGATAACCTTTACTAATTTGTTACCTTTTTTTGCATACTCTACAAGATAGATCGCGGAGCCGATTCCAACAGGAACAGCCAGTAACAGGGATATTCCTGCCATAATTACGGTATTGATCGCTGCCGGGATTACCGAACAGTTTTCTGAAGTATATGTCCAGGAAAATAAATCTGCATTAATATACGGGATACCATTTACTAAAATATACAAAATTAAAAATACAAGTGCTGCGATTGTTGCGACTGCGGATAAAACGACGAGCAACATAACAAGAAAAGAACCTGGTGTCCTTTTATATGACTTTAATCTGTCACTTAATGTCAGATGGTTCATAGGAGCTTCGTTCATCATAGCGCTTGGTTTTGCTGCCTGCTGAATATTTTCCATTTTATTTACTCATCTCCTATCTACTCTTTTTCTGAACGCATTTTTATAATAGAAAATGCAAGGTTGATAATAAGGATAAACACGAATAACACAACACCGGTTGCAATTAACGCTTCTCTGTGAAGACCTTCTGCATATCCCATCTCCATTACGATATTTGCCGTCAGTGTACGAACCCCTTTTAAAATACCTTTTGGTACTCTCGCCTGATTACCAGCTACCATGATAACCGCCATTGTTTCACCGATCGCACGGCCTACACCAAGAATAATTCCTGCAAAGATACCAGACTTTGCTGCTGGTAAAACAGCTCTGAAAACACTTCTCTCATGTGTTGCGCCAAGTGCCAGAGAACCTTCATAATAACTTCCTGGTACGGCACGAATCGCACTCTCAGATACACCGATAATTGTTGGGAGAATCATAATCCCTAAAAGAATCGAAGCTGCTAAAATACTGCTTCCTGTTCCTCCAAAGTTGTAACGGATTGCTGGCACGATCATTACCATACCAAAGAAACCATATACTACAGATGGAATACCTGCTAAAAGCTCTACTGCCGGTTTTACAACCTTATATATTTTTTCCGGGCAATACCATGCCAGAAAAACAGCGGTAAGTAATCCAATCGGAACACCAATGATAATGGCTCCTACTGTAACATAGATACTTCCAAGAATCATCGGGAAAATACCATAAATATCATTTCCCGGTTTCCATGTAGTACCAAGAAGAAAATCGGCAAAGCCGATTTTCTTCATCGCCGGTATTCCGTTTGCGAAAAGGAATACACATATTAATGCTACAGCGAGAATGGAGACACAGGCAGCGAGGAGGAAAACGATTTCCATGATTTTTTCTTTAGATTTTGCCATGTCTGCCCACTCCTTTATTTTGTGATATCACTCCATGATGTTGTTTCACCAGTGAAGATTGATTTTACCTGATCTGTGGATAATTCATCTACAGAGCTTTCATTATTTACGATAACTGCGATACCATCTTTGGCAATTGTCTTACCCTCTACACCCTGAGCTGTCTCATCATCTTTTAAATCTCTGGATGCCATACCAATGTCATAAGAACCTTCTACTGTAGAAGAAACACCTGTTGTACTATCTGTTGTCTGAACGTCTACCTGTATATTTGTATTTGCCTTACTATAAGCTTCTACTAATTTTTCCATTACAGGAGATACGGAGGAAGAACCACCAACAACTACTTTACCTTTTGCATTGCTTGCCTGGTAAGCTGCTGCACCTTCGTCAACTGGAATATATCCGTTATCTTCAATAATCTTCTGTCCGTCTGCACTCATGATGTAATTTACAAAATCATTTGCTGCATCACTTGTTTTCTTTCCTAATACAATGTTAAAATGTCTTACTACTTTGTAGCTGCCATTCTTTACATTATCTACAGAAGCTTCTGCACCATCAATCTTTACAGCTTTTACTGTATCATTTAAAGAACCGAGGGAAATGTAACCGATTGCATTGGCATCATTTGCTACGGAAGACATCATTACGGAAGTACTGTTTGTGATACTTGCCTCGTCTGTTGTCTTATCTACTTTTTCTCCGTTTTCTTCTTCTTCGATACCAAACAGTTCGATGAAAGCTCCTCTTGTTCCGGAACCGTCTTCTCTTGACATTACAGTGATTGCTGCATCGGAACTTCCGCCATCTGCTTTTGCTCCTTTGTTTCCACAGCCTACAAGAGTTGTTACTGCCATAGCTGCAATTAATGCGAAGCTGATAAATTTCTTCATGATTGTAATCCTTCTTTCTTACTTTCTTTTTCTTTTCTTTTTCTTCTTTCTTAAGCTTGCTTTCCTCAAGCTTCCTCTAAAGAATACTGGGCAAATGTAAAGTTCAAAACCAAAGTTTTGTAAAATGAAAGTAAAAAGTGTGATTATTATTTAATTCATTAGACAGACGCCCAAGAAGAGAGAAGATACCCTATCTTTGTGGCTTTAGTCGCGGCGGTTTAAATGCTCGCTTAAAGCGCTCGCATCTAAACCTTGCTCCGAGGCCACAAAGATAGGGTATCTTCTCTCTTCTCGGGCTGTCTTTGGCTGGATTTTGTTTGAATTAAATAGTGGTTGTGGGGATTTGGGGAAGAGGGCAGAAGTTTTCTGCTTGCTCTGAAATTATTGTGAATAGATATTTTGTATTTAAATGGAAGTTATAAAGGTTAAAAAGGGAAATTAAATTTAATGGGGTTATAATCAGATACAGTTAATTTTTCCGTAGTAGGATTGCCATAGCTGTCCATTTTCCACACGCCTTCTTCACAGGCCTCATATCGAATCTCATTAATTCGTTTTAATGCATTTTGTGCATCTGTTATGTACTCTCTTGTTTTTTTACCCCTATTTTACACCGTTTTCTCAAATATCTGCTAGAGAAATGTCTGCAGGTGGCGTATACTAAAACTGTATGTGTGAATAGCACATTTAGTATGAATTCTACATAATTTGCATTTACATTATAAAAATACTATATACATAAAAAGAGCTAAGAAACATTTCTGCAAATTATTTTGGAATATCTGCCATATTTTTTTAAGAAGAAAGAGGGAATGAACGTAAGTGAAAAAGAAGAAGGTTAAACCAGTAAAACAGATGGGGACTACGGGGACGAAGTTGCAAAAAGAAGTAGCTGCTATGGAAGAGGCTATGAAGCAGCATCATATAGAGGAACAATGCCAACTGCTTATTGATGAGATGATGCCGCAGATTAAAAGGCTTGGACGCTCGCTTTCCGGCACTTATCATCGAAATATTATTGAATATACGACAAGCCGGATTAAAAGCCCGGAAAGTATTGTGGAAAAATTACACCGCAAGAACAGAGAGGTTTCTCTTGATAAAGCTGTAGCGACTCTGCGTGATCTTGCCGGTATTCGTGTAATCTGCTCTTTTCAGGATGATGTATACCGTGTGGCTGGAGCAATTAAAAATCTTCCCGGTTATGAGCTTGTAAAAGAAAAAAATTATATTAACAAACCAAAAGCCAGTGGTTACCGCAGTATTCATCTTATTTTAAGACCAGCAAATACCGCATATGACATTAACTATATTGAGATTCAGGTTCGTTCTGCCGCCATGAACTACTGGGCGATTCTTGAATATCAGCTTTGCTATAAAAATGAGAAAAAAGGTGCTGAACGAATTCGAAAAGAATTAAAGGAATGTGCAATTGACATTGCAAAGATTGATAAAAAAATGCTGAAGTTGCGAAAAGAGATTGAAAAAATTTAAAGCGTGCTTGAAAAATACTTTCTGTAAGAGAGTAAAAGAGAAAAGATATCTGCAGTGCTATAAAAAATCATTATAAAAAGATATCCTTTCAGTGCAAAGGTTTCCATTTATCTCTCCCATATTCTGCGATACAATATTTGCAGAATGTGGGATTTTTTGAACCTCACTTATTATAGAACGTTATCATTTTATTACTATAGAGAAAGGCACTTATTTTATGAGTCATGCAGAATTTACCCCCACAACAAATGAATTTATCGGAACGGCCGCAGGGCACACTATCGGCATGGTTATCCCTAATATTGACCCAGAAGTGCGGACTCTTTTAAAGATTCCAGAGCAATATTCTTCCCTGGGAATTCTTACTTCAAGAACCGGGGCTGCCGCACAGGCATTTTCTGTAGATGAAGCTGCAAAAGCCTGTAATGTAGAACTTCTTATCTTTGAATTGCCAAGAGATACGGAAGGCTACTCCGGTCACGGGAACTTAATCGTACTTGGAGCTTATGATGTGAGCGATGCCCGACGTGCCGTAGAAGTTGCTCTTACACTAATTGATGAAAAAGCGGAACGAATTTACATCAATGAAGTTGGTCACATGGAAATGCATGTAACTGCCAATGCCGGCCCAGTACTTCACCAGATTTTTGATGCACCACTTGGCAAAGCTTTCGGTTTCATCTGTGCCGGTCCCGCCGGAATTGCTATCGTTGCTGCAGACACTGCTGTAAAGTCTTCGCCAGTCGATATCGTGTGGTACGGAACACCTTCCATTAATCTGTCTCATACTAACGAAGTAATCATTGGAGTGAGCGGAGATTATGGTGCTGTGAAAAAGGCTGTTGATACTGCTTATGAAAAGGCCAGCGCACTTATTGAGGTATTTGGGCAAAAACCGGCTTCTATTCTGCATTTTACACAAAATTCTGATTTGTAGAGCGAAACAGATCAACTCCCCGTAAGGTCACAATTGTCTGAAGCCTCCCTCAAATCTTTCTCAAAATAAATTCTGAATTTGCATGGGCAGCCAAAAACAGCTCTCAGAGAATGAAATAACCTATATTTGTGGCCTCGGAGCAAGGTTTGGATACGAGCGTGTATAAGCGAGTATTCAAACCGCTGCGACTAAAGTCACAAATATAGGTTATTTTATTCTCTGAGAGCGTCTCTTTGCCTGCGGCAAATCACAATTTATAAAGTATTGATGAAGCGTTCAAAGGCTTTTCTTCCTTCTTCAGTGCATTTGTACACTCCCGCATCTTCGAGTACTTTTACAAACACTTCCCCAATTTCTTCTTTGAGGATATCCCACACATTTTCCTGTGTGATTTCCGCGTATTTTGGAAGGAAGTCTTTTACCCAGTCAGCATGTTTTTCCAGTCCTCCGACAGAAGAAACATCTTTTCCACTTACAAGGCAGTCAGCGAGGCTTTCCATCTCTTTTTTAAGGCGTGAAGGAAGTACGGCAAGTCCCATAACCTCGATAAGACCGATATTTTCCTTCTTGATGTGATGATATTCTGGTCTTGGATGATAGACTCCGAGTGGTCTTTCTTCTGTGGTGATGTTATTTCTTAATGTGAGGTCGAGTTCGTATTCTTCCCCTCTTCTTCTTGCGATTGGTGTGATTGTATTATGTGGTTCTCCGTTTGTCTGCTCAAAGATAAATGCATCTGGATCAGTGTAGTTGCGCCATTTTTTAAGAATATGGTCAGCAAGGTCTATCAGGCGTTCCGGGTCTTTATGACGGATTCGTATAACAGATAATGGCCAGTGTACGATTCCTGCGGTTACATCTTCATAGCCGGGCACCTTAAATTCTTTTTCCATTTCGGCACGTTCCATTGCAAAGGTATAATGTCCCCCCTGAAAATGGTCATGTGTGAGGATAGAACCTCCTACGATTGGTAAATCCGCATTGGAACCGACAAAATAATGCGGAAACTGACGGATAAAGTCAAATAATTTGGCAAAGGTATCCCTGTCTATTTTCATCGGAGTATGCTGCCCATTTAAGACAATACAATGCTCATTATAATAAACATATGGAGAATACTGAAATCCCCAGCGGCTTCCGTGAATGGTTATCGGGATAATACGGTGATTCTGTCTTGCCGGATGATTCATTCTTCCCGCATAACCTTCATTTTCTATGCAAAGCTGGCACTTTGGATATGCACTCTGCTTTGCATTCTTGGCTGCTGCGATTGCCTTCGGGTCTTTCTCTGGTTTTGACAAATTAATCGTGATATCAATAACGCCATAGGGACTGTCCACTGTCCATTTCATATCTTTCTGGATACGATCTTTTCTTATGTAATTGCTGTTCTGGCTAAGTTCATAAAAATAATCTGTTGCATATTTCGGATTTTTTTCATAATAAGCATCAAAAATCTTTTTTACTGTACCTGGTCTTGGAGTCATAATTCCCATCAGCTTTGTATCAAACAAATCTCTTGTGACAATATCATCACTCTGAATGATTCCCTTTTCAAATGCAATATCTGTCAATTCATTTAAAATATCCGCAAGCACCATTTTTTCTCCGAAAATATCCGGATTATCATATTCATCCAAACCGAATAAATCAAGATACTGGTTAATCATAAAAATCTCGTCTTCTGGCTGAATCAGCTTCGCTCCGATACCATAATGGACAAGCTTCTTGATATTCTTTGTCAGTCCCATTTTTCTGTCCTCCTAATATTATCCTATAATACCTTCATTCCACCATATTTTCTGATTTTTAATACGTGGCAGGCATCCTGTCCAAAAATATCTTCCATGTTTTTCTTGTAAATGTCTACAATGTCATTTGGGACAAATGCCTGAATTGTTCCGGCAAATCCACCCCCATGCACACGGCTCACTCCTCTTCCTTTCAGGATTACATCACTAAATGCGAGGCCTACTGCCATCTCCTGTCTGGAAAGATTCTTTACAGAATATACATTCTGAAGATATTTGAAAGAAGAATCGCCAGATGCTTTAATCAGGCTCTTAAATCCTTCAAAATCTTCTTTTTCCAATGCATTTACCTGGTCAATAACACGGTCTGTCTCTTCAAACCAATGCATTGCACGAAGGACTGCTCTATCACCTGCTACTTTTCTGATTTCTGGGATATGAATATAAAATTCATTTTTATCAATCTGATGTAATACTTCTTTACCAAAATAAGCAGCTACCTTTTTCATCTCTTCTGGAATTGCTGCATACTCATCTGTCAAATCCGCATGAGAGCCCTTTGTATCAATGATACATAAACTGTGGTCGAAGTCCTCAAAATTCACATTTACTTTTTTGATTACAGGATTCTTCACGTCTGCAAAATCAATAAAAATAAGATTGCCGACAGAAGATGCCATCTGGTCCATCAGCCCACAAGGTTTTCCAAAGAATACGTTCTCCGCATACTGTCCGGCCTGTGCGATAAGCACTGGAGAAACCTTTCCCTCATTATAAAGTCCTGATAAAATGTTCCCTGTTAACACTTCAAATGCTGCAGAAGATGACATTCCCGCTCCGTTTAATACATCGCTTGTAACGTATGCTTCAAAACCGCCGATTTCATAACCTTCTTCTTTTAACTTTGCAGCAACACCACGAATGAGCCCTTCGGAAGTTCCCTCTTCTTCTTTCTTTGGAAGAAGGTCTGCTAAAGAAACATTGATCATTGGATAGCCTTCTGATTTTAAAACAACACCATTCTCTTTTTTCGCTACAATGGCAATTGCATCTAAGTTAATCGATGCAGCAAGAACTCTTCCTAACTGATGATCCGTATGGTTACCACCAATCTCACTTCTTCCCGGTGCACTGTAAATCTCTACTTCTTTTTCCCCAAATAATTCCTCAAAGCTCTCGATTGCTTTGATATAACGTTCTTTCTGGTAGTCTAAAACAGATTCATCAATGTAAATATCTCTTAATAACTCCTCGTACTTCCCGTCCTGAAACCCTTTTTTTAATTCTGTTGTCTTCATCTTTTCCTACTCCTTTTCTTAAAGCCGTCCTGTTTTCATTCCTGTTTCTTACTATCACTATACTTTGCTATCACGCTTACCATCTGATATTTTAGTGGTTGTTTTCGTGTTGCTTATATAGTAAATTATTTTAGTAAATTATGCAAGGGTAAATTTTTACTAAACATTTTACTTTATTTTTAGTAATTTTTTCTTCAACTATTCTGTAAAATTTGGTATACTATGATTATTCAGAAGAAAAAGTATTCCAGAATGTGTTAAAATACTTTACATGCGATGAATTGCAATCAAAAATATTACAAATATATTGTAAAATTACAAAAGTAATAAAGGAGTCAGTCTTATTATGGCAACACTTAAAGATATTGCAAAAAGAGCTGGTGTATCTTCTGCCACAGTATCTCGTATTCTTAATCAGGATGAGACATTAAGTGTCACTCCACAAACGAGAGAACGGGTACAGGAAATCGCCCGCGAATTAAATTATAAAAAAAAATCTTCCCCCTCTTCCAAAACGGTTATCGGGATTTTTCAGTGGGTTACTTTATTTCAGGAATTAGAAGACCCTTATTATCAGGCGATTCGAAGCGGAATCGAGCGGTATTGTATGACAGAGAATCTCGAAATCCGCCGCGCCTTTCAGAGTGACCCTGATTACATGAACACCCTTCGGGGCGTGCAGGGACTAATCTGTATTGGCAAGTTTAACGATAAACAGATTCAACTATTTGAATCTATCACTCCTAACGTCATTTTCGTTGATATGCAGACTTCAAAAATCAACTGTAACACGATTTCGCTTGATTTTGAACAGGCAGTTGTAGATGCCCTCAACTACCTTACCAGTCTTGGACATACCTCCATTGCTTATCTTGGTGGAAAAGAATATTTAAATGATGATACGGTTTATTTTGAACAGAGGAAAGATACCTTTATCCGCTATTGTAAGGAACACCAGATTTCTTATGAACCTTACTTAAAAGAAACAGAGTTTTCCGCAGATGCCGGTTATCAGATGATGATGGAACTTATCGAAGCAGGAACACTTCCCAGTGCCGTTTTTGCAGCCAGCGACCCTATCGCTATTGGGGCGATGCGCGCCCTTTACCAGAAAGGCTACCGCATTCCGGAGGATATTTCTGTTATGGGATTTGACGATATTAACGTGGCAAAGTTTTCTAATCCGCCACTGACAACGGTACATGCTCCGGCTGATTTTATGGGACAGTTTGCGGCGCATTATATTCAGCTTCTGGCAGAAAGTAATACGAAGCTTTCCTACAATATGCCGGTGAGGATGACTCTTCCCTGTGAAATTACAATCCGGGATACTTGCGGAGCAAGTTCTGATTTGTGAGACTGCAAAGCAGACGAACTCCTGAAGCGAAATAAAGCATATTTGTGACTTTAGTCGCGGCGGTTTGAATGTTCGCTTAAAGCGCTCTCATCCAAACCTTGCTCCGAGGCCACAAATATGCTTTATTTCGCTTCAGGAGTTCTGTGCGTTGACAGCCCAGAAAACCAGTTGGAGGGATTTGGGGAAGAGGACAGGAGATGTAGAAGTTCCGGGAAATAAAATTTTATAGGATTGACACTTGAAGCAGTGCCATAATCGTATAGTTATTTATGGTTACTACTTTTTTCTATTAACTAGAGCGTGTTTGAAAAACCATTCCTACAATCCGCGCGCTCCAATTTGCGGTAAAAATGCTAAAAAAAGCAAAAAAGTTATAAGGCAAATGAATAAAACCCGGAAATCTTCCAAAGATAGTTATAATATCAAATAATTTAAAATGATAAGATAAGTGTCAGTCCTCCAGTATTTCAATTTTTCAAAAGGCCACAACTGTCTGAAGCCTCCCTCAAATCTTTCTCAAAATAAATTCTGAGTTTGCATGGGCAGCCAACAAACAGCTTCCAAAGAAAGCCGATACCCTATATTTGTGGCCTCGGAGCAAAGGTTGGATGCGAGCGGTTAAGCGAACATTCAATCTGCAGCGACTAAAGTCACAAATATAGGGTATTGGCTTTCTTGGGAAGCGTCTCCTTTGCTGCGCAAATCAGAATTTTCCTCTCACCTTTTCGTAGTCTTTTTTATGTACGAGGATTTCATATTCCATCATCTGGTCTGGTTTATTTCCAAAACTTCCTGTTCGGCTTCTTAATGTTCCTTCTGCCGGGTACATCGTCTGTGATAAATGGTCTTTTGTTTTATATTTATACGGGATTCCTTCCTGCTCTAATTGTGTGCGGATTTCATTAAATTTTTTCATATCTGTTCCTATCCAGAGGCTTTCTGAATTTAAAAAATTAAACATTAAAATTCCTTCTTTCCTATCTTTTTTCGTAAAGACTCCCACGATTGAATTACCATGAATTCGATATCCAGAATACTCTTCATGCCTTCGATATCTTCAAAATCTCATCATTGAATTACCGTGAATTTCCGTAAATTTTTTCATAAATGTCCATTCTTATTTTTTGCAGGCCCAGTTATCAAAACCTGCAAATTTTCTGCTTTATTATACCATTTATAAAATGTTATGGCAAGTTTTTTCAAGCACGCTCTATCCCTCCTTCAAAATATGTCTTGAATCAACATTTTGACAATGTACGAAAATTAGGACAATTTTCTTCTTGACTTTTTTAGAAATCGGACTATAATGAAGTTCGTCAAATACATAACTTCACCGAAATTCGTTGAAGAGAACAACGCTGTTTTTGAACAGAATGGTTCAGAGAGCCTGCGGTTGGTGTGAGCAGGTGCATTTTCAATAACAGATATCCTCTCTAAGATGCAGACTGAACATTATCTGACATTTTTTATTTTTTCTAATCAGTAGGTCTCGCCGGAATCCTCCGTTAAAAGGAAAGCGTATGACAGTACGTTAAGAGCTGTAATTTTATTACAGAATTTGGGTGGTAACGCGGATTTTTTCGTCCCTTTTCAGTTTTTTCTGAGAAGGGACTTTTTGTTTTCTTAAAAAGTACAACGAATAAAAGAAAAGCGGTGAGGATCATCAGGAGGTAACACAAGTATGAAACAATTACAAAAGTTCAGCAAATTTTTATCTGATTACACATCAATCGTTGTAATCGCTATCGCAGTAATCACATTTTTCCTTCCATCACTGATGGGATGGGTAAATTTCCAGTTATTCACTGACCCAGTGGCAAATAAATTCACTAGCCAGTCTATCATTATCGGTGTCATCATGTTCAGCATGGGACTTACTCTTACAACAGAGGATTTCAAGATCCTTGCACAAAGACCATTTGATATCTGCATCGGTGCTATTGCTCAGTATTTAATCATGCCATTTTTAGCATTTTTCATTACAAAACTGCTTCATCTTCCAACAGGTATCGCTCTTGGACTGATTCTTGTAGGCTGCTGCCCAGGTGGTGTGTCCTCTAACATCATGTCCTACCTCTGCGGTGGTGATGTTGCATTTTCCGTTGGAATGACTACAGTATCTACTATCCTCTCCCCAGTTATGACACCACTTATGGTTTCTCTTCTGGCGAGCGGAGCTAAAATCACTATCCACGGTCTTCCAATGTTTGTTTCTATCATTGAAACCGTTATCGTACCAGTAGCTATCGGTTTTGTATTAAATTATGCATTAGGAAAGAATAAGACATTTAAAGAACTTCAGAAAGTTATGCCGGGTGTTGCCGTTCTCGGACTTGCCTGTGTTGTTGGTGGGGTTATCTCCTCTCAGGGTTCAAAATTCTTCCAGTCCGGCGCCGTAATCTTCATTGCTGTTCTTCTTCATAACGGTCTTGGATACTTCCTTGGATACTGTGCAGGCCGCCTTACAGGTATGAATACAGCAAAGAAAAGAACCATTTCTATCGAAGTTGGTATGCAGAATGCCGGTCTTGCAACAAACCTTGCAACAACAACTGCACAGTTTGCTTCTACACCAGAATCCGCAATCATCTGTGCTGTTTCCTGTGTATGGCATTCTATTTCAGGAACATTACTGGCAGGATTATTTGCCCAGTATGATAAAATGAAAGCTACACATAAGAAGACTGCCACAGCGAAATAAATTCTGATTTGTAGAGCGAAACAGACGCCCGCAAAGAGAGCCTATCCCCTATATTTGTGACTTTAGTCGCGGCGGTTTGAATACTCGCTTACACACGCTCGTATCCAAACCTTGCTCCGAGGCCACAAATATAGGGGATAGGCTCTCTTTGCGGGCTGACTGTGGATGCTGGCACAAAATCAGAATTCACGTTAGAGATTTGGGAATTCTCCAGAATATTATGAATTTGCAAAAAAATTAGCTTCTCTGTAACATAGTATAAAAAAATATTACTCTGATTCACTTTCTCAAATTTTTTCACCGATTTGTTGCTGTATGAGTAAACATCCGCTATAAAAACTTTAAAAAATCGAATTTAAATACTTTTTTTTTTAATATACTGTTATGGATTCACTATATTTTCTCATAAAATCACAGTCTTTCGGGGAATCCCCAAATCTCTTCAACATGATTTCTGATTTTACTTCAGAAACCACTGTCAGAAACATCGAAATCCCATCGTCCATATTTGTGGTCTCGGAGCAAGTGTTGGATGCGAGCGCATAAGCGAACATTCAACGCGCAGCGACTAAAATCACAAATATGGACGATGGGATTTCGATGTTTCGTCAGTTTTGCCAATTCAACAAATCAGAATTTTTCCATTTTCTCATTATGTAGAAATAGTATGGAAGTAACGGTACCAATGCTGCCAGCCATGCCGCTGGATCTGCCATACAAACACCCGCAAAGCTGGTTTTTCCTGCTACTAAGGTTACTATTGCCGTTCTAGCTACAAGTTCAAAGATTCCGCCAATCATAGGAATTAATCCGTAGCCCATTCCCTGTAAGGTATTTCTGTAAAGGAAAATACTTCCTAGGAACGGATAAAACCAGAATACAGTATGGAAATAGGTAACCGCTACTTTAATTACTTCTGTTTCTGACGGACTGATAAATAGATAAGTCATGTATTTTCCAAAGAAGAACATTGCAATCATGTTTACAACACTCCATCCCCAGATCATATACTGTGTGCAGCGCACTCCCTGTTTTACACGATCCATTTTACCAGCTCCACGGTTCTGACCGACATAGGTAGCAATTGTTGCACCAAAGGCTACAAAGACAGTCATGAAAATATTTTGTAATTTTCCGGCAGCAGAGAATCCTGCCATGCAGTTTTCTCCATAAATATTGATGGCTCCCTGCACGATAATTGTTCCAATTGCAGTAATGGAAAATTGTAATGCCATAGGGATACCAAGGCCTAATAACTTGCCTAATGATTTTAATGCAATCTGGAAATCTGTTTTCTTTAATCGAAGGATTGGGAACTTTTTGCATATATAAATAAAACAGAGGAGTGCGGAAATTGCCTGTGCAATTACAGTTGCATAAGCACAGCCCTCTACACCCATTCCCATCACTACGATGAGTACAATATCAAGTACAACATTGATACCCGCAGAAATCATAAGAAAGTATAATGGAGAACGGGAATCTCCCAAGGCTCTTAAGAAAGCGGACAGGGCATCATAGGCTACCGTAACAAGCAATCCCATATAAATAATTCCCATATAGCCTTTTACAGAGGGCATGATTTCATCCGAATAATTCATCAGGCGAAGAATCTGTTCATTTGCGACAGAAAAACCTATCGTCATTACAAGGGCAAATGCAACGGATAAATAAATAGACATTGCAACATAATGTCTCATTCTATCATATTGTTTTGCACCAAAAGACTGAGCGACCATAATCGCAAATCCACTGGTCAGGCCATTAAGCCAGCCAATGACAAAGAACATCAAAGAACCGGTACTTCCAATTGCGGCCAGTGCCTGTACTCCTAAAAACTGTCCTGCTACGATGGAATCTACTACATTATAAAACTGCTGGAATAAGTTTCCCAGACACATCGGTATCATAAACTTGATGATTAGCTTTGCCGGACTTCCGATGGTCATATCATTAATTGTCGTTTTTGACATCTTTTACTCTCCTTTTTCAGGACATATTAAAAAAATACTTTCAAAATTTCTTTTAATTTGCCTTTTCTTTTAATTTCTTTTATAATTATTCAGAGTTACTACTATACCACACTTTGGGAGGATTATCATGCATGTAGGACGAAAAACACAAAAAAGAGAAAAGTCAGCGATGTCTGTCTCACTTTATGGCAACTTACTTTTTGTCGTAATCGAACTTATCATGGCAATTGTAACCAGTTCCCAGGCTGTTTTGCTTGATGCTGTCTATGACGGGGTAGAGTTTGTGATGCTTCTGCCATCACTTTTTCTGATTCCATTTCTTTATCGGCCGGCAAATGAACAGCATCCATTTGGATACACGCAGATAGAGACCTTATTTATTGTAATAAAGGGTATAACGATGACAGCCGTTACTTTTGGATTAATTTTTAATAATATTAACCTTATGATTCATGGCGGGCATATAATTTCATTTAACACTGTCGCATATTTTGAACTTTTTGCCTGTGTTCTTGGAATTATCGTTACAGTTTATCTTTACATAAAAAATAAAACAATGCAATCCCCTCTTATTAATATGGAAATGCAGGGCTGGCGCATGGACAGTGTTGTTTCTTTTGGTATGGCCTGTGCCTTTTTGCTTCCAATGTTTATTCCTTTTGCATGGTTTCAGAAGTTTGTCCCTTATCTCGACCAGATTATTACCGTTGTTTTGTCCCTTATTATGATTCCTGCACCAATCCACACAATCATTACCGGATTCCGTGATCTGATGCTGATTCCACCGGAAGAGGAAACTATTGAGGATATTAAAGCAACCGTAGAACCTATTATTGGTATCTACGGTCACAAAAATCTTTATTATGATATTGTAAGAACCGGACGAAAACTCTGGGTCAGTGTCTATATCACCTTTGATAAAGACATTGTTTCCCTATCCAAGTTCAAATTTCTTCAAGATGAATGTATTCTTGCGCTTGCAAAGAAATATCCTGACTTTTACTTTGAACTTCTGCCAGATATTGAGTTTACCGGACTAGAGCGTGTTTAAGAAATGCTTTCTGTAAGATGTGCGTTACAATTTGTGGGAGATTTCGCCTGAATGAGGGCGGCGTAGCGGGCTACGTCAACTGAATGAAGGCAAAATATACCGCAAATTGGGACGTGCAGATTGCAGGAATGATTTTTCAAACACGCTCTAGAGCGTGTTTAAGAAATGCTCCGAACAAAAATTGTGATATTTTCACAAAATAGAAAAAGTTTTCCACGCTCTGAAATCTATTAATTCTGCAATATTCTTCCCTCTTATATATTGCCCTGCTTACTTTCTTTTTTTAATATGTACCTCTGGAATTGCTACATTCTCATAGGTAATAAATCCATCGTCTTTCTTTTCAGGCTGTTCTTCACCCTTATCTTCTCCAATATGAAGTTCTGGCATAGCCAGATTCTCACTAGATACTTTATAATCTACATGACGCTCTGCGTGTTTTACTTTTTTCTTTTTACCAAACATAAAAAATCCCTCTTTCATACTGTAAAAATTATAATTATTAAACTCTGTAAGTGAAGAATCTGGCAATTGAATTACCAAAGATTCCCGCTTAATTTTCTGAACAATCCACATATTCATTACTCATTTGACAGCTCTTAATAATTATAAAAAGTTTATAAAAAACGTAATCGCCAAACTGTTAAGAAAGTCTGCAAATAAACTTCCAACCAGTGGAACTAATAAAAATGCCTTGACAGATGGTGCGTATTTCTCACATACTGCCTGCATATTTGCCATCGCATTTGGAGTGGCTCCCATACCGAATCCACAAACTCCCGATGAGAGTACTGCCGCATCGTAATCTCTTCCCATAACATTAAATACAACAAAATATGTGTAAAGGAACATAAGAATCGTCTGTCCAGCAAGCAACGTAATCAGTGGAAGTGCCAAATCAGCAAGCTGCCACAACTTTAAGGTAATCATCGCTATTCCTAAGAAAAGGGAAAGACTGATACCTCCGATGTCATTGATCTCACCCATGTAAATCGTGAACTTTCCTGAATACTCTCCAATATTTCTCATACAGGCTGCTGCAATCATGGCTCCGATATAAATCGGAAAAGTCATTCCTGTAAGTGATAACAGCTTAGAAATAATCGTTCCAATACCAATGGCAATGATAAGCTGAAATACTGCTGCTGGATACATACTTGCATGACGTTCATGCTTTCTCTCATCTTCAATTAAAAGACTATCATCTTCCACAACAACGGTATCTAAAAGATTTTTCTTCTCAATAAGACGCTTTCCAACTGGTCCGCCCATTACACTTCCGGCAATCAGGCCAAATGTTGCTGCTGCTGTACATAACGTACTTGCTCCCTTTACCCCGAAGTCTTCAAGAACCGGACCAAAGGCACCTGCTGTTCCATGTCCCCCTATCATTGGAATAGAGCCTGTACAAAGTCCTACAAGTGGACTGATATGTAAAAGCTTTGCAAGTCCGATCGCAAGGAAATTCTGGCATAAAATAAGTGTGATTACGAGTCCAAGGAATACGATCAATGCCCTTCCTCCACTCTTTAATACCTTTAGATTTGCCTGGAATCCTACTGATGTAAAGAAAAACACCATACAAACTTCTTTTAAAATATCATCAAAAGAAAATTCTGCGATACCTGTTACATAGCAAAAACAGGTAAAAATCGCAAATATAACACCACCGATAACCGGCGCAGGGATACAGAACCTCTCTAAAAGTTCCACCCTTTCTTTTAAAAACTTTCCTAACATCAAAACAACTACCGCTACGGCAATTGTCTGATACATATCTAATTGAATCTTCATAAACTATTACCTTCGGCCACTAATTGCTCTCTTTCTCTGTTGTTAATTCTGCTGCATCCATACCACATTCCTCATAATATGCCACAGCTCCCTTATGAAACGGAATCGTGATTCCCTCCACCGCAGACTTCTCATCAAGCGAAATATCTACTGGAAGAGCATACTGTAATTCCTGCTTATTCTCAAATAAAATCTTTGTAATATCTTTTACTGTATCAGCAGAAAGCTTATCACTTGCAAGAAGCACAGCCTTCACACCAACCGTCTTAACATCCTCTGTCTGTCCATTATACGTCTCTTTTGGAATCGTACAGTCCGTATAAAACTTATATGTTCCCTTTAACTTTTCCGCACTCTTCTCATCAATACTCAGAAGACGAATATCACATTTCTTTGCAAGTTCTCCAATAACTGTTGTCTGTGCTCCGGCGGTACAGAAAAAGGCATCAATCTTACCTTCTCTAAGTTCTTCCGCTGCATTGGAATAGTCAAGATTCACCTCATCAACCAGACTGTCATTAAGACCATACGCTGCAAGAATCTGCTTCGCATTCTGCTCTGTACCAGACTCTTCCTCACCAACACTGACTCTCTTATCCTGCAGATCTTCTACCGTATTAATAGAGGAATCTGCCTTTACAACAATCTGACACGCTTCTGTATACAATGCAACAACTGCACTATAACCTCCATGCTGCTTTTCATTCTCAAAAATACCCGTTCTCTCGTAGGCATCATTTGTTAAGTCTGTCTGTGCAACCGCCATTTGGATATAACCATCCGAAAGCAGACGAAGATTCGCTGCAGAACCAGCCGTTGTCTTCACTTCCATCTTGTACTTCTTATTTTTTGATGTCACCAGATTTGCAAACGTATCACCAAATACACGATACGTTCCACCAAGACCTGCTGCACCAAATTTAATTTTCCCTGTATTTGTACCACAACTCGTTAGTATTCCTGCGAGCATAACAATACACATACACAGAGCAAACCATCTTTTTTTCACCAAAACACCTCTTTATCTCAAATTATTTTACTATCACCTTTGTTGCCTTTATATAAGCCTCCCTTGCCTGCGGCAAACCAGAATTTAAAGTAATAACTCTCTTACCATTTCTCCAGTAAATGTCACCTGTTCCAAATGATCAACTTCAATCTGATACAGCGCATTTGCCACAATATGCTCTGCGGCCTGCTCTAAATCACGGATACCTGTTGTATCAGAGAAAATGTCGATAACAGCATCTAACGCATCGTCCGTCATAATACATTCTCCCTCACGAAGTCCAATTCGTTTCAAAACTTTTGGAAGCGCAAATTTGGAGAAGATCGCTTTCTTTTCTTCTGGCGTGTAATCTGGAATATCAATAACAGCAAAACGGGACATCAGCGGACTGCTGATCTGGCTCTTATCATTTGCTGTTGCGATAGGATAAACACCAACGGTAGGAATCATACATTCCATGTAATTATCAGTAAATCCAAGATTATCTAATAAAGTAAGAAGAACATCTGCTGGATTACCGGTTCCCTTACCAGAATTGGCTTTATCTAATTCGTTAATGATAAATACAAGATTCGATTCTCCGGCCATAGAAAAAGCATCCATGATGATTCCCGGTTTTGCATTGGCATAAATACGGGAACTTCCGGTTAACTGTTCTGGATCATTGATAGAACTCATATCTAAAGTCGTCCATGGAAGTTTTAAAATACGGGCAACAGCATATGCAATCTGAGACTTTCCGGTACCAGCAGGGCCTACAAGTAAAAGACCGTAAGCCGGAAGCGTATGTGTACGGTTAATCTGGATAATGGTTTCGATGATCCTCTGTTTTACGCGCTCCATTCCATACAATTCTTCATCGAGAATTTTTCTGGCCTCTTCCGGATCAATTGATTTAAAATAATCACTTTTCCACTGAATATTCATCATGATGGACAAAGCACGCTGGGCATGACGTCTTTCTTCTGGTGAAACTTCGCGGGAACGGGCAACAGCCAGGTTTCTTCTGGCCCACAGACGGATATTGTCAGGAAGTGTTCTTCCGGCACAGGTCATGAAGTCAGTGATACTCTGGAGACTGGTAAGTTTCATCTCATCGCTGTCTTCCTCCTCCACTTCTTCTGTTACTTCTTCTGCTGGAGCAGGACTGGCAAATAAACGTTCAATCATAAACTGTAAAAATCCATCTTCTGCAGATAACTTTGTTCTTCCACCAAAAGAAATTTCCTGAATTTTGTAAACAGCATATCCCTCTTCAACATTTTTACCAGAAAGCTGAATGTGAATATGATGTTCGCCAAGCCATTTTAAAAGACTGACAAAACGGGCATCAACCTTTAAGATATCTGCGCTGATTGTGCCATCTTCTTCTTCAAATTCAAAAGTTGTCTGTTTATTTGGATTTGCGAAAATACCAAAGGAATGATGTTTCCATTCTCTTTTTTGATTATCGATCACAAGAATTGGATTTTCCGGTGAAGCATGGTCATTATCTGAGTAAACCATCGCGTATGTGCAGCGTACAGGCTCTTTTTTAGCCTGCATATTACTAAAATCAAATACTGGCATGATTGTTCTCCTTTTATATATAGTAAATGTATAATTTGAAGATAATTTTATCATAAAAATGCAAGGATATCAAAGAAAGGAAAGAAAAATTATGTTTTACACAAACACAATTTAAACCCGTTTTTGTTTAAAATAATAAGCAATTCCTATGTAACATATTCCCTTACAAATCATAATTATCTAAAAAATGATGTTTCACTCCATCTTTTTTATAGGCGATAACAGTTTCAATATTTACATTTTCCACACTCTTAAAGATATGTGCTTCAACATATGGATTTTTCTTTTTGATTTCTGCAATAAGCTGCTTTATCTCTACTCTCTTAGACTGATTTTCCTCGTTATTACATGTTGTACAAGTATCTGTAAATTTACATGCACACTGAATAAACCGAAGATCGTTATAATCTCTCCATGCCTTAATATCATCCTCACGGATAAGATATAATGGACGAATCAATTCCATCCCCTCAAAATTCGTACTATGAAGTTTCGGCATCATCGTCTGGATCTGCGCGCCGTAAAGCATTCCCATAAGAATCGTCTCAATAACATCATCATAATGATGTCCCAGAGCTATTTTATTACAGCCCAATTCCTTTGCAAAATTATAGAGATACCCTCTTCTCATTCTGGCACAGAGGTAACATGGAGACTTTTCAATATGATATACAGATTCAAAAATATCAGATTCAAAAATATGAATAGGAATCTTTAATTTTCTTGCATTCTCTTCAATAACCTTTCTGTTTTCCGGACTATATCCTGGATCCATAACTACAAACTTCACCTCGAATGGAAACTTATTATGCAGTTTTAACTCCTGAAAAAGCTTCGCCATCAGCATAGAATCCTTTCCGCCAGAAATGCATACCGCAATACAATCTCCTTCTTTTACAAGTTCATACTGATTAATCGCCTTTGTAAACTTACACCAGATATTCTTACGAAACTTTTTTCGGATACTCTTCTCTACCTGTGCACATACCTCGTCTGCCTGCTGATTCTTCATTTCATTTAACAACCAGGAAGTATATCCGCCTTTTAAACTATATGCATCATATCCTCTATCGCGTAATTCTTCTGCAAGTTCCTGACTAATACGTCCTCGCGCACAGTAAATAATCAGCTTCTTTTCCGCAGAATCTTCTCTTTCTGCCGCCTCTGCCTCATCTGCTTTTACAAGTCCACCCGAATATTTTTCTAAAATTTCTTCCTTGCTCATATGAATTGCTCCGGGAATGATTCCGTGTCCTACTTCTACATCTCCACGCATATCAAGTAATATATAGCTGTCTGGCGTTAATTGTCCTAACTCATTTATTGTAATATCCATCTATTTACCCTTTCATTTTTATAACTTTTTATCATTCTCAAACTTCTATTTTTACCATTAAACAGATTGAAATACATTCTGAAAAACTCACAGAGAGATATTATCACGTTTTTTTAAGATTTTCCATCAAAAATCATAGAATAATACAGGTATTTTTATATTGACATTTCATTTCTCATGGGTTATAATCTAATCACAGTAATAGTTACTATTTTTATTTACAAGAGGTATTATAACCATATTAAAATTTTAGAAAAGGAGAAGAACACATGGCTAAATTTTATCGTACAGAAGACAGAACAGTATTATTAGAATTATTTGGGGCAGGTTCCTCTGTAGAGAACCTTAAGAATTTAAAAGCGAACACAACAGATGCCGCTGTAGAGAAACACGTTCCTGTAGTAACACAGGAAGGTAATAAGATTACCGTTGCTGTTTCCTCCGTAGAACATCCAATGCTTCCAGAACATTATATTATGGGCGTATATATCGAAACAAAGAACGGTGGACAGCTCCATAAATTCCAGCCAGGAGATACTCCGAAGGCTACATTTACATTAGCTGATGGAGATGAATTTGTAGCAGCTTACGAATACTGCAATCTCCACGGATTATGGAAGGATAAATAGGAATTTGCCGGGGTGAGTAAACAGACGAACCCCTAGAAAAAATATACCCTATATCTGTGACTTTAGTCGCGGCGGTTTGAATATTCGCTTAAGTACTCGTATCCAAACCTTGCTCCGAGGCCACAGATATAGGGTATATTTTCTCTGGGGGTTCTGGTTGTTTCAATCCGGCAAATTTATTAAAAGATTTGGGGAAGAAGACAGGAGAATAAAGCTATCTGGGAAACTAAATTTCAAAGAATTGACACAGAAATCCATAAGAAAAAATTATTATTTTTACACATTAAAACAATAATATAAGTATCGAACTCTTATGACTCAACTTTTTAAAAAGCCATAATCTTCTGGTGATTCCCCAATCACTCCAACATGAAATAGTAATTCCATCTCCGGCCAAAACACAGCACCCAAAGAGAGCAGGTATCCTATATTTGTGGCCTTAGAACGAGGATTGAATGTGAGCGCGGAGGCGAACATTTAACCCGCAAGTGATAGAGTCAAAATATAGGATACCTGCTCTCTTTGGGTGCGTCTTCTTGCCTGCGGTAATTATTATTTCACTGACAAATTCCTATTGTACTATATTCTTTCTCTTGACTTAAGTATGATTTCGTACTATAATACCGTAAGTACGAAATCATACTTTTTTTATGAAAGGAATTTTTTATGAAAGATAATTTTTCCACTACTCCATATATGAGTTCAAATTTACGGGAATATAATCGTATTTATAAAGAAGTGAATGATATTTACCGAGATGCTGCTTCAAAATTCGGGCTTTCCAACAGCGTATTTGACATTTTATATACCATCTGCGAAGTCGGGGAGGGCTGCCTGCAAAAAGATGTCTGCGATGCTACTTTTATTCCAAAGCAGACTGTTAACTCCGCTATTCGTAAATTAGAGCAAGAAGGTTATCTCACTCTTTCTAATGGAAAAGGCCACAGCAAGCACATTCTTTTGACGGAAAGTGGACATACTTTATTAAAAGAGACTATTTTTCCTATCGTAGAAGCAGAAAATGAAGCTTTTACTGAATTAAGTTTCGAAGAATGTAATTTATTGCTAAAGTTACATAGTAAATATACTACTGCATTGCGGGAAAAGTTTTCAAAACTTTAAACTTAAGAAATTAGATAAACATTTTACCTTAAATAACAATGTATCAAGGAGTTTTTATGAAAATTCAATTATCCGAACATTTTACTTATAAAAAATTATTGCGTTTTGTTCTGCCCTCTATTATCATGATGATCTTCACTTCGATTTATAGTGTGGTAGATGGACTTTTTGTATCTAATTTCGTTGGTAAGACAGCTCTTGCTGCTATTAATCTGACACTCCCAATTATAATGGGATTATCCGCTCTTGGATTTATGATTGGTACAGGAGGCAGCGCAATTGTTGCCAGGATGCTTGGAGAAAAAAAGAGAGAAAAGGCAAATGAATATTTTTCCATGCTCATCTATGTGACGGCAATCGGCGGTATCCTTTTATCCATTCTTGGAACAATTTTCATCCCGGCAATTGCTTCCTTGCTCGGGGCAAAAGGCCAGCTTCTTTCTAACTGCATTTTATACGCCAGACTTTCTTTTATTTCCATGCCTGCCTTTATGCTGCAAAATGTATTCCAGAGCTTTTTTGTTACAGCAGAAAAACCGCATCTTGGTCTTTACGTTGTCATTGCAGCCGGTGTGACAAATATGGTACTTGATTTTCTATTTGTCGGCATTTTAGGATTTGGACTTGCCGGAGCTGCACTTGCGACAGTATGCGGCGAATTTATTGGCGGACTCTTTCCTATTTTTTATTTTACAAGGAAAAATTCCAGCTTGCTCCGTCTTGGTAAAACCCACTGGAACGGTCATGTGCTTTTACAGACCTGTATTAACGGTTCTTCTGAGCTTATGACGAATCTTTCCAGTTCCATTATGAACTCACTTTATAACATACAGCTTATGAAATTTGCCGGCGAAAATGGAGTCGCAGCTTACGGGACAATGATGTATATTAACTTCATTTTTCTTGCAATATTTTTCGGTTATTCCATTGGAAGTGCGCCGGTTATCAGCTATCATTATGGTGCTGGGAATCAGGACGAACTTAAAAATCTATTTAGGAAAAGCCTTTGCTTAATAGGTACATGGGGAATCATGCTTGCACTACTCTCACAGCTACTCGCCGCTCCTCTCTCCAAACTTTTTGTTGGATACGATGCAGAACTTTTTGCCATGACAGAACACGGTTTCCGCATTTATTGTCTTGCTTACCTGATTAATGGCTTCAATATATTCGGTTCCTCCTTCTTTACCGCACTGAACAACGGTGTTATATCCGCCGCAATTTCCTTCCTGCGTACCCTGGTCTTCCAGATTATTATGATCCTTTTACTTCCAACATTATTGGGAATCAATGGAATCTGGAGCGCTGTCGGAATTGCAGAATTAATGACATTATGCGTAACTATCACCTTCTTCATCAAGCAAAGAAAAAAATATCACTATGTTTAGTTTTACTATTTAATTCATTAAGCAAACTACAGACGAAGCCAGTGAAGTTCATAAGCCATATTTGTGGCCTCGGAGCAAGGTTTAGATGCGAGCGCATAAAGCGAGCATTTAAACCGCCGCGACTAAAGTCACAAATATAGGGTATCGGTTCTCTTCTCAGGCGTCTGTTTGTCTAACGAATTAAATAGTAGAATCTTCCATTGTTATATTTTTTGCAATATAGTATAATGGAGAGAAAACTAGAGGAGATTTTTTGTATGAACAAGAATAATTTTTTTACCAGCTTGCCTTTCAAACTCTTAATGGGTGTTTTTCTAGGTATCTGTATTGGGCTTGTGCTTAATTATGCCGATGGCAATGCTGCGACAAGGGCCATTTTAAATGTGGTTGTAACTGCAAAGTATATTTTAGGACAGTTGATTAATTTCTGTGTTCCTTTAATTATCATCGGATTTATCGCACCTTCTATCACAAAGCTTGGCAGCCATGCTTCACGTATGCTTGGTGTTGCTATTGTTATTGCTTACGTTTCCTCATTAGGTGCTGCACTATTTTCTACAGTTTCCGGATATGCACTGATTCCACATCTTTCTATCAGTTCGGCAGCAGATAAACTGAAAACGCTTCCCGATGTTGTATTTGAACTTTCCATCCCACAGATTATGCCGGTTATGAGTGCACTTGTCTTATCTATTTTACTTGGACTGGCTGCAGCATGGACGAAAGCAGATTTGATTGCAGCTTTTTTAGATGAATTTCAGAAAGTTGTTCTTGCTATCGTTTCGAGAATCATCATTCCGATTCTTCCATTTTTTATCGGTCTGACATTCTGCTCACTTGCATATGAAGGAACTATTACAAAACAGCTTCCTGTTTTCCTTAAAGTTATTGTTATTGTTTTAGTTGGCCATTTCATCTGGATGACTTTGCTTTATGTACTTGCCGGAGTTTATTCAGGTGAGAATCCATTAGATATTATAAAAAATTATGGGCCTGCTTATCTGACTGCAGTAGGAACTATGTCTTCTGCTGCTACTCTTGCTGTTGCCCTGCAGTGCGCTGAGAAATGTAAACCTCTCAGAAAAGATATGGTACAGTTCGGTATCCCGCTGTTTGCAAATATTCATCTGTGCGGTTCCGTTCTTACAGAAGTATTCTTCTGCATGACAGTTTCTAAAATTCTTTATGGCACAGTACCAACACCTGGAACAATGATTCTTTTCTGCGTACTCCTTGGAGTATTTGCTATTGGAGCACCTGGCGTACCTGGCGGAACAGTTATGGCGTCCTTAGGACTTATCACAGGAGTTCTTGGATTCGGAGATTCCGGAACTGCATTAATGCTTACTATCTTTGCATTACAGGATAGTTTTGGAACAGCCTGCAATGTAACGGGCGACGGAGCTTTAACGCTTATTCTTACTGGATATACAAAACGACATAATATAGAAGAACAAACAATTGAACGGATAGATTTGTAAATCCTGATTTGCCGCAGGCAAAATAGACGCTTCCAAAGAGAGCCGATACCCTATATTTGTGACTTTAGTCGCTGCAGGTTGAATGTTCGCTTAACCGCTTGCATCCAACCTTTGCTCCGAGGCCACAAATATAGGGTATCGGCTCTCTTTGGAAACTGTTTGTTGGCTGCCCATGCAAATTCAGGATTTATTTTGAGAAAGATTTGAGGGAGGCTTCAGACAGTTGTGACCTTACGGGGAGTTGGTATTCTGATATGCCATTATAACAATAGTTTATGTGTCAATCCAACAGGATTTTATTCCCCGAATATTCTATATCTCCTGTCTTCTTTCTCAAATCCCCCAACTGATTTTTCGAGCTGCCAACAAGCAGAACTCCAGAAGCTAAATAAAGCATATTTGTGGTCTCGGAGCAAGATTTGGATACGAGCGTGTATAAGCGAGTATTCAAACCGCCGCGACTAAAGTCACAAATATGCTTTATTTATCTTCAGGAGTTCGTCTGCTCCGCAGCCTCACAAATCAGAATTTTTGCCAAAATCATTCCAATTTCAAAAGCTGCAATTCCCCCAAATACATCTGCAATTACATGTTGTTTTATAAATAATGTCGATGCAAATATCCCCAGTGACATAAGAATCGTTGCCACTCGATAATAGTTGGTTCTCTTTTCTGTTTTGAAATTCATTTTGTAGGCGGCACGTATGCAGCACCAGCTCTCTAAACAGTGAATAGACGGAAATAGGTTGACGGGAGCATCTACAGAGTAGATAAAGCGAACAAGCTGACTGAATATATCTGTTCCTGTAATTTCCGGCCGGGTTAATGTGGTTGGAAACAATATAAAGAAGAATAGACAGATGACTTTGGAAAGAATATCTCCAAGTACAAACTGATAGCACAGTTTTTTGCTGTCTCTGCCAATTAATATGTAATTCAATGCCCACTGGACATATGCCAGTACATAAAATATGACAAATGGTGTCAACAGTGGAATCTTTTCATCTAGCGAGATTGCCAGTGAGTAAAAAGATAAGTGGTTTCGAAGTTGTGCCGCACCTATGTAGATACAGTTATTTATGAGTAAAGCTGCGATAATCGGCAGGATTGCATACCTTGGCATTAAATTATTGAATCGTTCTTTTATGTTCGAGTGCATGACCAATGACCTCCCCCATCTTGACGGGCACTTCTTTTGTCAGTACAGAACTTTGTAAAATGTCCTCGCGTATCTGAACTTGTTCTGGCTCAATCAGTACGATAATTGTAGAACCTCCATATTGAAAATATCCTTTTTCCTTTCCTCTTATGGTGCTTCCTTTTTCTTCATGATTGACAATCCGCCCAACAAGCATTGCGCCAACTTCCATCTGTACTACTGTGCCAAACTTTTCTGTCCGAATTAATGTATATTCTCTGCTATTCTCAGTAAATACAGGAACTTCCCGGAGGGCAACGGGTCTTACCGTATGTAAACGTCCTGGAATAAAAAAGTTTCTACTCTTTTGCCCGGAATCCACATAACAATATCTATGATAGTGATTTACACACAAACGGTATACAAGGCAGTATCCCCCATGATAACGCTGTGCCAGCTTTTTGCTGTGCAACAGAGAGGAAATTGTATAATGGCTCTGCTTTACGGGAAAAACGGTATTCTCTTTTATTTTCCAGACAGATAATAGACCGTCACATGGTGCGATTAAATGATTTTCCTCCATATCTATCGGACGCTTGCCCTGTTTTATTTTCCTTGAGAAAAAATCATTAAAACTTTTTATATCTGTTGTTTCATAATCTGATAATTGGATTGCATTTTGCTTTACAAATGGTTGAATGAGAAATGACGACAATTCAGAATCTAAAAAATGCCCACAGATACGAGAAAGCCGTGGGCCGGTTAACGGTTTTAAAAGAAATCTTCCTGGAACTGTATTATATAAAAATTCTAGGATAGTCATATGTAAATCTCCTGTCTGTAATCTCTTAATTCTTAAAATTTATGTACAAAAATTCCCATAGTATTCTCATAAAATACTACAAAGTTTAAATGTTTATATGAAAACTTTACTTTTTCAAAAATTTCAACGCAAAAATCAAAACAACGCACTCTACCGCACCAAAGAAAATCATAGTAGCGATTCCCTTATTCTGCGGCTTTTTAATCTGTATTTTTGAAATAAACAGGCCGCCTGTAATCAACATAACTCCAAAATACAAAAATGTCAGGTCTGCACGAATAAGCATATGTATAAGCAGTACTGCTGGAAAAATTAATGCTGCAGACGTTACTGGTAAGCCTGTATAAATTTTGGCTCCTGTCTCATCTCTGTTCTGGTCTTCTTCTTCCATCACGTTAAAATAGGCCAGGCGAATCATTGCAGCAAGTACATACAAAACAGCAATCAGGCTTAAAACAATCTGTGTCTGTAAAGTATAGTGCGTGAGCAAATAGCGGGTCACTCCAGATAAATCAGGAATACACATCGTATAGCGAAGCATTGCGATTCCTATACATGCCGGCAGCATACCAAAAGCTATCAAATCTGACAATGAATCTATCTGAATGCCAAATTTTTTCATCTGTGTTGTGCGGTCTTTTTTGCTTCTGGCTACTTTTCCATCAAATGTATCACACAGTCCGGAAAAAAGCAGAAAAAACATACCAAGGTATGGATGCCCCATCCCATTTAGACAAAGCATAATTCCTATTGTTCCCGACATCAGTGACAAATAAGTAAGTATCACTGTGTAATCATAAAATCCTATCATTTTCATTCTCCAATTTCTTTTTTCTCTTAATCGTTACATATCCTATCAAAACTGCAGTCAGACTTACAAAGATACAGACATAAAAAGACAGGCCTCTGCTAAGCATTTCAAGCTGAAATGCGGCTTCCCTGCTCATAAGCTGCTGATATCCTTTCAACATCAGATAATCTGTCACTCCCATTCCTCCCGGAATCGGGACACAGTTTGAACCCATAACAACATAAATCTGTGTTGCTAATAACTGTGGAAGCTTGCGTAAATCTCCATGCAATGCTGCAAAGGAAAAAAGTGTTACGATAATCTGCGACAATCTCTGTAACAGATTCAGGATATACACCTTCCATAACATTCTCTTTCCATCAAAAATCACATCCACAAGACTACTATACTTCTCGATAGAAACTTCCAGTTTCTTTTCTAACTTATCTGCAAGCCTCCCACAATGAATCATCCGTAAAATCCGGACAAAAAAGGTACCGACAGATTCGATCAATGCCTGCCTTCTCAGCAGAAGATAAAAGATAATCCCAAGCCCTGCTAAAGCTAAACCACCTGCCACGATCAGCACTCGACACCCGATACTGAAATTCAGAAAAACTTCCGGAAAAATCAAAATATCTACCAGCCCGATCGTCAAAATCGCAAGGGTATACATAATAAGATTCAGTAGCAGCGCAGCCATAACTGCTGTTCCTGCTATTCCATCCTTCAGCATAAAATATGCACTTGCCGGCTGTCCTCCTGAAGCAGATGGCGTAATTGCAGAAAAATACACATCTGCCGCCGAATAAACAAAGCCATGGCTTCTCTTTGCCGGATATCCCATATGCCGGACAAGAACTCTTAATGCTTCCCCTTCAAAATAAATAAAACCAAGCATACTTACCGATGCCAGCAAAATACCTTCCCAGGATGCCTCTTTTAAACTTGCCGTCAGTTCGTTCAAAGAGATGCCGCTCCCCTGAAACACCGTATAAATCGTTATTATGGCAAAAACAGAAACCACAATAACACCAATTATTTTCTTTAAGTTCTGTTGAATTATACTTTTTTCTTTCATAAATATGTGTTTCTTATGTATCTTTCCCTATAACTATCCCTATAACTCCAAATCAAATGCATGTAAAACCTGCCTGTTATTCTTGTGAAATATTCCTCTTTTTGTTTGTGTAAGTCTTAACACTAGAGCGTGTTTGAAAAATGCTTTCTGCAAGATGTGCATCACAATTTGCGGGAATGATTTTTCAAACACGCTCTAGTTATAACTATAACATACCCCTGTTTTCTTTCCTACTAAATATTTCTAAAGATTTTTAAATATTTAAGTAAAAACGCAGAATACCTAATATTAAAATATGAACCGGATAAAAAAGATAATTTATCCATTTATTTTGCCTTCCTCTTTCACCGTTATATGTTACTGTCATAGCAAATCCCAAGCAAGAATATAACTCTTTAATAATCGAAAGATAGCCCAATCCCGCTCCAAGTATTGGTTTATCATAAAAAATATAAAAAATGTATGCAACAATAATCGCATGATAATCATAATCCAGACTGAGCGCCATCGCTACTGCACACGAAATCCCTACAACAACGATTGAGATACTATACCACAAAACTTTATTGCTAATCTTTGCTTTTACAGCATCAATAATCCAAATTGTAATAAGACATAATGCTAAAGTAAACATGATGTTATTCCAATATGGATCAAAGAATACTTTTGATGTAAACATGTCAAACGGAACTTCAGATATCACACCAAATAGCAAAAGCGTTATAAGATACTTCTTCCTGTTACTGGTCTTAAAAAATCCTTCTACAATAAAAAACACAAAAATAGGAAATGCAATCCTGCCCAGAATTGAAAAAAGATTAGATAAATGTAATAAAAATCCCTTCCCATTTAGAAAAGGGGTTATCAACGCATTGTTTACATGATCTATCAGCATGGATATAAATGCTATATATTTTAACTGTGCCCCATTAAAAATCTGAAGTTTTTTTAATTTATCATTTTCAAATCGTTTCCTTACTTCCATGATTCCTCCTATCCTCATCTTATGGACAACTATAAAGGTACTCGTGAGTGTTAGTAAAAAACAGAAATACGCTTTGTTTTCGTACTATTTCTCTCTTCTTGATAGTAAACAAACAGCTTCTACATGGCCGGTGGAAGGAAACATATCTACTGGCTGAATCTCTTTTATACGGTATCCATTTCCTGTAAGGTGCTTTAAGTCTCGGGCAAGTGTTTCCGGATTGCAGGAAATGTAAACCACTTTCTTTGGTCTTAAGCGAAGCAGGGAATCTAAGAACTTCTTATCGCTTCCGGAACGTGGGGGATCCATAAAGACAACATCAGCTTTTTCCTTGTGTGATGCCATTTTTACCATAAAATCTCCTGCATCATCTTTATAAAAACGAATATTTTTTACTTTGTTCTGCTTTGCATTAAAGACAGCATCGCGGACCGCATCTCCATTTAATTCTACAGAAATGACTTCTCCTGCGTTATCACTTGCGACCATTCCAATTGTGCCAATTCCACTGTACGCATCAATAACTCTTTCTTTTCCGGTAAGTCCTGCAAATTCAATCGCCTTATTATAAAGAACTTCGGTCTGAATTGGATTTACCTGATAAAATGACTTCGGAGAAATGCGGAATGTCTTGCCGCAAAGCACATCCTCAATATAGCCTTTTCCATAAAGAATCTGCTGCTTATCCCCAAGAACCATGCTAGTATTTCTGTTATTTACATTTGCAATAATTGTTGTGATTTCCGGATGTTCTTTTCGAAGTGCTTTTACAAAATTATTTTTGGATGGAAATACTGGAGATGCTGTAACTAATACAACCATAATCTGACCAGTATGATAACCGGTACGAACTAAAATGTGGCGCAAAAATCCATAGCCAGTATCCTCATTATATGGACGCATCTTAAAAGACTTCATAAGGGAAGTTACTGTATTCATGATTTCATCCGCTTTCTGATTCTCAATCAGACAGGAATCGACACGAATAACACGATGGCTACGGTTCTCATAAATCCCTGTAAAGCAGTTGCCGTGGCGGTCTCTTGCTACAACTCCATGTACTTTATTACGGTAATGCCACGGATCTTTCATTCCAATAATCGGCTTTACCTTTCCAAAACTTTTTAAAAGCTTATTTGTATCTTTCTGTTTCTTCTTTAACTGTTCTTCATATGGCAGGTCAATATACTGGCAGCCACCACATTTTTTTTCATAAGGGCACTTTTTACTCATTATTATACCTCCAACAAAAAAAGCTCGGAGAGCTTACACCCTCCGAGCGTTCGTTCAAGAAATTAAATATTGGAAAACTACAATTATTTAACTGTAACTTTTGCTCCAACTTCTTCTAACTGTTTCTTGATGTCTTCAGCTTCTTCTTTAGAAACTGCTTCTTTGATTGCCTTAGGAGCACCATCAACTACAGCCTTAGCTTCTTTTAATCCTAAACCTGTGATTTCACGAACAACTTTGATAACTTTAACTTTCTGTCCGCCAACTTCTGTTAACTCAACGTCGAATTCAGTCTTTTCTTCTGCTGCTTCTCCAGCACCTGCTCCTGCTGCAACTACAACACCTGCTGCTGCGGATACACCAAATTCTTCTTCACAAGCTTTTACTAAATCATTTAATTCTAATACGGATAAACCTTTAATAACTTCGATAATTTCCTGAGTTGTCATCTTATTTCCCTCCATAAATCTTATATTATAATATTAATTATTCAGCTGCTGCTTCGGATTCTGCAGCTCCACCATCTTTCTGCTCTGCGATCTGTTTGATTACGCGGGCAAAGTTTGTAATTGGGGACTGAATGCTTCCCATGAATTTTGCGATAAGTTCGTCTCTTGATGGGATAGTTGCGATTGTTGCAATACCTGCTGCATCGTAGTAAGTACCTTCTACAACACCGCTCTTTAACTCACAGCATTTTGCTTTCTTAATAAAGTTAGCAACGATTCTTGCTGGAGCTGTTGCATCATCTTTGGAAATTGCAAATGCGTTTGTTCCTTCCAAATCTTTTACAACGCCTTCGAATTCTGTACCTTCTACAGCACGTTTTACCATAGTGTTCTTATAAACTTTATAAACAACACCTGCTTCACGACACTGTTTACGAAGTTCTGTTACATCAGCTACGGAAATTCCACGGTAATCTACAACTACCATAGATTTAGCTCCGTCAAGCTGAGCCTTAATCTCGTCAACAATAGGCTGTTTTAATTCTACTTTAGCCATCTTCCTGGTGCACCTCCTTAAATATTTGTGTGTACCGCCGTCAGTTCATCTTTCGATGAAATAAAAAAACTCTCTGTCCAAAGACAAAGAGCAGAAATATTCTAAGAATAAAATTATCTGAATATAACTTCCTCGGCAGGTGTTCTCACTTTATGCCTTACGGCACCTGCTGTCTTCGGCGTTCATACTTTGGTATGATATCATGGGTATGAAGAGATGTCAAGTGTTTTTTTGAAAAACAGACGAAAAACTTTATACAATATTATATAAAATGCTTCGTATCACTGCACTCTTAATGCTCAATCGCATTAAGAGCTTGTTCTAAGGCACATTTTTATATAATATTGTATAAAGTTTTTCTGTATTAGAGCGTGTTTGAAAAATGCTTTCTGCAAGATGTGCGTTACAATTTAGGGGAGATTTCGCCTGAATGAGGGCGGCGTAGCGGGCTACGTCAACTGAATGAAGGCAAAATATACCGCAAATTGGGGCGTGCAGGTTGCAGGAATGATTTTTCAAACACGCTCTAGGCCGTTGCAAAAATGCACTGACCATGGTTATGCTATCACCTGCTATCAAGGGAGGGATTTGTAGATTGCTGTTTTGGACTATGATTAAATTCAATTCATCTAAAAATCATCCAAAGACAGCTTCCGAATTAAATGGTAAATTAATAGTTATTTCCGAAGAAATATTCATATGGATTTATATATCCATTGCCATTGTCATTTCCAAAATTTCCATTGCCATAACCATAGTCTCCGGAATTTCCATTGCTATTACCAGAGTTGCCATTGCTGTTTCCATTATTATTTCCATTATTGGAGTTATTATTGGAATCATTGCTGGAATCGCTGGAGTTATCTGTTGTTACATCGCTGAAATCACTCTTTTTACCAAGAGTTACTGTAACAGTCTTTTCTTCGTATGTTCCGCTCTGGTTTGCTCTCTTAAATGTGATTTTTACTTTTGTATTAGCTTTTTTCAGTGCCAGTTTTTCTTTTAAGCCGGACATTGTAGATACGTTGTTACCCTCAAACTTGGTAATGACATCGCCTGCAGAGATTCCTGCTTTTTCTGCTGGTGATCCGCTGACTACCTGTGATACATAGATTCCGCTAGGGATTCCAAGTGCGCTGGAATAAGATTCATTAATGTCACGGCCTACGACTCCAAGGAATGCAGCATCTTTTGTGCTTACGCTGCTGGCATTCATTAAATCTGTTAAGATAGTTTTAGCTGTAGTGATAGGAATTGCATATCCCATACCTTCTACGGATGTATCTTCTAACTTCGCATTGTTGATACCTACAACCTGACCATCCATATTAATAAGTACACCACCACTGTTACCAGGGTTGATTGCGGCATCTGTCTGAAGAAGGTTCATTGTTCCATCTGTTAAAGATACTTCTCTGTTCTTTGCACTGACTACACCTGTTGTAACAGACTGGCCATATCCCAATGCATTACCGATTGCTACAACTTCTTCTCCTACTTTTAAATCATCAGAACTTCCAAGTGTTGCAACTTTAATCTTTGATGCTGTAGAGTCTTTGATATCCTTTATCTTTACAGAAATAACTGCAAGGTCTGCACTGGAGTCTGTTCCGACTACTGTTGCTTTGGCTGTTGTATCGTCTGCAAATCCTACGGTGAGGGAAGTGGCATCAGATACAACATGATTATTGGTTGCGATCATAAGATTATCTTTTGTCTTTGCAACGATAAATCCTGAACCTGCTCCTTCTGATTCCTGTGTACCAAAGCCATAATAATTGGAAGACTGAATTGTGCTTGTAATAGATACAACAGATGGCATCACTTCATTAACTACACTTGCTACATTACTGCTGGAGCTGCTTGAGCCGCTTGATGATGTCTCGCTCTTTGCACTTGTTGTTCCCGATGTTGTTTCAATTCGATCTGCTGTAGAAGGATATAATTTATCTTTTGCTACGGACACTCCTACAAAGCAGGCTCCCGCTACAAGACCAAATACTGCTGCGGATGCAACTAACTTGGCAGCTTTCTTACCCATTCCGTTCTTATTATTTTTACTGCCATTCTTTCTCTGTCTGCGTCTCTTATCAGGTTCCGGCGGGATATTCCCATAATAATTTTCATTATTATAAGTACTCTCATCTCTCCATCCGTGGCTGCTATAAGAATTATTATAAGTATCGTTGGAATTATTTCCATTGTCATACTGATAGGAACTGCCACCTGTACCTTGTTCTCTGTAAGAATATCTATGACTCTCTGTATTCTCCTGTGTTACCGATTCCTCAATCGGTGTTACATCTATAGCTACTTGCTGACTGTTGTTTTCCTGGTTATTTATCCTGTTGTTCTCTAAATTCTCATTATGGAATCCATTTTCAAATTCGTTCATAATGTTATCCCCTTTCCTAAGTTTGTAACCTTATCTTAGCAACGATGTGTGATAAATTTGTGTTGTATTTATGGCAAATTTATGGATTTCTACTGATTTTGCAGCTTTTTCACACTTTTTTCGTAAAAGCAGGAAAAGAAATAACCTTGTGGAATGCCCTATTCTATTGTATAATAAGTTAGAAAATTATCCCAGTAAGAGGTATATTACGCCCTTTTTTCCATATATATATCCCTTTTGGGTGATGGAGGTACACTTTTATGATTAAAGAGAATCAAAAATATCTTAACCGGTTCCACGTCGTTCTTGATGCACTGGTTATTTATTGTTCCTTTTGTCTTAGTTACTATATTCGATATATATGCCCTCTTTTTAAAGACATTTTTCCTCGTTTTGGTTACTGGCGGCAGTTGTGGCAATATCAGGGTATACTTCTTGTTCTGATTCCTGTATACCTTATTTTATATGCAAAGTTTAATTTATATAAACCAAAAAGATTTCAAAATAGGACTTCAGAGTATGCGAATCTCATTAAGGCGAATTCCATTGGAATGGTTTTCTTCTTTATATATATAATCTTTATGAAGATTCCCCATGTTTCACGAAGTCTTCAGTTAATGTTCTATGTTCTTTCCATGCTTCTTACCATTGCTGAAAGGGCGGCAATCCGTTATGCATTAGAAAGAACTCGCAGAAAGGGATTTAATCTTAAACATGTTGTTGTTATTGGTTTCAGTGCAGCAGCCGAAGCCTACATCGACCGTATTAAGTCAAACCCACAGTGGGGCTACACCATTCACGGTATTTTCGATGATAATCTCAAGGCTGACTTTTCTTACCGCAATACTTTTTGCATTGGTAAGTTAAAGGATGTAGAAAAGTTTCTTCAGAACACTTCTATGGATGAGGTGGCAATCGCACTCAGCTTGAAAGAGTATTATAAACTGGGAGATATGGTTGCTATCTGCGAAAAGTCTGGTGTGCATACAAAGTTTGTTCCAGATTATTATAAATTTATTTCTACTAACCCAGTTACTGAGGATTTGAACGGACTTCCGGTTATCAACATCCGTAATGTTCCGCTTACAAATACTGTAAACAAATGTATCAAACGTCTTGTGGACATTATTGGTTCTATCGTTTGTATCATTCTCTTTTCACCGATTATGGCTGTTGTTGCTGTTCTCGTTAAAAAGAGTTCCCCAGGACCAATTATTTTCTGTCAGGAACGAGTCGGTCTTCATAATAAACCTTTTAAAATGTACAAGTTCCGATCGATGGGAGTACAGTCTGCCTCTAAGGAACAAAAGGCCTGGACAGTACACAACGATCCCCGGGTCACTCCCGTGGGAAGAATTATCCGTAAGACCAGTCTTGACGAACTGCCACAGTTATTTAATGTATTAAAGGGTGATATGAGTCTCATTGGTCCACGGCCAGAACGACCTCTTTTCGTTGAGAAATTTAAAGAGGAGATTCCTCGTTATATGATAAAGCATCAGGTACGTCCCGGTATGACAGGATGGGCACAAGTTTGCGGCTTCCGTGGAGACACATCCATTGAGGGACGAATTGAACATGACATTTTTTATATTGAAAACTGGACATTATCTTTTGATATTAAGATTCTATTTCTTACTGTATTTAAAGGATTTGTCAATAAAAATGCTTACTAACACAGATTTTTTAACTAATGAATGTACTCTCCTAAACATTCCATAAACCTATTAAATTTCCAGAAGTACCTATGACAGAATGGAGGCATATTTTATGAAATATGGTTCAATATATAGTAAAGATAACATTGAAAACAAATATAACTATTCCAGCACAGGCGGCAGACGAAGTTCTCAGAATAATTTCGAAACTTCTCACGACCATCATACACATTCCACATTGAATACTGATGGCCTGCTTCGAAGTTCTTCCGGTACAGGATATCATTCCTCTGGTTCTTCTATAAAAAATTCTGGCAAACCATCAACAAAGAAGTCCTCTTCCCAGAACAAGCCTGATACAAAGTCTCAAAAGCGGCAGACTTCTGGCGGACGAGCTTTAACTTATCATGAACGTAAAAAAAAGAAAAAACGGGGATGTTTTCCCTTCCTTCTTTTAATCATTCTTTTAATTGCCGGGGCGGTTTTTGCATTCCGTTTCTCATTAAAAGGTGCATTCTCCAAAATAGAAAAATATCCTTTAGATAAAACAAGTGTAACTGTAAATGATACGGATGCTAATATAAAAGATTATCAAAATATTGCTCTTTTTGGCGTTGATAGTCAGGATAATAAAATTAAAGATAAAGGTTCCCGTACCGACTGTATCATCATTGCCAGCATCAATAAATCAACCAAAAAGGTAAAATTGATGTCTATTTACCGTGATACTTATGTAAGTATTGATGGCGAATACGATAAGATTAATGCAGCATATTCTTATGGCGGACCAGAACTTGCTCTTCGCACAATTAACCGTAACCTGGATTTAAATATCACAGATTTCGCCACGGTTAACTTTAAAGCATTAGCCGATGCTGTTGATGTGCTTGGAGGTATTCCATTGACCATTAATTCTGAAAAAGAATTACAGAATTTAAATGATTATATTGGTAATATGAATCATATTAATGGTGGAAATTCTCCGAAGTTTGAAAAAACCGGAACTTATACCTTCGATGGTAATCAGGCTGTTGCCTACTCTCGTATCCGCTACATGGAAGGCGGAGATCACGCAAGAGCTAACCATCAGCGACTTGTTCTTGAAGGTATTATGAATACAGCAAAAAAACAGCCGCTAAAACTTGGAAAGCTAATCAGTACTGTTCTTCCACAGTGTAAAACAAGCCTCTCTAATGACGATCTCACAAAGCTGACTCTTTCCATGGCACGTTGTAAGATAGAAGATTCGCAGGCTTATCCTTTTAAATCTGAAGATGAACGATATAACGGCATCTATTACGGTTTTCCAATTACAGCCCAGACAAATGTAAAAAAAGCACACGAATATCTCTTTGGTACGAAAGATTATAAACCAACAGAAGAGCTTCAGAAGATCAGTGCGAAGATTAAGGTTGTAACGGATTATATTGGGATTACGGAATAGCGCCATATAATACCCTATATCTGTGGCCTCGGAGCAAGGTTTGGATGCAAGCGCATAAGCGAGCATTCAAACCGCCGCGACTAAAGTCACAGATATAGGATATCTTCTCTTTGGTGTTTCGTCTATTTGCTTACGGCAAATCACTATTCTTCGTAATAATTAAACTTCGGTGTTGCCTGTATCTGACAGGATGCTTTCATTGTTCTTCTATTTTTATGAAGTTGTACGTTAATAAGAAGCATTTCACCGTTTTCTACCATTTCCTGAATATCATCTTCTGTTAATTCTTCGTAATCCTCTGTTATCATATCTGCATATTTGAGTTCAAGATATACATCACACATATTTCCTAATGATTTGTGATATTCGATTTCATCTGGGTCAAGCTCATTTTCACTTTCTGCTGGTGCATATCCGTAGGACATAATAATCGGAATTCCCAGTTCTTTTGCAAGTTTACGGATTCCATCCATGAGCGGTTTCATATCCTCAGAATCTTCTACTGAGAGTATATTTTCAATATTATCAATAAATACCACTGGCTTATGTGCTCCCTCTGTTACGATGGAACGAATAAGTTCTGCTAATATATCTCCTGCGGAGGCATCTTCCATATTTTCTACATATTCAGACACTGCTTCCTGATCAAGTACAAAAAGATGTTCACTGATCCGTCCTCTGTACCAATTCAATTCATCTTTTAAAGAACGAATATCTGCGCCTTTTTCTCCTGTCATGATTGCCATAGAGGATACTGCTTTTTCTTCATCTTTTTTATTCATTTCATAGCTGAGACGAGAGATAGTATCTACCATAAGGTCATAGCGGGTAAGCTCTGTTGAAATATAAAGTACATCTACACCGCTTTCTGCTGCCCGGTCGGCTATCTGCTGCATAAATCCGTTCTTTAAATACTGAGGTGTAGCATCTACAAAGTAACTTCCTTTATGAAGGCCATAGCGAAGCATTGCATCTAAACGTTTGAATCCTGTGCTTAACTTTCTGTTTTCCTGTGTATCTACAATATACTCTTCAAATTTATCCATAAAGCTTGCAGAGTTTTTGAGAACAAATGGATTGCGGACACTTACCTGGAATTCTTTTTCTTCGACATTCTTTCCTGTTAGAACTACTGCGCTAAATTCTCTTTCTTCTTTTTCTGGAGCTGTTTTTTCCTTACGTTTTACAATATTCTTGTGTTTTCTGGAATGTGATGTTCTCTCACTGTGTGCAGGCTTCTTCGTCTGTGAAGATGTCCTCTCTGCCTTTTCCGGTCTTGTTTTTTCTACCTGAATTGTGTCTTCTGATTCAGAAATGTATTCTGCTTCCTTGTATTCTGCTTCTTTCTCTGTTTTCTTAGAAACGCCCTTATTTGCTATCTCTTTTTCCTCTGTCTCAGAGCACTCCCTATTTGCTGTCTCTTTCTCTTCTGTCTCAGAGTACTCTCTATTTGCTGCCTCTTCTTCTGTCTCAGAGAACTCCTTATTTGCTGCTTCTTCCTGAGCTGCCTCTGAGGTCTCTCCCTCTTCTTCCTCAGAGTTTTCCTCTTCACTGCTTATTTCTTCCTCAGAAGCTTCTTTTAAAATACTTTCTGGCTGTTCTGATACATCTTCGGCACCTTCCGTCTTATCAGATTCGTCCTCCGTTTTTTCTACAGAGTTTTCTTCTAAATCCTCCTCAGAAACTGCCTCTTTTTCTGTTTCTTCAGATTTGTCCTGACTGCTTTCTTCTAAAGTTTCTTCATTTGCAGGTTCTTCTAAATCTTCCTCAATAAAGTCTTCATCCATAGCAAGTTCTAATTCTCGCTCGAGGTCATCTTCATCTAAATCCTCTAAATCATCAAGAGCATCTTCTTCTGTATCTAACGCGGATACCGCTGCCTTTTTCTTCTTGCCATTTTCCTGTTCTTCAAGCCATGCATCAAGTGCTACTTCTGAACCAGCAAGTTCCAGTAAGAGCATTCTTTTTGCACGCTCATAGACTTCACCCTCCAGGCCAAGAGATGCCAGATTATCCAAAGCTTCATCTATCTCTGCCTGTGTGTGGTCTCCAAGAACTAATTCGCCCGGATCAACATATTCAAATTCTTCCGCTTCTTTTTCTGAAACTTCAGAATACTCAGGCTGTTCTTGTACTTCTTCTGCTGTCGGCGCAGGGGTTATCTCAGAACTTTCTTCTGTTGCTGTCTGTTCCCCGGCTGTTGATGCACTCTCTTCCATCGGCTGTTCTGTTGCTTCTTCCACTTTCGGAATTTCTTCTGATTTCTTCTCTTCCTCTGCTTTCCCGGCTTTCTGTGCCGCTTTTAACTGCTCTGCTGCCAATGCTTCTTCTGCTGCCTTAAGCTGTGCCTTTAATTCTTCAATGGAAGGACTTTGACTTTCTTCGGACTCCTCTTCTAAATCTAATTCATCAAAGTTTAAATCATCCTCGCTCAGTTCTTCCTCTGTCTCCGATATTGGTTCAGCCTTCTTCTGTACTGCGTTTTCTTGTGCCTCTTTTGCAAGTTCTACTGCTGACTTTGTTTCTCTGGCTTCCTGTGGCTCTGGCTTAGCTGCCTGCTGTGCTGCCCTGGCAAGTTCTACCGCTGACATTGGCTGGCTCTGTGATTCTGACTGTGAACTTTCCACTGCTGGTTCCCTCGTTCCTGCCATTCCACTTCCAACAGCACTGCCTGCACTTTCGCCTTCAAATGCCATCGGTGCCGTTTCAGCTGTAGTACCTGTTTCCGTCTGCGCCAAAGTTTCTTGTTTTTCTTCTGAGTCAGAAGACGTATTTCTGGAAATAACTTCTCCGATCAAAGATTCCATATCTTCCTGCGTCACAGCTCCGCCAGTCTGACTCATTAGATTTTTCAAGTTTTCGAAAATCGTCTCGTTAATTAATCCTAAGTCTGCATTGGCATCTTCAGCCAGAATCATCTCTGCATTTTCCTGTACTACTTCCTGACTAATCATACGAAGCATATCATCTGAAAATGTCGGCATTCCCTGTGATTGGCTGGTTTGCTGTGCTGTTGTTCCATCTCCCTGTCCGGCAGACTCCTGACTATTCTGCTCTCCTGCTGTCTGATCTGGTGCGATTCCAGACTGTTCCAGAATCTCATCTGGTAACTCATCACTGATATCTTCTGGAGCCACTCCCGCTTCAATCTGTTTTTCCCGATAAAGTTCTTTCTCTATCTCTAATTTTTCCTCTGGTGATAAATCTTCATAATCTTCAAAAGAAACGAGTTCATCACTGTTCTTTTCCATATAATTTAAAATTTCCTGCTGATGAAGTGCAAATTCCATCGGATCTTTTCCGCGCTTTCTTGCCTCTTCCATAAGACGTTCTGCTCTCTTTTCTGCCTCAAGCTTCATCTGATCCTCTTCTTTGGCCTTCGCGATTGCTTCTGCGGCTAACTGAGAAGCTGATTTGGTTTCTGGCATCTTCATCTCTTTAGGTTCATATTCCTCTTTCTGATGTGCTTCCTCATCCTTATCCACAGCTGACTGTGCAAGTTCCCAGGCTGAAACTGGCCTTCTTCTCTGCTCTTCTAATGCTCTCTCTTCTGCCTTGTTGGCCTCATCTTCTGCAAGCATTTCCGTCGCTGTCTTTTCCCTTCCATATCGAATCTGAGAACGGTCAAATGGATATTCTACCTTAGGATCATTTAATCCCATCATCTGCATAAAATTATTATAGATCAAATCATTAAGATTCGCCGCTTCCTGATGATTTACATCGTCTTGTCCAAACATATCGTAAGAACTGCCATTACCATAATCTTCGGACGCACCACTGTCTGTGGATGCCATATTTCCATATCCATCTGCAGTTTCTGACTGTTGCTGAATATTCGCATTTTCATTCTCCATTACCTGTGCAAAAGGATTCTCCTCATGTGACTCACTCTGCATCTGTGAACTATTCTGCTGTGGAGTCATTTCCTGTTGTGACTGTGGGGCTGCTGTCTCTCTTCTTCTGCCACCATTTCTTAACCGTTCCTCTATCATATTCACTGCAGAAGCTGCCTGCTCGGAATCATCCATCTCCTCAAATGTCTTCGGTGGGAAAATATCTGGTGCCAGAGATTCTGCCAGCTTCTGAATCGTATCAGAAAGTTCCTGCTGTTCCTCTGGTTCTTCTGGTCTCCCGGTAATATTCAGCGCCATATCAATAATATCATTAATATCAAATGGTCTTTCTTCGCTTCCTTCTGTTGCAGTGTGCTGTGCTCTCACCACATCCAACAACGCTTTCATCATATCTTCCATTATAGATTAACCTCCGTTACATGTTCTGTCTGCCTGTTTAGCTTCTCATTTTCAATAAAGATATTCTAACACCTTTATGCAATTATTACAAACAAGTATTGCATTATTACACATTTTCCATCACTTTCTTTCAATTCATATAAATAATTGTCATAGACATTGATTTTTTTAACTAATTCTGCGATACTAGATATAGAATATTATAGATACTTGATTGATTATTGCATGAAAGGAGTACATTTTGAAAACTTATATTGATTTACATATTCATTCTACTGCTTCTGATGGTACATTTTCCCCAACAGAAATTATAAATGATGCCCTAAAACTTGCTGGTGATAAAAATCCTGTTGTAATTGCTCTTACCGATCACGATACAGTTGCTGGCACAGAAGAATTTCAGAAAGCTGCTGCCAAACATAAAGAACGACTTACTGCCATCTCTGGTGTAGAGATTTCTACAGACTATCACGGAGTAGAAATTCATGTTCTTGGCTATAACATCGACACAAAAAATAAGGCTCTCTTAGAACGCCTTGCCGTTTGTCGTGAAAGCCGTGACGGACGTAATGCAAAAATTATTGAGAAACTTCAGGAACAGGGCTTTAAGATTTCCATGGACGAAATCAAACCAGATAAGCCAGGCGAAACAATCGCCCGCCCACATATCGCAAAGCTTCTTATGAAAAAGAAATATGTTTCTTCTGTTCAAGAAGCATTTGATAAATATCTTGCAGAGGGAAGATGCTGCTATGTGGAACGTATCATGCCTACTCCGCAGGAAGCAATCGAACTAATCAAAAACAGTGGCGGTGTCCCTGTTCTTGCACACCTTATGTTCTATAAAAAGTTAGATTCCGCCAAAAAAGAAACTCTGGTCCGCGAATTAAAAGAAGCCGGCCTTGTTGGAATTGAAGCTTACTATAACACTTACACTCCTGTTGAACAGGAATATGTTGCTGGTCTTGCCAAACAGTGGGGTCTTCTTAAAACAGGCGGAACAGACTTCCACGGTCAGAACAAACCACATATTTCCTTATTTAAAGGACAGGGAGAAATGGAAGTACCAGAAAGTATTCTCCCAGAATTTTTGGCTAGTTTAATTCGTTAAGCGACAGACGCCCCGGAAGAGAAACGCTATCCTATATTTGTGACTCTATCACTGCGGGTTGAATGTTCGCTTACTGGCTCCCATTCAATCCTTGCTCTAAGGCCACAAATATAGGATAGCGTTTCTCTTCCGGGGCTGTCTTTGGCTGTTTTTAGTTGAATTAAAATAATGGTTGGAGAGATTCGGGGGATGGAAACAGAGGGCTTTGGCTGAATTTTGTTTGAATTAAATAGTAAATCCATCTCCTTGACTTCTGGTAGCAGGATTTGTTATATTAGTCAGATAGTAAATTATCAATGACCATTAATACTATGAGAGAGGAGATTTTTCATGAAAATAACAAATAAACTCTGTCTTTCTGTCGCTTCAGCCCTTTTATTCTTCGGGCTTTGCACTTATCCGGCAGTTTCTCTGAATGCAAGTCAGACAACGGTCAAAAGCCAGAGCACAACCAGTTCAACCGAAGCCGTCTCACTGAAAGCACCTTATTTTACTGTTACACCAGGATATAAAAGTGCACAAATCACATGGAAAGCCGTCACTGGAGCTAATAAATATAAACTCTTTTGTTCCGATGGACGTTCTGTTAAGTTTAAAAAAGCCGGAACTTATACATTTAATCAGTTAAATGAAGGCCAGACCTACACATTTACTGTAAAAGCATTCGCTCCTAACGCAAAAACAGTTTCCAGAAAGCTCTCTGCTACGATTCCCGTAACCATTTCACAGAATGTAACTGGATTATCTGTCTACGCAAGCAATAGCCGTCTCAACTTAAAATGGAACACACTTTATAACGCAAGCGGTTACAGTGTATATAAAAAAAAGGGCAGCCGCTACACTCTTTTAGCAAACACCACCCGCTCCACTTATCAGACTTCCATTACAAGCGGCGCTTCAAGTATTACTTTTATGGTAAAACCTTACACAACGATTAATGGAAAGAATTATACTTCTTCAACAGGAGCTACTGTAAGCTGTACCCCTAACACTTTACTTTCACCATTAAAAACAATAAGAACGATGACTTACTTCTGCAAGACAACCAAGAAAGTTTCTCTTTACCGTTCCTGGACTTCTAAAAAAGTTGTTAAAACATTAAGCAGCGGTGTAACCGTTGATTTAATCGGACGTAATACCAAATATAAGAGAAGCGAGATTCTCTATAAAGGAAAGACCTACTACCTCACTACAGGAAGTCTTCGCGCTTTCAAATGCAACTACACAACATCCAAATATTCTACTGCTCAAAAACTTGCTTATGTTAAAAAGTATTCCAGCAAAACCAGCTATTTAATCTGGGTCAGTCATTATACACAGGAAGTCAGCATTTTTCAGGGTCGAAAGAACAATTGGAAATTAATTAAATCGTTCCCTTGCGCCTCCGGAAACTATAATACCCGTTCTCCCCATGGAACTTTCCGCATTGGTCAGAAGGAAAATGGCTGGTATTATGTTAATACTTATGAAGAATACATAACTCATTATTGTGGAAGAAACTCTTTCCACACCAGAGTACACCGTTACCCATCCGGCAGCAGCCAGAATCATCATAAATTTCCAATTGCAAGCACGGTGTATGCAGATGCTACAATTGGTAAACCAGCATCTAATGGATGTGTGCGTCTGATGGACTCCGATGCATATTATATCTGGAAATATATGCCAGCGAATACTACGGTAATTTCTTATTAAGCTCTGGGTTGCCGCAGGCAGGGGAGACGCTCCCAACGAGAGAAGCCATCCTATATTTGTGACTCTATCACTACGGGTTGAATGTTCGCTTACATACTCGCATTCAATCCTTGCTCTAAGGCCACAAATATAGGATGGCTTCTCTCGTTGGGAGCTGTCTTTGGCTGTTGCCAGATTATCTTAGATATCTAAAAAGAAGGGGTTCATTATAAGTTTGATTTTGTTCTGTCGCGCTAAATGTTCCATTCTGCCTGATAAAACAACCTTGCTCAAAAACAATCTCGTGAGGTTACAGTCAGAACTCCACAGCGCAAAGGAATAAAATTCAATCTTATAGTGAACCCATTCTTTTTCAATTTTTTCTGTGCAATCCGGCTTAAAAATTTTGAAAACGCCTGCTTACTTTAATTCTGCAAAATAGATAAAAGACAACTTAATTTATTATTGTAAAATTGCTGTGATATCATAGCAATCACTTATATGTCAATCTTTAGTATTCATTTTCTGGAAAGCCATAACCTTTTGAAAAATCTCAAAATTATCTAACATAATATTCTGATTCTGCCCCAACCAAAGCACAGCTCCCCGAGAGTGAAGAAATCTGTGGTCGGATTGCCAGAAGAATACGAGAAGAAGAGTCAGTAAAAAAATCACCCCATTTTGTGACTTTGTGCTGTGGAATTTTGACCATAGAAACTTCGGATTCGTTTCTCCGAAGTTTCTGTTTTATTGGGCAAAATGGAACGTTTAGCACAACGGAACAAAATGGGGTAATTTTTTACTGACTCTTTTCTAAATTCTTCTGGCAATCCGACCACAGATTTCTTTTCTCTTGGGATGCGTCTCCTTTGCCTGCGGCAAATCAAAAATTATTTTATGATTGTTCCTCCCCCCACTACGTGGTTATCCCTATACAGGACTACTGCCTGGCCTTTGGTAATCGCACGCTGTGGTTCTAAGAAATGAATGTCTACTGTTCCATCTGAATTTTTCCTGGCGGTTGCTTCTTTTTCTGTCTGGTGATAGCGGATTCTTGCCTTAGCGACTTCGTCCTCCGCTAAGTTCTCTATCCAGTTGAAGTCATTTGCAATTAAATCAGTCTTAAATAAGTCTTCATTGCTTCCGACGATGACTTTATTCTCTTCCGGGCGGATTTCTGTTACATAGTATGGCTTTGGTGCGGATATGCCGAGACCTTTTCTCTGTCCGATAGTATAGCCATAGTAGCCCTTGTGCCTACCGACTACTTCGCCTTCCTGATTTACGAAGTCTCCCGGCTCGCTCTTTTTGCCCGTTGTTTTCTCGATAAATGACATATAATCTCCATCTGGAATAAAGCAGATGTCCTGACTATCGTGCTTATGGGCATTGAAAAATCCCTGTTCTTCTGCAATCTTACGAATTTCTGTCTTGCTGTAATCTCCCAAAGGGAAACATGTATTGGCAAGCTGTTCCTGTGTAAGAGAATACAGTACATAGCTCTGATCCTTGCTGTCATCGACACCTTTTAACAGATGATATCCCTGCTCATCGTGTGTGATTTTTGCATAATGACCCGTTACGATAACATCACAATGTAATACCTTCGCTCTCTTATATAAATGCTCAAATTTTAAATGACGATTACACTCGATGCAGGGATTCGGTGTCATTCCATTCTGATAACAGGAAATAAAATTATCAATAACTTTTTCCTTAAAATCATCTTTAAAATTAAATACATAATATGGGATTCCCAGTTTAACACACACGCTTCTGGCATCCTCAATATCACTTAAAGAACAACAGGTTTTCTCCCTTGCCATTCCAATATCTTCATTATCATAAAGCTTCATTGTCACACCAATACAATCATATCCTGCCTCTTTCATAAGGTATGCTGCTACTGATGAATCAACACCACCACTCATAGCGATTAATGCTTTCTTTGCCATTGCAATCCTCCTATATTTTTAATGAAAAAATCATGTAGATGTTTCCTTGGTCAACAGCTACTATGATAACATTCTACCATTTGAAAGTAAAGATATTCTAATTGACAAACAGTCTCATTCCCACTATAATCATTACGGCATCTTTTGAATTATTTTTTGTAAATCATGCAAATTTTATAAAGTTATCCACAATATTTTCCCAAAGCACTGCGTCTATCCACAATTTTTTTGAAGATATTGTGTATAGAACTTGTAAATCACACTTATAGATAGAAAGAAGGTTTTTTGTTTGAATAAAAAAGTCCAAATTTCAGAATCCATAGAACTTGGTATCCTGCTTGCGCTATCCGGCGGCTTTATGGATGCCTATTCCTATATCGGCAGAGGCGAGGTATTTGCAAATGCCCAGACGGGAAATATGCTCCTTCTCGGTGTCCATCTTTCTGAAGGAAATATTCCTGCAGCTATCCGCTACCTTTGCCCTGTTCTTGCTTTTACCTTTGGAATCGCACTTGCAGACATTGTCCGAAATTCAGGAATAGGAAGTCATTTGCATTGGCGGCAGATTTCTGTTGTGGCAGAGGCTATTATTCTTACTATCGTAAGCTTTCTCCCACAAAGTCATAACCTTCTTGCAAATAGCTTAACTTCCCTCGCCTGTGGCATTCAGGTAGAAAGTTTTCGTAAAATTCATGGAAATGGTATCGCTACTACTATGTGCATCGGAAACTTGCGAAGCGGCACACAGAATATTTACACGTTCTTCCAGACAAAAAAAAGAGAAGCTCTTGAAAAAGGGCTTCTCTATTACGGAATTATTCTTTGCTTTATCTGCGGGGCGATCATCGGAAACCAGTGTATTAAATACTTCCATGAACGGGCAATCCTTATATCTTCCGTATTGCTGTTGTTGGCATTTATAATGATGTTTATCACCAGAGATGAAGAGTGACATCCTCCCCCACCTGTAGAGGTTGGGGCTTCCCATCCTCGGCAAGTTTGGTTCTCGTTCGATAGCACTACCGTGCTAAGCATATGCGAGCTATCCCCGTGTGTCCCACGGTTGTGTTATGTTTTTTAAGGTCATGATGCAATTATCAGCCGCATTCCCTCATTTCTGATATTTACCGCCGCATTTACATCTCTGTCATGATGGGTCCCACACTGTGGACAATCCCACTCTCTTAACGCAAGATTTTTCGTTTTTGCATTTTTGTAACCACAAACAGAACAGGTCTGGCTGCTTGCAAAAAATCTATCCACCTTCACAAGTTTCTTACCCTGCTCCTCCAGTTTGTATCTCAAAAATGTTGTGAACATTCCCCAGCCGTTATCCGAAACAGATTTCCCAAAATTTAGTGACCGCGACATTGCTTTCATATCCAGATCTTCTATACATACGCAATCATAGGCATTGGTTATCTGCCTTGACTGCTTATGCAGAAAGTCTTTTCGTTGATTGGAAACCTTTTCGTGAAGTTTTGCCACCTTAAGCCTCTGCTTATTGCGATTGTTTGAACCTTTCTGCATTCTGGAAAGCTTACGTTGTTCTCTCGCTAATTTTTTCTCTGCATTCCTGTAATACCCCGGATAGGCAGGTTCTTTACCATTGCTGTCACGATATAATTCATGCATGGAAAAATCTAAACCTAAAAACTTTTGCAGCTCCTTTTCCTGTACTTGATCTTCATACTCAAAAAGAATACTTGCATAGTATTTTCCGCTTGGTGTCTGACTTACTGTTACAGATTTCAGTCTGTATTCATCTGGAATAATCCTGTGCTGTTTTAACCATATTTGTCCAATCTTAGGTAATCTCAAATATCCATTAGACAGAGTTATGTTCCCATTGATGCAGACCGTGGAATAGCTGTTTTTATTCCGCTTTTTTGATTTGAACCTTGGGAAACCTGTTTTCGGCTGTTTGAAAAAGTTCTGAAATGCCGTATCAAGATGCCTGAGCGCTTGTTGTAATGCGATGCTATCTACTTCCTTTAAAAATCCGTATTCTTCTGTTTTCTTCATTGCAGCCATTTCTTTTGCACAAATGGTATATGTTACGTTTGTCTTGTTCTCCTCATACTGCCGGATTTTTCTATCAAGCCAATGATTGTATACCATTCTCACACAGCCAAAAGTCTTAGCAAACAAAATCTTCTGTTCATCATTGGGATAGATTCTGAATTTATATGCTCTGTTTGCCACCATGCCACTTCCTTTTCCGCGAAAAACCGCCTGCGATACTTGACTACAAGCACACAATGCTAGTATAGTAAGAATACTAAATGTACATTATTATCTCAATTTTTTATTATTCGACTAAAGATACTATACTATAATTAGGATGCTCTATCAAGTAGGTAACAGACGCAATTCATCTCCCACCTTAGAGGTCGGAGTCTTCTTGCTGTAAGAGAATAAAAATCCTGACTTACGCAGCGGGACGGACATCCACAAAGAAATCCCATCCCCTATATTTGTGACTTTAGTCACAAATATAGGGGATGGGATTTCGAGCTTTCCTCATCTAATCTACCGTTTTTGAAACAGCTTCTTTCCACTTTCCAGTTCTGTAATATCCATAGGAAATCAGAAAGTTGGCAAGCCAGCCAAGCGGTACTGCATACCATACCATAGAAACTCCCCAAATTGGAGCTCCGAATTTTGCAATGGTAACTCGCAATGTTAGATTTACCAGGTTCGCAATAGTAAAAACTCTCACTGCTCCTGCTCCCCGCAAAATACCATCGACAGCCATTTTAAATCCAATCATACAAAAGAAGAAACCAATAAATTTCAGATAACTTTCTCCAGTAACAATCGTCTGTGATGATGCTGCATTATCTAAAAACAAGGCAATCAGAGGCTTATGGGCTATTTCGAGGAATAAACACAAAATAACCGCTATAACAATAATCATGAAATTGCCCATCCGGTAACCTTGTGAGATTCGCTCCTCTTTTTCTGCACCAATATTTTGTGCAGTGTAAGAAGACATTGCATTACCTATTGCTGACATTGGTACAACACAAAGAGATTCTATTCGCATCGCAGCAGAGAATCCAGCAAGAATTTGTGTCCCAAAGCTATTTACCACTGACTGAACTAGCATCATGCCAATAGAAACCGTAGACTGTTGAAGGATAGATGGCAACGCAATCCTGGACATATCAGAAAATTCTGTTTTGCTCAGCCAGCCCTCAGCTTTTCCCGGTAACTTTTGAAGCGTAACAATAAAAATAATCAAAGATAAAACTGCTGAAATTCCCTGAGCAATAAACGTTGCATATGCTGCACCAGCCACACCTAAATTCAATACTGCCACCATATATAAATCCAGAAAAATATTCAATACAGAAGAAAAAATCAGTAAATACAACGGAATGCGTGATTCTCCAAGTGCATTAAACATCGAAGAAAGAATGTTGTACATAAATAAGAATGGCAGTCCCAAAAAATAAATATTCAAATAAGTTACAGCAATATCTATTGCATCTGCCGGTGTATTTAAAACCTCCATAATTTGCTGGCTGAAAATCAATCCAATGCCTCCAAGTATCAAACTAATGAAAAGAAATGAAAGTAACGCAGTACGAATACCAGTCTTCATACGTCCATAATTATGTCCACCAAAGTGATGGCTGATAATAACAGATGCACCAATACCACCTCCAATGGCAATACAAATAAATATACTTGTCAGAGCATAAGATGCGCCAACAGCAGCTAAAGCTGTTTCTCCTACATAACGTCCCACTATAGCAGAATCTACAATTGTATATGCCTGTTGAAACAGATTTCCAATAATCATCGGAATCGAAAAAATAAGTAAAGCTCTCGATGGTTTTTCTGTAATCAGATAGTCTTTATTCTCTCTCATTACTTCTTTACATCTCCCTTCCGACTACAAAACTCAGCAAGCTCACAATCACAGTAATCTCTATTTGGCATATGTTCACTCTTCTCCAATACTTTCTGATGAAAAATACCAACACTCTGTATCAGAAGTTCTGTATTAACCTGATAATGCATTTGACGGTCAATCCTTTGTCCCGTCACTATTCCACAATCTTTTAATATCTGTAGATGCTGTGATATTGCTGCTTCACTGATTCCAATCTTCGCAGCCAATGCTTTCCCACAGTAATGATGTTCCAGTAAAAGCATAAGAATCTGGTACCGTGTTGGCATAGTAATAGTATGCAGTAATTCGATATCTGTCATTTTCTCCTCCAAAATAAAGCATTTACTTAATTAAGCATTTACTTAAATATAAAGGTTTTAAATATAAATGTCAAGAACTAGAGCGTGTTTGAAAAACATTTTAAGTTGTTCATTTTAACCAAATTAATATTG
>OGCN01000124.1_pt1 | contig 128109 bp, 119 predicted proteins | sample 1570181 | NCBI WGS metagenome assembly OGCN01 (sample SAMEA4370584, study PRJEB24528) | human gut metagenome | reverse complement strand
AACCTACAACTGCCCCTTAGGAGGGGGCTGTTATATCCATTTAACTATGAGAGCATAAGCAGATACAGAGGATAAAACTCTGTATCTGTATTTTTTATAAGTATTTCTTCAGGTCGTCTACTTTGTCAAGTTTCTCCCATGGAAGATCCAGATCGTTTCTTCCGAAGTGGCCGTAAGCGGCGGTCTGTTTGTAGATCGGACGACGAAGATCCAGCATCTGGATGATTCCTGCCGGACGAAGATCAAAGTTGTCCTGAATGATATCAACTAACTTTTCCTCCGGCAGTACGCCTGTACCGAAAGTATCAATACGCACGGAAGTAGGAGATGCTACGCCGATGGCATAAGACAACTGAACTTCTGCTTTGTGGCAAAGACCGGCGGCAACCAGGTTTTTGGCTACATAGCGGGCTGCATAAGCAGCGGAACGGTCAACCTTTGTAGGATCTTTTCCGGAGAAAGCACCGCCGCCGTGACGAGCCCATCCACCATAAGTATCTACGATGATCTTTCGGCCGGTTACACCACTGTCACCATTTGGTCCGCCGATAACAAAACGACCGGTAGGGTTGATATAGATTTTTGTATCATCATCAATCAGTTCTTCCGGAAGAACTGCATCAATCACATATTTGCGGATGTCTTTCTGAATTTTTTCCCAATCCACATCATCACTATGTTGACTGGAAACGACTACAGCATCGATGCGGAGAGGCTTGCCCTCATTATCGTATTCTACGGTAACCTGACTCTTACCATCTGGACGAAGGTAAGGAAGTGTTCCGTCTTTGCGGACTTTAGAAAGCTGACGGGACAATTTATGTGCCAGATAGATCGGATAAGGCATAAAATCTTCGGTTTCGTCAGAAGCATAACCAAACATCATTCCCTGGTCGCCGGCACCAATAGCGTCGATTTGTGAATCTGTAAGTTTAGCCTCTAATGCTTTATCTACACCTAAAGCAATATCTGCAGACTGTTTATCCAAAGATACCATCACGCCGCAAAGATTGCCATCAAATCCCTTGTCTGTGGAATCATATCCGATTTCAACGATTGTGTCACGAACAATTTTCTGAATATCTACTTGAGCGTTAGATGTAACTTCACCCATTACCAGAACCAATCCGGTCGTAATGGCCGTTTCGCAAGCTACACGGCTCATTGGATCCTGTGCCAGCATGGCGTCCAGAACGCCGTCTGAAATCTGGTCACAAATTTTATCAGGATGTCCTTCTGTAACGGATTCAGAAGTAAACAGTATTTTTCCCATAGTTTCCTCCAATTCTACTTGTAAAATCACTAACTTACAATATTATAGGGCAAAAAAAACACTTCGTCAAGGAAGATTCCTTGTATTTTAGGTTGAAAAATATTACATTTTATTTTATAATTCGTATAGATAGTAAAAAATGGATTAAATTGAGGTAAATCTAGAGAAAGAGCGAGGCTAAGATGAAAAGTAAATGGCAGAGGATGTCTAAATGCTGTTTGATTGGCTTGCTGTTCGGAAATCTGATCCTGATGATTTCTGAAATTCTGATGATTCTTGGAGTGATAGATGACGCAGTGGATGAATGGATCCTGGCAGGAATAATATTTCTGAATTTGTGTGGCATCTTCATCATTATATTTCCTGCACGGATATCTCATTGCAGGATCTGTCAGGAACTTCAGGATGTCATGGAAGAGAAGGAACAGGTAGATTCCCTGACGCGAGAGGTGCTTGGCAACATTACCCACGATCTGAAAACTCCGTTGACGGCCATTAAGGGTTATTCCCAGGGAATCCTGGATGGGGTTGTGTCGGATCCGGATAAGTTTAACAAGTACATTACAACCATTCGCAATAAATCCAATGATATGTCTCTACTGGTGGATGAATTGTCCTTTTTTGCGAAGATTTACCAAAAGGACATTCAGTATCAATGGCAGGATGTAGAGGCAGTAGAATATTTTACCGCATGTGTCAGTGATTTTTCCCTGGATCTTGAAATGAAAAAGATCAGTTTGGTTTTTCGCAATGAGGTAAACACAAAAACGAAGGTTCGCATTGACACAGAAAAAATGAAGCGGGTAGTGAATAATATCATTGGTAATGCTTCTAAATATATACAAAGGGACATAGGCTTGCTGCTTGTTCGTCTGAAAGAAGACGACAAGTATGTAACGGTGGAGATCGCAGATAATGGCATTGGTATCGCCAAAGATGAGCTGCCAAAAATCTTTCAGCGGTTTTACCGGACAGATAGTTCCCGAAATTCTACCACCGGAGGAAGCGGATTGGGATTGTCCATTGCACAAAAAATTGTGGACGATCATCATGGCCGCATCTGGGCAGAAAGTGAGTTAGGAGAGGGCACGAGAGTGTTCATATCCATTCCAAAATCAGACAAATAAGGAGAGAACAGAATGAGAAAAATTTTGATTGTTGAAGATGAAATGCCAATTGCAGAGCTGGAGAAAGATTATCTGGAATTGAGTGATTTTGAAGTTACCATTGAAAATGATGGTAATGAAGGTGCTAAAAAGGCTATGACAGGTGAGTATGATCTGTTGATCCTGGATCTGATGCTTCCCGGCAAAGATGGTTTTGAAATCTGCCGTGAATACAGAGAGAAGTTTTTGGCACCTGTTATTATGGTTTCCGCCAAAAAAGAAGATATTGACAAGATCCATGGACTGGGAATGGGTGCAGATGATTACATGACGAAACCATTTAGTCCAAGTGAACTGGTTGCCCGCGTGAAAGCACATCTCAACCGTTATGATGCATTGACTGAGGCGGCAGCAGGACCACAGGAGGAAAATGAGGTAATTGTAGCGGGAGATCTGAAGATTGACCGTACTGCCAGAAGAGTCTTTATCCGTGGTGTTGAAAAAACATTTACCACAAAAGAGTTTGATCTTTTGTTCTTCCTGGCTAAAAATCCAAATCATGTTTTTTCTAAGGAAGAATTGTTCCAGGAGATCTGGGGAACACCTTCCGTAGGAGATATTGCAACCGTTACCGTTCATATCAAGAAACTTCGTGAAAAAATTGAGGAAGATACTTCCAATCCAGAGTATATTGAGACAATCTGGGGCGTTGGATATCGTTTCCGTGCGTAATATTTTTAAGACCAGTCAGCCATACTAAGAGGGACTTTTACAACTGAATAAGGGAGACAGAGTTTGCATGAGAAAGAGATATGTGATGTTAATCGTGGCGGCTTTGCTTTTGGTATTGGCGTTCCGTTATGTTCTGCCCCTTATTTTGCCCTTTGTCCTGGCTATGGTGTTTTCCGGTATTGTGAAACCGGTGGTTTCATATCTGCATCAGAAATGTGGATGGAATTACAAAGTCAGTGTTACGGCGGTCGTTCTTTTTACGGTACTGGCACTGGCGGCATTTGGCATTTACATTGGTGTGATGGCGGTGCGGCAGGCGTGTGTATGTCTGCAGCAGGTGCCGGTATACTGTCAGAGTGTCTGCGGAATGATGGAACAGGCCTGCGAAAGTGTGGATCGGGTGTTTGATCTGCAGATTGGGCAGAGTATGAGGTTTGTAGAGAGTCAGAGAGACTCTCTTTTTTGTTGGGTGCGGGACGATGGAATACCGGAAATGCTGCGATATGCCTGTGGGACCATGCAGGGCATGTTAAAGTTTGCAGTGGGAGGATTTACATTTGTGCTGGCTTCTTTTTTGATACTGATGGATGAAATGGGAAGCCGGGTTAAGGGGATTTACCGCGTCTTTCTGAAAAGTCTGAGGAAATCGGGACTGGCGTATCTGCGGGCGCAGTTAATTATTTTGTTTCTGGTGGCGGTGATACTGACTCTGGGATTTGGTGTGATGGGCAGTGAGTGTGCCCTTTTTCTGGGGATTGTGGTGGCACTATCCGATGTGCTGCCAGCCCTCGGAAGTGGTTTTGTCCTGATTCCCTGGTTTGTGGTAGAATTGCTGCAGAGAGATTATAAATCAGCGGCTGTTTTAGCCACTATGTTTGTGGTTGTGACGTTTCTCAGGGAGATCCTGGAACCGAAATTATTTGGTACAGCGGCAAATATAAAGCCACTCTATGTTCTCATTGCGGTGTACGCCGGTGTGGAACTGTTTGGAGTGGCTGGTATTCTGCTGGGACCGGTAGGATTGATCATCCTGCGGAGCCTGGCAGAAGATTATGTAGTTGGATAGTTTGGATCTTCCAGGGAAATCCAGCGGCTCATGCCGGCACCATGATTGCCAAAGGGTCTTTTGTGAAAACCGAGTTTTTCATAAAAAGGCTCTTTGTTCATGGCAGACATTAAATTCACCATGATGGTTTCATCATCCTCAACCTGAGACTCTAACCAGGCAAGGACATTTTCAATGATCTGTCGTCCCAGGCCATGAGACTGGTAGGACGGTCGGACAATCACATCGCAGATAAAATATACATATCCGCCATCGCCTACTACTCTGGCCATCCCTACGGGCCGGCTGCCATCCATGGCAATCAGCGTATAGAGAGAATTAGCCAGGGCGATGCGGGCCCTTTTGGGCCGGATGGTGATGAAATCAACGCTGGCTCTCAGATCGTTATAATCTTCAATTGAAATTTCGTGGGTAAATGTAATGATGGTGCTCATCCTCGTTTCTAAACAAACTGATTGGTTGTTTCGTCGTATTGGTAATCTATATCTTCTAAGGTGGTCCGAAGCTCTTGTTCGTCCACATCATAGGTTTTACAAAATTCTTCCAGTGTAGCAAATTGATCTCTCAACTTGGTGTTTACAAAACTAACTAAAATAATGGGATCGTGGGGTACATCCATTTTCATTCCTCCAATCTGGGTCTCATCACCCATAAAAAAAGTGTATAGATTCTCAGGGCTCTTGGCCCATTTAAAGATTATTTTACATAGAAAGCTTCTTATTTGTCAACCCTATATATAAGAATGCATAAACAGGAGGTAAGTATGGCTGGTAAAACAGAGTTTTCCACGGATTTTGAGAAAAATAAAAAGCGGATCGATGAGCTTTTAAAAGTGGACCAGAGTTTTGATTTATTGTACAGGGTGGTGATGATTGGTGGCAAAAAGGCTTGTTTTTATTTTATTGATGGTTTCTGTAAAGATGAGATTATGGAAAAGATATTAGAATTTCTGTACAAGATCACGCCGGAAGAAATGCCGGAAAATGCCCATGATTTTTTGAAGAAAAAACTGCCGTATGGAGAGATCGATCTGGTGCGGACGGAAAATGATTTCTTGCAGAGGATGCTGTCGGGTGTGCCGATGCTGATCGTAGAGGGGTACAGTGAATGCCTGGCTATGGACTTTCGTACTTATCCGGGGCGGAGCGTGGACGAACCGGAAAAAGATAAGGTGATGAGGGGGTCAAGGGATGGTTTTGTAGAGACGGTAGTTTTCAATGCGGCGCTGGTCCGGAGGCGGATCCGGTCTACGGATCTGGTGATGGAAATGCATACGGTGGGCAGCAGTTCCCGGACGGATGTAGTTGTGTCGTACATGCAGGGGCGGGTAGAGGAAAAACTTTTGGAGGATATAAAGCAGCGGATTGACCGGATACAGGTGGATTCCCTTTCTATGAACCAGCAGAGTCTGGCAGAATGTCTTTATCCGAAAAAGTGGTACAATCCTTTTCCTAAATTTAAATTCACGGAGCGGCCGGATGTAACAGCGGCCAGTCTGCTGGAAGGAAATATCGTCATCTTTGTGGATAACTCGCCTTCGGCCATGATCCTGCCTACTTCTGTGTTTGATATTGTGGAAGATGCGGATGATTATTATTTCCCGCCGGTAACAGGTACCTATCTGAGACTGTCCCGAATGCTCATCAATGTGCTGGCGGTGTTTATGACACCTATCTTTCTGCTTTTGATCAATCACCCGGATTGGCTGCCGGACTGGCTTTCTTTTATCCAGATCAACGATGCCGTCCATGTACCGATCTATCTACAGATGATGATGCTGGAACTGATGATCGATGGATTAAAACTGGCGTCCGTGAATACACCGAGTATGCTGAGCACGCCGTTAAGCGTGGTGGCAGGTATTATTCTGGGAGATTATACGGTTTCATCCGGCTGGTTTAATTCTGAAATCATGCTGTATATGGCTTTCGTGGCGGTGGCGAATTATACTCAGGTAAGCCTGGAACTGGGGTATGCGCTGAAGTTTATGAGAATAATCCTGCTGACTCTGACCGCTGCGTTCGGACTGTGGGGAATGATCGGAGGAACGGTCTTTGTAGGACTTTGTATCGTGAGAAATAAAACGATCAGCGGAAAAAGTTATATCTATCCGCTGATCCCATTTAATGCAAAGCAGTTTCTGCGACGGTTCTGCCGTGTCAGTCTGCCCCGTGTTTCCAATGAAAAGAAATGACTGCTTAATCCCCCGTGTATAAAGAACGGATCAGGGCAATTTCTTCTTTATAAGGTGGTGCCGGCTTTTTGACACCCTCCGGATCCTTGTAATAAGGTGTCTCCAAAATCTTAGGGATAGAGGAAAAACGAGGGTCATTGATAACCTGCATCAAGGCATCCTGTCCCAGACAGCCTTTACCAAAGTTCTCATGGCGGTCTTTGTGGGCACCGCATGGATTTTTGCTGTCGTTAATATGGAATGCGGCGATCTGATCCAGACCCAGGATCCGGTCAAACTCATCCATAACTCCTGCGTAGTCGTGGATCAGATCATAACCTGCATCGCTGACATGACAGGTATCGAAGCATACTCTCAGTTTGTCCGGGTAGAGACAACCGTCGTAGATGGCTTTTAGTTCTTCAAAAGAGCGTCCTAATTCACTGCCCTTCCCTGCCATGGTCTCTAAGGCGATTTTAACCGGAGTATCCGGGGTAAGAACCTGGTTAAGCCCTTTTATGATCTGGGCAAGACCGGCTTCCTCGCCGGCACCTACATGAGAGCCCGGATGAAGTACCAGTACCTCTGCACCCATGGCCGCTGTGCGGGTGATCTCTTTGGCAAGAAATTCAGTTGCCAGTTCAAATGTCTCGGGTTTTACCGTATTAGCAAGATTGATAATATAAGGAGCGTGTACAATGAAGTTATTCATGTCATGCTCCTTCATTAATTCTCTGGCAGCCGGTATATTCAGCTGGTCGATTTCTTTGCGTCGTGTATTTTGAGGTGCACCTGTGTATACCATGAAGGTATTGGCACCATAAGAAAGAGCTTCTTTTACAGATCCTTTGAGCATATCTTTTCCACTCATACCTACATGAGAACCGATGATCAACATATATAAATCCTCCTTGTTGTAACATGTGTTGCCCCCCTCGCTTCAGCTCGGCGGCAGGTCGTCGGAACCGTCTTAAAATACGTTTTGAGATGATTCTTCCTATATTGTAAGGTAGAAAAAGGGATTTAGCAATGAAATTTTGACCACTCATCGCATAAAACATACCGTTCACTCCAATTTCGACAATTTTCATTGTTTTTTTATTTTGGTATGATACAATAATATTGTTTTAACATAAATTTGAAAAAATTAATGAAGAGGAAAGGAAATAATAGGTGGAAGAGTAATGCTATTATATGTGATAAAACAATGGAAAGAGAAAAAGATAACGGTTATGTTATTGATCCTGGGATTCCTGGTAGGTAATCTGGTGTTGTCTGTGGGGACCAGTGTGGCGGTGGAAAATGTGAAAATGCTGGAGGATCAGACTTCCGGGAATCCGGATCAGCAGCTGGAAATATCTGTAAATCAAGAAGAAGGGGCAGCATTAAAGAAAGAAGACTGGCTTGCGTACTGCGACAAACTTACAGAATATGGGGAAGTGCAGTTGTTGTCTCTGGAGCCGGTATCTACATCGGGAAAAGAACAGACTTGTACGATCGTTCCGGTGAACTTTAAACAGGAAGAGTCCTGGCATGTACCTTTGCTGCAGGGATGCTATTTTCACGAATCGGAAATACAGGATACAAAAGGACAGATCATTCTCGGAAAAAATATAGCAGAGAAAAATCAAGTAGAGACAGGCAGCGATTTTCGTATCGGAGATCATACATATGAGGTAATCGGTATTTGTGGGAGAGAGAACCGGCCGACTCAATGGGATGATGTGGCGTATATGCCGTGGAAGGACTATTGGGACACGGCAGGAAAAAATACAGAAATAAACGAAATGAATCTTATCCTGAAAAATGGCAAAAGTCGTTTTTTAGAAGACTTTGAAAAACAAAAAGGACAGCTTCAGGAGCAAGGTATGATCCTGGCTTATCAGGAAATACAGGGTGTTGAAAAAGATTCCTTGGGTAACAGTATTTTGCTGACGATCATTGCCAGCGGACTGGTATTTTTGATTGCCATTATCAATCTGTCCAATCTTATGATCTACTGGATGATGGAGAGAAAAAAGGATCTGGCAGTTTTCAAAGCAATGGGGGCCGGCAATCATTATATCGTAAAAAATATTCTGGCAGAAGTCATGGCTATGATTTTTATCAGTGCCGTGATTGCTATTTTGATCCAGTGGGGAATTAACCGGTGGGCAGGCAGCTGGCTGGCAGAAAACGATATTTATACTACGATTGGAACCGCAAATGTGATAGCAGGTTTGGCATGTACTGCATTATGTGGTGTGCTGGCGGCGTTAGTTCCGGCTAAATTTGCCATGCGGGTAGAAACTGCAGAATGTTTAAAAGAATAACAGGGGGAGAGAAAAATGGGTTATATTATTTTACGCGCATTAAAAAGACAGAAAAAGAAGAATGTATTGTTGCTGATCCAGTTTTTTGTGGGATTTCTGGCAATGTTTTTAGCCATTGCTATGGTACAGAATATCTGGCGGTACCGGCAGCAGATACAGCACCTGGTTCCCGAGCGGGCTATTCAGATGGCAAATTATGAGGAAGATGGACAAACCGGGGAAGACAAACAGGTTCAGGCATATGAAAAAGTGGTCCAAAAACTTGAAAAAGAAAAGGAGATAGAGAGAATCCTGCTTTTTGAAAATATAATTCTGCAACTGGATGAGCAGGAAGAAGTAGAAGGACTGGAAATGCATCTGAATACTTTGCAGACAACACAGTTTCTGCTTACAAAAGGATCCACCAAAGAACTTTGTGAATACAAAGGAGGATCGGTTATTCCGATCTTGGTGACACAGGCCATGGAAAGCGCACATCCTTACGGATCAGAATTTACTGCAAGAGAAGAGACAAGCAAAGACCCGAAGGCGGTAAAACATTACCGTGTTGTGGGGGTCATTTCTGAGAAAATGAAATTTTGGTCAGGAAACATGATACCGGCCTCGGATGGATTAAAAGATGGCGGTGAAGAGTGGTTTGTCACACCGGAAACAAAAGCATGTAAGTCGCCGGCTGCCTTTGGCAGTAATTTGATCTTTGTGCCGAAGGCCGGACAGGAACAGCAGGCAGAAACCAAGCTGCAGCAAGCCTATGAGGAACAGGGGATAACAGCAGAGCCTTTTTCGGTGAAGAAACAAATAGAGGAATACTATAACGGACAGAAAACCTTTATTTTTGTATTGATATTTTTTGCGGTGATTCTGTTGTTTTTGTCTGTTCTTGGCTGTATAGGAACAATTTTGGCCAGTATTATGCAGAGAAAAGAAGAGTTTGGAATCTATGTATCTATGGGATTTACCAAGAGAAAACTAGCACGCCTGATTTTAGGAGAATTAGGATGTCTTTTTGCGGCTGCTTTTATACTGGCAGTGGCAGTGTGTGGACTGGTGCTGACAGGAATGGACTTAAATACCGGCCTCAGGATGAATGGGCAGATGGTCGGGATGGGGGCATGTATTATGCTTGTCTGTGTGGGGGTGAGTGCCGTTATGCCGGTAAGACGCGTCGGAATGTTGCAGCCAATTGAGTTAATGGAAGGGAGACGATAGTTATGATACAGTTAAATCAGATAAAAAAGGAATTTGGCAAAGGAGAAGCAAGGCAGACCATTTTGAAAGGAATATCCTTGGATATAAAAGAAGGAGAGATGGTGTCGATCATGGGACCGTCGGGATCAGGAAAATCCTCTTTACTCAATATCCTTGGTTTGCTGGATGGAATGTATGAAGGGGAATATCTGTTAGACGGCATCAATGTGGCGGATCTGACGGAAAAGGAACAAGCAGGGCTGAGAGGTGAAAAAATTGGATTTGTATTTCAGAGTTTTCATCTTTTGAAAGATCTGACCGCACTGGATAATGTGAAGATGGCATTGATCCTGGCAAATGAAAGAAAGTCCCTGAAACAAAGAATGGGAAAGAAGGAAATGATACAGAAATCCCAGTACATGCTGGAACGGCTGGGAATGAAGGATCATATGGATCAAAAGGCGTCCGAGTTGTCAGGAGGACAGCAGCAGAGAGTGGCTATTGCCCGGGCACTGGTAAATGAGCCATCCGTGCTTTTGGCGGATGAGCCAACGGGAGCACTGGATCAGAAAAATGGGGAAACGCTGTTGGAACTTTTATCCGAAATTCATGGAGACGGAAACAGCATTGTCATGGTAACCCATGATCCCAAGGTGGCTTCTGTGGCAGAGAGACAGATCTACATAGAAGATGGAAAGATAGGGGTTCGCGCATGAATTTGATTCGCAACATAGTCAGATTGACGGCAAACCGTTATAAAAATGCACGGTTTTCAACGGTATTTCTGACAATCACTTTAATTTTATCCATGTTTGTAATTTCTGTGGCTACTAGTTTTGTGGCTCAGATCTTACAGGCACAAGATGCAAAGAATAAGGCAATGCCTCCCCATGGTATGGCAGTTAACTTTTACTGCGAAGGAGAGGAAGAGTTCAAGATAGATGCATTGAAAGATATGCTGTCTGTGGCAAAATCGGGACAGGGGGTCATGATCCATCAGGTTTTGATCCATATTGACAAGGATGATGTAGGAAGTTATGTGCCGGTAAGTGCCCAGTATCTGGGGGCAGATGGACAGTGGCAGTATCCTGTCACCCAGGGAAGATCTTATACAAAGCAGGAAATATGCCAGGGAAAGAAAGTAGTTCTCATAGGTAAAAGTCTCAGACATTTGGTTGAAAAGAAAAATGGAAAGTCTTATCTGAGTCTGGGAAAACAGCAGTATGAGGTGCTGGGAGAAGTGGGCGTGAAAAACCAGAGTTCGCTTTGGGATAACCGCCTTTTTGTGCCGGCAACTGCTTTGCCAAAGGATGTAGAAAACCAATTGCATCAACTTAATATGGTTAGCATGATCGTATATTCACAACAAGGAGATACGACGGATTTGCTGGAAATCATGAAGAAGGAAGGGCAAAAACAGATGAAAACCCTGACTTATGATGAACCGCAGGTAATCGAGACAGGGGATGTGCTGAAAGATCTGAGCAACAGCCAGAATCGGATTTTCCCATTGGCTGTTATGGGATATCTGCTGTCACTTTTATACAGTATCAATATCATGCATTTTTGGCTGGGAAAAAGACGGTACGAGATTGGTGTCAGAAAGGCATTTGGTTTTACCAACAAGAAGATCTTAGCACTGGTAATGGAGGAAATGTTTGGTATCCTTTTTATCGCATGGATTGTTACGATGGTGATTCAGTGGATCATTAAGATGTGTGTAGGAACTATATTTACACAATACACATTATCCTTGTATAAAGAAAATATTTTGATTGGTGGATTTATAGTTATCTTTACAACCTGTATGGTAGCGTTGACTTCCATACGGAAAATATTAAAAATTTCACCAGCCATCATATTAAAGGAGGGAGACACAAATGCGTGATATTGTTCGGAACATCTGGAAACGAAAATGGTCCAATTTTCTCCTTTTTCTGCAGTTATTTATTGCTTTGATGTTTATGACAGATGCCTATGTGTTGTACCAGGGAGTGTTCCAGTATTTTTCGGTTGTAAGAAAAGATATACAGGCGGATGTCGGTAAAACCCTGAATATTAAGGTGGACGCACAGGACATGGAAGCAGGTTTGTCTTCTTTTGAAAAGAACCTGCTTGCATCAGGAAAAGTAGACAAACTAGGTGGATTTAAAAGTCATTGGTTTGAGAGCCCATCTCTAAGTGGAGAAGGATTGGGTAGTATTATGTTGTCTGACAATCTGGAGTGGCTGAAGGAAATACCGGTGGTCAGTGGTAAAAAAGTATCACAGGTCAAATTTGACCAGGATAAGAAGGGTTCAAAAAACGATCCTTTATCCATTTGGATCTCTCAGGATCTTTGTAAAAAATATCATTTAAAACTGGGACAGATCATAACAGATATAGATGATAAATGCTATATTCTTCAGGGAATGACAGATTCCCAGGGATTGTGGTTTAACGACAACCTTGTATCCCAGAGTTATGTTTCGCTGAAAAACACAGTTGTTGTGGAAAGTGGAGTGAAGAGCAACACACTTCAGGATCTGTATGCGTCAATTCCGGAAGGGGTAACGGAAAAAGAGGCCATTAAGGCGGTAGAAACAGCAGGAGATCTCTGTAAGGTAGATGTAAGTGCCAAAACGGTGGATACAGTTTTGAAAGCAGCATATGATGAAGCGATGGAGGACAATTTTATCTGGTTATCCGGTGCCGTTTTGATTATTTCCTTTGTCATGATCGCCACGATTACTCTGATGTCCGCCCGTATCTATGAGAGAAAGAAGGAAATCGGCATCCGGAGGGCGGTAGGATATACCAGTGGCAGGCTGGCAGTGCTTTTTACGCAGGAACTGTTTTTCGTAGGTGTATTGGCCTGGCTCACAGAGGGAATATATGCCTGGTATGTATATGGACAGAGCCAGGATGGCAGCGTGGAGTTCTCCCAGGGACAGTTTGGCCTGCCATTGTTTTTAGTGAGCGGTCTGTTTGTCGTGATACAGATCATTCCGGCTTGTATTTTTGCCATGAGACAGATGGGAAAGATGCAGCCACAGAAATTAATAGGAGGCAGTGAGTGACATGAGCATGATCGAATTAAAAGATATAGGAAAAATTTATGGAAAGGGGGACGCAAAGACAGAGGCACTAAAACATATAAACTGGACCGTAGAAGAAGGAGAGTTCTGGTCTATTGTAGGTCCTTCCGGATCGGGAAAGACAACTTTGCTGAATGTTTTGGGATGTATGGATAAACCTACAAGTGGTGAATACCTCCTGGGAGGAAAAAGAGTGGACACTCTTTCTCAAAAAGAATTAAGTAAAATTCGGAATGCCGGGTTAAGTTTTGTGTTTCAGCAGTTTGCGCTAATCCACGAATACAGTGTTTATGATAATATAGAACTTCCGCTGTTATGCCGCAGGATGCCCCATAAGAAAAAGAAGCAGCTGATACATAAATATGCCAGTTATCTGGGGATTGAGGATCTTTTGAAAAAGAAAGTGACCCAGATATCCGGCGGACAGCAGCAGCGCGTGGCAATTGCCCGGGCTTTGGTGGCGGAGACGGATTTGATTTTGGCAGATGAACCCACCGGGGCACTGGATCAGAATACAGGTAAGGAACTGATGCAGGTGCTGCAGGATTTAAATAAGCAGGGAAAAACCATTATTTTAGTAACTCACAATCCAGAGATTGCAGAGATGACAGGAAAAACTTTGGAAATCTGCGATGGACAGTGTCTGGTAAAAGCATAAATCCTTAAAAATAAAACAGGATTCCTTGACAAGTTACACACAATTCTCTAAAATTAGAGAGATAAGTCGTGATTTAAGGTGGTGCGTGCGCCACTTAAGGATAGAAGATTAGGAGGATTATGACCATGGCAAAGAAACCATATTATATCACTACCGCGATTGCCTATACATCCGGTAAACCCCACATTGGAAATACTTACGAAATCGTTCTGGCAGATGCGATCGCCAGATACAAGAGATTTCAGGGATTTGATGTTCGTTTTCAGACAGGAACGGATGAACATGGACAGAAAATCGAGTTAAAGGCTGAAGAAGCAGGCATTACACCAAAAGAGTTTGTAGATAATGTATCCACAGAGATCCACAGAATCTGGGATCTGATGAACACTTCCTATGATAAGTTTATCCGTACGACGGATGAGGATCATGAAGCTCAGGTTAAGAAGATCTTCAAAAAGCTGTATGACAAAGGGGATATTTATAAAGGTTTCTATGAAGGAATGTATTGTACACCATGTGAGTCTTTCTTTACGGCTTCCCAGCTGGTAGATGGCAAGTGCCCGGATTGTGGCAGAGAGTGCCAGCCGGCAAAGGAAGAAGCGTACTTTTTGAAACTCAGTAAATATCAGGACCGTCTTATGAAGCATATTGAGGACCATCCGGAGTTTATCCAGCCGGTTGCCCGTAAAAATGAGATGGTAAACAACTTCCTGAAACCGGGTCTGCAGGATCTGTGTGTTTCCAGAACCAGTTTTAAATGGGGAATCCCGGTAGACTTTGATCCGGGTCACATTGTATATGTATGGCTGGATGCACTGAGCAACTATATCACCGGACTGGGATATGATGTAGATGGCAACCACGGCGATCTGTATGAAAAATACTGGCCGGCAGATCTGCACCTGATCGGAAAAGATATTATCCGTTTCCATACAATTTACTGGCCGATCATTTTGATGGCACTGGATATTCCGCTTCCAAAGCAGGTATTTGGTCATCCATGGCTTCTGCAGGGAGACGGTAAAATGAGTAAGTCTAAGGGAAATGTGCTGTATGCAGATGATCTGGTAGATTTCTTTGGAGTGGACGCTGTGCGCTATTTTGTGCTTCATGAGATGCCATTTGAAAACGATGGTGTGATCACATGGGAACTGATGGTAGAGCGCATGAATTCAGACCTTGCCAACACACTGGGCAACCTGGTAAACCGTACTATTTCCATGAGCAACAAATATTTTGGCGGTGTGGTAGAAAACAAAGAAGTATATGATGTGATGGATGAGGACTTCAAGAAAGTTCTGTCTGAGACACCGGCCAAAGTGACAGCCAAGATGGACGAATTGAGAGTAGCAGATGCTATTTCTGAGATTTTTACTCTGTTTAAACGCTGCAACAAATATATTGACGAGACAGAGCCATGGGTTCTGGCAAAAGACGAGGCGAAGAAAGACCGTCTGGCTACGGTTCTGTACCATTTGATAGAGGGAATCCGTATGGGTGCTGTTTTACTGCAGTCCTTTATGCCGGAAACGTCTGAAAAAATCCTGTCCCAGATCCAGGCTGAGAACTGTGACCTTGAGAATCTGGCATTCGGACAGTATGTATCCGGTACAAAAGTAGTAGAAAAACCAGAAATTTTGTTTGCGAGACTGGATCTTTCCGAAGTGATGGCCCAGGTTGAAGAAAAATTTGGCAAACCGGCAGCAGAGGAAACAGCCGAGAGCCAGGAAGAAGTAGTAGATATCGAAGCAAAACCGGAAATTACATTTGATGATTTTATGAAAATGCAGTTCCAGGTAGGAGAGATTGTTTCTTGTGAGGCAGTGCCAAAATCCAAGAAACTTCTTTGCAGCCAGGTGCGTGTAGGAAGCCAGATCAAGCAGATCGTATCCGGCATCCGCAAATACTACACACCGGAAGAAATGGTTGGAAAGAAAGTGATGGTGCTTGTAAACCTGAAACCGGCTAAACTGGCAGGTGTGCTGTCAGAAGGAATGTTGCTTTGTGCAGAAGATGCAGAGGGTAATCTGGCACTGATGACTCCGGAAAAAGCAATGCCGGCAGGAGCAGAGATCTGCTAGAGGACTGACTATGAACAGATGGATTTTTGATACACACAGTCATTATGACGATGAAGCATTTGACCAGGATAGACATGAGCTGCTCGGCTCCCTTAGAGATAAGGGAGTGGGGCAGCTTGTCAATGTAGGTGCAGATATGGCGTCCAGCAAAGAGGCGCTGGCATTGGCAAAGCAGTATGATTTTATTCATGCGGCGCTGGGAGTCCATCCCAGTGAAGTGGCGGATCTGACGGAGGCAGATATGGACTGGATCCGCAGCCATGCGTCCGAGGAAAAAGTGGTAGCCATTGGTGAGATCGGTCTGGATTATCACTGGGATGAGCCGGAACCGGCGGCGCAGAGAAAGTGGTTTCTGCGGCAGATCCAACTGGCCAGAGAAGTGCAGCTTCCGGTGATTATTCACAGCAGGGATGCGGCGGCAGAGACCATGGAACTATTGAAAGAGACCAAGGCCTATGAATGTGGCGGTGTGATCCACTGCTACTCCTATTCGCCGGAGATGGCCAAAGAATATGTGGAAATGGGCTTTTACATCGGTATCGGCGGTGTGGTAACTTTTAAAAATGCAAAAAAATGCATCCGGACGGTGGAGCAGATCCCTCTGGACCGTATTGTACTGGAAACGGACTGCCCTTATATGGCACCGGAGCCAAACCGGGGAACCCGCAATGACTCTTCCAATCTGATCTATGTAGCAGAGAAAATCGGAGCATTGAAGGGTGTAACCACAGAGGAAGTAATAGAGACAACAACCCGAAACGCCTGCAGACTGTACGGCCTGCAGGAACTGGAAGAAAGGAATTGAAAGTTTGGCAAAATTAGGAAATCCACAGGAAACCATAGAGGTTCTGCAGAAACATGATTTTCATTTTCAGAAAAAATTTGGACAGAATTTTCTCATTGACCCAAGGGTGCTGGAAAAGATCATTCAGGCGGCGGATGTGACAAAGGACGATTTTGTGCTGGAAATTGGCCCGGGCATCGGTACGATGACTCAGTATCTGTGCGAGGCGGCAAGGCAGGTACTGGCGGTAGAGATCGATCATAATCTGATCCCGATTTTGAAAGAGACATTAAGCGGTTATGACAATGTTTCGGTGCTGCAGGGAGATATTCTGAAGCAGGACATCCCGGCCATTGCCAGAGAGTACAACGAAGGCAGACCCATCAAGGTAGTGGCAAATCTGCCTTATTACATTACGACGCCGATACTTATGGGACTGTTTGAAAGCCATGTGCCCCTGTCCAGCGTGACGGTTATGGTACAGGAAGAGGTGGCAGACCGCATGAAGGCAGAGCCGGGAACCAAGGCCTACGGTGCCCTCTCTTTGGCGGTACAGTATTATGCGAAACCGACCATTGCAGCCCATGTGCCACCGAACTGTTTTATGCCCCGGCCGGGAGTTGGAAGTGCCGTGATCACGCTGAATTGTCTGGAAGCCACACCGGTGGAGGTAAAAAATGAAAAACTGATGTTTAAGCTGATCCGTGCGTCTTTTAACCAGCGGAGAAAAACGCTGCAAAATGGTTTGACAAACAGCAGTGAACTTCCTTTTTCCAAGGAAGAGGTAGGACAGGCGATCCAGGCAGCAGGACTGCCGGCGGCCATCCGGGGAGAAAAACTGGGGCTGTCTGAATTTGCAGCACTTGCCAATTATTTTGAAGAGATGAAACAAAGTAAATAAAGCATATATCCTGTTTTTTTATCATAGAATGGGAAAAAAGCGAAGGAGTATCTGCGTGAGAAAAACAAGAGTATGGCTCCTTGGGATCATATGCTGTCTGGTGGTCTGCCTGGCCGGCTGTGGACAGAAGACATCTACCGAAGAGAAAGGAAAGGGCAAAACACTGGAATATACAGTGGTTCCGGCAGAAGATGTGCCAGATACACTGAAAAAAGAAATTGATAAAAAGAAGATCAACAAATTTCAGATCACATACGAAGAAGGTGAATTTTTCTATCTGGCTTCCGGGTATGGAGAACGGCCTAGTTTTGGGTATAATATCAAAGTAAATGATTTATATTCCAAGGGGGATGTTTTGTACCTGGATACCACACTGACCGGACCGGAAGAGGGGGCAGTGGTGAAAAAGGCACCTTCTTATCCGTTTATTGTCATTAAGCTGAAAGCGTCCGGCACGGATAAAAAGGTGGAGTTTATTATGTAACAGGATAGGGGGGCCTCTTTGGCCACCCCTGTTATCCGGTTTGATTACAGATAGAGGCGCCGGCGGCTGCGGTAGCGGTAGCGTCGGTGCATAATTTCATGAAACAGGACAACCTCGATCATATCCCGCAGAAGAGTATCTTCCCGGGAGTAGGAATCGGGGTATTTTTTTCGGAAGTCTTTTTCAATGCCACTGGCAAGAATCTGCAGGGCTGTGCGGTCCGGGTACTGATCAAACATAAGACTGCCCTCGTGCTCCATCTGGTCACAGACCTCTTCCACAAATTCACTGATCTGCCGAGTGATCTGCGGATACAGATATTTCAGATAAGCATCGTCGTCTTCCAGTTCCCACAGGCGTCCGGCCCCGTATACCGGAGTAAGAGGTGGAATAAGAGGAGATTGATTGGATTTCAAAATGCATCCTCCCTGTTGGCGTTTATTACCTAATATATGAAAATAGAAAATTTTTGTGTATACCTTGCACTTTTCAAGGAAAGCCGTTAAACTATAGTAGACGATTTTTGCAAAAAAGTGCTTAAATAGATTGGAGAATGAAATCAATGATCAAATATATATATAAAACAGTAGGACTGCTGTTGATTTTTGTGGGGGCTTTGTTCTTTTTTGGAAGCAGAATGTCTACAAATCTCAATGACACCAGCAAGGAATCAAAGCTGCAGGGAGAGACTTTTCCCTATATAACCCTGACTACCCAGGGACAGAAGATCAATACACTGTATGGATACGGTGAGACCACGGACGCCAATGTGATCCGTGAAACCGTGACACCGTTAAATGACAGCAAAACCATACTTTTGAACTTGTCAGATGCCAAGGATTCTCTCACAAAGATTTCTTACCGGATCCTGGATAAGGAGTCCGGGGAAGTGTATGATGAAAAAGAAGTGGGAGCGGTATCATCCGGTGACAAGACTATTACGATCACATTTGACTACAGTTTTAAAACCAGTACGGAGTACGTTCTGGATCTGGTGGGCACAGCATCTTCAGGAAGAAAGATACATTATTACACCCGTCTGAAGTATTATCTGGAGGATTCCCATCTGGCAGATAAACTGGCTTTTGCCAGGAAGTTTCACAAGGCGACTTTCCAGAAGAGCAAGCAGGACGAACTGGAGCAGTACCTGGAGCCAAGCAGCCAGAACGCCAACAGCACACTGGCAAAGGTAGATATTACATCCAGTTCCGATCTGGTGACATATAGCGCCATGGCACCAAAGGTAATATCTGAGGAACTGGTTTCTGTAAAAGAATACAATATGGAGACAGCCTGTATCCAGTATAATTATTTTGTAAAAGCAGCCACTGCTTCTGGCAGTGAGATTTATCATATGAAAGAATTTTATCGTGTCCGTTATGCCGGAGGACATGATTATCTGCTGAATTTTGAGAGAACCATGGAAGCAGAGTTTAACCCGGATTGCGCAAGCCCTCAGACAGGACAGCTGAAACTGGGAATTACACAGGAGCATGACAGCCGTATGCTGACCGATGCAGGTGGCAGCCAGCTGTATTTTGAACGGGATGGTTCTCTGTACTGCTATGACATGAAGGCAAACCAGGTTGTAACAGTATACAGTTCTTTTGGACAGAATGCATCTTATGCATACAAAGCTTACAACGAGCAGGATATCCGTCTGCTAAAAGTGGATGATGAGGGGAATCTGTACTTCTGCGTCTATGGATATTTTCCGCGGGGAGAATATGAAGGAGATGTGGCAGTGGTATTGTATGAATACACCAAGGACAAGGAATTGAAAGAAATGGTGTATATGCCGGCCAATGCCAGTTATCAGCAGCTGAAAGAAGATTTTGCATCATACGGTTATGTCAGCCCAAGGGGAATCTATTATTTCACCGTGGGAAATACCGTGTATGCCTACAATATGTCCGGGAAACGACTGGAAAAACTGGCAGAGAATATAAAAAGCACTTCCTTTATGACCATGGAAAAAGCCAACTGTTATGTGTGGTCCTCTTCTATGGGCAGAGGATATGGAGACAGCCTGACCATTTACAATCTGGAAAATGATGAGAAGACCGTGATCCCGTCGGAGGACAAAAATGTCAGTATCCGTCTGCTGGGAGTCATTGAGGGAAATGTTGTGTTCGGAAGAGTGAGAAATTCGGACATTGTGACCAATGCAGATGGTTCCAAGACCATTCCTTGTTATCAGATTGAGATTGCAGATACAGCAGGGCAGGTCAAGAAAACTTACACAAAAGATGGGCAGTATGTCCAGTCTATCCGTGCCAATGGAAATGTGATCAACATGAAGTTATGCAAAAAATCGGGTGCTTCTTATACAGAGGCCGGAGAAGATAGTATTTTGACGGCTACACAGCAGGAGAGTACCAAGATTTCCTATGAATCAAGAGTTACCAGCAAATCTTTGACAGAGTGGTATATACAACTGCCGTCTTCCTTTACCATGGAAGAGGCACCGAAGAAAATAGCCGGACCGTCTACGGTATATTACAGCGGCCGCTATGTGCGTCTGGAACAGCCGGCGAGAACCAAGTATTATGTGTCTGCCCTGGGACGCATTACCGCTTCCTATGAAAGTGCCAGAGCTGCCATCAAAGAGGCAGACCGGCAGATGGGCGTGGTGATTTCCAGCAAACAGCAGATCGTATGGGAGCGAAGCGGAAGTTTCCTGATGAATAACATCGGCGGTCTTGAAATGACCAAGGAGGGCAATGGCGTGTCCAACCTGGGGGCCTGCGCATATATGATATTGAAACAGAACCATTTCACCGTGGATGCCAGGGAACTGTCTGCGGCCAACAAATCCATTTATGAAATGCTGGCGTCCTATATGCCGGAAACCATCAATCTCAAAGGATGTACTCTGGAGCAGGTACTTTACTTTGTCAGCAACAATAAAGCGGTGGTGGCGTCTACCGGAACTGGCAAAGCGGTGGTGATCAGTGGTTACACAAGCAGCCAGCTGTATCTTTTCAATCCGGAGAAAAATAAAGAAGTAAAAGTCAGCCGTTCGGAATATGAAAAAATATTCAAACAGGCAGGAAATCAGTTTGTAAGTTATATGGAGGACTAAATGGAAGAGTTGATACAAAAGGCCATGGAGGCCAGAGAAAAGGCCTATGCGCCGTACTCCGGTTTTATGGTAGGAGCGGCACTGCAATGTGCAGACGGCACGGTGTATACAGGATGTAATATTGAAAATGCCGGCTATACGCCTACTAACTGCGCCGAGCGGACGGCTTTTTTCAAGGCGGTCAGCGAAGGAAAGCGGGAATTTGTGCGGATTGCCATTGTAGGCGGCAGGCAAGGGGAAATGGCGGCACCATCTCCCTGCGGCGTTTGTCTGCAGGTGATGGCAGAGTTTTGTGATCCGGCGGAGTTTGAGATCGTGTGTGCAAAAAGCGGAAAAGAATACACAGTAAGAAAATTAGGAGAGATGTTGCCATATGGATTTACCAAAGAAGTTCTGTGATGAGATGAAAAGGATCCTGGGGGAGGAATACCCGGCGTACCTGGCATCTATGGAAGATACAAGAAAATATGGTCTGCGGGTCAATACAGCCAAGATCTCCGTGGAAGATTTTTTAAAAATCTCTCCCTTTGAACTGACCCCGATCCCTTATGTAGACAATGGATTTTACTATGATCCGGAAGTGGCACCGGCGAAACACCCTTATTATTTTGCAGGGTTGTATTATCTTCAGGATCCCAGTGCCATGACACCGGCCTCCCGCCTGCCGGTAGAAGAGGGGGATGTGGTGCTGGATCTGTGTGCCGCACCGGGAGGAAAGGCCACGGAATTGGCGGCAAAACTCCATGGCACCGGTCTTTTGATTGCCAATGACATAAGCAGTAAGCGGGCTAAGGCACTGCTGAAAAATATAGAATTGTTTGGCGTGGAAAATAGTTTTATCGTGACGGAATATCCACAGAAATTACAGGAGTATTTCACCGGATTTTTTGACAAGATTCTGATTGATGCGCCGTGTTCCGGCGAAGGAATGTTCCGAAAAGAGCCATCCATGGTGAAAGCCTGGGAGCAGAATGGGCCGGAATTTTATGCCAAACTGCAGGAAGAGATCCTGCGGCAGGCACTGCCTATGTTAAAGCCGGGAGGATATCTGTTGTACTCTACCTGTACATTTTCTCCTTTGGAGGATGAGGGAACGGTGGACAAGATTTTGTCTATGGATGATTCCATGGAGATCGTGCCAATGCAGGGATATGTGGGATTTTCCAAAGGAAATCCGGCATGGGTTGACAGTTCCCGGTCAGAAATCGAAGACTGCATCCGCATTTTCCCACACAAATTAGACGGTGAAGGTCATTTTCTGGCACTGTTCCACAAGAAGGAAACGGCGGAAGGGGCTGTGCAAAGTTACGACCAGCGGCGAAGTGGATTAAAAGGTGAAGAAAAACGCCTGTTTCAGGAATTTGCCGCTGGACTGGCAAGAGAGTTTGAACCGGACCGGATGGAAAGCAAGCAGGGCATGGTATACTATATGCCGAAACAGCTGCCGGACATGAAAGGACTGCGTTTTCTGCGCAGCGGTTTGTTTCTGGGAGAAATGAAGAAAAACCGCTTTGAGCCAAGTCAGTCCCTGGCTATGGCATTGAAGAAAAGTGAGTATAAAAACTGCCTGGATCTGTCCTCGAAGGATGAGAGGGTGATCCGGTATCTGAAAGGTGAGACTTTGACGCTGACACAGGAAGAGGCTGGAAAGGACAACGGCTGGGTTCTTGTGTGTGTGGACGGTTATCCATTGGGATGGGGCAAGAAAAATAAATCTTCCCTGAAAAATAAATACCACTCCGGCTGGCGCATGATGTAGGCCGGATAAAAGTAGAAAAGAACCGCTTTCGCGGTTCTTTTCTGGGGAATAGAGAACTAAACTATATATAGGCGATCATTTGCATAGGCAAATGATTAGGGCAAAAAAAAAGGCAACTCACCTATGGGTGAATCGCCTTCGATTACAACAACATATTACTACAAAATATTGACAATGTCAACAAAAAGCAACAAAATATTTGACAAAGGATATAAAGGTATAATAAAATGTATATATAAATCTAGAAAGAGGAGGAAAACAAAATGGAAGAAAAACAGTCAAATGGCCTTGCCATTGCCTCAATGGTACTGGGAATCGTTTCTTTGATCCTGACATGCATTTTGCCTTATGTTTCATGGGTACTGGCAATCGTAGGTATCGTATTAGCTGCTATTGCTAAGAAAAAGGCAAAATCAGGAATGGCTACAGCTGGTCTTGTATGCTCTATCATCGCATTAGCAGTATGGGTAGTAGTTATTATTTTGCTGGTAGTAGTTGGTGTATCTGTCGGATTGGCAGGATAAAGAAAAACGGACAGCAGGCGGGGAACTGCAAAAGCAGTTTGCCGTTGCTGTTTTTTCTTGTTCTGTATTGATAGAAGGAGGAAGAATGATGAATGAAGAAATGAATAATTCTTATTATGGAAATAATACACAGGGTAATCCAAACCCAGTTCCACAGCCGGAACCCGGCAAACCGTCAGGCTATTCTATAGCATCCATGGTCTTGGGAATTTGTTCAATAGTGACATGCTGTTTATATGGTGTTCCGGGAATCATTTGCGGAATTATTGCCTGCATTTTTGCAAAAAAAGAAAACGATCTGGGTCATGCCAACAGTTTTACGAAGGCGGGTATGATCTGTGGTATCATCGGTATTATTTTGAGTGCATTGATGTTGATTTATTTAGTTGTAGTAGTGATGATTATTGGTGTATCAACCCCAATGATGTATAACTATAGTTTCTAATTGATAAAAATACCAGATAGAAGGTGACATCCTGTGGGATGTCACTTTTGTGTTGCAGAGGGCCCGCAGGGGTCTGCCAGAATAGGAGTCTATATGAATCTTTATGAATTTCTTTTACAATACCGGGACAGCGGACGGCTTCCCATGCACATGCCGGGGCATAAGAGACAGCCTCCTTTTTCTATGGAGGATCCTTACGGACTGGATGTGACGGAGGTGGAGGGGACGGACAACCTTCACCACCCGGAGGGACGGATACGCCGGCTGATGGATCAGATGCGGAAAATGTATGGAACCAGAGAAAGTTATCTTCTGGTAAATGGCAGTACCTGCGGAATATTGGCGGCCATGTCGGCGTGCTGCCAAAAAGGAGACAAGGTTCTGGTGGCCAGAAACTGCCACCGGTCGGTGTACCACGGGATCTATCTGCTGGGACTGGAGCCGGTGTATCTGCAGCCGGAGACTGATCCCCAGACGGGAGCGGCGCTGCAGTGTCCGCCGGAAGAGGTGGAAAAGGCATTAGAAACTCATGAAAATGCGGCTTGCGTCATCCTTACTTCCCCTACTTATGAAGGGGTAGTGTCGGAAGTGGGCAAAATAGCAGAAATAGTCCACCGATATCAGATCCCCCTTGTAGTGGACGAGGCTCATGGCGCTCATCTGAACTGGATGAGGGGATGGAAAACTGCTATGGAGGAAGGGGCAGATCTGGTGATCGAAAGCCTTCATAAAACACTGCCGGCCCTGACCCAGACAGCAGTGCTGCACCGGTGCAGTGACCGGGTAGCGGCAGAGAAGATCCGGCGTTATCTGGATATTTACGAAACAAGCAGCCCATCTTATGTATTGATGGCCAGTGTGGCACAGTGCATGGACTGGCTGGAACAGGAAGGGAAGCCGGCTTTTTGTGCCTATGTGGAAAGGCTTGAGCGATTTTATGAAGAGGCAAAGCGGTGGCGGCATCTGTCCCTGTGGCATCACCGGCTCAAGGAACCGGGAAAACTTGTGATCTATACCGGAAAAGCGGACATCTCGGCCACAGAACTTGCAGAAAGACTGCGAAATTCGTATAATATAGAAATAGAGATGGTGGCCGCAGAGTATGTGCTGGCCATGACGACGGTGGCAGACACGGAGGCATCTCTGGAGCGGCTGATGCAGGCACTTTCAGATATGGATGAGACTCTTTCTGAAAGCGAACCTCACATGCATGAGACAGATTCTGTGCTGCCACAAAAGAAATATTCATCCTATGAGGCCATGAATGGCCCCTGGGAGGAAGTACCGATAGAGAAAGCCTGTGGCAGAGTGTCAGCAGAGTACATTATGGTGTATCCGCCGGGTATTCCGTTTGTAGTGCCGGGGGAGATGATCGATCTCCATGTTCTGGGGCAGATTTCTGAGGCGAAAGAGAAAAGATTAAACCTGACAGGAACGGCGGACGATAGGGTGTCGAACCTGCGGGTGTTAAAAGAGTAAAGGAGTCACGATCGTGGGCAGATTATATATTTTTATGGGAAAAAGCGCAGCCGGAAAGGATACGCTGTTTCAGAAGATATTGGAAGAAGACCTGGCCTTAAAGCAGGTAGTCCCATATACAACCAGACCGGTAAGACAGGGAGAAAAAGAGGGTGTAGCCTATCATTTTGTCAGTGAGGACACTATGAATGACATGAGGCAGCAGGGCAGAATCATTGAGTGTCGTTGTTATGAGACAGTGCAGGGACCCTGGTATTATTTTACCGCAGACGACGGGCAGATCGACTTTGAGCAGGGAGACTGCTGTATGATCTCTACTTTGGAAGGGTATGAGAAGATCCGGGATTATTACGGAAAGGACAAGGTAGTTCCGGTTTACATTGCGGTAGACGATTTTCTCCGGATGGAGCGGAGCCTTGCCAGGGAAAAAGAACAGCTGTCACCTTGTGTGGCAGAGGTCTGCCGGCGCTTTCTGGCGGATGAGGAAGATTTTTCCGGGGAAAAACTGAGGGCACTGGAAATCACAGACTGGATAGATAATACGGACCTTTCTGTGGCCCTGGAGCAAATCCGCAGCCTGCTAAAAAAAGGTAGATAAAATACCGGAAGCATGGTAAGATAGAAAGAGCGGAAGAAATGGGTTTTATCAGTAGTTTTGGAACAAGGAGGAGCTTATGGATATTCGGATCGATCCTATGCAGCAGGTAAATCAGACCAGTGGTACGCAGAAGAATCAGGCTCCTGCGGAAGATTTTAAATTTACCCTCATGAGTTCCATTGAAGAGGATGGCCTGGCGGCCAGACTGCAGGTCATGATGGAAGAGATCACCATGCAGGGGAAAAAACTGGGGAAACACATGGATGTGCGGGATATGAAGCATTACCGCAAGCTGATCAAAGAGTTTATGAATGAAATTGTAAACCGTTCCCACAAGTTCAGCCGTGAGAATTTTCTGGACCGGAGAGGACGACACCGGGTATACGGAATGATCAAACGGGTGGATGAAGTGCTGGATGAACTGGCGGGAGAGCTGATCAAAGATGAAAAAGATGCCATTGCGATCTTGGACAAGGTAGACGAGATCCGTGGCTTATTGTTAGATATAATCACATAAAAAGGTGGCGATACATTATGTTGAAATTTTCAGAAATCGTGGGACATGAACAGATTAAAGATCATTTGCAGACGGCAGTCAGAGAAAGCAAGCCGTTTCACGCATATATTTTTCAGGGAGAGACCGGTGTAGGAAAAGAGAATATGGCAAAGACATTTGCAGCGGCACTGCAGTGCCAGAACCAGGGAGAAAAGCCTTGTGGAGAGTGTGTTTCCTGTCATCAGTTTGAGTCGGGCAACCAGCCGGATGTGATCTGGGTGCAGCATGAGAAGGCTAATCTCATAACGGTCAGTGAGATCCGGGAACAGGTCTGCAATACAATGGATATCAAGCCATTTGCCAGTCCATACAAAATATATATTGTTCCGGAAGCAGAAAAAATGAACGAGCAGGCTCAGAATGCATTGTTAAAAACCATTGAGGAGCCGCCGGAATACGGAGTAGTGATCCTTTTGACCAGTAATATCACAGCACTGCTTCCAACTATCCAGTCCCGCTGTCTGATCATGGAATTCAGACCGTTAAGCAATTCCATCGTGGAAGAGTTTTTGAGAACCCAGGGACAGGTGCCGGATTATCTGGCTAAGGCCAGTGCGGCTTTCGCCCAGGGAAATCTGGGAAAGGCAATGCGCTATGCCAAATCAGAAGATTTTATTGAGACAAAAGATATGATACTGAATCTTCTCAGACATGTACAGGACATGACAGTCAGTGATATGCTGGAAAATATCAAAGAACTGGGAACCAGAAAAGATGAAGTCAGGGATTATATTGATCTGATGGAATTGTGGTACCGGGATGTGTTAATTTTTAAGGCTACTAAAAATATAAATCAACTGATCTTTCAAGATGAGTCAACGAATATCGCAAAAGAAGCAAGCCTGCGTGGTTACGAGCAGATCGAGCATATTATGCAGGCCTTTGAAAAGGCGAAGGTGCGCCTGAAAGCCAATGTGAATTTCGAAGTCACCATGGAATTGATGCTTATGGCATTGAAAGATTGATAAGGAGGATAAACCGAACATGAAAGAAATTATAGGAGTCCGGTTTCGACAGGCGGGCAAGGTATATTACTTCAGCCCGGGTAAACATAAATTAAAGCGCGGTGAGTTTGTCATTGTAGAAACGGCTAAAGGTGTGGAGATCGGTACGGTTGTACTGCCGAACCGCAGGATGGAAGAAGAAAAGATCGTGGCACCGTTAAAGCCCATCATCCGGGTGGCAACCAAAGAGGATGAGGAAAAAGAGGCGGAAAACCGGCGCAAAGAAAAGGAAGCGTACCGTATCTGCTATCAGAAGATCCACAAGCACAAACTGGAGATGAAACTGATAGAGGCAGAGTATACATTTGATAATAATAAACTTTTGTTTTATTTTACAGCGGATGGAAGGATTGACTTCCGTGAACTGGTTAAAGATCTGGCCAGCGTGTTCCGCACCCGTATTGAACTGCGTCAGATCGGTGTCAGAGACGAGACAAAGATCCGGGGAGGAATCGGAATCTGCGGAAGACCGTTGTGCTGCCACAGTTATTTGTCAGAATTCGTGCCGGTATCCATCAAGATGGCTAAAGAGCAGAATCTGTCTCTGAACCCCACTAAGATTTCCGGTGTGTGTGGCCGTCTTATGTGCTGCCTGAAAAATGAGGAAGAGGCTTACGAGGAACTGAACAGCCATCTGCCGAATGTGGGAAGCCGTGTTAAAACTCCAGAGGGGCTGCCAGGGGAAGTACAGAGTGTCAGTGTTTTGAAACAGCGGGTAAAGGTAATCGTTACATTGGATAACGATGAAAAAGAAGTAAGGGATTATGATGTTTCCGAGCTGTCATTCCGCACCCGCGGCCCGAAGGAAAAAATTCAGGCAAAGCATGACAAAGAGTTGAAAAAGCTGGAAGCAATGGAAAAAAAGGAAGGAAAATCTAAGTTAGATGAGTAAAATGCCTTCAGAGAAACCGGTTTTAATGCCCGGTGAACGATTGGATGATTTACAGCGGGACGGATTGAGAATTATACAAAATCCGTCCTGGTTTTGTTTTGGTATGGATGCGGTGTTGCTGTCCTGGTTTGCCAGGGTAGAGGAAGGGCAGAAATGTCTGGATCTGGGATGCGGCAATGGCGTGATTCCGATCCTTATGTACAGCCGCTGGCCGGGAGAAAGTTTTACCGGTCTGGAGATCCAGCCGGATGTAGCCCAGATGGCCGGGCGCAGTGTGGCATGGAATGGCATTGGTGACAAGGTGGAGATCATCACGGGAGATGTGTGCAGAGGGACAGAGATTTTTCCCAAGGCATCCTTTGATGTCATTACCAGCAACCCGCCTTATCTGATGGATGCCCATGGGTTGAAAAATCCCGGGGACCACAAAGCCATCGCCAGACATGAGGTGGCGTGCAGCCTGAAACAGTGGATCGAGACGGCTACAAAGTTATTGAAACCGGGAGGACATTTTTACATGGTACATCGTCCTTTCCGGCTGGCGGAGATACTTCATGATATGGTGGAAGCGAAACTGCAGCCTAAGCGGATGCAGCTTGTCTATCCAAAGAAAGACAAAGAACCAAACATGGTACTGATCGAAGGAGTGCGGGGAGGTAATTCCCAGCTGACGGTAGAGCCGCCTTTGATCGTATATGATGATGAGGGAGATTATATGGAACAGATCCGGCATATTTACTACGATTAGAAAGGAGGCGAAAGCACATGGCAGGCATGTTGTACTTGTGTGCGACGCCCATTGGGAATCTGGAAGATATAACGCTGCGGGTCCTGCGGATCCTGCAGGAGGCAGATGTGATTGCGGCGGAGGATACCAGGCAGACCAGAAAACTGCTGACTCATTATGAGATCCGGACGCCGCTGACCAGTTACCATGAACACAACAAAATGGAAAAAACACCGGTCCTTATTAAGAGGATGCTGGAAGGAGAGACCATAGCACTGGTAACGGATGCCGGAACACCGGCTATTTCAGATCCCGGTGAAGATCTGGCCAGAGCGTGTTATGAGGCAGGGATCCAGGTTACTTCCCTGCCGGGACCGGCGGCGGTGATCACAGCGTTGACTCTTTCAGGCATGAAGGCGAGAAGATTTACTTTTGAAGGGTTCCTGCCCGCAGATAAAAAGGAGCGGGAAAGTGTGCTGGCACGGCTGGCTGACACCACCTGCACTACCGTTTTTTATGAGGCACCCCACAGGCTGTTGAAAACGCTGGAAGTGCTGGAAGGCGTTGTAGGGGGCCAGAGGAAAATTGCTGTCTGCAAGGAGCTGACAAAAAAACACGAAAAAGCATTGCATTTTACCATGGAGGAAGCACTGGCTTTTTATACAGAGAATCCGCCAAGAGGTGAATTTGTCCTGGTACTGGATGGGGCCGATGAGGAGAAACTGCGGGAAGAAAGACAGGATCAGTGGAAGGAAATTCCGCTGACAGAGCATATGCAGCAGTATCTTGACCAGGGAATGGACAAAAAAAGTGCCATGAAGCAGGTGGCGAAGGACCGGGGCGTATCCAAAAGGGATGTATATAACGCTCTGTTAAAGGACAAAGAAAACTAAAAGGAGAAGGAAGATGGCAGTAAAAATTATACTTTTGATCCTGTTTTTCGGGGTCATGATGGGAATTGGAGTCTATGCGAGAAAACATGCAACAGATGTAAATGGATTTGTATTGGGAGGACGGTCGGTGGGCCCGTGGCTGACGGCGTTTGCCTATGGAACCTCTTATTTCTCAGCCGTTGTATTTGTAGGATATGCCGGACAGTTTGGATATAAATATGGTCTGGCATCTACCTGGATCGGTATTGGGAATGCAGTACTTGGTTCGCTGGTGGCCTGGGTAGTTTTAGGACGGCGCACCCGGATCATGAGTAAGCATCTGGGCTCTATGACCATGCCGGACTTTTTTGGTAAAAGGTATGACAGCCAGAGTCTGCGGATTGCGGCATCGGTGATCGCATTTATTTTTCTGATCCCATACACGGCGTCAGTATACAACGGACTTTCCTACCTGTTCGGTATGGCATTTGATGTAGATTTCCGGATCTGCGTGGTAGTAATGGCGGTGCTGACAGGTGTGTATGTGATCATAGGCGGATATATGGCTACTGCATGGAATGACTTGATCCAGGGAATCATCATGCTGTTTGGTATCGTAGCGGTGATCGCAGCCGTACTCAGCGGACACGGTGGATTTATGGCGGCGGTCAAGGAACTGGCACAGGTGCCAAGCTCCGTTATGCCGGGAGCGTACGCTTCCTTTCTGGGACCGGATCCGGCCAATTTGTTTGGTGTAGTGATCCTTACTTCTCTGGGAACCTGGGGACTGCCTCAGATGATCCAGAAGTTCTATGCCATTAAAGACGAAAAGGCAGTACATACGGGAACTATCATTTCTACCTTGTTTGCCATTGTAGTATCCGGCGGATGCTATTTCCTGGGCGGCTTCAGCCGGATCTCCGGTGTAAAAGAAGCAGTGGATGGAACGGTAAAATACGACACCATCATTCCTACTATGCTGTCCTCTCTGCCGGACATCCTGATCGGAATTGTGATCGTGCTGGTTTTGTCGGCGTCCATGTCTACTTTATCCAGCCTGGTGCTGACTTCCAGTTCCACGTTGACACTGGATTTTATCAAGCCTCTTTTTGTGAAAAAAATGAATGAGAAACAGCAGTTAGTATGGATGCGTGTGCTGCTGGCAGGCTTTATCCTGATTTCTGTTGTGATCGCACTGGATCCTCCGGCCTTTATCGCCCAGCTTATGGGTATTTCCTGGGGCGCACTGGCAGGAGCGTTTCTGGCACCGTTTTTATATGGACTGTACTGGAAAGGGGTTACCAGAGCAGCGGTCTGGGCCAGTTTTATCTGTGGCGTAGGGATCACAGTGGCAAATATGTTTTTCCGGTTTATCGCATCACCCATCAACGCCGGAGCCTTCGCCATGGTGGCAGGACTTGTGATCGTACCGGTGGTAAGTCTGATCTCGCCAAAACTGAAAAAAGAGACAGTAGAGGATGTGTTCCATTGTCTGGAAGAAAAAGTAATGGTAGAGCAGAAACTGGCACTGCCGGAAGAGGAAGAATAGAGTTTATCAAAGAAGGTGAAAGATTTGATCCGCAGACTGGTTATGTTTACCAACGGAATCGAAACACTGTGGTACTTTAGTGTAAAAATGGGAGCCACATTTGAAAAACTGGGATATGAAGTGTTTTATTTTGACCAGTGTAAAGAGTATGACAGCTTGTCAAAACTGATGGCCTTTGCCGTTCCCGGCATAACGGCGGCAGTTAGTTTTAACTTTGAAGGCTGCAGTGGAGAGTCCTATTTGACGGATGCAAAGGGCATTAACTTTTTTGAAGCAAGGAACATACCTTTTATCAACATTGTGGTGGATCATCCGTTTTATTACCACAAATTTGTTCCTTATCTGCCAAAGGATTATCAGCAGATTTCCATTGACCGAGAGCATGAAAGATATCTGAAAAAGTACTTTCCGGAGATTAAAAGAGGACCATTTTTGCCATTGGCAGGCACTTCCTTATGGAAAAAAGACACACTGCCATCCTGGGACGAGCGGCCTTATGATGTGGTTTTTACCGGAAATTATACGCCGCCGGGGAATTTTGACAAAGTGATCCGGCGGATCAATGATGAATATACCCGGTTTTATATGGGAATCATACAGGATTTCATAGAGCATCCCCACATGGAAATGACAGAAGGGATCGTGAAACATCTTCGTAACGAGGTGGAGGATATAACAGAAGAGGGCATTAAGGAGAATCTGCCCAACATGATCATGATCGATCTGTATGTACGCCATTATTTCCGGGGAGAAGTGGTAAAGACACTGGTGGATGCCGGATTGAAAGTTGCCTGCTTTGGGGCAGGATGGGATCTGCTTGACTGCCGCCATCCGGAGAACATCATCAATGGCAGGCTGCAGGATTCATATGGATGCCTCAAGGCCATTAGTCAGGCCAAGATTTCCCTGAATGTGATGCCTTGGTTTAAGGAAGGGGCCCACGACCGCGTCTTTAATTCTATGCTAAACGGGGCGGTATGTTTCACGGACTGGAGCCTCTATTTTGAAGAGAACATGAAAGTGGGCGAGGATCTCTGTATCTACGAACTGGACAAACTGGAGGAATTGCCGGAGAGGATAAAGCTGCTGCTTGGCGACCGGGAAAAATGGGAGCATATACAGCAGACTGCCTATGAAACAGCGGCAGAAAGCCATACCTGGGCCCACCGGGCGAGACGGATACACGAAGAAATACTTTGCAAGATAAAATAAAATGATATATAATGTGCACAGACTGCAGGAGGTGAAGGGATGTACAAGCAGGAAGAGACAACGGCCGAATTAATAGAATCCTTTCAGCCGTTTATGGATACATTTGGAAATCTGATCCAGGGAGGCATCGGTATTTTTGAGGTGCAGGGTGACGAGATCCGGACTGTTTATATTAACGAAGGTGCTTATGCACTGATTTTTGGAAAAAAGGCGGAGCAGTATGAGCCTAAGCGCATCAATCTGCGGCATATCGTGTCCCAGAAAGACTATGATCATATACTGCAGCTTACGAAACAGATGATCAAAAAAAACGGTATTATGGATAGTTTTGTGAATTATGATATGCCGGGACAGGCTGCCGGACGGATCTGGATCCGTGGCAGACTCATTGAAAGCCGTGGAGATGTGAATGTTTTGGCGGCTTTGATCCAGGATGTGTCCCGTCTGCAGAAACTGGAGACGGAACTGGCTATTCAGAATGAGAGGTATCGTCTGCTGGAAGAGACTTCCAATGAGATTTTGTTTGAAGTTGATTTTGATAAAGATACTATGTGTTATTCGTTTAAAGAAATGGACGGAGAACTGATTCGTAAAAGGATTGCCCACTATTCCAGGGAACTTAAGAATAATCCAATTATCCATCCGGATTTCATGGATGAGTTTATAGGGCATCTGGAAGAGGCAAGAAGGCATAAGACCCGGGGAAGTTTTGAGTATTTAAGTAGTATATCCGGACATGGATATGAGTGGCATCATATTGTCTATAATAGTATTGCAGATGAAAGTGGAAATATTAAGCGGGTTGTGGGAAGAATCCGAAATATACATGACGAAGTACTTAGCCGGAAGGCGGCAGAAAGCCAGCAGCCGGCACTGCAGAATGTGTATCATGGAATCAAAAACCAGATTCAGAACCGGATTGCCGTATCAGAACTGGATGACTGTCATGAGCTGGTGCTGATCGCGGTCGATCATTTTCGTAGTATTGTGAAGAATAATGGCGTGGCCTGTGGCGATGTAGTTATGAATTGTCTTATTGATCTGATTGATATCCGGCTGGGGTCCCAGTGTATTTTTGATCAGATAGAAGATGGCAAAATGATGCTGTATTTTAACAATGCACAGCCGGAAGAAATTGATGATGCTATTCTTCATATTTTAGATGACATGGAAAAGAAAAAATACCAGATTGCAGATCTTACTACTACCTGCAGCGGAGCAGCTGTTGTGCGGCAGGGGGCAGTGGATGTTGTCAGTTTCATGGATGAGGCCGAAGAGGCACTGCATCTTGCAAAGATAACCAAAGGCAGACGATATATTCGTATATAGTGAATGGAGGTTTCAATGGCAAAGAGTAAAAAGATAAAGAAACATAGAAAATTCTGGCTGGTTGTAAAGATCCTTATTTTGGTCATTCTTCTGACTGTGCTTGGGGGCGGCTTGTTTTTGTACCTCAAATACGGCGACGAAGTGATCGGTATGCAGCAGGAAGCGAAAGAACTTGTTGCCCAGTCTACGGAAGATACATTCCGCAGTTCTGAAACTACCATAGCCTATACCAAAAAAGGCAAGCAGTTGGCCGTACTGAAAGGCGATAAAGATGCCTATTATCTCACTATCGATAAAATTCCTAAATATGTGCAGGATGCATTCCTTGTAACAGAAGACAAGAAGTTTTATCAGCACGATGGAATTGATATGAAAGGAATCTTTCGTGCTGCTGTAGCGTTGATTAAAAATAATGGAGAAAAGAAACAGGGTGCCTCTACCATTACCCAGCAGCTGGCACGAGGTGTTTTTTTGAACACGGACAAGACCTATGAGCGAAAGATCAAGGAGATTTTTATCGCCCGGGAATTGGAGAAAAAATATTCAAAAACAAAAATTTTAGAGTTTTACTTAAACTCCGTATATTTTGCCAATGGATATTATGGAATCGAGGCGGCAGCCAAAGGGTATTTCAGCAAGAGCTGTCAGGATTTGTCTCTGGCCCAGATTTGCTTCCTGTGTTCGATCCCTAACAACCCCAATCTCTATAATCCGGAAAAGAATATGGACAACACGCTGAAGCGTAAAAACCGTATTCTGGATCAGATGCTGTCAGACGGCGTGATCAACCAGGTAGAGTATGATGAAGCCTATAATGAAGAGATTAAGCTTAATATACAGAAGGTAACAAAGAGAAACTACATCCAGACTTTTATAACCAATTCAGCAACCAAGGCGCTGATGAAATACAATGGATTTGATTTCCAGTATTCCTTTAGTTCAGACAGTAAGAAAAAGGACTACGAGGAAGAATATGAAGATGCCTATGCAACAGCGCAGCAGATGCTTTTAAATAAAGGATACAGGATTTACACATCCATTAATCTTACTAAGCAGAAACAACTGCAGAAGGCAGTGGACGATAATCTAGCATCCTTTAAGGAAAAAACAGATGACGGCGTATACAAAATGCAGGGATCGGCAGTCAGTATTGACAATAAGACCGGCCGAGTGGTGGCCATCGTAGGCGGCCGCAGCCAGGAAACGGAAGGGTACTCCCTGAATCGTGCCTATCAGTCGTTCCGTCAGCCGGGAAGTTCCATCAAACCACTAGTCGTATATACCCCGACTCTGGAGCGGGGCAGTACCGCCAGGACTACGGTATACGACCATAAATTCAATGGAGGTCCGTCAAACTCCGACGGCCGCTACTATGGTTATGTGTCACTGCGGTTTGCAGTAGAACATTCCCTGAATACGGTGGCATGGCAGTTGTTTGATAAATTGACACCGGAAGTTGGTCTTGGTTATCTGCAGGAAATGCATTTTACCAAGCTCGTTAAATCCGATTATCATGATTCGGCGGCACTGGGGGGACTTACCTATGGTGCCAGTTCGCTGGAGATGGCTTCCGCTTATGCTACGCTGGCCAATGACGGTAAGTTCAGAGAACCTACCTGTATCATAAAGATCCAGGATGCAGATGGCAATGTCATCATTGACGACAGCATCAAAGAGAAAAAAATATATGATGAAGATGCGGCCCATGCCATGGTAGATATTCTGAAAGGCGTCTTTACAAGCGGAACGGCCAGAGGCCTGTCCTTGAACAACGGAACTGCCTGTGCCGGAAAGACCGGTACTACAAATGATCACAAAGATGGATGGTTCTGCGGTTTTACACCGTATTATACAACGGCTGTGTGGGTAGGATACGACTCACCAAAAGAAGTGTCAGATCTGTACGGATCCAGTTATCCGGGACGGACCTGGAAGCAGTACATGGATGCGATTCATGAAAAACTGCCGGTAAAACAGTTTGAATTCACTTTATCCAGTACTTACAGCGGTACAGGAAGCAGTGGCAGCAGCAGTGGAAGCTACTCCTCTTCCAAGGACAGCAGTAGTTCATCCAGTTCGGATAAGGACCAGTCTTCCGTAGATACGGATCCGGATGACAACAATGATGTAGATACAGATCCAAGTGACAGTCAGGCGACGAAAGCACCGGCTGCCGTTACGGATGCTCCGACGATTACAGATGCTCCGGTGACAGCAGAACCGGAACCGGCGGCCACAGAACCGCCTGACCAGGATAATACCGGTGGCGACGCTGGAACTGACACTACGGATCCAAACACAGAGCAATAAGAATAAAAAGAAAACCAGTCATGGATGAGGCAGATCCCGCATCTGTGGCTGGCTTTTTTTATGAAGATAAAAACCCACCGGCATATATGCCGATGGGTAAATGCAATCATAATTAAGAAATTTATTTCTGATGATATTTCTTGAGGATCTTTTCGATACGCTCAGTAGGATTCAGGTACTCTGCGATAGAGCAGTCATGATTCAAAGTATCAATGAGCAAAGCAATGTATTTACTCATATCTACATTGATGTAATACTCTCTCTCAAGAAGTTCCTGTGGCTGATATACAAGGTTTGTAGTCATAACACGGTAGATCAGCCCGCTTTTATAAGCTTCGTCAAATTTTTTCAGGCCGTTGGTAAACAGACCAAAGGTAGAAGCAACAAAAATACGATTTGCCTTACGGCGTTTTAATTCAGTGGCAACATCAATCATACTTTCACCGGAAGAAATCATATCGTCAATAACAACCACATCTTTGCCGGCAACATCGGAGCCTAAGAACTCATGAGCAATGATAGGGTTGCGTCCTTCTACGATCTTGGTATAATCTCTTCTCTTATAGAAAGTACCCACATCTGTGCCGGCAACATTGGCGAAGTAAATAGCACGGCCCATAGCACCTTCATCCGGACTGATGATCATCATACTCTCGCTGTTCATATGAATATCATCTACATTCGCAAGCAATGCTTTGATAAACTGGTAGGTAGGCTGAACGGTCTCAAAACCTTTCAGCGGAATCGCGTTCTGTACACGAGGATCATGTGCATCAAAAGTGATAATATTATCGACGCCCATATTGGTCAATTCCTGAAGCGCAAGAGCACAGTCTAAAGATTCACGAGAGCTGCGCTTGTGCTGTCTGCTTTCATAAAGGAATGGCATGATAACAGTGATTCTTCTTGCCTTACCACTGATAGCAGCGATCATTCGTTTTAAATCCTGGTAGTGGTCGTCTGGTGACATATGGTTGACCTGGCCGCATACTGTATAGGAGAGATTGTGGTTACAGACATCTACCAATAAATATACATCTTTACCACGGACTGACTCGTTCAAAATTCCCTTTGCTTCACCGGAGCCAAATCTAGGACATACAGCATCAATGATGTAGGATTCCTTTTTGTAGTTGGTGAAATGGATGGATGAACCAGGTTCAGATTGTGTGCGCCATCCGGCAATGTAAGCATCTACTTTCTCGCCGATGGGACGGCTGCTCTCCAAAGGGATGATGGCAAGGTCACCATAAGGGATAATCTTTGTTAAATCTTTTTGACTCATTGTGTTTTTTCCTCCAGAATAAATTAAGAATTAAGGTTGCGTTGCATAATTGCCTTTTTCAGGCGTATATCATCACCTGTTAATTTTAACAGGGTATAATTACTTGTCAAGCGGGAAAAAATCCGCTCGCTGTAGTCGTCCCGCAGATCATCAAAAGATAGGTTGGTAGAAATAATAGTTGAGTGACGATGATTGAGGCGGGTATCAATACAGTGATACAGCTGGGATGAAGTAAATCCATTGTTCAATTCGGTTCCCAGATCGTCAATAATAAGCAGATCACTGTCCAGAATATAGGCAACCGTGGCGTTTTTTTCGTCAAAAGGCATATCACGGTCAAATTTGTACGCTTCTAAAATATCAAATAGTTTCAAAGAAGTCAAGTAAACAACTGTATGAGACTGATCTAAAAGTTCTTTGGCGATACAGTTAGCAAGGAATGTCTTGCCTACGCCCGTATTGCCATATAACAGCAGATTATCTGACTGGGTGTCAAAGTTTTTGACAAAATCCCTGGCGGTATTGAGAATGTTTTTCATATTCTCTCTCGGTGTTAGTCCGGTGGATTCTTCCGTATAATCGTCGGAGTAAAAGTCCAGACTGAAATGGGCAAAATTCTCTTTTTCCAGAATCTGCTGGAGATTGGACTGGGAGTAGAGATAGGTCACGATCTCTTTTTCCAGACAATGGCACTTGGCAGTACCGATGTATCCGGTGTCCTGACAGTCCGGGCATACATAAACCGGCTGCAGATAGTCGGCCGGATAGCCGTGGCTGGTCAGCAGATCTTCCTTCTGCTTTGTGATCTCCCGGATCTGCTGCTCCAGATCTCCTGTGTTCTGTCCACGCTGCAGTTTTGCCTGGGCGTGCTGCAGGGAAAGTTCTGAAATCTGCTGCTCCAGTGCCCGGTATTCAGGAATCTGGCGGTGGATCTCATCCAGGCGCATACGCTCTGTATTCTGACATTGGAACTGTCGCTTATAATAGATGGACATGATCTCATCAAACTGGCTGTTAGTAAGTTTCATAAGTGCCTGCTATACCTCCTTTATGATCAGGACCGGTTCCCCTGAAGAAGCTGTTTTTCCAGAGAGGATACTTCTTTTTGTGAATAATCACGCTGCGGGAACTGGTTAAACTGGTTCCGTCCGTGAGAACGAGGTTTTTCCTTTTTCTCTTTTTTCTTTTCTTTAAAAGCCTGATCTTGTTTTTCGATATCCTGAAGACAGGTGACATTTTGCTCATGCCATTTCTTCAAGATGCTGCCGGCGTAATGGAAATTTGTTTCGCCTGTCTGCAAAACAGTGCGCTTGCAGGCTTCTTCCAGGATGGTGCTGTCAAAATTGTACTTACACCATTCGTCTACAATGGTAGTTTCTGCCGGCGCCAGGCTGCGCTTAAAGCCAAAGGCCTTGCGTACAAGAAGGTAGGCTGTGTTGTAATCCTGGGATTCTGTCAGTGCCTCTTCCCGTGTCTTTATTCCTTTTTTGGCCCAGTTAATACCGATGGCCTCAATGTACTTAACCTGTTTTTTGCCTTTATTGACAGCGGTTTCGTACATGGCACATACCAGGTCGGAAGAAAAACCTACATCACACATGAAATAAAGTATGTTCTGTAAATGAGAAGGGGATATGGTGGTTCCCAAAAGTTGTTCTACAGTTGTAATAGTTTTCTTGATCTCCACGTCATTGGAAAAGGCTTCTGCCTGCAAAGGCGAATAATTTTGCCGTGGCGGCAGCGAAGTCTCTTCTGTCACTCTGGATACGGGTTCTGCCGGCACTTCTGAAACAACAGGAGTCTCCGGGATGGAAATCGTCTCATCAGAGATGGACGCAGAATCCAGAGAAGCGGCAGCTTCCGGGGAAAAATGAGACGAAGTTCCGGTCTCCGGTGCTCCGGAAGAACCAATAGTAAGGGAGAGGATCTCGTCCCCGCTCTGCTCCAGAGAGATCAGACCATGCTTGTCCCAGTAGCGCAAGGCTCTGAGAATATCATTTTCCGTACACTCCAGAAGATCTGCCAGAGCACCTACCGACAAATCCGGTAAAGCATCTTTATTCTGGCTGGCCATCTGTAAAAGAAGAAAGACTTTTACATAGTTGCCATTGGCTGGAATCATATGCTCTGCGATAAACCGGTTATTCAAAATTGTATATTGGTCATTATATGTAGATTTAATGAAAAAGCTCATAATAGTCACAATTCCTTTCAATTTGCATGATGAGTATAACATAAAGAAAAAACAGTTGCAAATGACAAAAAAGTGTGTAATTTTGGATTAAAATTGTTGTTAATAATGTTGATAATGTTGACAACACATGTTCGATTGTACTATTTCAGTAGAAAATAGGGGCAAAAACAACGAAAAAACGTTGGTTTTCAAAAAAATCACAAAAAAGCAACATATGAACCAAAAAAAGTTATTAAAAAATTATCCACAACCCATTCATGTGCCGGATTGTGGATAATGTTGTTGATAAAGTGCATAACTTATGCTTTCAATATATTTTCACCGATTTCTACAATGTTTCCGGCGCCCATAGTTATCAACAGGTCGCCGTGGACTAAATTTTCTAGAATAAATTTTTCAATCTCATCGAAACTATGGAAGTAGAATACTTCTTTTCCCAGTTTTTTCAGCTCATCGGCAATGTTCTGAGAAGAAATATCACCGGGATCTTTTTCTCGGGCTGCGTAGATGTCAGCCAGGATCACTTTGTCAGCCAGAGCCAGTGAAGAGGCGAAGTCTTTCAAAAAGGCTTTTGTTCTGGTGTAAGTGTGAGGCTGGAAAGCACACCATAATGTTTTATGAGGATAATTCCTGGCTGCCTTTAAGGTGGCAGCAATCTCTGTTGGGTGGTGGGCATAATCATCAATAATAGTGAAACCGTTCTTTACACCCTTTAACTCGAAGCGTCGGTCTGTGCCATGGAAGGCGGTCAGCGCCCGCTGGATCGTATCGTATCCGATTCCATACAGGGAAGCCAGCGCCAGGCAGGCCAGAGTGTTAGAAACATTGTGGAGTCCTACTACATTCAAGTGATAGTGTTCTTTTTTCTCGCCATTTACATACAGGTCGAAACTTCCGTGGCACTCGTTGTCAAAAGAAATATTTTTGGCGGTAAAGTCAGCATCCTCTTTGTCCACAGAGTAAGTAATGACTTTGCAGGAAAGTCCTTCTGTGATCTCCTGGTAATCATCAATATCCCGGTTGATGATCAAGGTGCCATGGGCCGGGATCAGTTCGGCAAATTTGCGGAAAGAGTGGCGGATGTCAGCCAGATCTTTGAAAAAGTCCATATGGTCTTCTTCTATATTCAGTATGATACCGACAGTTGGGAAAAATTTCAGGAAACTGTTGGTATATTCACAGGCTTCGGTAATGAAATGCTCGGAGTGTCCTACCCGGATATTGCCGCCGATGGCCGGAAGTATGCCTCCTACGGATATCGTCGGATCCAGATCTGCCTCCAGAAATACATGGGATGCGATGGAAGTGGTCGTTGTTTTTCCGTGGGTGCCGCTGATAGCAATGGCAGAGGAATAATTTTTCATAACCTGGCCCACCATGGCAGCCCGCTCCATCATAGGAATCTCCAGTTCTTTGGCCCGGACTATTTCCGGATTGTCAGATTTGACAGCAGCGGTATAAACAACTAAATCGATAGAATCAGTAATATTTTCCGCTTTCTGGCCATAAACTACTTGTATGCCAAGGCTTTCCAGATGATCGGTAATCTTGCTTTCGTGCCAGTCGGAACCGGTAACGGTAAAGTCAAAGGAATGAAGCAGTTCAGCGAAGCCGCTCATGCTGATGCCTCCGATCCCGATAAAATGTACATGACAAGGATGATTAAAATCTATTTTGTACATAGGGTACCCCTTTCTTATTTTGGATAAAAATTATAGTTACTTATAATTATATATACACCTGTGAAAAAATACAAGAAGAACTGATTTGTGCATTTTGGATAAAAGAATACTAATTGAGGAAAATTATTTGTTCAAAATATTCACAAATGAATCAAAGTATGTTATAATTTTATTAAAATTTACAACAGGGGTGATAACATGATAAAAAAAGAAATGATAGCCATGTTGCTTGCTGGGGGGCAAGGGTCAAGACTTGGAGTTTTGACGGCGAATGTAGCAAAACCTGCTGTAGCTTTTGGGGGAAAGTATCGAATCATTGATTTTCCATTGAGCAACTGTATCAACTCAGGTGTTGACACAGTAGGTGTACTGACACAGTACCAGCCATTGAAGCTGAACACTCATATCGGAATTGGTATTCCATGGGATCTGGACCGTAATGTTGGGGGCGTGTCCGTTCTTCCACCTTATGAGAAAAGTACAAGCAGTGAGTGGTATACCGGTACAGCCAATGCGATTTATCAGAACTTACGGTATATGGAATATTACAATCCGGACTATGTTCTGATCCTTGGCGGTGACCACATCTACAAGATGGATTATCAGGTAATGCTGGACTTTCATAAAGCCAACAACGCAGACATTACGATGGCGACGATTCCGGTTCCGATTGAAGAGGCAAGCCGATTTGGGGTTTGTATTACGGACGAGTCTCACAGGATCCTGGAATTTGAGGAGAAACCGGAACATCCAAGAAGCAATTTAGCTTCCATGGGTATCTACATATTCTCCTGGCCGGTGTTAAAAGAGGCGTTGATCAAGCTGCGGGATCAAAAAGGATGCGATTTTGGAAAGCATGTCCTGCCATACTGTCACGAAAAAGGTGACCGTATATTTGCTTACGAGTTTAACGGATACTGGAAAGATGTAGGAACGCTTGGTTCTTATTGGGAGTCCAATATGGAACTGATCGACCTGATCCCTGTATTCAACCTGTACGAGGAGTTCTGGAAGATTTACACCCGCAATGAGTGGCTCAGACCACAGTATATTGCCAAGAATGCCGTGATCGATAAAGCCATCATGGGGGATGGCTGTGAGGTCTATGGTGAGGTTCACAATTCCGTGATAGGATCGGATGTTGTGATCGAGGAAGGTGCTATTGTAAGAGATTCCATCATTATGAACTCTACCAGGATCGGAAAGAATACGGTTTTGGACAAGACCATTGTTGCAGAGGATTCGGTGATTGGGGACAATTGCGTACTCGGTGCCGGAGAGGAAGGCGTTGTGAACAAATTAAAACCAAATGTATACGCTTTTGATCTGGTAACAGTAGGAGACAACACAGTAATTCCAGATGGTGTAACCATCGGGAAAAATACTGCCATATCGGGCAAGACAACTATAGAAGATTACCCAGATAACACCTTGGCAGGTGGTGAAACACTGATAAAGGCAGGTGAGTTATTATGAAATCAATCGGATTGATCCTGGCTGGTGGATCCAGCAGCAGAATGAAAGAACTGACAACCAAAAGGGCAACTGCGGCGATGCCTATTGCAGGAGGTTATCGAAGCATAGATTTTGCCCTGAGCAATATGGCAAATTCTCATATAAATAAAGTAGGTGTATTTACCCAGTACAACTCAAAGTCGCTGGCACAGCATCTGAATTCTTCCAAATGGTGGGATTTTGGCCGTAAGCAGGGAGGCTTGTTTGTATTTACGCCGACCCAGACTCACGATAACAACCAGTGGTATCGTGGAACGGCAGATGCCATTGCACAGAATATTGATTTTCTGAAGGCGTCACATGAACCTTATGTGATCATTGCTTCCGGAGATTGTGTGTACAAACTGGACATGAATCAGGTACTTCAGTACCACATTGAAAAAAATGCAGATATTACGATTGTTACAAAGGACTTAGGCTCGGTTCCGGATCCTACCCGTTTTGGAGTAGTGACGGTAGACAGTACCGGTCTGGTAACAGAGTTTGAAGAAAAACCGATCGTGACAGACAAAACATTGGTGTCTACCGGTGTTTATGTAGTCCGCCGTCGTCAACTTATCGAAATGATCGAGCGGGCCGGGGCAGAAGGCGGTTTTGATCTGGTAAAAGATATTTTTATCCGGTATAAAGGAATTAAAAAGATTTATTCTTATCAGATGCACTCATACTGGAGCAATATTACAGCCGTAGATTCTTATTTCCAGACAAATATGGATTTTCTGGACCGGAAGACGAGAGAATTTTTCTTTAATGAATATCCACCGATCGTATCCAAGATCGAGGACTTGCCGCCGGCAAAATATAATGTAGGATCTAAAGTGAACAACAGTCTGATCTCCAGTGGATGTATCATCAATGGAGAGGTACAGGATTCGGTTCTGTTTAAAGAGGTTTATGTCGGAAATAATTGTGTGATCAAAAATTCGATCATTTTGAATGATGTTTATATTGGCGATAACACATATATTGAAAACTGCATAGTGGAGAGCCACGGTACGATTCGTGCAAATTCCAACTATGTTGGTACACCGGAGGAGGTAAAGATCATTCTGGAAAAGAACGATCGTTATGTACTTTAATTTCATATAAGGGGGTTGACGAAGATGGAGATCACAGATATTCGTACTCGTGTTGTTAGCAAAGACTCAAAGATGAAGGCGGTGGTGTCGGTGACCTTTGACCAGTCCTTTGTTGTCCATGACATCAAGGTGATCGAAGGCGAGAAAGGTTTGTTTATTGCCATGCCGAGTAAGAAGACACCGGACGGAGAGTACCGTGATGTGGCTCATCCGATAAACGGTGAGATGAGAGCCAAACTGCAGGATGCCATCATAGAGGAGTATTGGCATGCATTGAGTGAACAGGAAGTAGAAGAATAAAGGAAACGCCACCAGTTGAAGAAAGGTCAGCTGGTGGCGTTTATCTTGTTCCGGAACTTTGGATGTGGTATACTTTAAAAATGACATAATGAAGGAGGAACAACTATGTTTTTGATCGTAGGACTTGGAAATCCGGGGGTAGAGTATACTGCTACCAGACATAATATTGGATTTGATATGATCACATATTTAAGTGACAAATATAATATACCTGTCAACAGCAGAGAGGGTAAGGCGCTGGTAGGAAAGGGAATACTGGCCGGCGAAAAGGTGATGTTGGCACAGCCTCAGACTTATATGAATTTAAGTGGAGAGAGCGTGCGGGCATTGATGGATTATTACAAGATTGACATAGAAGATCTGCTGGTGATCTATGATGATATCAGCCTGGATGTGGGACAGATCCGCATGAGAGGAAAAGGAAGCGCTGGAGGACACAATGGAATTAAAAGTATCATTCAGCACACAGGCACCCAGGAGTTTGCCCGGATCAAGATCGGGGTTGGACAGAAGCCGGAGGGCGGCGATCTGGTAAAACATGTGCTGGGTAGATTTTCCAGAGAAGAAGATGGAATGTTCCGGGATGTGTTTGCCCTGGCGGAAGAGGGGCTTTTAGCGTGGCTCCAGGAAGATATGAAAAGTGCCATGAATAAGGTGAATGGAAGAAGAATTGAGAGAAATGAGGCATAATTTGGAAACATTACTGGCTCCCCTGAGGGACATGGAAGAATTTACACAACTAAAGACGGCCCTGGAGCAGGGAGAGTCTCCACTGGAAGTGGTAGGAGGCATGGATGCTCAGAAGGCTCATATGATCTACGGACTCAGGCAGGCAAAAGGGGTGAATCTTATTGTTACCTACAATGAGATCCGCGCCAAAGAACTGCTGGAAGATATGGCCATGTATGACAGACAGGCCATGTATTATCCGGCCAAGGATCTGATCTTTTACAGTGCCGATGTCCATGGACAGGCCATTGCCAAGGAGCGGTTGAAAGTAGTAAAAGCATTATCAGAGCAAAAAAATCTTACGGTGATCACTACCATTGATGCAGGTATGGATCACTGCTTTTCTTTTGAAAAGTATGAAAAACAAAAGATTGAGATAACGCCGGACAAAGAATTTGATCTGGAACAACTGCAAAAACAACTGTCGGCTATGGGCTATGAAAAGGCGGCTCAGGTGGAACAGGAAGGAGAGTTTTCGGTCCGGGGCGGTATCGTGGATATTTTCCCTCTGACAGAAGAATCTCCGGTGAGGATTGAATTCTGGGACACCCAGGTAGACACTATACGAAGCATTGATGTACAGAGTCAGCGTTCGGTGGAAGAACTGGAAGAAGTGGTGATCTTTCCGGCAGGAGAGATCTTTTTGTCGGAAGATGAGGCGGCAGCCGGTCTGCATCAGATTGGAAAAGACATGGAGAAAAATTGCCGTGAATTGAAAGAACAGGGAAAAAGAGAAGAGGCCGCCAGACTGCGGCAGAATGTGGAAAACTTCCGTGAAACATTCCAGGCCTACCACGGCATGGTGAATCTGGAAAGTTATATCGGATATTTTGCCAGGGAAACAGTGTCATTTTTTGACTATTTTAAGGGGAAAAATGTATGTGTATTTCTGGATGAACCGAACCGGTGCCGGGAACGGGCTCAGGCGGTGGAGTACGAATTCAGGGAGAGTATGACCAGCCGGCTGGAAAAAGGATATATCCTGCCGGGACAGATGGAAGTGCTGTATGACACCTCGGTGGTTTACGCCAAATTAGGCGGTTATCCCCTTGTTTTGATGACGGCGCTGGATACGCCAATGAAAGAAATGGTGGTGGACCGTAAGTTCTTTTTACAGGTGCAGTCTTCACCGTCGTACAACAATAATTTTGCCCTGCTGGCAAAAGACCTGGCTCGTTACCGGAAAAAGAAATACAGGGTGCTTTTGGTATCGGCATCCGAGACCAGAGGACGCAGACTGTGTCAGGATCTGCAGGAATACGATCTTCATGCGTCCTATAGTGCCGATCTTTCCAGAGAACTGGAGCCGGGGGAGATCCTGGTTACAAGAGGAAACCTGCGAAAGGGATTTGAATATCCGGGAGTAGGTTTTGTAGTTGTGACGGAAAGCGATATTTTTGGCGGAGTGCGCAAAAAGAAGAAGAAAAAGATCAAGCGCTATGAAGGGGCAGCCATTCATAGTTTCAATGACTTAAAGATCGGTGACTATGTGGTTCATGAAAATCATGGACTGGGAATCTATCAGGGAATTGAAAAAATTGAGGTAGATAAGATCACCAAGGACTATCTGAAGGTAGCCTATGCCGGTGGCAGCAATCTGTATGTGCCGGCCACTTCGCTGGAAGTGCTGCAAAAATATGCGGGAAACGACGCTAAAGTACCGAAGTTGAACCGGCTTAATTCACCGGAGTGGAAAAAGACCAAATCCAGGGTTAAAGGTGCTGTGGAAAAAGTGGCCAAAGAACTGGTGGAACTGTATGCAAAACGCCAGGCAAAGCAGGGATTTTGCTTTGAACCGGATACTACCTGGCAGCGGGAATTTGAGGAAATGTTTCCGTATGATGAGACAGATGACCAGTTAAAGGCTATAGAAGATACAAAGCACGACATGGAAAGCAGCAAGATCATGGACCGTCTTATCTGCGGAGATGTAGGCTATGGCAAGACGGAGGTGGCCATCCGGGCAGCGTTTAAGGCAGTAATGAGCGGCAAGCAGGTGGCGTTTCTGGTGCCTACCACGATCCTGGCAGGACAGCACTATAACACCTTTGCCCAGCGCATGCGCCATCACGGTGTCAATGTGGAACTGCTCTGCCGTCTGCGGACACCGGCCCAGCAAAAGAAAACCATAGAAGGAATCAAAAAAGGCTCGGTGGACATTGTTATCGGAACCCACAGACTGTTGAGCAAAGATATTCAGTACAAGAACCTGGGACTTTTGATCATCGATGAGGAACAGCGGTTTGGCGTGACCCACAAGGAAAAGCTAAAGCAGCTAAAAAATGATATTGATGTGCTGACACTGACGGCAACACCAATTCCGAGAACGCTGCACATGAGCCTGGTGGGCATCCGTGATATGAGTGTGTTGGAAGAGCCGCCGGTGGACCGTATGCCGATCCAGACTTTTGTAATGGAAAAAAATCCGGAGATCGTGAGAGAAGCGGTGATCCGTGAACTGACCCGGGGCGGCCAGGTGTATTATGTTTACAACCGGGTAGCCAATATGGATATCGTGGCAGGAGAGATTGCCAAACTAGTGCCGGAGGCAGTGGTGGCATACGCCCATGGACAGATGAATGAGCGGGAACTGGAAAAAGTCATGTACCAATTTGTAGAAGGAGAGATTGATGTGCTGGTTTCTACTACGATCGTAGAAACGGGTCTGGATATCCCCAATGTAAACACCATTATTATTGAGGATGCGGACCGTCTTGGCTTGTCCCAGCTGTATCAGCTGAGGGGGCGGGTAGGACGCAGCAACCGGACCGCCTATGCATTTTTGATGTACAAACGGGATAAAATGCTGAAAGAAGTGGCAGAGAAGCGTCTGGCGGCTATCAAGGAATTTACGGAACTGGGGTCCGGATTTAAAATTTCCATGCGGGATCTGGAGATCCGCGGGGCCGGTAATGTGCTGGGAGAAAGCCAGCACGGACACATGGAGGCGGTAGGATATGATCTGTATTGCAAAATGCTCAACGAAGCCGTGAAGAAGTTAAAGGGCGAAACGGTTACCGAACAGGTATTTGAGACAGCGGTAGAGATTAAGGTTGACGCATTTATACCAAACAGTTATATTAAAAATGAGTTGCAAAAATTAGATATTTATAAGCGTATTGCAGAAATCGAGAACGAGGAAGAGAAGTTCAACATGATTGATGAACTGATCGACCGTTTTGGCGAGCCGCCAAAAAGCGTGGAGAATCTGCTGGCTATCGCCTTATTGAAAGAAAAGGCGCACCGCGCTTATATTACAGAAATCACAAGCAAAAAGAATCATCTGCGGTTTAGTATGTATCCGAAAGCACCGGTGGATCCGGCCAGGATACCGCCGCTCATTCAAAAAATGCAGAGACGACTCCGGTTTGTACCGGATACGCCGCCGTATTTTGAATGGGAAACGGGGAAAAATCTGCTGGAAGAGGCAGAGGAGATTGTGGATGAAATCGCAGGACTGATGGAAGGAGAAAAGAACAGTGAAACATAAAATTTTGGCGGTCTGCTTGAGCCTTGGCCTGGTTATGGGGCTGGCGGGATGCGGACAGAAAGCAGCGCAAAACCAGGATCCAGCAAAACAGGTGGATTCTGAGACGGCAGCAGGCGTCAGCAATGGAACTTTAAACGACGATTCAAAAGTTATTGCCGTAGGAAAAACAACTGTTTTGAACCGGGAATACAAAGCATATTATTATTTCATGAAAAACCAGTATGAAAATGTGCTTTCCAACAACATCTGGAGTTACAAAGAGAGTGGCAAAAGTATCGGACAGGAAGCGGTAGAAGACGTGGTCCGACTGATCATCCAGGTAAAGGTGATCTGCAAGGCAGCAGGGCAGCAGTCTGTCTCACTGGCAGCTGATGAAAAGGAAAAGGCGGATTACAACGCCAAAACTTACCTGGCTTCTCTGGATGATAAAGTAAAACAGGAAAACGGCCTGGATGAGACAGTTGTGACACAGATTTTTGAAGAAAACAAGCTGGCAGAAAAAATGTACAATGTAGTGGCGGGAAAGGCAGTGGCATCCCTGGCAAATGAACAGCTTCAGGCAGTGAAAGTCCAGATGCTTAAATTGTCTTATACTGCAGACACAAAGGAAAAGATCCGGGCAAAGGCGACGCAGCTGCAGCAGCAGATCGCATCCGGACCAAACAGTTTTTATGTAGTGGCAAAAGCCAATACAGAGGCAGACAGTGTGGAAAAGATCATTGGAACCAAGGATGAATACACCAATGTAGTAAAAACGGCACTGGCTATGAAAAAGGGCGAAGATTCCAAGGTGATCGAAGAAAAAGACGCTTTTTACCTTGTACATGTTTTGCAGCCATCCAGTAAAAGCCTGAATGATTCATATAAAAACCAGCTGGTAAGCCAGACCCAGACCAAAGCGTTTCAGGATGACTACAACAGCTGGGCCGGACAGTATGGTGTCAGAGTCAGCAAGACTTTGCTGGCAGATAAGTAATACGAAGGGGAGGCAGTCATGAAAAGAAGCAGTGGTATTTTGATGCCGATCGCCAGTCTTCCTTCCCGGTATGGGATCGGATGTCTGGATGAGGCAGCCTATGAATTTGTAGACCAGCTGGAAAAGGCGGGACAGGGTTACTGGCAGATCCTTCCTATGGGACCGACAGGATATGGGGATTCACCCTATCAGTCCTTTTCTACCTTTGCTGGAAATCCGTATTTTATCTCTTTGTCAGAACTGGCAAAAAAGGGGTATCTCAGCGAGGAAGATCTTCAGGAATACGAGGCGTCAGGCGACAACCAGGCAGTTTCTTACAATGTTTTATATGAAAAGCGCTTTCCGCTGTTGAGAAAGGCCTTTTGGAACAGCCGTATCGAGACTTCTGCCAAGTATATAAAGTTTATTGAGGACAATCAGGACTGGCTGGGGGATTATGCGTTGTACATGGCCATCAAAGACAGTCAGAACGGAATCAGTTATCTGGAATGGGACGAAGATATACGGCTTCGCAGACCGGAGGCCATAGAGGCCTACAAAGAACGACTGGCAGGAGAGGTAAATTTCTATCAGTTTTTGCAGTTTGAATTTTCCCTCCAGTGGAATCAATTGAGAGAGTATGCCGGAGAGCACGGTGTAAAGATCATAGGAGATATACCGATCTATGTGGCGTTAGACAGTGCGGACACATGGGCACATCCGGAATTGTTTGAATTGGATGAGAAGAGGATCCCTACCAGTGTGGCAGGGTGTCCGCCGGATGCTTTTTCGGCTACCGGCCAGTTGTGGGGAAATCCTTTGTACCGCTGGGAAAATCATGAAAAGCAGGGATACGACTGGTGGATCAAACGGATCCGGAGATGTTTTCAGTGGTATGATGTGGTGCGTATTGATCATTTTCGTGGGTTTGATGAGTTTTATGCCATTCCGTATGGAGACAAAACAGCGGAAAACGGCTCCTGGCAGCCGGGTCCCGGCATCCGCTTATTTGAGGCACTGAAGGAGGCGTTGGGCAATCTTCCGATCATAGCAGAGGATTTGGGATTTTTGACGGACTCCGTCCGGGAACTGCTGGCAAAGACCGGCTATCCGGGAATGAAGGTGCTGCAATTTGCCTTTGACGGACAGGGAGGCAGCGATTACCTGCCGTACCAATATGATAAAAATTGTGTGGTATATACGGGAACCCATGACAATACAACCACCCTCAGCTGGTGCAAAGAACTGCCGCCGGCCGCCAAGGAGCAGTTGTTAGCATATACACAGGAATCCAGACTGGCATCTCCTAAGAAACTGGTGTGGGATATGATCCAGCTGGCCATGGCCAGTACCGCCAATCTGTGTATTATTCCGGTTCAGGATTATCTGGAACTTCCCAAAGAGGCACGGATCAACACGCCTTCTACTTTGGGCGGCAACTGGCAGTGGCGTATGGGAAGAGATGCGTTGGACGACAAATTGTGCGAGAAGATCCGAAACCTTACCAGTCTTTACGGCAGGCTGTAAGATCGCAAACTATCCTTTTTAGTATGGCGGTGAAGACAGTTGCCAAAACAAAGTTACACAGCAAAGGAGACGACAGGAGTGGAATCCATGAAAATAGTTTTTTTAGATGCGAAAACCATTGGTGAGGACATTGATTTGTCGGATTACGACAAACTGGGTCAGGTGGTTAAGTACGATTTCTCTACGCCGGATGAAATACCGGAGAGGGTAAAAGATGCCCAGGTGCTGGTTATTAACAAAGCGCCTATGAATGAAAAGACGCTGAGACAGGCAGAAAAGCTGAAGCTGATCTGCGTGACGGCTACCGGTACCAACAATCTGGACAAGGCATATCTGGAGCAAAGAGGGATTGCCTGGCGGAATGTGGCGGATTACTCTACTCATTCCGTGGCACAGCATACCTTTGCCATGTTGTTTTATCTCATGGAACATCTGAGGTACTATGACGATTATGTAAAGCAGGACCGGTACACCAACGACCGTTGTTTTACCCATTTTGAGAAGCATTTCTCAGAACTGACTGGAAAGACATGGGGGATCATAGGCCTTGGAAACATTGGCCGGCAGGTGGCAAAGGCAGCCAGGGCTTTTGGTGCGCGGATCATTTACTATTCTGCTTCCGGCCAGAAGGGGCAGGATGGATACGAGCAGGTAGATTTGGACACACTGCTTAAAGAGTCCGATATCCTTTCGGTACATGCGCCGTTAAATAAATATACAGAAAACCTGATGGATCGTTCCTGTTTTCAGAAAATGAAAAAAGAGAGTATTTTTCTGAATCTGGGGCGGGGACAGATCGTGGTGGAAAAAGATCTGGCAGAGGCACTGGAACAAGGAGAGATCGCAGCGGCCGGTCTGGATGTACTGTGTCAGGAGCCGATGTCGCCGGAAAACCCTCTGCGGGGATTTAAGGATAGTGACAGACTGTTTATCACGCCGCATATTGGCTGGGCCAGTGTGGAGGCAAGAACCCGTCTGATGAATATTATTTACCATCAGATCCGGGATTATGAGGAGAAACCAATATGACGAAGTCATATTTTAGGATGGTTTCGACGACCTGCCGCCGAGCGCAGGCGAGGGGGCAACACATATAAAAGGAGGAATAAAAATGGTAAAACATGTAATTTTATGGACTTTGAAAGAGGAATTATCCAAAGAAGAAAAAGAAACGGTGAAGCAGGAAATCAAAGCAGGACTGGAAGGACTGGCAGGACAGATTCCGGGGCTGGTAGATATTCAGGTAAATATTCACGGACTGGCAAGTTCCAATGCAGATCTGATGTTAGATTCTTCTTTTGAGACAGAAGAGGCACTAAAGGGCTACAGCGTACACCCGGCCCATGTGGCAGTGGCAGATGGCAAAGTGCGGCCATACACAGCCAGCCGAGTGTGTCTGGATTATGAGATTTAGAGGCGGAGGAACAGGATGATCGCATTGATCGCAGCCATGACGCCGGACCGGGTCATTGGAAGAGAGGGACGGATCCCCTGGAATATCCCGGGAGAACAAAAGCGGTTTAAAGAACTGACCATGGGGCACACCATAGTGATGGGGCGTCGGACTTATGAAGAAATCGGCCGCCCGCTGCCGGGCCGCCAGACTATAGTGGTATCCACGACGAAAAACTTTGACCAGCCCGGGTGCCGGACTGCCGGTTCCCTGACAGAAGCACTTGCGTTATCCGCCGGAGAAGATGTGTATATATCCGGTGGCAGCCGTCTGTACGAAGAGGCACTGCCCCTGGCAGATGTGCTGTATCTGACGGAGATAGAGAGCCGGATAGAGGGGGACGCATATTTCCCGGAATTTGACGCCCAAAAGTATCAAAAATGCGTAGAAGAGAGGCATGAGGGGGAGATTCCTTACACCTATGTGACATATAGAAAGGATTGTAAATAGAGTTAAGGCGGTCAGGCGTGAAAAACTCGATAAGAAAATAAAAGCAAAGGCCGCGAAAACAATATGTTCATTTTCTATCAAAAAAGTAATAAGGGAGATAGTTTTGGAATTTGAAATTATTGATACGGACAATACTAGAGTTAGAGCAAGGAGTCTCTATCAAGTTGAAGAAGAAAGCCTAATAAACAGGGATGGGAAAGTATTCCGGAACCCGTTTATAAGATAAAGAAAAACTGAGTTTAGCCGGCTTTGTCTGCCCCAAGGAATTCTTGCAATCCTTTCAGTCTTCCAGTGTTTCATGGGAAAAAGATTTACAAAGCATGGGTTATAAGTGCGCCGGTATGAGGCGTGCGTATTTTGCACGCCCATACCGCTGCGTACTTATGTAGCGCAAGCGCCCATGCTGGTAAACTTTTTCCCAGAAACACGGAATCTGAAAAAAGTGCCAACGATTACTTGACACAAACAATCCCCTTTTACCAATTGAAACTTTCTCCTATTTATGGTACTATTTAAGTAACAGTAATATGGTAGTCTCATAAGGAGGTCTCACATGGAACAGTTTTTTTCGGATGAGGACCTGATGGATCTGTTAGAGCAGTTGGATGAAGTGGAAATGACAGCCCTGCCGGAGGAACCGGATGAGGAAATGGAAGCTTCCAATCGACGCTATATGGAGATCATTAAAAAACATCAGGACGACTAGAAAACTCCAACTAATGGTTCGGGCAGGAATCCCGTTCATTGGTTGGGGTTTTTGTTTTGCGTGAAAATAGCATATTGTGTCCCTTTCTTTAATATACTTAAAGAGCAATGCAAATCGATGACCGGATTGGAGGAGATGGGGGACATGGAGGAATTGTTGGAAGAAATACTGGCACAGTATGACCTGGAGGTAGAGAAAATTGTCCGTACCCGGGGAGGGTGGCTTTTGTATACCGATGCAGGGCTGTGCATGCTGCGGGAAGTGCAGCAAAAAGCGGAAGGATTTGAGTTTACAAGAAATGTGCGGGAGTATCTGGAAAAGCAGGGGATGGAAGTGGACTGTCCCGTGGCCAATAAAGAGGAAGAGTATAAGACCCAGTGCCAGTGCGGAGAGGTGTATGCAGTCTACTGCTGGTATCCGGGGGAGCACTGTGATTTCAGGAAAAATCCACATTTGTTTCGGGCAGGGGAAAACCTGGGGAAACTCCACAGCCTGCTGAAGCAGTACCCTTGTGAACATAAACCGGCACAGACCCTTTTGCAGCAGATGGAACGGTACAACCGGGAAATGAAGAGAGTTTTTTCCTACATGAAAGGAAAAAAGAGAAAAAGTCCCTTTGAGTATGGAATGATGGAGAGCTTTCATCCTTTTTACAAACAGGCGTGGGATGTGACACAGCGGCTGGGGGCGTGTCCTTATTATCAAAAAAACGCAGAGGAAAGTTTTTTGTGTCACGGAGAATATAACTACCACAACCTGATTTTTCATGGAGCAAGGGTGTTCACCAGCGGTTTTGAGCGGGTGACACCGGGGATGCAGCTGACAGATCTGGCATATTTTGTCCGGAAAGTTATGGAAAAAAATAACTGGGATCCGGGCAAGGGAAGAGAGATCCTGCTGGGGTATGAAAAAGAGCAGCCGCTCAGTCAGGAACAGCGGGAGTTTGTGGGGATTTTACTGGCGTATCCCATGAAATACAGAAAACTCCTGAATCAATATATGAATGGCAAGAAATCCTGGATCTCCCAAAAGAGTATGGAGAAGCTAAACGGCGTAAAACAGAGAGAGCAGATGAAGATGAAGTATTTGAAAAACTTCCTCTGATTTCTTCAAGAATCAACTAGTCAGCACCCCTATAATATGCTATAATATCAGTAATAATCCCAAGGAGGAAGATACCATGAGATTCCTGAAATATTTGGGGTGTCTGACCGTAGTTTTTCTTTGTCTTACCGGTTGCGGAGCGGCGAAAGGGACGCCGGTTTCTACAGCGACATCGCCGGCAGCAGAGACGCCGGCTCAGGAGACGGGAACCACCGGAGTGGTCAAGAAGATTGACACAGCGGCTCAGAAGATCACTTTTTACAATGTTTCGTTTAATACAGTAGAAGAATATCAATATAGCGGGGGGACGGAGATTTTATCCCAGAATTCCGTGGACAAGTCTATGTCCCAGGTAGAGCCGGGACAGGTGTACCGGTATGTGACAGGATCCGGCAGCCAGATGCTGACCAGAATGCAGGAGGCGTCAGATATACAGCAGCTGCAGGAGGCGTCTGTGACGGTGGATGCTGAAAAGAAGCAGATCACGGTAAACGGGGATACTACATATGCGTATACGGATAATCTGGTGGTGCTGTCAGATGGAGAATCCATCGAGCCGCTGGAGATCCTTGACAGCGACCAGGTCACTTTCCGCGGGGTAAAGGGACTGGCTTATTCTCTTGTTGTGACGAAGGGACATGGATATATCAAGCCTACCGGGTACAAAGATTTCCTGGGAGGCACACTGACGGTAGAGGGAGAGGCCATTGTACCGGTTTCCAAAGAGATGCTTCTGATGGTGCCGGAGGGACAGCAGAAGATGTCTATGGTCAATGGTGACCTTACCGGAGAGGTAGAGGTTCAGGTTAAGCGTGGACAGGTTACCAAAGTAGATATGAAGAAATATCAGTCCCAGATGCCGGATACGGCCAGAGTTACTTTTGAGATACAGCCTCAGGGGGCAGAGTTGTATGTGAACGGCAGTCTGACCGATTACAGCAAGAAAGTGCCGTTAAAGTACGGCAATCATTCTATTAAGGTTGTGCTGGAAGGATACAACGATTACAGCGGCGTAGTAACCATCAAAGACGCCGGACCTACCATCCGGATCAATCTGGCTGAACAGGAAGCACAGGTGGACTCTTCAGACGGCAGTTCTACGGATTCTTCTGTTTCCTCTGATTCAGACAGCAGTAGCAGCCAGTCGGAACAGGAAAAGACAGATACCGACCACAAGATCACAGTCAGTGCTCCGGCAGGAGCCGCCGTTTATATCAACGGCACTTACAAAGGAGTGGCACCTTGCAGTTTCACGAAAGTGATCGGCAGTGTGACATTAACCCTTACCAAAGAAGGATGTACGACCAAGAGTTACAGCGTTACCATTACGGATGATGCCCAGGATGTAAGCTGGAGTTTTCCGGACCTGGAGGCGGCATCCAGTCAGGGTTGACAAACGGCACAGCAGTACAAGCCGTTTTATATAAAAAGAATTTCATGCTGAAAAAGCAGCAGACAAGGAGGATATTATGGGTTATAAAGAGACTTACGAGGCATGGCTTGCAAATCCTTATTTTGACGAGGCCACAAAGGATGAATTGAAGGCGATTGCAGGGGATGACAAAGAAATCAAAGAGCGTTTTTATGCAGATCTGGAGTTTGGTACAGCTGGTTTGAGGGGAATTATCGGAGCTGGTACAAACCGCATGAATATATATACGGTGCGTAAGGCGACACAGGGACTGGCAAACTATATTATCAGCCAGAAAGGCCAGGAAAAAGGCGTAGCTATCGCCTTTGATTCCCGACGCATGTCACCGGAATTTGCAGATGAGGCAGCTTGCTGTCTGGCAGCCAACGGAATCAAAGCGTATGTATTTGAATCCTTGAGACCGACACCGGAACTTTCCTTTGCAGTGAGAGAACTGGGATGTATTTCCGGTATCAACATTACAGCCAGCCACAATCCACCGGAGTACAATGGATACAAAGTATATTGGGAAGATGGCGCGCAGATCACACCACCTCACGACACCGGCATTATGGATGAGGTTAAGGCAGTGACAGACTATGCCACAGTGAAGACTATGGACAAAGAAGCTGCTATCCGGGCCGGATTGTATCAGCAGATCGGACAGGCTGTAGATGACCGCTATATGGAAGAACTGAAGAAAAATGTTCTTCATCCAAACTGCATCAAAAAAGCGTCCAAAGATCTGAGGATCGTTTACACACCATTGCATGGAACAGGAAATATTCCGGTTCGCCGTATCTTGAAAGAACTGGGATTTGAAAATGTGTTTGTTGTACCGGAACAGGAACTGCCGGACGGAGAGTTCCCAACTGTCAGCTATCCAAATCCGGAGGCAGCAGAGGCCTTTGAACTGGCGTTAAAACTGGCGAAAGAAAAGGATGCAGATCTGGTACTGGCTACAGACCCGGATGCAGACCGTCTGGGCGTATATGTAAAAGATACGAAATCAGGAGAGTATATCTGCCTTACCGGTAATATGTCCGGAAGTTTTCTGGCAGAGTATGAGATTGGTCAGAAAAAGGCACTGGAAGGAAGTCTGCCGGAAGACGGAGAGTTGATCAAGACCATCGTAACTACCAACCTGGTAGATGCCATGGCAAAATACTATGGAATCAAAGTGACAGAATGTCTTACCGGATTTAAGTGGATCGGCCGTGAGATCCTCCGTATGGAGACCAGTGGAAAAGGACAGTATCTCTTTGGCTTTGAGGAAAGTTACGGATGCCTGATCGGCACTCATGCAAGGGATAAGGATGCCATCGTAGCGTCTATGGCACTGTGCGAGGCAGCAGCATATTACAAACTCCGTGGTATGACCATCTGGGATGCTATGCTTGAGATGTATGAACGATACGGCTATTATAAAGATAATGTGATCGCCATTACCCACAAGGGAATTGAAGGTCTGGAGAAGATCAAATCCATCATGGATACACTCCGCAAAAATCCTCCGATGAAGTTTGGCAAATATGATGTTCTTCGCACAAGAGATTATGATCAGGATGTGATCCGGGATGTAAAAACCGGAGAAACTACTACGACGGGAATACCGAAGTCCAATGTATTGTACTTTGAATTGACAGAGGATGCCTGGCTGTGTGTAAGACCATCCGGTACAGAGCCTAAGATCAAGATCTACTTTGGTGTTGTGGGAAGCAGTCTGGAAGACGCAGATGCAAAATCAGAAGAACTGGCTGAAGTAGTACAGAAGATGCTGGCTGAGATGTAGAAGCCGGAGAAATAAAATGGATGTGCCCAGGGGAAATGCGCCGGGAGGCGTATTTTCCCATTTTTATCAAGGCACTTCAGAAGGGAGGACATATGAATCAGTATTTGGAGCAGTGGGTTGGCAAAGAGTTGACCAAAGAACTGGAAGAAGGCATTATCAATGCACCACAGGATCTGCTCGGAAGCCATATTTATAAAGAACCGGGAGTACAGATTTTTACCGCATACCGTCCCTGTGCGTGGAATGTGTGGCTTTTGGACGGAAAAGGCGAAGTTGTAGGGGAAATGGAGCCTATGGAACTGGAGGGGATGTTTGGTTATGTGATTGAGAAGAAAGCCAGACGCCTTACCAAATATGCATTCCGCGTTAAATATGGCGAGGATGATATCATTGATATAGAAGATCCTTACGCTTTCCCAAGAACGATCACAGAGTTTGACTGTTATATTTTTGGAGAAGGCAGAAATTATAAAATATATGAAAAGTTAGGCGCACACCGGGAGAAAGTATCCGGCGTGGAGGGAACCCGTTTTGCCGTGTGGGCACCGGATGCCCGCAGTGTCAGTGTAGTGGGGGATTTCAATATGTGGGATGCCCGCCTGCACAAGATGATGCTTCACGGAGAAAGCGGTATTTTTGAACTGTTTGTACCGGGAGCCTGGGAAGGGGCCGTTTATAAGTATGAGATCACGGCCAGAGACGGCAGTAAGGTTATGAAGACGGATCCGTATGGCAATTATGCGGAAGTGCGTCCGGGTAATGCATCCCGGATCACAGACCTGCGCGGATATAAATGGCAGGATAGTGCCTTTATGAAGAAAAGAAACAGCGTCAGGCCGGAAGAGCGGGACCGCATGCCGATGAACATTTATGAAGTGCATCTGGCCTCCTGGAAAAAGCGCATTGAAGATGACGATAATGGCAATTACAGCTACAGGGAACTGGCATCTATGCTGGGAGATTATGTAGTGGATATGGGGTATACCCATGTGGAACTGATGGGAATCGCAGAGTATCCTTTTGATGGTTCCTGGGGATACCAGGTGGGGTGCTATTACGCACCTACCAGCCGTTATGGTACGCCAAAAGACTTTATGTATTTTGTGGATGAACTGCATAAAAGAGGGATCCAGGTAATCCTGGACTGGGTACCGGCACATTTTCCGAAGGACGAGCATTGTCTGGGGCGTTTTGACGGCCTGCCGTTGTATGAGTATGCAGACAGCCGCCGGGGTGAGCATCCGGACTGGGGTACCTATATCTTTGATTATGGCCGAAAAGAAGTAGTGAACTTTTTGATCGCTAACGCATTGTTCTGGGTGGAAAAATTCCATATTGACGGACTCCGGGTAGATGCAGTGGCGTCTATGCTGTATCTGGATTATGGCAAGCAGGATGGTGAATGGCTTCCCAACAAAGACGGTGGAAATGAGCATTACGAAGCGGTAGCGTTCTGCCGCCAGTTAAACGAAGTTATGAACAAGGAACACCCGGGAGCCTATATCATTGCGGAAGAGTCTACCGCCTGGCCGGGGGTAACAGCACCGGTGAAAGATAAGGGACTTGGTTTTTCCTACAAGTGGAACATGGGCTGGATGAACGACTTTTTGGAGTACATGAAACTGGATCCGTACTTCAAGCAGTTCCATCATGGACAGCTCTGCTTCAGCATTGACTATTATCTCAGTGAAAAATATGTGCTGGTTCTTTCACATGATGAGGTGGTTCATGGCAAGTGTTCCCTTCTGAATAAGATGCCGGGGCTGGAAGGAGATAAATATGCGACGTTGAGAGCTGCCTATGGATTCTTCTATGGCCATCCGGGCAAAAAACTTTTGTTCATGGGACAGGAGTTTGCCCAGAAGCGGGAATGGGCAGAGTACCGCAGCCTGGATTGGTTTTTGCTGGATGAGGATGTACGCCACCGTCAGATGCAGGACTATATCCGTGAGTGGAACCGTTTGTATAAAAAATACGATGCCCTGTATTACAATGATTTTGATGTGATGGGATTTGAGTGGATGGACTGTGACCATCCGGAGACCAGCACCGTTGCATTTGTTAGACGAGGCCGTACGGCGAAAAAGCAACTGATGATCGTGACAAACTTTACACCGGTTGAGCAGGATGAATATCATGTTAAGGTGCCGTGTAAGGGAACCTTCCGGGAAATCCTTAATTCGGACGAAGAACGCTTTGGCGGACAGGGACGCTGCAATGAAAAAGCGATGAAGGCGGTGCTGGTTCCGAAGAAGGGAGAGGCGCCGGCTCATTATGAGATCTGTATGAAAGTGCCACCACTGGCGGCTGTTGTACTGGAATACGATTATATCGTAGAGTAAGAAATGACAATATAGGAAAATAAAAAGAAGATCCTTCGCTTAAGAGGGATCTTCTTTTTATGACATTAATAAACAAAAGTCGGCGTGACGGGATTCGAACCCACGGCCTCTTCGTCCCGAACGAAGCGCTCTACCAAACTGAGCCACACGCCGAACAACATATCTATTATATAACGCTGGCGGTAAAAAATCAAGAATAAAAAAGAATTAAAAATAAATTAAAAAACTTTATACATTTTGAATTAAATGTGATATAATGTAAAAAACGGAGTGGAAAAATGAAGAAAGGAGGAGACAAAAGCATGATTTTAAGAAAATTTGGCGTGAAAGTTCTAAGGGAGAGAAACGCATATTGGGAAGCTGTCAATGTTATGGGTGAGACCTATTGCAAGATAGCATTTATGAACTTGAGGTCAGGCAGCTGTCGTTATATCAAAACAGATCCCCAGGAGTTGGAGCACATTGGCATAAAACAGCACCGGGACGGCTCACTGAATTATGAAGAATGGAAGAAAAAGGTAGCAGCAGATCTGATTCATCCGGATTTTCGTACGCATTTTCTGGAGAGATTTTCTCTGGCCACTCTGAGAGAGTATCTTCAGGGTGATGATGAGAGTATGAAGATGCGTTATCTGCGCTGGGATCTGCAGCAGCGGCGGTATCTGTGGGTAGAGACAGAGTTTCGCAGACGAAGTGTCCAGTCGGATGAAGTGATCCTGTATGTAAAGGATATCAGCAAGGAGCAATATCTGGAAAAGAGTTACCAGCAGGCGGTTCAGTCCGAGAGGAAACAGAAAGAAATGGCTGTACAGGTCCGTAACAATATATTAATGCGGATGTCGAAGAATCTTCAGGTGCCGGCAAGGGAGATCGGGGGAGCGACCCAGCAGGCAGGTGCAGCACTTCTCAAAAGGGATGATAAGAAGGTGACCTATTTTCTGAACCAGATTCAGGGACTGGCAGATTATCTGACAGAAGTAGCTAGGGATATGGAAGATGTAAATATGATTCAGCAGGGAGAACTAAAATTGGAAGAAAAGAATTTTGATGTACAGGAGCTGGCACGGGATTGTGATGACTTTTTCAGACAATGCAGTAAAGGAAAACGAATTTCCTACATGTGGGTAGGAAACTTAAACGGGGTTTATTATGGGGACAAGCAGAGGATTGAACAGCTTTTGTTTAACCTGATTGAAAATGCGATTAAGTTTAATAAGCCGGGCGGCGGTGTGTATGTGGCGGTGTCCCAGAAAGGCGATGATTTTGAATTTATCGTGAAAGACAACGGCCCCGGTATAGAGAAAATCGAACAGGCACTGCAGCCATACAGCAAAGAAGGGACTCAGCCATACGATGGTGATGGTACCGGTATCGGAATTGGCCTGGCTGTGGCCCAGGGGATTGTAGAAGCAATGGAGGGACATATGGAAGTGAAGAGCAGAAAGGATTATGGCACGGAAGTCCGTGTTTCCTTTGGCTTGAAAAAGGATTGTGTCGGATAAGAGAGTGAAGATGGAAAAAGCAGTAGCGGTTATCTTAATCTTAAGTTTATGTTTTATGCCTGTACAGATCCAGGCGAAGAGTGTCACCAGCGGAACGGATGATAACGGAAATAAATGGGCTTATAATACCAGTACCAAAACGCTTACTTTCACAGGGGACAAAGCTATTTCAGATTTTACCCTAAATGGACATGACAGAGAACCATCTTGGTACAGGTGGAGCAATAAAACGGAACATGTAGTGATTGAAGAAGGGATAACAGGTATAGGAAGGAATGCATTTGCAGATTTTGTTAATGCTAAAACTGTAGTATTACCTGATAGTGTAAGGGTTATTAGAGAAGATGCTTTTGAAAATAACCAATCTTTGCGGACGATTAAAATTCCTAACGGTGTTGTTAAGATAGGAAATGGTGCGTTTGTAGGTTGCGAGAAATTAGAAGAAATTCAGATGCCGGCGCAGATCAAGAAAATAGGGAGACTAGAGGGATGTAAGAAAATAAAGAGTATCTGCTTCCCTGACACAGTAAACTATTTGGAGGAAGGAATATTATGGGGGTGTGAAGCATTAACAAATGTTAAGCTACCTTGTGATTTAAAAGAAATTAAACCCCATGATTTTTCCGATTGTCGCAGATTAAAGAGAATTATTTTGCCCAAACGAGTTAAATTGGTTTCAATGTCGGCGTTTGCAGGAACTGGACTTAAGAAAATTTCTCTTCCGTCCAAAGTACATACAATAAAGAGAGGAACCTCGGGGAGAAAAGTCTTTTCATATGAAAAAGGATTGACTTATCCTACCAAAAATCTGCGAGTGATTGAGATTCATTCTAAGAAAGTAAAGAGTATACAGAAAAATTCTTTTTCGGGTTTGTCGTCAAAGGTTGTGATCAAAGTGCCGAAGAGCAAGAAAAAGAAGTATACAAAAATGTTGCGAAAAAGCGGCTTGAGTAAGAAGGTAAAGATTTGTAACTTGTAATTATGTAAGGGGGATACAGTGGAAAAGGTAGTAACTGTTATCTTAATCTTAAGTTTATGTTTTATGCCTGCACAGATCCAGGCGAAGAGTGTCACCAGCGGAACGGATGGCAACGGAAATAAATGGACTTATAATACCAGTACCAAGACGCTCACGTTTACAGGAAATAAAGCCATTTCGGATTTTACCCTGAATGGACATGACAGAGAACCATCCTGGTACAGGTGGAGCAACAAAACGGAACATATAGTGATTGAAGAAGGGATAACAGGTATAGGAAGTGAGGCGTTTGCAGGTTTTGTGAAAGTTTTATCGGTAAACATACCCTATACTGTAAAAAAGATCAAACGAAGTTCTTTTGAAAATAATTATAGGCTAAGAGAAATCCAAATACCGAATGAGATAATTTCAATAGGCGATAAAGCATTTGCGGGGTGTTATGGCTTGAAAAATTTGTCTTTGCCTTCAAAATTAAATTATGTAGGAAGTTTTGAATTTTGTAAAAATATAAAAAGTATCAGTTTGCCAGACTCGATAAAGGATACAGCGGATGGAATGTTCACGGGATGTGAAATGTTGACGAGTGTAAAATTACCAAGAAAATTAAAAGCAATCAAATCATATGATTTTGTAGATTGCAGGAAATTGACTAAATTAAATATTCCGGTGACGGTAAAGGTTGTTTATATGTCAGCGTTTGCTGGATCGGGGTTAAAAAAGATTGTTCTACCCTCAAATGTTCAAAAAATAAGAAATGGTAATGATGGACAAAAAGTATTTGAGTATATAAAAGGTATCGGATATCCCACCAAAAATCTGCGAGTGATTGAGATTCATTCTAAAAAAGTAAAGAGTATACAGAAAAATTCTTTTTCGGGTTTGTCGTCAAAGGTTGTAATTAAGGTGCCGAAGAGCAAGAAAAAGAAGTATACAAAAATGCTGCGAAAAAGCGGCTTGAGTAAGAAGGTAAAAATTGTAGCAATAGAAAAGGAAGCGAGAAAATATGAAAAATAAGTATTTCCCGGACGAAGATATAACAGAAGACGATCTCTATTTCGTATGTTATATGATAGAGCGTGTAGCAAGGCGTATTAAGCAGAAAAATAAGTATGTTGTCAATACAATTGGCCGTGATGGTTTTTACCATCTGCTTAGTTGTGCCAGTGCATTGCATTGTGAAAATCCATTAAAAGTGGAACACGACTGGATAGAGGATTATTCTTTAAAAGATGGAAATTACGACATAACGGCGGTTGATAGAGAATTGGCGGAGATTATTCCATCGCCGCTTGATATGGGGGCTGTATACCAGCGTTTGATCCGAGATACCATGGATTCCAGGGAAGATTATGTGGATGGAATTATGAGGGTATATAATGATGAAATCTGTGATGTGATTGACAATTATAATTGCAGTGCATTTTATGAACCGTCTTATGTGATTGCGAGAGCTTATCAGAATGGCGGATTTTAGCCCGGATAAAAATCAAAAAGAGCAGAGCACCAAAGCCTGGTGTCTCTGCTCTTTGCAATTTCACTTCTATTATTCAAAATAGTCAATCTGCATAGCGTGTTTTACTTCGGCCAATGTCTGAGCGGCTACTTCCTTGGCACGGATGCTTCCCTGATGCAGAATTTCCATGATCGCCGGAATATCTTTTTCCAATTCTTTTCTTCTTGCCTGGATTGGGGAAAGATTCTCCATCAATACACTGTAAAGGAATTTCTTTACTTTTACATCCCCCAGACCGCCACGGGTGTAGTGGTCTTTCAATTCCTGAAGATTCTGATATTCAGGAAGGTATTCTGCAAAATAGTCATCATTGCAGAAGGCATCCAGATAGATAAATACGCAGTTGCCATCCAGTTTGCCCGGATCCTCAATGCGGATATGGTCCGGATCTGTGTACATACTCATGACTTTCTTGCGGATCACTTCCGGTTCATCTGCCAGATAAATGCAGTTGCCCAGAGATTTACTCATCTTGGCCTTGCCATCTGTACCCGGGAGACGCATACATGCCTGATTCTCAGGAAGCAGAGCCTTTGGCTCCACCAGAACTTCATTGTAAGTGCCGTTAAAACTGCGGACGATCTCTCTGGCCTGTTCGATCATAGGAAGCTGGTCTTCGCCCACCGGTACGATGTTTGCCTTGAAAGCAGTAATATCGGCAGCCTGGCTGATCGGATATGTAAAGAAACCTACCGGGATGCTGGACTTGAAGCCGCGCATCTGAATCTCACTTTTTACCGTAGGGTTACGCTGCAAGCGGGAAACGGTTACCAGGTTGCTGTAGTAAAAAGTCAGTTCAGTCAGTTCAGATACATAAGACTGAACGAAAAGATTTGACTTTTCCGGATCCAGTCCACAGGAAATGTAATCCAGTGCTACTTCTGAAATGTTGCTGCGGACTTTCTCTGGATTGTCAGCGTTGTCTGTCAGTGCCTGGGCATCTGCGATCATAATGTAAATTTTATCGAATTCACCGGAATTTTGTAATTCCACTCTTCGTTTCAAAGATCCTACATAATGTCCTACATGCAATCTTCCCGTAGGACGATCCCCTGTTAAAATTATCTTGTCCATATTTCCTCCAATTGGGGTCTTGACCCCTTTCTAATATATAAAATACATTTTACGAGGAAATGTAAGGGGTGTCAAGGTTTCCGGGATAAATGTTTGCCGAAAATTTTGCCGTAGGTTACGCTTCGCACAACTGCAAAAATGTTTCATGGATCCTTGTATCCGGAGAAAGTTCCGGGTGAAAGGACAGACCGATCTGGTTTTCATATCTGACTGCCACCGGGTGGTCGTCTACGGAAGCCAGCACATCCACCTGGGGAGAGGTCTCGGCAATATAAGGCGCACGGATAAAGACCATAGGGAACTGACCGTAACCTTTCATAGGATAAGCCCCGGCAAAACTGCCAAGCTGCCGTCCGTACGCATTTCGACGCACGGTAACAGGCAGTGTACCCAGATGTTTCTCGCTGCTTCCCTCAATGGACTGGGCCAGCAGGATCAGTCCGGCGCAGGTGGCAAGGACAGGCAGGCCGGAGAGGATTTTTTCCTGAACCGGTGTAAAAAGATCCAGTTTGTGGAGAAGTTGTCCCTGGACGGTACTTTCCCCGCCGGGCAGAACGATGCCGGCAAGGTCTTTCAGATCTTTTTTCTGGCGGATCTCAACACATTCCGCACCCAGACTTTCCAGTATTTTTTTATGCTCGATAAAGGCACCCTGGAGGGCCAGTATTCCTACTTTTGCCATATGGATCAGATCCCCCGTTCTTCCATGATCAGTTTGATTTCGGATTCATTGATACCTACCATAGCCTCCCCCAGATCTTTGGAAAGGTCTGCGATGAGAGACGCATCGGTATAGTTGGTTACTGCCTGTACAATGGCAGAAGCCCGCTTCTCCGGATTGCCGGATTTGAAAATGCCGGATCCGACGAAGACGCCTTCCGCACCTAACTGCATCATCAGGGCGGCATCGGCTGGTGTGGCGACACCGCCGGCAGCAAAGTTGACCACCGGCAGACGGCCTTCTTTGTAGACAGAAAGAACCAGTTCATAAGGAACCTGAAGTTCTTTTGCTTTTTCAAATAATTCATCTTCCCGGAGAGAGGTGATCTCCCGGATCTGGGCGTTCATTTTGCGCATATGGCGGACAGCCTGGACAACATCACCGGTTCCCGGCTCCCCTTTGGTACGGATCATAGAGGCACCTTCCTGGATGCGCCGCAGTGCTTCTCCCAGGTCTCTGGCACCGCAGACAAACGGTACACGGAACTGCTTTTTGTCGATGTGGTACACATCATCGGCCGGAGAGAGGACTTCGGATTCGTCAATGTAGTCAATTTCAATGGCTTCCAGAATCTGTGCCTCTACAAAATGTCCGATACGGCATTTTGCCATAACCGGGATGCTGACAGCCTTCTGGATTCCCTGGATCATCTTAGGATCGCTCATGCGGGACACGCCGCCGGCCGCACGGATATCCGCCGGGATCCGCTCCAGTGCCATAACGGCGCAGGCACCGGCCGCCTCTGCGATGCGTGCCTGTTCCGGTGTGGTTACATCCATAATGACACCGCCCTTCAGCATCTGTGCCAGTCCTTTATTTAATTCATATTGTGATTGTATTTCGCTCATTTGTGATTGCCTCCTTGCGTTTTGATGGTATTTATAGTACGATAAAACTGGTGTTAAAGAAATAATCAAAACAGAAGTTTTTTTCATGCCAGACAGAAAGGAAAAACCATCATGCTCACATATGATCTGGAACAGGCCACAGGGCCTTTATATCAATACATTTACCAATGCCTGAAGGACGATATTATGACAGGAGGACTGCAGGCGGGTGACAAACTTCCCTCCAAGAGAACTTTTGCCAGGAATCACGGTATTAGTACCATTACGATTCAGAATGCATATGACCAGTTGATCAGTGAAGGGTATATTTATACTGTGCCGAAGAAGGGATATTATGTGGCGAAGATCCGGGGAATGAGGCAGGTCCCCAAAGAGACGAACCTGTCTCTCAATATACAGAGGCAGGAAAAGAAAGTGGAGTACGCCGTTGACCTGTCGGATAACCGTATGTCACCGGAGCGGTTTCCATTTACCGTGTGGGCGAAGATCGGCAGAGAGATCATGTCGGATCATAAAAGTGAGTTGATGGAACCTTCCCCGGCTGGGGGGACGAGGGCTTTGCGGGAGGCGGTTGCAGAGCATTTGAAGTCCTACCGTGCCATGCTGGTGGATCCGGATCAGATCGTGGTGGGTGCGGGAACGGAGTATTTGTATAGTCTGCTGGTCCAGCTTTTGGCTCCCAGATCCACTTATTGTCTGGAGGATCCGGGGTATAAAAAAATCGCCCAGGTGTACAAGCGGTGCGGCGTTACCTGCCGGTACGGGCGGCTGGATGACCAGGGCATTACCGTGGATTCTTTGAAGCGGTCCGGTGCGGATATTGCCCACATCAGCCCCAACCATCATTTTCCAACCGGTATCACTATGCCGGCCAGCCGCCGTTATGAGGTGCTGGCGTGGGCCAATGAGAAAGAGGGCAGATACCTGATTGAGGACGATTACGATAGTGAGTTCCGGCTGGGAGGCCGCCCGGTTCCTACGCTGTTTAGCATTGATGCCTGCGAAAAAGTAATCTATATGAATACTTTTTCCAAGTCTCTGACCCCTACCATCCGGATTAGTTATATGGTGCTGCCGGTGCATCTGGCTAACCGCTTCTACGAGGAACTTAGTTTTTATTCCTGCACGGTGTCCAACTTTGAGCAGTACACCCTGGCGGCGTTTATCAAACAGGGGTATTTTGAAAAACATATCAACCGGATGCGGCTGTATTATGCCAGACAGCGGCAGAAGATCAAGGAAGTGCTGGAGAAGGGGGTGCCGGGGCTTCCCTGCGAGATCCGGGAAAATGATTCCGGGCTGCATTTTCTGCTTCATCTGAAGACGGATCTGACGGACCGGGAAGTAGTAAAAAAACTGGCAGAGCAGGGGGTGCGGGTGCATGCGCTGTCCGAGTATTATACAAAGAAACAAGGTGAAGAGCACTTTTTTATTATCAATTATTCCAATCTGGATGTTGAAAAAGCGGCGGCAGCCATGGAAATCATTGCAGATGTGACAGGAGGAAAGTTATGACACAGGATGAGATTTATATGGGAGAGGCGATCAAGCAGGCAAAACGGGCGTATCGAAGGGAAGAGACGCCTATCGGCTGTGTGATCGTGTATCAGGATAAAATCATTGCCAGAGGATATAATAAAAGAAACTGGAAGAAAAATACATTGGCTCATGCGGAGATACTGGCCATCAATAAGGCCAGTAAAGAACTGGGAGACTGGCGGTTGGAGGACTGTACTATGTATGTGACCCTGGAGCCATGCCCTATGTGTGCCGGGGCTATTGTACAGGCCAGGATCCCCCGGGTAGTGATCGGCAGCATGAACCCGAAAGCCGGGTGCGCCGGATCGGTGCTGAATCTGCTGCAGCAAGACAGGTTCAACCACCGGGCAGAAGTTGTCACCGGCGTCCGGGGAGAAGAATGCAGCCAGCTGATGAAAGGGTTCTTTAAGGAGCTGCGGCTGCGGAAGAAAGGGGAGTAATCTTGTATCCTACCAGTAATGGATCCGAAAAGATTTGTGTGAAGTGAGTACAAAGACGCAAGTATCTGGCATGCGTCTTTTGCATGCCGATACTTTTGCGCCTTTGTCGTAGCGAAAGCGCTCACGGAACACAAACTTTTCGGATCCATTACGGAAGGAATAAAAAACCTCCCAATATTTGGCACAAACCAGAGGTTGACAATTCCACGCAAAATAGGTATACTCTAATAGATAATGTCAAATTTCCGTACAGCTGGGGAGTTAGCGGTGCCCTGTACCTGCAATCCGCTATAGCAGGAGTGTTGCCCTATCGAGGGTTTTGGAACGAAGCGCTGCCCGGAGTAAGTGGCGTTGAAGTTTGGGTCTTGTGCAACAGAAACTTGCGAACCGTGTCAGGTCAGGAATGAAGCAGCACTAAGCAAAACTTTTTGTGTGACGCGAGGAAGCCTGAACGGAGTCAACTGCTTCGGTAACGGCTTTAGACCATCATTCGACATAGGGCGTACGGATTTATATATAAGCAGGATTTACCTGGTCTCCTGACATATGGGTGCAGGGGATTTTTTTTGATTAAGAGGAAACAAACGATACTGTTTTTATTTACAAGGGGTCGATGTACATGGGCAAGCGGCAGGAAATGGCACGAAAAGGTGCTTTGGTAAGAGACTTGATTGATGACAATCAGTATATAGAAGCCTTACAGATTCTGGATGAGATGGATCTGGAGGCGGTGGAGTCCACGGCTGATCTGAATTTGTTTGCAGATCTGTATGAAAAAGCAGAGCGTATAGATAAGAAAAAAGACATATATTATATTTTATATAAAAGAAATCATTCCCGCTATGTTCTGAACCGGCTTCTGCGTCTGGTTCTGCGCATGGGAGATATGGAAGAGGCCAGAGAACTTTTCCTGACCTATGAGATGGCAGGGGATGTGACACTGGATACCTACGAACTGAGGTATATGCTTGCCAAGGCAGAAGGTGCGTCCCGCAAGGTACTGATCGATATCCTGCAGGAACTGAAAAAGGAAGAATATACAGAAGAATGGGGTTATCAGCTTGCCAGATTGTATGAGCAGGAAGGCAGACAGCAGGAGTGTATTGCCGAGTGCCAGGATTTGATCCTCTGGTTTGGAGAGGGAAGGATTGTAGACAAGGCCAGAGAACTTCTGAACCGTTGCCTGCAGCCAGACTGGCAGCCGCCAAAAGATGAAGAGATACCGGAACCGGAAGAGCCGGAGAAGGTAGATATGATTCCTTATGCATCCGAGCCTGTCCGTGTCCGGGAAGTGAATTGGGATGAGGACGAAGAAGAGGACGAAGAAGAGGACATAGACGAGGAAGAAGAATTCGAGGAACTCGAAGACGGGGAAGAAGAACCAGAAGCACCGGATAATACGGCGGACGCCAAAAGGGAGCCTGCTGAAAGTGCAGAGGATATCCATAATGCAGAAGTTTCGGAGATTCCGGAGCCTGCAGATCATTTAGAAGATATAGAAGAAGGCATCATAGAAAAAACAGAGAAATTCGGTAAAGAACCGGAGCCTGCCCGAGAGTTGATCGTAGAACCGGGGCCGGAAGAAACGGTACCGGAAGAGGCGGAGGAGAAGCCGCATAAGGACAAAAAACCGGGTGCCCTCAGCCGGATCCGTAACTTCTTTCATATGAGTCTGGAACTGGATCCGGAATTCTTTGAAGAAGAGGAAGAAGAGGCCGAAAGAGAAGAAGAACAGGCGGATGAGCAGCAGGAAGAGCCTGAAACGGCAGAAAAACCTCAGCAGGAGGAGAAGCTGAAACCTGTGGCCCAGCTGGAGGTAAAAGAGGAACGCCAGGAACAGCTGGAAGTAGAGGCTGTCAGCCAGCCGGTACAGTTAGAAGTCCAGGAAGAGAAAAAGGCTGCGTCGGTAGAGACCATCGTGGAACCGGTGCCGGCACCGATCGCAGAAGATCTGCCGGAAGAACTGGAAGATATATCAGAGCACGGCATTTCATACCGTACTTTGAAAGGAACTATGCTGCGTCTGGGACGCTGTCAGGATAGAGCGCATTTTGTGTTTGCCGGCGGCGAGGACCGGATCACACTGGCAGTAGCCAAGCGTGTTACCAAAGAACTGAACAAAATAGGTTATTTTTCAGCGGGCAGTATTAACCGCATAGCGGCATCCAAGCTCAATGCATTAGAGATCACAGACCAGACAGACAAACTGGTGGGATGCTGTACATTGATCACCAGTGCACCAGAATTAAGCAAAAAATCGGTATACGATCTGATCCACTGCATGAAGCAGTACAAGGAAAAGATTGTCATTATGCTTACGGGACCGTTTGATGAGATGGATTGCTTTTTGTCCATTTATCCGGAACTGGCTGAGTTGATCGACTACAAAGTAAGAATGTAGATGTGAGGATATAAAATGGAGAAGAAACAGAGTTGGAAACCGGGCAATATGCTGTACCCGGTACCGGCAGTTATGGTAAGCTGCGGGGATAAAGAAGGAAACAAAAATATTATTACTATCGCCTGGGCAGGAACCATCTGCTCCGACCCGGCCATGGTGTCTATTTCCGTGCGGCCGGAGCGTCATTCTTACAAGATGATCCGGGAAAGTGGTGAATTTGTCATCAACCTTACTACCAAAGACCTTGCGTATGCAACGGACTGGTGCGGAGTTAAGACCGGAGCAAAAGTAGATAAATTCAAAGAAATGAATCTGACACCGGCACCGGCGGAGAAGATGCAGTATGCACCGTTGATCGAGGAAAGCCCGGTAAACATTGCCTGTAAAGTCAGACAGGTGCTGGAACTGGGCAGCCACCACATGTTTGTAGCAGAGGTTGTGGCGGTGCAGGTAAGCGAAAAATACATGAACGAGACAGGCAAATTTGAACTAAACGAGACAGACCTTGTAGCCTATTCTCACGGCGAATACTTTGTGCTGGGAGAAAAACTCGGCAAATTTGGTTATTCTGTTAAAAAAACCAAGTGATTTTTTAGTAAAAGTATTGAAAATGTCGTTTTACAAACAATAAAAATGTGTTATACTTGAGTGGTATATCAGATATGTTTCTATCAACTGGAGGTCAAGATGAAACAGTATATTATTAAAGGTGGTACACCGTTGCGTGGGGAAGTAACCATCGGTGGTGCCAAGAACGCTGCGCTGGGGATAATCGTAGCGGCAATCATGGCTGACGAGCCAGTAAAAATTGAAAATCTGCCGGATGTAGATGATGTCCGGGTTTTATTAGATGCAATCGAAAGTATAGGGGCTATTGTAGAGAGACTGGATTCACATACGGTCCGTATCAATGGCGCGCTTATTAATGATGTCAATGTAGAAGAAGATGCGATCCGCAAGATCCGTGGATCCTACTATCTGGTAGGGGCACTTCTTGGGAAATATAAAAAGGCGATGGTGGCACTGCCGGGAGGATGCCAGATCGGAAGTCGTCCCATCGACCAGCATATCAAGGGATTTGAGCAGCTGGGAGCCAAGGTGACGATCCATCACGGCAAGATCGACGCCAGAGCAGAAGAACTGACAGGAAACCATATTTATCTGGACTGCCCTAGTGTAGGAGCTACCATCAACATCATGATGGCTGCCTGCATGGCACCGGGCAAAACGATCATCGAAAATCCGGCCAAGGAGCCACATATTGTAGATGTTGCCAGTTTCCTCAATAGTATGGGAGCCAACATCAAGGGTGCCGGTACAGACGCTATCCGTATCCGTGGCGTGGAGAAACTTCACGGAAGTGAGTATTCCATCATTCCGGACCAGATTGAGGCAGGCACTTATATGCTGGCGGTAGCGGCAACCCGTGGAGATGTATATATCAAGAATGTGATTCCGAAGCATCTGGAAGCCATTACAGCCAAACTCACAGAGATTGGCGCAGAAGTGGAAGAGTTTGACGACTGCGTTCGTGTCAAGGCGGACAAACGCCTGTCATATGCCAATGTAAAGACAATGCCATATCCCGGATTTCCTACCGATATGCAGCCGCAGATGACTACACTGCTGGCACTGTCAGAGGGAACCAGTATCGTAACAGAGACTATTTTTGAAACAAGACTTAAGTATGTCAGTGAACTTCGACGCATGGGAGCCAATATTGCTGTAGAAGGCAATGCGGCATTTATCACCGGCGTGGAAGGTTTTACCGGTGCTACGGTCAGTGCGCCGGATCTGCGTGCAGGAGCGGCACTTGTGATGGCCGGCCTGGCAGCAGAGGGATACACCTATGTAGACCAGATCCAGTACATTGAACGCGGATATGAGAATTTTGCAGAAAAGATCTGCGGCATGGGCGGTCACATGGAGAAAATTGATGCTGAGGACGAGAGAGCGATTCGCAAATTTAAAATGAAAGTATCATAGGATTTGCGGATGAGATAGATAGAAAACGCCGCGGAAACGAGGCGTTTTCGTTGTAATTAAGGAGGATATTCAGAATGAACGATAAAGTAAGGATCATATTGGATGAAGTAGGAAAGGTAATCCGCGGAAAGGACAAGACCATCGAGATGGCTATGACAGCCATTCTGGCCAAAGGACATATTCTGATCGAGGATGTACCGGGTGTAGGAAAGACAACACTGGCGGTTGCTTTTTCCCGTGCCATGGAACTGACAGAGAGACGACTGCAGTTTACACCGGATGTACTGCCAAGTGATGTAGTAGGATTTAATATGATCGGTGCCGACGGTGAATTCCAGTACAAACCGGGGGCTATCCTTTGCAACCTGCTGCTGGCAGACGAGATCAACCGTACATCTACCAAGACACAGTCTGCTCTTCTGGAGGTAATGGAAGAGGGGCAGGTAACGGTAGACGGTGTCACAAGACAGCTGCCAAACCCATTTATCGTAGTGGCAACCCAGAACCCGGTAGGATCTGCCGGAACCCAGATGCTGCCGGAATCCCAGCTGGACCGTTTCATGGTAAAATTGTCCATGGGTTACCCAAGCATGGAAGAAGAGATGCGCCTGATCAAAGAGCGTCAGGACATCAACCCACTGGATTTCATTGAAGAAATCATTACCAAACAGGAACTTTTGAAAATGCAGGATGAAGTAAAACAGATCCATGTAGATGATAAAGTGCTTAAATATCTGTCCCAGATCGTAGATGGAACCAGAAACCACTCTATGATCACACTGGGAGTCAGCCCTCGTGGAACTCTGGCATATATGGATATGTCCCGTGCCAGAGCGTTTGTACAGGGAAGAAATTATGTATTGCCGGAAGATGTGCAGGCGGTATCGGTACCGGTTCTTGCTCACCGTCTTTTGTTAAATGGAAAAGCGAGAATGAGCCATGTTACAGAAGCGGATGTAGTAGAGGAAATCGTAAAACGGATACCGACACCAAAACTGTAAAGGAGAACCGCCATGACCATAGGAACACTTGCGTATGTGTTCCTGTTTCTGATAGGACTGTTTATCTCTGTGTTCTATCTGGAATATGGAACCGTAGCCATAATGGGATTGTTGATCCTGATCCCGATTAGTATGTTGATCTTTCTGATCTTTATGAGAACCAGAGTAAAAGTGCAGGTGGACTCCAAAAACCCGGTGGCAGAAAAAGATGATATGGACAAGCCGGCCAGACCGGCCATTACCATGTCGGTAGAAAATAAAAACTCCTTTCTGCCAGTTACAAAAGGAATCGCCAAAGTAGTATACGAAAACCGTTTTACCGGGGAAAAAGGAAAGATGAAAGTGCGTTTTTCTGTAGACGCAGGAAAAAAGAGGGACCGAAGAATTCCGATCCCTACGATGAACTGCGGCAATCTGGCAGTGAAAGTAAAGAAAGTAAGATTATACGATTATCTGAGCATTTTTGCCTGGACCGTAGGCAAAGATTATGAAACACAGGATGTGCTGATCCTGCCGCCTATGCGGGAGATGTATCTGAGTCAGGACCGCTGGTACAACCGGACCATGGAAGACAGTGACCGTTTTTCCCTGTACAAAAAAGGAGACGATCCATCGGAAATTTTTGATGTAAGAGATTTTGTGGATGGAGACAAGATCCAGCGGATCCACTGGAAACTCAGCGGCAAGACAGGAAGCCTTATGGTAAAAGAAGGAAGCCTGCCGCTGGCGAGAGTCGTGTATGCCTTTATTGACCTGTGTATACAGGGAGAAAAGCAGGAGGCCCATGACCGGTCTAACCTGTTGGTACAGGGGATTTATTCCATTGCCATGTTTATGATCGAACACCACATTCCCATGGGATTTATCTGGTATGACAGAGAGAGGGATGTGATCCATGAAGAAGTAGTGGAACGGGAAGAGGAACTGCTTTGGATGTTCCAGGAACTGTTCCGATGCAAAAAGACCCACAATGAAAGTGAACTGATAGACCGCTATCTGGCATGGGAGAAGGGAACCCAGCTGGAGAATGCCATGTATCTGACAGTATGCGACCATGGAGATCTGGAAAATACCGGACTGGTGCGGGAACGCCTGGAAGTAATGGATTTGCGGGTACGAGGTGATGAATTTGAAGATCAGGAATAATAAACTCATCAATTTCATATTGGAGATCAGCCAGGTTATGCTGGTTTTTCTTGGTGTGTATTCAGCCCTGATGTGTATGGCGACCAGCCTGGAACTGACCTTTAACAGAGGAATTTTCTTTTTGATCATGCTGATCGCTGCCGTATTGTTTTATGGCCTGTTCACAGTGCTTGAGACATTTCGCAATGGAAAATTATATGGCCTTTTGGGTATTCTATTGTTCTACATAGCACTTTGGCTGCGGTTTCGCAGTGCCCTGCAGCAGGGAATGGTGACGATGGTAAACAGCTTCCTGAAGCAGTTTATGAACTACAGTGGAACCACGCTGACGCTCTGGAACTACAATGCGTCTCTGGAAGAGACAGGAAGCGTTTTGTTTTGTACCACCTTTGTTCTGATCCTGGTCGGAGTGCTGCAGGTGGCACTGGTAAGTGCGTTCTTTTACCGCAAACGCCGGTCTGTCGTGTTTATCATTGTAACCGTTCCTTTTATGCTGATGCCGTTACTGATCGGGAAAATGGGATATTTTTCCAATGTATTTACCTATCTGGTGGTGTCTGTGTCGATCGTGGGCACCAGACATCTGCGGACCGATGCAACCGACCGCCGGATGAGACAGAAACTGTCACTGGTCCTTATGGTAGTGTGTCTGGTAGAAGGACTGATTGCCTATGCTTATATGCCGCCGGAGCGGTATGAGAGAGGCAAAGACCGGATCCTTCAGGTGAAAAACTCGGCTCTTGCCCTGACCAGATGGAGCAACGAGGATGTGATGACCTGGTTCAAGGCGAATTTTAACGAAGATGCACTTTCTTACGGAAAACTGGGAGACAAAGGATCTATCACTTACAGCGGCAGTACGATCCTGCGGCTCAAAGGTGCCATGAATAAAGAAAGCAACCTGTATTTTAAAGGATATGTAGGAGATGTTTACCAGAACAACAAATGGTCTTCTCTGAACAAGGACAGCGAATATTCCCAGGAACTGGAGACCATGGATCAGGAAGGAATTTCGCCGGATAAATGGCAGATACAGATGCGTAATGAAGTAGGAACCAGTGAGACCAGTGGAGAAACCTCCATTTTTAATCATGACAAGCTGACCATCAGCAATCTGGGGGCCGGTTATGGCAACTATCTTGTTCCTTATATCCCGGTAAACGGACTGAAGACAGAGACCAATGGCCGGCAGACAGCAGAAGATAAGGGAATTGAGTATACAGTAGATTATTATATGTACTATCTGACTTATCTGAGATCGGATTACTGGTCAGGATCCCACAACTTTGCTACCAACCAGTTCTGGTACAACACTCAGGCCAAACGCAATAAGATGACCGAGTTTACCAAGAAGTATTACCTTCAGATGCCGGATAATCTCTCCGAGGTGATCAATAAATTCAAAGAAGAAACAAAGAAGGAAAAGGGATATAAATTCCTGACTTCCGGGGAAACATCGGATCGTGATAAAGTAGAATGGGTCCGTAATTATCTTCAGACTCAGACTTCCTATACACTTAATCCGGGCAAAACACCGTCGGATATGGATACAGTAGAGTATTTCATGAACCAGAGTAAGAAAGGTTACTGTACCTACTATGCTACGACAGCGACCCTGCTTCTTCGAAGCCTGGGTGTCCCTGCCAGATATGTGGAAGGTGTATGTATCAAGCAGGATGATCTGGTAAACCGGGACCGTATTACGGCGGACGGCAGTCTGAACGTTCTGGATAGTGATGCTCATGCCTGGGTTGAAGTTTATGATGACAAGTATGGATTTCTCCCGGTAGAGGTGACGCCTGGTTACGGTGATTCCCTGGATACAGACGGAAACGACTATGTGTCAAAGAACGATGCAGATAATACTGACAACCAGGATAACCAAAGTGATGATGTTAAGACAGACAACAGTAATAAAAACGATCAAAAACCAGAAGAAGCAACACCGACACCGGCTGTTACAGAAGTGCCGGAAGAAGATATGATCTTTGAGGATATTAATCAAAAAGATACATCCAAAGAAGGCGGTCTTGGTAATACATCCAGACGAAGTACCGTGTTGTTTATTATCTTCCAGGTGGTATTGATTCTGGTATTAGTGGCAGCCGCCATGGAAGCACAGCGACGGATCCGTTTGTATCTGTTCAAGAAACGGGAGCGGGATCTGAAAGGACGAAGGCGCATCCGCATGATGTACCATCACATCGTGCCGCTTTTACTGGCCCGTAAAGTTATTTACCGTCGTCAGAGTGTAGAAGAATATACCCGGCAGATTGCAGAAGCCATGGCGATGGAGCCAGAAGAAATCCGGCTGTTTGTAGAGATGGTATTCCATGCCAGATTTGGCCCGGATGATATCGGCAAAGAAGAGATGGAACAGTTTATGAAAGAGTTCCTTGCCATCCGTGACAAGGCATTTCGTGACAGCAAGTTCATAACCAAACTGTATTATATGTATATTTTGGCATTGTAAAGCAAGGAGGGCACAAAGTTGGAAGAAACCAAGGATAAAAAAGGCGTTATGTTGGATGAGTCCTTTGTGGAAAGCATTTTTCAGAATGAGACCATGGGGCTGATTCTGGAAGAAGGAGAGGCCTTCCGGGAACTGATGGCTTATTATGAGTGTGCGATCATGGAAGTAGAGACAAAATTCAATGTGCTGAACAAAGAATTTTCTCTGCGGTATGACCGCAACCCCATTGAGACCATTAAATCCAGACTGAAGTCGCCGGAGAGTATCATGGGAAAACTGCAGCGCAAGAAGATCCCTTTTTCGGCAGAAGAAATCGAGGACAAGCTGATGGACATTGCCGGTGTCCGGGTAATCTGTGCATTCCCGGAAGACATCTATCTGCTGCGGGACTGCCTGTTAAAGCAGGATGACATTGATCTTTTGGTGGAAAAAGACTACATCGCCAATCCAAAGCCAAATGGATACCGTAGCCTCCACCTGATCGTAGAGACCCCGATCTTTCTTCATGACCAGAAGAAACTGATGAAAGTAGAAGTGCAGTTTCGTACTATCGCTATGGACTTCTGGGCCAGCCTGGAGCACCGCATTTATTATAAAAAAGGGAAAGACAACCAGGCACTGCGTCAGGAACTGAAGGATTGTGCCGATATCAGTGCCCAGCTGGATCTGAGAATGCAGGCCATTCGGAGCGATATAGAAAATTGTTGATAAAAGAACTTGAATTTTCAGATTCTTTTGCTATAATAATGTTCAGTGGTTGAAAAACCTATGCTGGTGTGGCGGAACTGGCAGACGCCCAGGACTTAAAATCCTGTGGGTGGTGACACCCGTACCGGTTCGATTCCGGTTACCAGCATTTACAATTATATAATCCCAACACAGCGAAGAGAACAGTAAGATGAAAAGTATGCGCCAGAGAGAAGCACAGAGGCTGAGAGTGCTTTCACAGCTTTCATCCCAACACCAGCTCCGAGTGATCCCAATCCGATCCGGCCGACACCGTTATCGTCTCAATGAAGCCGGGTACTTGCAGTAGAAGTGCCAAAAAGGGTGGAACCGCGAGATTGAATTTCCGAGTCTCGTCCCTTCAAAAGATAGTTATGATAGAAGGGGCGGGGCTCTTTCTATATTGTGAAGACAGAAAAAGACAAGGAGGAATCAGTAATGAAAGTAATTTTAAAAGATGGATCAAGCAAAGAGTATGAAAACAGCATGGCAGTTATCGACATTGCCAGAGATATCAGCGAAGGTCTGGCAAGAGTGGCCTGTGCAGCAGAACTGGATGGCAAAGTAGTGGATCTGAGAACCGTGGTAGACGGAGAACATGAACTGAACATCCTGACATTTGACAGCGAAGAAGGAAAGAGAGCCTTCCGCCACACAGCATCCCATGTACTGGCTCAGGCAGTCAAGAGACTGTACCCTCAGGCAAAATGCACCATCGGTCCATCCATTGAAGATGGATTCTACTATGATTTTGATATGGAATCCCTGGACCGTGCCGCACTGGACGCATTGGAAAAAGAGATGAAAAAGATCGTCAAAGAAGGAGCATCCATTGAGCGTTTTACTCTGCCAAGAGAAGAGGCGATCAAACTGATGCAGGAAAAAGACGAGCCGTACAAAGTAGAACTGATCGAAGATCTGCCAGAGGGAGAGGAAATTTCCTTCTATCAGATGGGCGAGTTCGTAGACCTGTGTGCCGGCCCACACCTGATGACAACCAAACCGCTGAAAGCCATGAAACTGATCTCATCCTCCGGAGCGTACTGGAGAGGCAGTGAGAAAAACAAGATGCTTACCAGAATCTACGGAACTGCTTACACAAAGAAAGCAGACCTGGACGCACATCTGGAGCACCTGGAAGAGATCAAGAAGAGAGACCATAACAAACTGGGCCGCGAACTGGAACTGTTCACAACGGTAGATGTGATCGGCCAGGGACTTCCACTGATCATGCCAAACGGTGTAAAAGTGATTCAGAAGATGCAGAGATGGATCGAAGACGAGGAAACACGCCGCGGTTATATGAGAACCAAGACACCGCTGATGGCCAAATCCGATCTGTACAAGATCTCCGGCCACTGGGATCATTACAAAGAAGGTATGTTCGTACTGGGAGACGAGGAAAAAGACAAAGAAGTATTTGCCCTGCGTCCAATGACCTGTCCATTCCAGTACTATGTATACAAGGCAAGTCAGAAATCCTACCGTGATCTGCCATGCCGCTATGGTGAGACATCTACTCTGTTCCGTAACGAAGATTCCGGCGAGATGCACGGATTGACCCGTGTGCGCCAGTTTACGATTTCCGAGGGACACCTGATCGTCCGTCCGGACCAGATGGTCAAAGAATTTAAAGACTGTATCGCACTGGCACAGTATTGTCTCCAGGTATTGGGACTGGAAGAAGATGTAACCTATCATCTGTCCAAATGGGATCCGGAAAACAAAGAAAAATACATTGGAGATGCAGAAGTCTGGGAAGAGACAGAAGGACATATCCGTCAGATGCTGCAGGAACTGAACATAGAGTTCAGCGAAGATGTAGGAGAAGCCGCTTTCTACGGACCAAAAGTAGACATCAATGCCAAAAATGTATACGGCAAAGAAGACACTATGATCACGATCCAGTGGGATGCCCTTCTGGCAGAGCAGTTTGATATGTATTATATCGACGAAAAAGGCGAGAAGAAACGCCCATATATCATCCACAGAACATCCGTAGGATGCTACGAGAGAACACTGGCATGGCTTATCGAAAAATATGCCGGAGCCTTCCCAACCTGGCTGGCACCGGAGCAGGTTCGTGTACTTCCAATCTCAGAGAAATACATTGATTATGCAAAGAAAGTAGAAGAACAGTTGAAGGCCAACGACATTGACTGCAGTCTGGATAACCGTTCTGAGAAAATCGGCTACAAGATCCGTGAAGCAAGGCTGAAAAAGATCCCATACATGCTGGTAGTGGGACAGAAGGAAGAAGAAGAGGGCGTTGTATCTGTTCGCAGCCGTTTCAAAGGAGATGAAGGACAGCGTTCTCTGGAAGCGTTTATTGATGATATCTGTAAGGAAATCCGAACCAAGGAGATCCGGAAAGTAGAAGTGGAGGATTGATGATGGAACAAAAATATGGTGCCAATGTAAAGGCAATCTTAGCACTGATCTTTTCCATCCTGTCCGTGGTTTGCTGCTGTATCTGGTATGTGTCCCTGTTACTGGGCATTGCAGCCATTGTGCTGGGAATCCTTACCGTCCGGGGCGAAAACCCGAAACAGAAAGACCTGGGAATTGCCGGAATTGTAGTAGGATCCGTAGGCGTAGCACTGGCCGTGTCCATTGTGGTCATCTACATCGTGATGCATGGAAGTGCGGCATCGGATGGAGTGACCGGTGCATGGAACGCCATCAGCAGACTGGGATAAGGAGGAAGGAAAATGGTAGAAGAAACAAACAAGCATTTTGGACTGGCATTGACTTCCCTGATTTTAGGCGGTGTGTCGCTGCTTAGTTTTATGCTGTATGGACTCTCCGCGATCCCGGCATTGATCGGAGCCATCTTTGGTCTGATCTGCCTCATCAAAGGCCAGAAACATGTGCGGGTCATGGGCGGGATCGGCATGGCAGTGTGTATCCTTGGCATCATTGCCGCTGTGGCTATGGTGTATCTGTATGCCAGCATGATCAACTGGCAGAATGTGAACATGGACGCTTTTCAGAGTCTGCAAAACATTGATCAGACTGACAAGACCCAGGTAACGGAGTGGGTACAGCAGTTTTTCAAGATGGATATCTCATCTTATATAAACTAGACAAAGAGAAGGACATTTTTTACGATCCACTGGATTAGAAGAATGGCCAGACCGATATAAACCCAGGCGGTATGGAAGTGAAAAAAAGGAAGCTTCCTGCCGCCTGTTTTTTTGTTGACTACCGTACACAGACTGTTCCAGACAACAAAAACAAGAAATAAAAGACCGGTGTAGGGAACAAAAGGATGATAGCGGAAACTCTCCCACAGGTGTCCGCCTGCCAGAGCACAGACAGCGTGGGTGCCGCCACAGCCGGGGCAGTACAGACCGGTGACAGACAAAAAAGAACAGGAAAATCCCAGATCTGTCAGTGTCAGCACACCGGCAGCGGCTAAGATCTCCACCATGACCAGGCCGCCTAAGAGTACAAGGCCCATTATATAGAAAATTCGATCGGTTGAATTCATGATTTCCTCCTGATAGTAAAAGTAAATATAACACAGTTTCTATCATAGAACAGAAAACAAGAAAATGTCAATGATATACTTGACAAATTGTGGGGAACTATGGTAATCTATTCAAGGTGTTATAAAAGCAGAGTTATCCACTCTCACCTGACCGCATGCGAGACATAGCGCGTTATGGTACAACATTTTTATTCATTAAAATAATGGTTAATTTTTATGTGGATAGCTGGTTTTTAGAAACAGGATCCATATTTTTTTGTGCTTTTTTGGCACAGTGTTATATTAGGAGGTAAGAACAATCAGCGAATTAATGATTAACGAGCAGATTCGTGACAAAGAAGTCCGTCTCATCGGACCAGACGGAGAGCAGTTAGGCATCATGTCTGCGAAAGAAGCGTATTTCAAGGCCAAAGACGCCAATCTGGATCTGGTAAAGATCGCTCCGACAGCGAAACCACCAGTGTGCAAGATCATCGACTATGGTAAATACCGCTACGAGTTGGCTCGCAAAGCAAAAGAAGCAAAGAAAAAACAGAAAACAGTTGAGACGAAGGAGATTCGCCTTTCACCGAACATCGACACCAATGACCTGAATACAAAAGTAAATCAGGCACGGAAGTTTTTGTCCAAGGGAGCCAAGGTTAAAGTTTCTCTGCGGTTCCGTGGCCGTGAGATGGCGCACCGGGATGTAGGAAGAGAGATTCTGGATTCCTTCTACAAAGAACTGGAAGATGTTTCGACAGTTGATAAGCCTGCTAAGATGGAAGGAAGAAGTATGGTAATGTTTTTATCAGCCACAAAATAATAACGGAGGAATGAATCATGGCAAATCAGAAAATGAAAACAAAAAGAGCTGCTGCAAAGCGCTTCAAAGTTACCGGAACAGGTAAATTAAAGAGAAATAAGGCAAACCACAGCCACATCCTTACAAAGAAGACTACTAAGAGAAAAAGAAATCTTAGAAAATCTGCTTTGGTAGATGAGACGAATGTAAAGACAATGAAGAAAATCATGCCATACAAGTAATTGGCGCTAAGGAGGTAAATTTCGAATGGCTAGAATTAAAGGCGGAATGAACGCAAAGAAAAAACATAAAAGAGTATTGAAGTTAGCAAAGGGTTACAGAGGCGCTAGAAGCAAACAGTATCGTGTTGCAAAACAGTCTGTTATGCGTGCTTTGGAAGAGTCCTATACAGGTAGAAAGCAGAAGAAGAGACAGTTCAGACAGTTGTGGATTGCCCGTATCAACGCTGCTGCTCGTATCAATGGACTTTCCTACAGCAAATTCATGTATGGTTTGAAACTTGCTGAAGTAAATGTAAACCGTAAGATGCTGTCTGAGATGGCTATCAGTGATCCGGAAGGATTCGCTGCATTGGTTGAAGTTGCTAAGAGCAAACTTGCTTAATCAAATACAAATAAAAAATACAAGGAGTATCTCGAGAGAGGTACTCCTTTATTGACTTGCGAGGTAAAAACACATGAAACAATGTCGTTTGAAAACTCTGTTGGCGTATGTACTGGCAGGAGCACTTCTGATGCCGGCGGGTATGGTACCGGGAAGCTCTGTCAGGGCGGCAGAGACAGGCGCAGGAGGATCGCAGGCGACAGGACCGGCTGTGGGGACAGCCACACCGAGTCCCAGCCCGACTCCATCCGATACACCGCATCCGTCTGTGACACCGACCCAGCCGGCCCGCACCCCTGCGGCCACGGCAGCACCAACTGAGACACCCAGGAACTATGTGCTGGTCTCACCGAAAGCCAAGTACGGCAAGAGCAGCCAGAAAGGGATTCATTACAAAAGAGTAAAAGGGAAAAAGGTATATAAGATCACTGCCTATATGACCGATCCGCTGACCCTGACCATGTCTCAGCAGACGGTGTATTCTGTATACGGAGCCGGCAGTAAAAGTCTTTGGAAAAAGAAAGTGATCACGGTAAATAAAAAGGGAGTCGTCAAGTGTCATCCCCTCAAAGAGGACACCGATTACTATGCTATCATCCAGGCTCACTCCCGCAAAACCGGAGAAGACAAATATATCTATATCCACTACAAGAAAAAGGTGCGTTCGACAGCCAAGAAGATCAAGCTGTATGAGCGTTACAAAGAGACGCTGAAGATCAATTATGGGAAAAGCCATGTAAAGTTCCATACAGAAGACGAGAAAATAGCCACAGTCAATAAAAAAGGTGTGGTTACCGCAGTCAAAAAAGGAACTACCTATATAACGATAAAGGTAAAGGACTCAGAGAAAAACCAGATCCGCGTCAAGATAAAAGTCACAAAAGAGCCGTGGATCGTCAGCAGTAAAGATAAACTGTATGATTATGAGGATATGACCAGAGATCTCCACAAACTTCAGAGAAAGTATCCGGGACGCTGCCGGCTGATGTCACTGGGCGAAAGTTATGATGGCAGGACCATCTGGTGCCTGAAAATTGGCAGGAGCAGTTCTTCCAAGCGTCTTGTGCTGGATGGATGTATCCACGCCAGAGAGTGGAAAAATGCACAGATCCTTACCAAACAGGCAGAGGATATATTGAGAGATTACCCGGATTTCAAGAAGCGTTTTACCAATACCTGCGTCTACATCCTTCCTATGGTAAATCCAGATGGAGCTACCATTTCCCAATACGGATACAAGAAGATCCGTAACAGGAAACTTCAGAAAAAAATCAAGAAACTGGGACACAATGAAGAGTGGAAGGCCAATGCGAGAGGGGTAGATCTCAATGACAACTTCCCGTCCGGCTGGAAAAAGAGCAAGAAGGTGAAGAAGCCGGCCTACATGGGATATCCCGGCAAAAAGGCGGCCAGTGAAAAAGAGACAAAAATATTGATGAACTTCATCAATAATGTAGGGCCGACAACGGTGCTCAATGTACATTCTACCGGAAGTGTGATCTACTGGGATTTCGATGTGACCGGAGAACGGCATGAGAAGCTGCAGGAACTGGCAGAAAAGATCCATTCTTACAACAAATATATGTTGATGCCTAAGTCTGGCAGCACAACGGCAGCAGGAGGTTTTGCAGACTGGATCGTGTATGCCAAGGAAAGGACCAGTGTCACCATAGAAACCGGAACCGGCGTATGTCCGCTGGGGCATAGCGAGTTTAAGAAGATATGGAAAAAGAATAACAAAATGTTCCGCTGGTTTATCACAGAATCATAAGAGAAATATTGTTAAATAAGTGTTGACAAAAGGGTATCAATCTGATATTATATATGTTGCTGACTGACATAAGGTTAGCATCATATATGCGGAGTTGCTGGAATTGGCAGACAGGCATGACTAAGGATCATGTGCTCGTAGGGCGTGTGGGTTCAAGTCCCATACTCCGCATGACAAGAGAGAGGTTCACAGCCGAGGGGTTGTGGATCTTTTTTTTATGCAAAAAAGTGACCTATAGTAGTTCGTGACGGAGGCGAAAGTGACCTATAGTGGTTCGTGATGGCGGTGAAAGTGACCTATAGTAGTTCGCGACGGCGGCGAAAGTGACTTATAGTGGTTCATGATGGTGCAAAAGTGACCTATAGTAGTTAGTCACGACAGGCAAAAGTGACTTATAGTGGTTCACGAATAGAGAGGAAGAGATCTGCCATGTGGCGGTAGAAATTTGTGGGAAACCTTGGTATAATGGAAAGAAGGAGGACAGAGTATGAAAATAGCAATTTGTGACGACGATTACGGTATATGTGAAGAATTAAGTAAGTGGTTGCGAAAGGCAGACAATGATTCTCGGAAACAAATGATAGAAGTATTTCAAGAGGCAGAAAAACTGCTGACATCGATTCAGAATGGAGCTGTCTATGATCTGTTATACTTAGATGTAGAATTACCAGATATTAATGGAATAGAAGTAGGTGCACGCCTGAAAGATATGGAAATACCGGGAAATATTATATTTGTGTCAGGAAAGGATACTTACTGCAAGGATATGTTTGACCTTCGACCATTTAACTTTTATCAAAAACCGTTGAATCGGGAAAAGGTTATAAAAGATTATCATTTGATAAAAGAAAAAGAGGAAGAAAAAGGCAGATGCCGGTTTTGGTATAAAAAAGATGGATGTACTTCTTGTGTGTATATTCAGGATATAAAATATGTGGAAGCGTTCCGGGGCGGAGTGAAAATATACACAACAAATGGTGAATACATTGAACTAAGGCGGCGTTCGATACAGAATTTTGCCGAAGAATATTCACAGCAGGGCATGGTGCGGATACATCGTTCCTATGTAATCAATATAGATGCGGTAACCAGTATAAGAGGTAACCAGGTGCAGATTGATGGACAGGATTTGTCAATCGGCCGGGAATATGTAAAAGAATTAAGGAAAAAATGGAATTTTCGGGGGATGGAATCATTATGATGTTTTATGCAATAACGATCATAGCCAGTTTATTTCAGAGCTATTTGGGTGTATTTGGCATTGACACTGTTTTTTGATCAAAAGAAACCGGGGGGCGTCCGGGTAATAGTCGGATATTTACAGTTTATGGTACTTACGACAGCAGTGAATTTGTATATAAATATCCCCATTGCCAATATAGTAGTGTTTATGTTCTGTACCTATTTATATGCCGTGTTATGTTTTTATGGTAATCTGAAAAGAAGGATGTTTGCGTGTGTCAGTACCGTTTTCATCATGGCGGTGTCAGAAGGTGTGATGGCAGTTCTGATTGGAGCGCTCAGGTATAATATATGGGCTTCTAATGATTATCACTCGACTTTTTCTGTCGTGGCGATGCCGATTATACAGTTTCTGCTGATTCTGCTTTTAAGGAACCTTAAAAATATACGGAGAAATGAAGAGGTTCAAAGGCAGTATTGGATCTTATCCATGTTGCTGCCTGCCTTATCGTTTGCATTATTTGCGATAATATACCAACAGCATCAATTGAGTCCGGTTCATCTACTTATCTGCATCTGTATTTTGTTTTTTATTCAGATCTCTGTTTTGTATCTATTTGATAAGCAGATACAGAATGCGGGCATCGAGAGAGAAAAGAGTGTTTTGGAGACCCAGAACCGTATGCAGCAGAAACAGGCAAAATGGCTGGAACAGGCGGTAGAACAAATGAGAGGCCAAAGGCATGACTTTAAAAAACATATATCCATGATATATTACTTTAATGAGAAAGGAAAGACGGAAGAGGTAGAAAAGTATATCAGGCAGATTCAAGATAATATTGACCGGATTCGCGAGGAACATATCGACACTGGAAATTATGCGCTGGACAGCATTTTAAATGCACAAATGTCCAAAGCACAATTATGTGGAGTAAATTTACAGGTGGAATGTGTGGTGCCGCAGGAGTTAAATCTTTCTACATATGATATGAATGTGATGCTGACAAATTTATTGGATAATAGTATTGAGGCAGCTCAGAAAACAGAAGAGAAGAAAGTTCAATGTGTTATCCGGTATGATATGCCGAGAATGCTCATCAAAATAGAAAACACATATATCCCGGCTGTGATAGAACATGGAACCTCAAAGAAAAACAAAGAATATCATGGCTATGGAGTAAAAAATGTAAGGGAGCTTCTGGACAGACTAGGGGGAGACATAGAGGTGAATGAACAGGAAAATATATATCAGGTACTGGTAGGGTTCCAGGTGCAGTAGAGGAAAAAATTGAATATGGTATGTCGTCTGATGTCAATTTTATGTTGTCTGATGCAAAAACAACATTTTCGGAAAAAAACATGGTATAGTAAGGCTGTACCATGCTTTTTTTTTGGAAAGGAGGAACAAAATGAAGAAGATTTTGAAAGCAGTTGCATCAACATTGATGACAGGAATCTCAGCTTTTGTAATTTCTGGTATGACAGGTTCTACATGTGTGTTCTTGTTGCATCAGCCAGAGTTACCAGAGCAGCTTGACCAGTTGAGAAAGTAAAGTAGTAAGGAAGGATGGCATTGAAGGGAAAAGAACTTTTAAAGGATGAAGAAGTGCAGAAGTTTGTACGGAGATACATAATACTGTATGGTGTCCAGCTGGGTGTCTATACGGTTGTTGCCATATGTATGCAAGTATGGTGGCAGTACTTCGTATTCATGATTTCATTTATTGCACTAAGGTCCTTTGCAGGGGGATATCATGCAAAGAGGGAAAGTGTCTGTGTAGTTCAATCAGGAGCCATTGTTTTGGCAGCTTGTCTGACTATGAAATTTATAGTGATTTCGATGCAGACAGTTATATGTATTGCATTATTGTCAGGGATTATGATTTTTTTTCATGCACCCATTGAGGCCGAGCAGAAAAAACTGACAGACAATGAAAGAAAAAAATACAGAAAAACATCCCGGATTGTGTGGATCGTGGAAGGGATATTGATAGTCATAGCCAGCTGTTTCGATTCGTGGTTAAGGATCGTGGCGGAACCAGTGATAATAGCATGGTTTTGGGTTCTTGTGCTGGCTATGACGGCAGCCATCCGTGATGTTAGTAAAGAAAATGAGTAGAACAAAAGGAGACTTTATGGAAAAGAATGACCTGGTGGGAGACGCACTGAAAATCATGCCTCCCGAATATGTACCACTTTTATACCAAGGAAAATTACTTCGGAATGACACATCGGGATCTACCGGAAAATGTCTGGAAGTATACTGGAAGAAAGAGGATTACATGCGGTCCATGTTTTCGCTGTGGTTTTACCGTAAAAAGTTTTATGGTATCCAGCCTTGGCACAAGCGGTGCCGGTTTTACACCATGGCAGTGCCCGGTGAGAAAGAACCTCTTAGTCGTGTGGAAGAAAATGCGTTGACATTCAGCAAGAATAATCTGACGGAGCAGCGAATGGTGGAAATATACTGTGAAATGCTGGAATTTGAACCTGTGTGGATGATCTTGCAGCCGTCGGTAGCAGAACTTCTGTGTATGGTAAAAGCGCAGTATGAACTTCCCGAAATCTCATCTCTGCGATACATAGAGATGACAGGGGAGGAACTGACAGATAAACTCCGTGAAAGACTAAGAGATGCATTTCATTGTCAAGTGGCCAATCAGTATGGGGCGAATGAAGTAAATTCTATTGCCTATGAGTGTCCCAAAGGGCATCTGCACTGTATGGAAGATAATGTAAAAGTTGAAATCCTGGATGACAAAGGGAATGCAGTCGAGGATGGAACAACCGGTAACATTTATGTAACCACACTTCATAACCATGCTATGCCATTTGATCATTATGGAATTGGTGATATAGGAAGATTGGAGAAAAATACATGTGATTGTGGACACAAAGGGAAAATCCTGCATCTGGAATCAGGCAGAAAGGCAACCTGGGTACAGTTGGAAGATGGCAGTCGTATCACACCCTATGTTTTTGTAAGGGCGATTGACTGTCTGAATGTCCAGTATGATAACTGTATCTGGCAGTTTCAGATCATACAGGAAGATTTTGACCGTTTTACGATCCACCTGGTGGTAGATGAAAAAATACCGGAACTGTGCGAGAAATTTGTACAGTATATAGGGGATGAACGGTTGAAGAAGGCCTCATATGAATTTGTGTTTTCCAAAGGGTTGTTCCCGGATCTTACGGGAAAAAGGTCTTACTTTAAACCAATGGAAAGGAGGGGGTAAGGAGCAGATATGGGAGAGATAAAGGAATCCGTGATCCAGATCATAAGGGAAATCGCCGAGAAGGAACTGGGGGAAATCGATGAGAACACAAGTTTTTTTGATGAGCTGGAGTTTGATTCTATTTTGTGTATGGAACTTCTGGTAGAGGCGGAAACACGATTTGGGTTCGATTCGGAAGATTCAGAAGAAAGCCTGCAGGCTTTTGAAACAGTAGGACAATTTATAGAATTTGTTAATAAGAATAGAAAAGGAGACATAACAAATGATTAACAAAAAATTGGGAAAAACTTTGCATTACTAGCGTGCGTATCTATTTCGTTGTACCCTGCTAATCAAGGAAGGGCATATTCAGGAAATGATGCGATGAAATATGCAGAAAAGTGGTATAACGGATATAATACTAAACAATACTATAAAGCGGGAAAGGATTGTACAAACTTTGTTTCGCAGTGTATGGTTGCCGGTGGTAAGAAAAAAAGTTCTAGTTTGCCTAAATATTATTCTGAAAAACATTGGAGACCACATTCAGCAACATGGGAAAATGCCACATATTTCAGAAAATATTGGAAGGATAGAGCTGAGTCTAATTTTAGCGTTAAGTTAGATGCGTCGAAGTATTCTCACGATGCATTGATACAAGAAAAAAAGAAAATAAGTTCACGCATAATGAGAAATTTAAAAGTGGGCGATGTTATACAATATGGAAGTAGTTCTTCGGATGTCAGGCATTCCCAGATTATAGTAGGATTGATTTATGATCCAGTGACCGATTCTTATACATATAGGTTGGCACAGCATTCAAGTCCATCTAATAAATGTGTATTAACAGATTATTTAAGTACTCTGGGTGGAACAACTTATTGTTATAAATTTAGTACAAAATAAAAGGAGAGTAAAATTATGAAAAAGAAAGTTGGAATTTTAATTAGTGTATTAGGTGTTGTGGTTATCTTATCAGGTAGTGTTGCCTTGGGTAGTATGGTAAATCACAAAGGTATTCGTCAGCAGAAATTGCAAAAAATTGAAGTTGATGGAGACAAAATCAAGGAACAGGAAAAGGAATTGCAAGAAGCAAAAACAGATGCAGAATATCGTAAAGTAGAAACAGAATTGAAGAAGAATTTGAAAGAAAAGGCTCAATTGGAGGTGGAAACAGGAACATATGATTATCAAGGATATTTTAATGATAAACTATTTTCAGTATATGATTGTTACACAATATTAGAGAGTAGTTTGGACAAAGCAAGTGAGGAGTGGGAAGAAAATAAAGTAAAAGAGTTAAAAGCAATTTATAAGAAATATAGTGTTTATAAGGATAGTACTGAAGACTATTTAGAACTTAGTAAGCAGCTCGGCAAGGAAGTGGATGAAGTCAATGCTAAATATGCAAAATATGAAAATTGATTGCATAAAACAGAAGTAGCATAGGCTGATTAGCAATTAACAGGGTGGGAGAATGATAAAAAAGAGATAAAAAAAGTGAGAATTATTGGTCAAGTGCCAAGGTTAATTCCGGTTTGTCAAAGTAAATGCCGGTGAAACAGATTTTTACCCAAAAAAGTTAGTAAATTTACCTGCAAATAGATGATTTTTTTACTGTTTTGGCGTAAAATCAACATAATGTAAGGAAAAAAGGGTGCTCTTAATAAAGGGTGAAAGTTGGTCGTTTTTTTGCAAGAGTAAGTTCCACCCCTCTGTTTGCGGATATGGATGCTGTGTCCCGATTGGTTAATTAGTGATTATAGTTCGTCTTTGGAGATGAAGCATTGGCGGGCATCATCCCAGAGAAACTGTTCGTCCGGACCTTTCCAGTAATTCCAAGGTCCACTGGGATATCCATATTTCAGGCGAAAGGCCTGAAGGTAGTTTAAAGGCATTCCATCTGCATCCAGATAATGCCATGGATTGGACTCTATTTCGTGTCCGGATTTGACCCATTTTCGTATGCAAGTGCGTTCATGAAGGGTCATGGGGACGAGATTTTCCATTTCTTCCAGTGCTAAAAGGTTGAGCTGGTAATCCATTGAATTTTTATCTGGTTTCATGGGCACCCTCCTTACAGAAAATGGATCGATTGAGTGTCACTTTGTTTGGCGGAATAAGGTGGCACCCGAGAAGGTCCAAACAGCCTTGACCGTATAAAAAGGAAAACATTTCATAAGGACTTTTGTTCCCTAAACTTTCTCTACAGTAGGAGTTGATATGATCCATCATTAAGTTAATGTCATCTTGGGAATAGTTTCCGATATCCGTTCCTTTGGGAATAAAAAAGCGGATAAATTCGTGGTTTCTTTCGGCAGATCCCTTTTGATAAGGAGCACTTGCATCGCAGTAAAAAATATGCGTGCGCCGTTTTTGCGAGGAATCAAACTCTAAAGCCAGAGGATTTGAAAACTCACTGCCATTATCGGTCAGACAAACATTGAAAGCAAAGGGAAAATGTCGGATGGGAAATTGCTGATAACAACCAGGTTTTATCTGACAGGAGAAGTGCCAGACGAAGGACAGATCGGTATTAAAACGGCAGAACCGAGAGAGGACGGGAAAACATTTGATCCTCAAATGATGATTTGTTTAAAAGATACGGAAGAAGGGGTTACATTTAATGGTGCCGGTGCCAAAACCGGAATGTCATCAGAGCGAATCCGCATCTTAAGTCAGAGTAAGCCAGAAAAGTATGTTGTTGAAGTTCAGGAGCAGGGTCAAAAGAAAGAAACCGTTTTCCGGTTGACAGATAATGCAAAGTCCGCATATGAGGTGAAGGATGAAGATTCACAGTATGCCTACGAATATGGCACAAAACTGGATAAAAAGATAGATTTGAGTAAAATCCAGCATATCTATGTGAATGGTAGAATGGTGAAATAGGAGTTAGAAAATAATTAAAAAAAGGTGAAATTTTTGGTGAAATTTTTTGGGGGGATTTTGCAAGGTTTCAGGTATACCCATCGTTAGGTATTATATAGCCCCAAATAGAGGGGTAACACATATGGACAAGGAGGTAGGTTACTATGAAAACACATGTAAAAACAGGGGTACTTATATTTTTCCTGACGGTTCTGTCGGTGGCAGGGATACAGCCGGGAAAGGCGAAGGCGGACAGTATAAAGATAGCCGGGAACATGGTCTTGAACGAGGTAAAAGATGTAGATATTGAAGGCCATCACTATGAGGCAATTCTTTTCAGAGTGAGCCAAAATGTAGCGAATAATGAAACTTATGCAATCTTGCAGGGATTGAAAAGCAACGAAAATTCACTGGTTATTCCGGCGTACATTGAAGGAATACCTGTAAAAGAGATTACGGAAATCCAGGACAGTACAGTGCAATATGGAACCAAGTGCTTTTCACACGATGATCAGGGTTATTATGTGTGGTCAGAGAACAGCAGTAAAAAGTATGATACGATCACGATTCCTTCTACTATCACTCGCATTGAAAAATTCAAGAATGTGAAAGTAAAGAAGATAGTAGTGCCGGAAACGGTAGAGTATTTTGGTGGAGGAAACCAGCTTGAGCAGGTTCAGATCAAGGGAAAGAACACAAAAATAGGATCTGCCTTTGTTTATGGAAGCTTGAATAAAATAACGCTTCCTAAGGGCTATCAGGGAACGATCGAAAAAAACGCATTTTCCGGAACTCAATTAACCACTTTCCGCTGGCCGGCTTATAAAAAAGGGCTGAAGAACAAGATGGGAAGTTATTTGTTTTCTGATTGTAAAAAATTAAAGAAGATAACTTTTGAAGCAGGAACGAAGCAGGTGTATATACCGGAATCTTGTTTTGAAGGATGCAGCAAGATAAAGAAACTTGTATTTCCAAAGAGCCTGAAAAAGGTGATTTACGGATGGCACGAATATGCAGGAAATTATACTTCCAAAGCACCAAAAACACTGGTATTTAAGGGGAAAAGCACAAAACTGCAGGGAGTGAAGATCAGAAAATATCTGGATATTGAGAATGCGAACACAGGAGGAAAAGATCTCTATGATAAGTATATTCTCACTATAGGGAAGATCATAGCACCAAAGAAATCACAGGCTGTTAAATGTGCAAAAAAGATATACACTGTGAAGAAAATAATTCGAAGAAAAGGACAACATTCTTGGCGTGATGATGCAGGAAGGGGATACAAACTGGCCAAAGTAAAATGGTCTTATTCAAAGTAGCAGATTAAGCAGCAGATAGGGTGGGCAACACATATTGACAAGGAGGAAACGAAATGAGAAGAAAAATGTTATGGGGAGTATGTTCTATGATGGCATTATTGCTGGTGGGATGTGGCAGTTCGACCAATGCCGGTCAGGAAATACAGCAGAGTACACCGGAGCCAACGGTGGCAGCGGTTACCCAACAGCAAAATCAGGATTATCATGTAGAGGGATCTACTGTATATGTAGATAAGAGCTGTTATCTGCCGGATGTTAAGGCAGATAATGCGACCGAAATGGTTATAGCAGATGGGGTTGAGTTGAAGGATTATGAGCCGGCCAGCACAAAAGATGAGTGCGGTTCCTTTGTCCAGCCGCAGTATAATTCCTGGTTTGCCGGCAGCCCTAAGGTTAAGAGTGTTTCTCTGGAAAAGGCGGATGTCACCGTTGGTAAAAAAAGTAAAGCGTATGTAGAGAATGGACTTCTGCTTTACAAAGGAGAGGCAAAGGGAGTGTATGCCTGTGTTCCTGCCACAGAGGGAAAGGTAACGATCCCTCAGGGAATCAAAGACATCTATGATTGTGCATTTTATGGCTGTGACCAGATAACATCTGTGACACTGCCGAAGAGTGTGCGATGGATTGGGGATGCAGCATTCGGAGAAAATAAAAAACTGGAAAAAATAGAAGTAGCATCGGACAATCCGTTTTTGAAAAGCGTAGATGGTGTTCTGTATACAAAGGATGGCCGCGTACTGCTGGCATATCCGGCGGGAAAAACAGATAAAACCTACAAAGTTGACGCAAAGGTTAAGTATATCGCCAGAGGAGCGTTTGCGGGAGCAGTCAATCTTGAGAAGATAGAACTTCCTAAGGGACTGTTTTCCGTTGAAGATTATGCATTTAAAGGCTGCACCAGTCTGAAGTCTTTCGGTGGTGCATCAAAGGTGTACCGGGTAAAGAAAAATGCATATGCATACTGTGATGCACTGGATGGGTCCAAACAGTTAAAAACAGAGGAATCCGGTGAGGATACACAGATAAGTGATTCACGATGGGAAGGAGACTACCTGAAAGGAACCCTTTCTTATCTCTATAGTAGTTATTCATGGAAGTTCAGCAAAGACAAGTATGGAAACATTAGTACCAAAGACATCGTAGATGCATTGAAAGAGACAGGAAAAGTGCCGGCAGGACTGAAGAAAAAGATTGATAACATTTCATATCAATACGAAATGCAAGTTCTGTATTCTATGGCATTGGAGGTAATGGAAAAGAAAGATTTGCAGAAATTTGGAAAACAAGTAGATGCATTTTTAGAAACATACGGTGAGTAGGAAGCAGAAAGTATTGTCAACTTATTATACGAGGAGTGATAACATGGAGAGAGTAAAATGGATTTTTGTGCTATGCATGATTTTATGTGTTGGATGCGGCAGTCAAGTGGAAAGTGAACCCACACCGACACCCACATCTACGCCAAGTCCTACACCGACGCAACGGCTGTCATCCTGGGTAGAACCAACTGCTGTGCCAGGAGCAGCAACCCATGCGGTAGAAAAGAGGAATGTAACTATACAGGGACATAGATATAAGTATATATATTATGCGGAATATGATGGCAGTTTGGTTGTATTGGCAGCGGGGACGGACGAAGATACATTGTATATTCCATCAAAGATAGATGGTAAAAAAGTGACTCGAGTGGGGGTAAGTGATGATTCGAGTGATGTGGACTTTTCCTTTAATCCGACCATTCATGGAATGATAGCAAGGGGGCCAACAGAGTATTGGGAAGCAGATAAGAAAGACAAACGGAAAAATCTGGTCCTGGCAGAAGGAATAGAAACAATATGTGGGAATGCTTTTTTTGAATGCTATTTTAATAAGGTGACTCTCCCATCTACCTTGGAGGAAATAGGAGAGATTGCATTCATGGGCACACATATTAAGGAAGTAACTGTAAAATCAAAGGAAATAAGTATTGGCAGAGGTGCTTTTAGTGGTTCAACACTTCGGAAAATTCAATTTCGGAAAGGGTATAAAGGATATATTGCGGAAGAAGCGTTTGATAGGACGCAGATAGAGACGTTTGACTGGCCGGATTATAACGATGCTGTTGAAAATGGCGAGGTTTCTCTGGACTACGATGAGAGGCTGTTCCCAACATTTAACAGATGTAAAAAACTGAAGGAAATACGATTCCCGGAGAATCAAAAATTAATCTGTATTGATAATCGTGCTTTGGTTGGATGCTCCAAATTAAAGAAACTTGTCTTCCCGGCATCTACGAAGAAGGTCGTTTATTGTGATAACTTTTATGCAAACAACTACAAAAAATCACCGGGTGAACTGATTTTCCTGGGGAAAAATACGGAATTACAACCGGGATCAAAAAGTTATTACTTAAAAAAACGACATGATAAAAATAAGAACTGGATTATTTCAACAGGAAAAATTATAGCACCAAGAAATTCAAAGGCGATCGAAAAGGCAAAAAATGTGTGGAAGATAAAAAAATTGACCTGTGGCCAGATGGATAAATTGGACGGAGAATATGAAAATGATGACGAAAATGATGCCGGAGCACCAGACGAGTTTATTAGAGGAGAAACGGATGTAGACTCAGAAGGAATTACATATGAAAGGATGAACTATGAGTATCTGGAGTAACTTATTGCACTACTACTCGCAAAATCTTACTATAGCCATCGTTATGTATAGTATAAAATAACAGAGAACTGCAAAATATAAAGGAGGATATTATGAAAAAAGCAATCGGAGTATTTGTAGGCGCATTAGGAATGACTATTCTTTTGTCGGGAAGTATCGTTCTTGGCAATGCAATAAGCAGCCAGGACAGCAAACAGCAGAAACTGGAGCGGATCGCAGAGGACAAAGAAAAGATCAAAGTGCAGGAAAAGAATATGCAGGAGGCCAAAACAGATAAGGAATACCGGGAGGCTGAAAGCGAACTGAAGAAGAGCTTGAAGGATAAGGCAAAGCTGGAAGTAGAGACAGGAACTTATGATTATCAGGGTTATTTTGCAAACAGACTATTTGCCTTAAATGACTGTCGGCAGATCCTGGAGCGGGATTTGGACAAATCCAGTAAGGAATGGGAGAAAAATAAAGTAAAAGAAATGAAGGCACTTTACAAAAAGTACAAGGCCTACAAAAACGGCGACTGGGATTATTCACAATTAAGCAAAGATTTGAACCGTGAATGTGACGAATTGACAGCTAAGTATGCAAAGTACGAAAAGTAAGACAGCTAAGGGGGATATATAGTATGACAAAGAAAGTTTTCTGCGGATTATGCACCGTGATGCTGCTGGCATTAACAGGGTGCAGTGGGGAAGACGGTCAAAAGGAAGTAAAGCAGATCACACCGGAGCCCATCGTCACCTCCGTACCGAAGCAGGGAGGTAACGCCAAAGAAGACACCATTCATATGGACAAAAGTGGATATCTCCCGTTTGTCAGTTCAGAGACAGCTACAAAGTTAGCCATAGCGGATGGAGTTGAACTGCAGGACTATGAACGAGTAGTAGATGCCCGTGTTGTGGGAGAAGGGGAGACATTTGCATACATAACTCCCCGTTATAATTCGTGGTTTGTAGGCGTACCCCAGGTGACGAAAGTCTCTCTGGGGAAAAAGGGCGTTTCGCTGGAGAGCGCAAGCAAGGTGTATACAGACGGAGGACTTGTGATGTATAAGGGCAAGAGCAAGGGGGTATTTGCCTGCCCGATCCCGGCCGAAGGAAGAATTGAGGTCCCACAGGGAACCAAAGATATTTATGATTGTGCTTTTTATGGCTGTCAGAAGATAACATCTGTGGCACTGCCTGAGAGCGTAAGGTGGATAGGAGGCGCGGCGTTTGGTGAAGCATCCAGACTGGAAAGCATTGAAGTGTCGATGAACAATCCGTTTTTAAAAAGTGAAGATGGTGTTCTGTATACAAAGGATGGTCTTGTCCTGCTGGCGTATCCGGCGGGAAAGCCAGACAAATATTATAAAGTAAAGGACGGCGTAAAGTTCATTGCAGGAGGGGCTTTTGCCGGGGCGGACAATCTGGAGGAAATCGAACTTCCCAGAGGAGTATTTTCCGTGGAGGAATATGCTTTTAAGGGGTGTCGACATCTGAACAAAATATCAGGGGCGTCCAGGATATACAGCGTAAAAGAAACCGCTTATGAATATTGTGAGGAACTGGATACCATCGACAGGCCATTGATGGATGGTGAATTGGCAAATGGACTCATGCCTATATGGGAAGAGAACTATATGAAGAATGAACTTTCTTATGTGTTTGATGCGCTGCCATGGAAATTCAGCCGTGCCAATCAGGGATATATTACGAGAGAGGATATTACGAGAGTATTAAAACTTTCAGGATTGAAGGTGCCGAAAAGACTGAAAAAGAAAATAGACAAGGTTACCTATTCGTACGAAATGCAGATACTGACGGACCTGGCACAGAATTCGGTATCGTGGGTGGATTTTGATACGAAGATGGACAATTTTTTACAGAGATATGGCCGTTGACGGAGACAAGGGGTGAGAACGATGTGGAATTTGAACAAATGGACAGATCATACAGCGTTGTATGTGAGGGAGCAAAGTTATACATATGGCCAGCTGGACAGGATGCAGCAGGCGTTTGCACAGAAAGTGGATTCACACCGCCTGGTATGTGTCATGATGACCAATGAACTCCCGGCACTGGTGGCATATATATCCTGTATCCAAAATCATCATCCGGTAATGGTTTTGTCGGCACAGACGCCGTACCGGGGTCAGGAGAATCTATGGGAGCATTATGAACCGGATGTTATCTGGATGCCGCTAGCGGGAGAAAAAGAGCATCGTGAATTTTGGAACCGGGGGCTTTACAGACGGCAGGCAGAGAACGAGGGATATGTACTTTATGAGCGCATAGAGAAGAATGAAATGCCTGTCTGCCGGGACTTGGCGTTGCTTTTGCCTACTTCCGGCTCCACCGGCAATCCGAAGATGGTTCAGATCAGTTATGAAAATATTCAGAGCAATACGAAGTCTATCTGTGAGTATATGCATCTGACCGGTGAAGACTGCGGGATTACTGTTTTACCGCTTAGTTATACATATGGATTGTCAGTGGTAAACACGTTATTGTATGTGGGAGGCAGGGTTTGTCTTACGGCGGATCATGTGATGCAGGCCTCCTTCTGGCGTCAGATGAGAGACCGGGGGATTACTTTTCTGCCGGGAGTTCCTTATACATATACCTGCATGAAGAAGATGAATCTGCATCCGGAACGCTACAAAAAACTCCGGATCATGACCCAGGCGGGGGGAAGGCTGTCCAAGAGTCTGCAGGAGTACTGGGGACAGATTGCCAGGGAATACGGCAAAGAATTTTATATTATGTACGGACAGACAGAGGCCACGGCCCGGATCAGTTATCTGCCGCCGGAGCGGTGTCTGGAGAAAACAGGAAGTGTGGGGATCGCTATTCCGGGGACACAGATATTTTTAAGAAGTCCTGAGGGAGCAGTCATCACAGAGGCAGGAGAAGCCGGGGAAGTGGTGGCAAAAGGTTCTCACATAAGTATGGGATATGCTGCATGCCGGGCTGATCTGACTCAGGGAGACAGACGGCATCAGGTACTGGAAACCGGTGATATCGGGTATCTGGATGAGGAAGGATATCTGTATCTGATAGGACGAAAAAGCCGTTTTGCCAAAGTATATGGCAAGCGGGTCAATCTGGATGATCTGGAACAGATGCTGACACATGAAGGGGCCGGCGAGATCGCAGTTATCTCAGATGATGAGAAAGTGTATGTAGTCACAGATGTCACCAGGATCAAGGAGCAGGATGAGAGATGGCGACAGAGGATTGAGCAGGCAGCAGGAGATCACTGTCTGGGGAAAATTTTACACTGGAGGGAACTGCCGCACAAGGAAAGTGGCAAGATTGATTACAGAAGAATCGGGGAAAGGGTGAAAGAGGATGAAACTGTCTATATGTAAGGTGAAACGAATTGAAAGAGAAACGGGGCTTATGTGTCTGGACGACTGCATTGCAACCGTGGCAGAGTATTATCACTGTGGATATGAAATGTCTTATGCAGGAGGATTTGCCATGAGGTGGCGGTCCGGTTTTACGAATTTTGCAGGACAATATCAGATTCACCTGCTGGATCGTTTGGAAAATCTTAAAAAATATCATGGGCTGGAGATCGTGAAAAAGAATTTTTTCTCGGGGAAAGGGGTTCTGCGGAAAATAGAAAAGGAACTTGCACAGGAACGCCCGGTGATGATGCAGATCAATCCTTATTGGTGTCCGTGGGATGACGGATATGGAAAATATGACGCCAATCCGGGACACATGGTGCTTGTGACCAAGGTAGAGCAAAATGGTCTGATCTGCTGTGATCCTTATTTTGAGAAAGAAGATCAGAGACTCCCGCTGACTTTGTTTTACAAAGGACTCCAGGAGGTGTTTTTTACAAAATATCATGAGCCGGAGCCGATCACCAGACAGGAACGGCAGGATGCTGTGGTAAACATGTATGGGGCATTGGCCGGAAATGGATATTTTCGGGGACTAAGAGATTTTATACAGGATGCATCGGCGTGTCCGGATCTGTTCTATGATGTTTTTCTGGATGAAGATCTGTGGATCAGTGGATTGATCATCTTTTTGCTGCAGGTAAATCAAAGTATCCAGAATCTGGCAGTAGTAACGGATTATGCAGGACGCCGGAATGAGGCACCGGGAGCGGTAGAGGTGGCTGAATCTTTGTGGAATCTGGCGGTGCGATGGAAGCAGGCGAGAAAGCTTATTGTCAAACTGTATTTTATCCGTCGGGAGGATGCCAGACTGAAAGAGAGAACGCTGGCGAGGTTGAGTGGCATTGTAGATGAACTGGAACAGATTGCAGAGCACATAGAAGAAGTATGGGATGAGAAGGTGGAGAAGGAAGAAATACATGTGAAGCCGGAAATGGCCCGGATGGTGTGTGTGCCGCTGGAAGAGTATAGAAACAACCGTGGATTTTTACATAGGGAGAGACTGGAGGAAGAGGCAGATTTTTCATCTGTGGGAACCTGTTATGTGACAGAAGGAGAGAAAAGAGAGTGGTCTCTTGGGAAATATAAGTATCGTCTGGCCGCGCTGGGTGAGGACATTGTGGATAACATTGCCTGTGACGGACAGTGTGTGTGCATACCACGAGGCAGGTATAGCAAAATAAGTCTCATCGGCTCTGCGGAGTTTGGTAATTCCAGTGACATCCTGCGGCTGCAGGATCAGGGAAAGGCAGCAGGTGAGATCACCATAGCGTTTACGGATTATATCAACCCGCCGCAATGTGGGGAGAGCGTTGCCTGGCAGGGGCATGGTGTAGTGAAGGAAAATGGAGATTGGCAGGAGATGAAGGAGGTGTTGTATCTGTATCAGCAGGAATATGATATGCCGGCGGGAGAAGTGTCGGAAATCCTGCTTCCTATCAATCCCAGTATCCATATATTTGCAATCACTATAGTATAATGAAAGAAAGTACCAATAATCACCCAACAATAAGCTGTAAAAATCATCGTTGAATTTTACAGCTTGTTGTATATAATAGAGATAGCAGAAACAATCAAAATCAAGAAAGGAGTGGAAAGATCTGACAAATATTTTACAGATATCTGATTTGAGAAACTACAATGAAGTACTGAAAAATTGTCATAAAGGGGAGCCTGTATATCTGACTAAGAATGGCAAAGGACGCTTTGTGGTTATGGATATTGAAGATTATGAGCGTGACCGTGCAGAAAAAAAACTTTTGATGAAGCTGCAGGAAGCAGAAGAGGCGGTAAGAGACGGTGAAGGATGGTTGGATCTGGCTGAATTAAAAGCCATTGTGGGGGAGTAAAATGTTAAAATTGCGGATTAATCCGATAATTGCAAAGGAAAGGAACATAAGAACATGAAAAAATGGATGACAAAGGCCGCTGCCCTTGTATTAGCAGGATCTATGCTGTTGCAGCCGGCGTTCGTACAGGCTGACACACAGACACAGACACAGGAGGAGCAAACAACCGAGACAAAGCAGTCCGATCAGAAAGTGATCGTGATTGATGCCGGACACCAGACTCGTGCCATGAGTGCTACAGAGCCCAATGGACCTGGTTCCAAGACAAGAAAAGCCAAGGTAACCGGAGGCGCTACCGGAGTGGCAACACATTTGCCGGAGTACAAATTGAACCTCATTGTAGCAAAAAAACTGAAGAAAGAACTGACAAGCCGTGGTTACAAAGTGATTATGGTGCGCACGAAGAACAATGTGCGTCTGTCCAATGTAGACCGTGCCAAGATTGCCAACAAATATAAGGCAGATGCATTTATCCGCATCCATGCCAACTCAGCCAACAGCTCTTCAGTAAAGGGAGCACTTACCATTGCCCCACAGAATTCCAATCGTTATATGAAAAAGAGTGTCCGCAAAAAAAGTCAGGCACTGTCAAAGAAAGTACTGAAAGCATTCTGCAAAGCTACCGGAGCGAAAAGCCGTGGAGTGATGTACACCAATACCATGACAGGCATTAACTGGTGCAAGGTGCCGGTAACAATCGTAGAAATGGGATTTTTGAGCTGCCCGTCGGAAGACAAGAAGATGTCAAAGAGCAGTTATCAGAAAAAAATGGTCCGCGGCATCGCAAATGGAATTGATAACTTTTTTGCTTGAAACTCCGTGAGAAAATGATAAAATATAAATAAGACATTTTAAGAAACGGAGGTAATGGATCATGAATAAAGTAATTACAATTTCAAGACAATATGGCAGCGGCGGACGAGAGGTCGGCAAGTTGTTAGCAGATGCGTATGGAATTCCTTTTTATGATAATGAGATCATTACAAGAGCAGCCAAAGAGACCGGCTTTGCCGAGGCTACTTTTAAGAAAGCAGAAGACAAGGCCACCAACAGCCTTTTGTATTCACTGGCGATGGGTATGAATGTGTTCGCCAGCCAGGAAGTTGGATATGCCGGATTGTCATTAGATGACCGGATTTTCCTGGCTCAGTCTGATATTATCCGCAAGGTTGCTAAGGAGGGACCGTGTGTGATCGTAGGAAGATGCGGAGATTACGTATTGAAAGATCGGGAGAATCTTGTTAAAATATTCATTCAGGCGTCTCCGGATTTCCGTATTGCCAGAGCCATTGAGAGAGATGGTGTGCCAAAAGAGAAAGCGGCTGAGATCGTGTTGAAGAAAGATAAGAGCCGTGCAAACTACTATAAGTATCATTCTGGTGAACGCTGGGACAATGTATTGAATTACGATCTGGCGATCCGCAGTGATCTGTGTGGTGTTGAGGAAACAGCCAGATGCCTGAAAGCATATATCGACCAGATGTAGAATAAAGAGAGAGGATTTTAGACAGACATGAAGATTCGTACTAGATTTGCACCAAGTCCTACAGGAAGAATGCATGTAGGAAATTTGAGAACCGCATTGTATGCGTACCTGATTGCTAAGCATGAGGGAGGAGACTTTTTACTTCGTATTGAGGATACAGACCAGGAGCGTTTTGTGGAAGGAGCACTGGATCTGATCTACAAGACAATGGCAGAGACCGGCCTGGTTCATGATGAGGGACCGGACAAAGACGGCGGCTATGGCCCTTATGTTCAGAGTGAACGAATGAAAACGGGCATGTATCTTGACTATGCGAAGCAGTTGGTGGAGAAAGGTGAGGCGTACTATTGTTTTTGTACCAAAGAACGCCTGCAGAAACTCCACGAAGAAGCCGAAGAAAACGGAGCAGATGTAGCCAAATATGACAAGCATTGTCTGTCTTTGTCCAAAGAAGAGGTAGAAGAAAAACTGGCTGCCGGGGTTCCTTATGTGATCCGCCAGAACAATCCTACTGAGGGAGAGACTACCTTTGAAGATGTGATCTATGGCACGATTTCAGCGCCAAATGAGGAGCTGGATGATATGATCCTGATCAAGTCCGATGGATATCCTACATACAATTTTGCCAATGTCATCGATGACCATTTGATGGAGATCACCCATGTAGTCCGTGGTAACGAGTACCTTTCCTCTGCACCGAAATACAATCGCCTGTATCAGGCCTTTGGATGGGATGTACCGGTATATGTACACTGCCCTACCATTACGGACGAGAATCATAAAAAACTCAGCAAGCGTCATGGAGCTTCCTCTTTTGAAGACCTTATGGATCTTGGATTTGTACCGGAGGCAGTAGTGAATTATGTAGCATTGCTGGGCTGGAGTCCTTCCGATGACAGAGAGATTTTTTCACTGGAGGAACTGGTTGAGGCATTTGACTATAAGCGCATTAATAAGTCTCCGGCTGTCTTTGATATGGTGAAACTGCGCTGGATGAACGGCGAGTACATCAAGAAGATGGAGGATGAAAAGTATTATGAGTATGCACTTCCACAGATCCGCAAGGTGATCACAAAAGACCTGGATCTGAAGAAGATCGCCGATCTGGTAAAGAGCCGTATCGAGGTGTTCCCGGATATTGATGAGAAGATTGATTTCTTCCAGGAACTGCCGGAGTATGACATTGCCATGTATACTCACAAGAAAATGAAGACCAATTCAGAGAATTCCCTGGAAGTCCTCAAGGAACTGCTTCCACGGTATGAAGCACTGGATGAGTATACGATCCCTGCCATTGAGAAAGTTGCTATGGATTATGTGGCAGAGAAAGGATGCAAGAATGGTCAGGCACTGTGGCCTCTCCGTACGGCAGTTTCCGGTAAACAGATGACTCCGGGAGGCGCCTATGAGATCATGGAGATCCTTGGAAAAGACGAGTCACTGGCCCGTATCCGCAAGGGAATTGAGATGTTAGAGCAGCAGTAAAATAAATATACACAGAGCATAGAGCCATTGCAAGGCAGCGTGAGAGCCGCCTTCGCAGTGGCTTTTTTGTTACCCAAACTTTTTACTTTGATTTTACATAACGGAGGTTTTAGATTTTACATAACTTGTCTAAGATTGGTCTTGTAAACAAAAAAAGAAAGAAAAACAAAAACAATTTTTAGGAGGAATTTAGTTATGACAAAGAGAAGAGTTTTGGCCATGCTTGCATGTGGCGTACTGACAGCAGGATTATTAACAGGATGCGGCGGTTCATCTTCAGACACAGCAGGAGCAGATGATGCAGAGATCACAGTAGTATCCCGTGAAGACGGATCCGGTACTCGAGGCGCTTTCGTAGAATTGTTCGGCGTTCAGGATGAAGACGACAAAGGCGAAAAGACAGATATGACAACAGAGGATGCGACTATTACCAGCAGTACCGAAGTAGTAATGACGACGGTAGCAGGTAATAAAAATGCCATTGGTTACTGCTCACTGGGATCTTTGAACGACACAGTAAAAGCAGTAAAGATCGATGGTGTAGAGGCAACCGTAGACAATATCAACAACGGAAAATATGCTATTTCCCGTCCGTTTAACATCGCCACCAACGGTACACCAAGTGAGGTAACACAGGATTTTATCAACTACATCCTCAGTGAAGACGGACAGAAGATCGTAGAGGAAAACGGCTATATAAAAGCATCCGATGCCGGTGCATTTAAGAGCAACGGAGCGAAAGGAAAGATCGTAGTAGCAGGTTCTTCTTCTGTATCACCGGTTATGGAAAAACTGATGGAAGCTTACAAGAAGGTAAACACAGGTGCTGATGTAGAACTACAGGAAAGTGATTCTACAACCGGTATGAAGAATGCTATTGCAAAGACTTGTGACATCGGTATGGCATCCCGTGATCTCAAAGACAGTGAAACATCTGCCGGATTGAAAGCAACAGTCATTGCAAAAGATGGTATTACCGTAGTAGTAAACAAGGAAAACAGCATCGACAACCTTACCAAGGATCAGGTCAACAACATCTACCGTGGCAAGATCACAACTTGGGGCGAGGTTAAATAAAAGGGAGGACTCCTTATGAAAGAGAAGGTAATGAAAGTTGTCTTTTTGATGACGGCTTGTGTATCCATTCTTGCGGTAGCACTGATCTGCCTCTTCCTTTTCGTAAACGGAGTTCCGGCAATCCAAAAGATCGGATTGTTTGAATTTCTTGGGGGAACAACATGGAAGGCTTCCAGCGATAAGTTTGGAATCCTTCCTATGATTCTGGGAAGTGTGTATGTGACGGCAGGAGCGTTGGTCATTGGAGTTCCCATCGGTATTCTGACAGCTGTCTTTCTGGCAAGATTTTGTCCGAAGCGGCTGTATAAGCCGTTAAAGGCAGGCGTGGATCTGCTGGCAGGAATCCCGTCGGTTGTGTATGGTTTCTTTGGATTGTGTGTGTTGGTTCCGCTGACACAGGATTTGTTCGGCGGAAGCGGCAGCAGTATCCTGACAGCATCGGTGCTGTTGGGGATCATGATCCTGCCAACCATTATCGAAACATCGGAATCCGCTTTGCAGGCGGTGCCAAATAAATACTATGAGGGAGCACTGGCGCTGGGAGCAACCCACGAACGAAGTGTGTACCGGACCATTGTACCGGCTGCAAAATCCGGTATCACGGCAGGTGTGATCCTGGGTGTGGGCAGAGCCATCGGCGAGACCATGGCCGTGATCATGGTAGCCGGCAACCAGGCAAGGATCCCAACCAGTATTCTCAAAGGTGTCCGCACCATGACAGCCAATATCGTCATCGAGATGGGATATGCAACGGATTTTCACCGTGAAGCACTGATCGCTACCGGTGTTGTATTATTTATCTTTATTTTAATTATCAACTTATTGTTTTCAATCTTGAAGCGAAAGGCGGTGGACTAAATGGAGATCAATCGAGTATCTCTCAAGCAGAGAATGAGCACCTTGAAAAAACATCCGGGTTCCATGGTGGTATTTCTTCTGACCATTGCCGCCGCTGTTATTACCGTAGGAGTGCTGGGATTTCTTGTGATCTATGTACTGGTACGAGGAATTCCGTATCTGACACCGCAGTTGTTTGCATTTACATATACATCGGACAATGTATCTATGATGCCGTCCATTATCAACACTCTTTTGATGACAGCCCTGACTTTGCTGGTGGCTGTGCCGTTAGGCGTGTTTGCTGCGATTTATCTGGTAGAATATGCCAAAAATGGCAGCCGTCTCATCGCCGTTGTAAGAGTAATGGCAGAGACACTGACAGGAATCCCATCCATTGTATATGGTTTGTTCGGTATGCTGTTTTTTGTGGGCTATTGTAAATGGGATTACTCACTTTTATCCGGTGCTATGACCCTGGCGATCATGGTATTGCCGGTTATTATGCGGACAACGGAAGAGGCATTGATGGCAGTTCCCAAATCATTCCGTGAAGGAAGTTTTGGACTGGGTGCCGGAAAGCTGAGGACGGTGTTTGTGATTGTTTTGCCAAGTGCAGTTCCGGGAATTTTATCCGGTATCATTTTGGCAACAGGGAGAATTGTTGGAGAGACAGCGGCACTGATCTATACCGCAGGAACTATGGCCAAGATACCAAGCAACATATTCAGCTCGGCCCGTACCTTGTCGGTTCATATGTACCGGCTGTCCAATGAGGGACTTCACACAGATGCCGCATTTGCGACAGCGGTGGTCCTGCTTTTAATGGTAATTGGAATTAATGCCCTGTCAAATGTGCTGGCAGGCAAGTTTGCTAAGAAATAAAGGGGAGAAGAATCATGAGCAAATTTAATATCGGCAACATGAATCTTTATTATGGTGACTTTCATGCATTGAAGGACATCAATATGGAGATTCAGGCCAATGAAATAACAGCGTTTATCGGGCCTTCCGGCTGTGGTAAATCTACTTTTCTGAAATCCTTAAACCGTATGAATGATCTGGTAGATGGATGCCGTATCACAGGAAAGATCGAGCTGGACGGTGAAGATATATATGGAAATATTGATGTGAACCTGTTGAGAAAAAGAGTAGGCATGGTGTTCCAGAATCCGAATCCGTTTCCAATGAGTGTGTACGACAACATTGCCTACGGACCAAGAACCCATGGCATCCGTTCCAGAGCCAAACTGGATGAGATCGTGGAGCGGTCCCTGAAACAGGCGGCGATTTGGGATGAGTTGAAAGACCGTCTCAAAAAGAGTGCCTTGGGACTTTCCGGCGGACAGCAGCAGAGACTGTGCATTGCCAGGGCACTGGCGGTAGAGCCGGAGGTGATCCTGATGGATGAGCCTACCAGCGCCCTGGACCCTATTTCTACATCCAAGATTGAGGATCTGGTACTGGAATTAAAGGAAAAATATACCATCGTCATGGTAACCCATAACATGCAGCAGGCTACCAGAGTATCAGACAAAACAGTCTTTTTCCTGCTGGGTGAAGTGATTGAGATGGCAGATACAGAAACCCTGTTTTCTGTGCCGAAAGACAAGAGAACAGAAGATTACATAACGGGGAGGTTTGGTTGATATGAGAAATCGTTTTGACAGACAGTTAGAGGAATTGAACGCCAACATGATCCAGATGGGCAATGACATTTCCAAGGCCATTGAACGGGCCATTGATGCGTTGCAGACCCTGGATGTGGAAAAGGCAAAAAATGCCGTGGAAGCAGACGAGGGGATCAATGATATCGAAAGAAAGATTGAGAACCTTTGTTTTAAACTTCTTTTGTCCCAGCAGCCGGTGGCCAGAGATCTTCGAGTAATCTCGGCGGCACTGAAGATGGTAACCGATATGGAGAGGATCGGTGACAATGCGGCGGACATTGCGGATGTGACCATCCATCTGGCCCGCACCGGATACAAAGAAGGTCTGCGCCATATACAGAAAATGGCTACAGAGACTACTTATATGGTAGTAAAGAGCATCGAAGCCTATGTGGAAAAAGACAAGAAAAAGGCGGAAAAAGTCATCGAACATGATGATGTAGTGGATGAACTTTTCTGCAAATCCAGAGAGGATATCATTCATCTGATCCACAAGGATCCGAACCTGGGTGAACCTGCTACCGATCTGCTTATGGTAGCCAAGTATTTTGAACGCATTGGCGATCACGCTACCAACATAGCAGAGTGGGTGATTTTCTCTATTACGGGAAATCATGGTAAATTATGCTAGTTTCTAATATTTGATATAAATGGATTTCGGTGTCAGAACCCGGAATTCACAACTCTTCTCCCTAAAAAGCTGCCGTTTGGCAGCTTTTTTCATACCTGTAATTTGCTGTGTTTGTCGAAATATGGTACAATAGGGAATAGTTATGCAAAGAGGAGTTGTAATATGCAGGAATTTAGATTAAGTTCCATGGAAGAACGAAATTATGGAATTGACCTGCTTCGGATCGTTTCTATGATGATGGTAGTTCTTCTTCATGTGCTTGGGCAGGGAGGAATACTGGATGGATCGGATCCGCTGACGGTAAAAAGTGAGACGGCCTGGCTTCTGGAGATCGGAGCCTACAGTGCGGTAAATATCTACGCCATGATATCCGGTTATGTAGGGTATGGGCGGAAGTATAAGTATTCCGGTCTTGTATATTTGTACTTTCAGGTGCTTTTTTACACGGTGCCTACTACGATTATATTTTACATTTACCGACCGGAACTGGTAAATCTGAAAGGGAAACGGGAACTGCTGTTTCCTTTTGCCTACAATACATATTGGTATTTTACGGCGTATTTTTGTCTCGCCTTTTTCATACCGTTTTTGAACATGATGCTGGAGCGGCTGGACAGAGCGGAGTTAAAGAGGCTTTTATTCTTTTTGTGTCTTATATTTTCCATCCTGCCGACTTTGTTCTACGAAGATTTTCCACGGACCAGCAGCGGATATAGTTTTCTCTGGCTGGCAGTGTTGTACCTGGTGGGAGGCTATATTAAGAAATATAACACTACTTTTCCGGGAAAGGGAGGCAGAAAATTCCTGGGATATCTGGTCTGCATACTGGTCACCTGGCTGGTGAAGGTGGGAGTGCAGTATCATATACCAAGAGGGGAAAACCAGCCGATCTTATACGATTATCTTATTAGTTATACATCACCCACGATTGTACTCAGCGGTGTGTGCCTGTTTCTGATCTTTGTGAATATACGATGCGGAAAAATGGCCAGAAAGATTATTGGTTATCTGGCACCGGCTTCTTTTGGCGTGTATCTTCTCCACGAAGAGCCTTTGATGATCGAACTTTGTATGGAAAATATGTTTGTGGGGTATCTGATCCTGAATCCGGGTCAGATGGTGGGAGCGATCCTTGCTACTGTTTTGGGAATCTGGATCATAGGAACTTTGACAGACCGGATCCGTATCAACCTGTTTGATCTGTTTGGCATAAGGCGTCTCAGCAATTTCCTGGGTGAAAAAATTCAGAAAGGGGTAGACAAGATCCGGTAAACAGCCTCAGATATTGAAAAAAATTCCCATTAGGGCAAAATATGTGTTACAATATAAGGCAGGAAAAAATGGAGGTATAAAGAAACATGAGTGAAACAAAAATTATGCTTGGTAATGAAGCCATTGCTCGTGGTGCCTATGAGGCAGGAGTGAAGGTTTCGGCAGCTTATCCCGGTACACCAAGTACTGAGATCAGTGAAAATATTGTACAATACGATGAAATATATGCAGAGTGGTCACCGAATGAAAAAGTAGCAACCGAAGTGGCCATCGGAGCGTCCATCAGTGGTGTACGGGCGATGTCTTCCATGAAACATGTAGGACTGAATGTGGCCAGCGATCCACTGTATACAGCTTCTTACATAGGAGCTACCGGAGGTCTGATGATCGTGGTAGCAGATGATCCGGGACTTTACAGTTCCCAGAATGAGCAGGATACCAGAGCGGTAGCAAGAGCAGCCATCGTACCGGTGCTGGAGCCTTCTGACAGTCAGGAAGCCAAAGACTTTGTAAAAGAGGCTTACCGTATCAGTGAGACTTATGATACACCGGTTATCCTCCGTACTACTACCAGACTGGCTCATTCCCAGGGACCGGTTACATTGGGAGAGCGTGTGGAAAAGGATGATATTCCTTATGAGAGAAATGCGGCGAAGAATGTTATGATGCCTGGTATGGCGAAAAACCGCCACCTCTGGGTAGAAGAGCGCATGAAAAAATTGGAAGAGGACAGTTGTGATTTTGCCATTAACCGGGTTGAGATGAATGATACCAAGATTGGATTTATTACCAGTGGTATCCCATATCAGTATGTAAAAGAAGTATGTCCGGAGGCCTCTGTTCTGAAACTGGGTATGGTTCATCCTCTGCCAAAGAAAATGATTGAAGAATTTGCATCGAAAGTTGATAAACTCTACATTTTTGAGGAACTGGAGCCTGTGATCGAGGAACAGGTACGGGCCTGGGGGATTCCTTGTCAGGGAAAAGAACTTTTCACCAGACAGGGCGAATATAGTGCCAACCTTCTCCGTGAGAAAGTGCTGGGTGAAAAGGTAGAGGCAGAAGGATATGACAATCTGCCGGCTCGTCCGCCGATCTTGTGTCCGGGTTGTCCGCATCGAAGCACATTTTCTGTTTTGAATAAATTAAAGATCCACGCTGCCGGCGACATTGGATGTTATACGCTGGGAGCGGTGGCACCATTAAATGTCATTGATACAACGATCTGTATGGGAGCCAGTATTTCCAGCCTTCACGGTATGGAAAAGGCCAAAGGAAAAGATTATATCAAAAACTGGGTAGCGGTCATCGGAGATTCTACCTTTATGCATACCGGTATCAATTCCCTGATGAACATGGTGTACAACCAGGGAACCGGAACCGTTATCATTATGGATAACTCCACCACCGGAATGACAGGACACCAGGATCACGCAGCTACCGGCAAGACACTGAAAGGACAGGAAGTGCCTGCCATCAGCATTTACAAGATGTGCAAGGCAATGGGTATCAACAGTGTGACCGAGGTAGACGCGTTTGACATTGAGGCTATGGAAAAGACCATCAAGGAAGAAGTGGCAAAAGACGAAGTTTCCGTTATCATTGCCTGCGCTCCATGTGCGCTTTTGAAAGGGGTAAAATTCCCGTATAAATGTCGTCCTCTTAGTGAAAAATGTAAGAAATGCGGCATGTGCTTAAAGCCTGGCTGTCCGGCGTTGACCAAGAACGAGGATGGAACCATTGCCATTGATGAGACGATGTGTAACGGTTGTGGCCTGTGTAAACAGTTGTGCAAATTTGATGCCATTGAGAAATATGAGAAGTAGGGGGTAACGACATGAAGACGAAAAATATTATGATAGTAGGTGTAGGTGGTCAGGGTACACTCCTTACAAGCCGTGTTCTGGGCGGTATCATCCAGGAGGCAGGATACGATGTAAAATTAAGCGAAGTACATGGTATGGCACAGCGTGGTGGCAGTGTAGTTACCTTTGTCCGCTACGGAGAAAAGGTTTACGAGCCTATTGTAGAAGAGGGGCAGGCAGATGTGCTGATCGCCTTTGAAAAACTGGAAGCCATGCGTTATGCTCACTTTTTGAAGAAAGACGGCGTACTGATCGTCAATGACCAGCGCATGGATCCTATGACCGTTGTGACTGGAGCTATGGAGTATCCGGAGAAGATCCTGGAGACTTTATCAGAGCGTTTCAAAGTGGTTTCCGTGGACGCCATGGCAGAGGCCAAAAAACTTGGCAATGCAAGAGTGTTTAATACCATTATCATTGGTGTAGCAGCCAAAAGCATGGATTTTCCGAAAGAGCAGTGGCTGGAAGTCATTGAAAAAACAGTGCCGCCAAAGACCATTGACATAAATAAAGAGGCATTTTTGACTGGATATTCCATCTGATATAGGAACATCCCACAGGAGGCAAAAAATGATAATAGATATGCATACCCATGTTTATCCCGAAAAGATTGCGAAAAGAGCGGTGGAAAAACTGTCCAAAGCGGCGGATATTCCGGCTCAGAGCAACGGGATGAAATCAGGTTTGCAGGAGTCAATGAAAAGAGCAGGGGTTGATTATTCCCTGCTCTTGCCCGTTGCGACTTCTGTAAAACAGGTGGATAAAATGAATCAGGAGGCAGTAGCGGCCAATGAATGTGCCGGGGAGACAGGTTTGCTCTCTTTTGGTGCCATTCATCCCGACACACCTGATTATAAAGAAGTACTGTCCTGGCTGGCAGACCATGATGTGCGGGGCATCAAGCTGCACCCGGATTATCAGGGGACTTTTTTTGATGATATCCGCATGGAGCGCATCGTTGATAAGGCCACAGAACTGGGGCTTTATACAGTGGTACATGGAGGGATCGATATTGGACTGCCGGATCCCATTCACTGTACGCCGGCCCGTACGGTAAAGGTGTTACAAGATACCGGGACCGACAAATTGATCGTTGCCCACATGGGGGGATGGACCTTATGGGATGAGGTAGAAGAACTTCTTATTGGCAGGAATGTGTACCTGGATACTTCTTTTTCCATTGATTGTCTGGAGGGGGTACAGGGGCTTCTGAATAAGGAGCGTTTTACCAGAATGGTCTGGGATCACGGTGCGGACCGGATCTTGTTTGGCACAGACAGTCCGTGGTGTGACCAGAAGCAGTCCAAGGAATGGATCCTGCATACGGATCTTACAGGAGAGGAAAAAGAAAAAATACTGGGAGAGAATGCCAGGAAGCTCCTTGGATTTTCTTGCAAAATGGTACGGTAATTGATATAGTAATAGAAAAAGGAATATGGAGGAAAAGAAGATGGAAATTGTATGTTTGGATTTGGAAGGCGTTCTTGTACCGGAGATCTGGATCGCATTTGCAGAGGCGACAGGAATCCCTGAGTTGAAAAAGACAACAAGAGACGAACCGGATTATGATAAATTAATGAATTACCGTATCGGTATTTTGAAAGAGCATGGACTGGGCCTGAAAGAAATCCAGGATACCATTGCGACTATTGATCCGATGCCGGGTGCCAAAGAGTTTTTGGATGAACTTCGTTCTCTTACTCAGGTGATCATTATCAGTGACACATTCACACAGTTTGCTGCCCCGCTGATGAAGAAACTGGGCTGGCCGACGATTTTCTGTAATGAACTGGAAGTGGCTGAAAATGGAGAAGTAACCGGATTTAGAATGCGCTGTGAAAAGAGCAAATACACAACTGTAAAGGCACTGCAGTCCTGTGGGTTTGAGACTATTGCCAGCGGCGACAGTTTCAATGATCTGGGAATGATCGAGGCCAGCAAGGCAGGATTTTTGTTCCGCAGTACAGAGCAGATCAAGAAGGATTATCCACAGTATCCTGCTTTTGACACTTATGATGAGTTGTTGAAGGCAATCAAGGAAGCACTGTAAGAAAGGTGTTTTGTATAGTACGAAAAGGAGATGCGAAATGGGCAAACGAAAAAAAGTAGTATGGATTGCATTTGTGATTGCGATTTTGCTTGTTATGGCCCTGATTGCAATTGTTATTTACAAAAAGGTAGCACCAAGCCATGTACAGGCCAATCTGAACAAACTGTTTGAGCTGAAGGCCGGCGAGGAAGCGGTGCTGATTGATGATGAATTGCAGGATGAAAAGGCTATCAAGGCAGATGGATATACCTATGTACCGGCAGATATGGCGTCTGCTTATCTGGACAACCGTATTTTTGTGGACCGGTTGGAAGGTGTTCTGGCTTACACGACCAGCCAGGGAGTGATACAGGCCAGAGAAAATGCGGCATCGTACACATTGGGAAAGGATACAAAGGAGACGCAGGAACCGGTTCTGCGTAAGATAGACAAGACTTATTATGTATCCCTTAGTTTTATTAAAGAACACAGTTCCAATTATATCCAGGAGTATTCAAATCCTTCCCGTATGGTTGTTATGACGGACCGGGACAAGACTCACACATTTGCGGTGCTTTCTAAAGATACGGATCTTCGTACGGGACCGGGCAAGCGGTATCCTTACTGGGTTGAGGTATCGGAAGGAGCCAAGGTTCTGGTAGAAACAAAGATCAAAGAGGAAAATGGTTACACATCCGTCACCACAGAAGACGGCATCACCGGATATGTACCGACCGATCGTCTGATCCAGAAAAAGGAAGGAACCTGGGAATTTGATTCGGAGCCGGAAAGTTTTAAACAGCAGACAGCCGGAACAAAGACAGTGTGCTTAGGCTGGCATCAGGTTACTACGGAGCAGAGCAGTAAAGCGATTTATTCAGGGATTTCCTCGGCAGGAGCCATGAATGTGATCGCACCGACCTGGTTCTCGCTCAGTGACAATGAGGGTAATTTTACCTCACTGGCAGACAGCGGGTATGTGGCTCAGGCTCACGGTGCCGGTAAAAAGGTATGGGGACTTGTGGACGACTTTAAGAAAGGCATCAAATTGAGCCAGGTTCTTGGTTCTACCACCAGCCGTACCAAGCTGATCAATGGTCTGGTAGGAAAAGCGATCCAGTATGATCTGGACGGTATCAATATTGACTTTGAGCATGTGACGAAAGATAATGCGGCAGCGTATCTGGAATTTCTGCGGGAATTGACCATTAAAGCACACATTAATGAACTGGTTATATCGGTAGATAATTATACACCGGCAGCCCACAATGCTTTTTACAACATTAAAGAGCAGGGAAAAGTGGTGGATTATGTGATCCTTATGGCATATGATGAGCATTATCAGGGGAGTGAGGAAAGCGGTTCGGTCTCTTCTCTGGAATTTGTGAAAAACGGTGTGGCATCCATGGTGGCCAGCGTTCCGAAAGAGCGTGTTGTGGCTGCACTGCCATTCTACACAAGGCTTTGGAAGGAATCTAAGTCAAAGGGAGGTAAACCGACTTCCCAGGCTTACGGAATGAGTGCGGCAGAGACCATTCTTAAGTCCCACGATACGACAGCCAAATGGGATGACACCACAGGACAGTATTTTGCCCAGTATAAAGACAGTGGCTATACTTATAAGATCTGGCTGGAGGAAGAGACTTCTCTTGGCAAAAAGATGGATGAGGTGGCTAAACAGAAAGTGGCTGGTTTTGCATTCTGGAAACTTGGATGCGAGCGGCCGGCGACCTGGTCTACCATCCAGAAATATTGTAAATAAAGAATAAATGAGAAAGTTCTGGCATACCCATAGTAAGGAGAGAAATGGAAAGGATGTTTTCTATGCTCAACAAATTATGGGGGATTATGATCCTTGTGGGAATTTTGGTGGCAGCGTGTAACGGACGCATTGGTAGTGTCGGCACAGCAGCCATTGATTCTTCCAAAGATGCGGTAATGCTTTGTATTACCATGCTGGGGGTCATGTCCATGTGGACAGGATTGATGAATATTGCTAAAAAAGCAGGGATCATTGACAGGCTCACTAAGGGTCTGCGGCCGGTCCTTGCTTTTTTATTTCCCACTGTTCCGGGAGATCACCCTGCCAATGAATATATAGCCGCTAATATTATCAGCAATGTGCTGGGTCTGGGCTGGGCGGCCACACCCATGGGATTAAAAGCTATGGAGCAGCTGGCACAGTTAAATCACGGAAGCCACAGGGCCAGTACCGATATGTGTACATTTCTGATCATAAATATTTCTTCCCTTCAGCTGATCCCTGTAAATATCATTGCATACCGCAGCCAGTATGGTTCGGTATCGCCCACTTCCATTCTGGGAATGGGACTGGCAGCCACACTTATTTCTGTGGCAGCAGGGGTTCTTTTTGCCACATCCGCCAGAATCCTGGCAGGGAGGAAAGGCCTATGAATATACTGTATTTTCTGTCGGACTGTATGATCCCGCTGGTGATCGTTTTGGTGGTTGCTTATGGTATGTTCAAAAAAGTAGATGTGTTTGATGAATTTATTGAGGGGGCGAAAGATGGTTTTTTGACGGTATACAAAATAATGCCAACTCTGATCGGATTAATGATCGGAGTTGGCATTCTACGGGAATCTCTGGTTATGGATTATCTGGCAGTCATTCTGGCGCCGGTTGTTAAATTGTTCCATTTTCCGGGAGAATTACTGCCTCTGTTTATTGTGAAAATGTTTTCTTCTTCGGCGGCTACCGGACTTTTGCTGGATATTTATAAAACCTACGGAACGGATTCCTATCTGGGAACCCTGTCATCGGTCCTCATGAGTTGTTCCGAGACGATTTTTTATACCATGAGCGTATATTTCATGACTGCCAAAGTCACTAAAACCAGATATACACTGGCAGGGGCACTGTTTGCTACCTTTGTGGGAGCGATTGCCTCTGTGCTTTTAGTAGGTGTGCGATAGGGATCATTTTTTCTTGATCTTGACTTTGCAACTTGCCTTTTTCTTGGATCTGTCCTTGGCTTTTGCATAGACCCGGACGGTGTGGCCAATGCCTTTTTTCTTGGCTTTTACAACACCTTTGGAAGAGACAGTGGCATATTTTTTATTGGAAACATACCATTTTACTTTTTTGTTTGTAGCATTTTTAGGAGTGACGGTGGCTTTCAGTTTCAAAGTTTTTTTGTACTTGAGAGTCGCCTTTTTCTTGTTAAGTTTTACTTTCTTTACCAAAACTTTTTTCGTGGTGGAGGAAGTAGAACCAGCCCTGGAAGTAGTTCCGGAATTTTTGCTGGAAGTGGTGGAGGCAGTTACGGTGCTCAGTTTGCTGAGATCCAGGATGCCGCCGGTTTTACATATACTGCTAAGAGCCTGAGTGGTGCGGACGCACTGCATCAGACGCTGGCGGCGGGTAATGGCGGAATCAGATGGCACAGCACCGGCAAGAACGGCGATAGCACCGGATACAACCGGAGCGGCCATGGAAGTACCGCTGTAGCAGTTGTATTTGCCAAAGGTACTGGTAGCCGGGTTCGCCTTGGAGATGGCCAGGTTGTCAAAATACAGATTAGAATAACTGCTAAGGGTGCCCTCCAGGTTCACAACACTCAGGTATTTTCTGCCATTGTAGGTAATGATGCTGCTTCCGTTTCTTTTGAGAAAAGTGTGCTCCCAGGACAGGGAATCGCCTTTTTCCGCACCCAGATCATATGCCAGATAATAAGAAGCATCCGAGGATAGATCCAGGTCTGTCACATCCAGGTATAAATGCAGGGCGGAACGGCCGTGGGAAGATGCCTGGAAGGAGACTTTGGCACTGCCGCTGCCAGTCTGGTCAAAGTAGTCAAAACTACTGTGTGATACGGAGACATCGTATATCTGGGTGTCTCTTTTTCCAATGGACTCGGATGTTACCAACAGTGCATCATCTGCGTCGCAGTTGTTTGTATAGGTTGTGATCTCTTTTTGCTTCTGGGAGGAGTAAAGAGCCGGGAAAAATGTATCTGCAGCTACGGAAGAAACAATCTTCTGGCCGGGAGCAAAAAGATCCACGGTAGATCTGCCATAATCGGAAAAATTAGCCTTGGTGTCGCTTGTGGTAGAAGCGCCTACCACAACGGCATAAGGACTGTACAGGTCATAAGGGCATACATTCTGCTGCATAACATCGTCATGGTCTATGCCGTCATTACCGGATGCAAACACAAACAAGGCACCGGCAGAACCGATTTTGTTCACAAGGGCCTGCAGGGTAGAACTGGAAGGAGATCCGCCCCAGGAACAGTTGACAGCAGTAATGTTTACTCCTAACTGTTGAGCCATGTAGATGTAGTTAAAAGCAGATATGATATAGGATAGATTGGCTGTTTCTTTGGAATCGAATATTTTCAGTGCCATGATCTTTACGGAGCCCGCCACACCGGCGATTCCCTTGCTGTTGTTAGCAGCGGCGCCGATAGTACCGGCACAATGGGTGCCGTGGCTGTCTTCATCTGTGTCCATAGGATCGCTGTCATTGTCTCCGAAATCATAACCGTATGTGCCCGGAAGAACCGATGTGTAAGGATTTCTCCACATTTTGGAAGCCAGATCTTCGTGGGTGTAATCCACCCCGGTATCTACGACTGCTACCACCGGGGTGTCTGCAGCCGTGGTCTGTGAGGCCTTGGAATATTGGATGCCCTTGGTACTGCCGGAGAAAAGTCCCCCGCCATCCAGATCCCACTGGGCATCAGATAAGGTGTCGTTGGTGGAACCCATTTTATACATGTGATAGTCTGGTTCTACATTTACTACATAGGCATTGTCCTCCAGCCGGTCCATCAATTCTTCGGTGGAATACTCATCTGAAGTAACCTGGGAGACCGTAAAGGTTTTGTCAGAGAAAAATTGTCTGGATTTTTTTGTGGCGCCAAGAACAGAGGCGTCTCCAAAGTCATAGGAATCTTCTACCCGGATGTGCTTGTCAAAGGATGTGGTGCCCTCTTTGGTGAGAGGTGTCTCATCCGGAGAAGCCAGGGTAACGATGACACTTCCCTCTTCGTAAGAGCCATTTTCCAGGGAGACTGTGGCCTGCTTTTCCGATGGGACAGTCTCTGCCTTGGCTATTTCCACTGCGCCGGGAGTCATAACTGCCAGAGAAAAAGACAGTATGACAGATAGTATTGTTTGTTTCATATTCAGGACCTCACTTTTTTTACATACGATTGCAATTAGAAAACATATATGAAAAACGGTTGCCATTCAACCTTTTTATTGTTATTATAAAAATAAGATAACATAAATATGTGACGGAATTGAGACAGGAGGGGTATTATTGTTATTTGTTAAAGTTGATGATCTGCGGCCCGGTATGAGACTGGGCAAGCCGATTTACAATAAAAACGGAGTGTTGCTCCACGACCGGGATACAAAATTAAATATGCAGGCGATCTACGCTATACGAAACTTTGGACTGTTAGGCCTGTACATACTGGAACCGGCAGAGCCGTTGCCACCGCTGACGGATGATGATATCATGTTTGAGCGTTTTCAGGCTATGGCGGTATTTAGCATCCGAGAGGATATGGGACTGATCTGTGAAGGTAAAAAAGATAAAGGCATGGAGTGGCTTTGTGGCCTTGTGATGAAGAATTTTGCGTCGCTGGACCATCGAATCAATTTTGTCCAGAGTCTGCGGAGTACGGATGACTTTATTTACAAACATTCTATGAATGTAGCCATTTTGTCGGCACTGATCGGCGGCCACATGGATCTTCCACAGGGAAGTATGCGCAATCTGATCAAGGCGGCCGTTCTTCATGACATCGGTGTGATGGAGCATCCCGGCATTATGAATGGGGATGTGCTGGAGCAGAATCAGAAAGAAGCTATCCGCAACAGCACCCAGGAGATTCTTAATAAGAGTATAGATCTGGATGAGAGCATTGTACGGATCGTGAATCATATGCAGAATCTGTACTGCAATGAAGAACAGGGATTTTCGGATGCCATGCTGGCCAATGTGGAGGCAAATATTTTGTACATTGCTGATTCCTACGACCGTATGACGGCAATGAAATCCCATACAGAACCTACTTCCGAAGTGAAGGCAATCCGGGAACTGCTGTCAAAGGGTGACCAGTATGAACCATCCATTGTAAATGCATTGATCAAGGCAATCAACATACTGTATCCGAGTGTGTGCGTAGAACTGACCAATGGAGAAAAAGGTCTTGTTATCCGGGCCAATGAGGAAGATATTTTCCGTCCTATCGTGCTTGGTTTCCGTGACAATGTACTGTATGATCTCGCTGTTACAGGAGAGGACATACAGATTAAGGATGTTATGAAGACCATGGACAACCGTATCAAACTGGATCGGGAACTGCTGGCACAATATCAGGAGAAATAGTAAAGATTTCATGTTCTTTTGCCGAAATATACCATAGAAAACGGGAAAGTGAGCGTGAAATTATGATCATACAGAATAATAAAATTTCCCTTTCTTTGCAGAATGTGCCGGCACCAAAGGACGCCGGTGTGGCTGGATCAGATGCCAAGGATGGCAGTGTTTCTGCAGTAAAAGCAGATTTATCAAAGGATTGTGCCCCAGGCAGAAGTAAGGAAAGTGCAACTTATACAGAGGCGCAGGCCAGACAATTGAATACAGAGGATAAGGATGTCTGGGAAGCTACGGAAATGTCTCCTTCGGATTTTATCAACCGGTGCATGACCGGGGAGGATGCAAAAGATGTAGCAGATGAAGAGACACCCTTAGAGCAGTATACTTCATCTCAGGTTGAAAGAACTCTCCGCAGGGTAAAGAGCCAGCGGGAGGATCAGAGAGAGGCAGTGGACAGGCAGGTTGCGAAGCAGGAAGAGATACAGGCCCAGACGGAAGAGGATGCCATGGTGCATCAGATCGAGAGCCAGCTTGCTTCCAGCGGACTGCCGGTAGTCAGTGACAATGTCTCTCTGGTTATGGATGCTTATGGGCTGGCATTGGAGAGCCAGAATATAAGCAGATCTGGGATGAATTTTTTAATTGGAGGAAATTATCCTCTCACACCGGAACAGATGCAGAAAAGTCAGTACACCGGCAGTCAGGGGCCGGAGATACCGGTAGAGGGATATGAACAGGTACAGGAGCAGGTAGATTCGATTCTGCAGGAGGCAGGTCTGGATGTGTCAGAGGACAATAAAAAGCAGGCTCGGTGGCTGTATGAGCAGGGCTTGCCGGTAACAGCGGAAAATATTGTGAAAATGAACCGGATCCAGGAACTGACACAGTTAGACAGCGGGACCCTTCTGGCCAGGATTACGGATCAGATGGCAGATGGTGTACTGCCGGGACAGGCGGACCTTATGGTGCCATCCAGAAAAGAAGCGGCGGAAATGGCAGAGGGACTTTTGACAACTACTGACGAGGAATTGTCAAAGGTATATGTGACAGAGGCTGATTTTATCACGGCCAAGCGTCAGTTAGAGGAGATCCGGCTGTCTATGACGGCAGAGGCAGCCCGGAGTATGGCTGCCAGAGGAATCCATCTGGATCTGACCCATCTTTCGGAGGTTGTGGAAGATCTGCGGCAGCAGGAAAAAGAAGCCAGACAGATGTTTGCCGAAGAACTGGGGATGGATCCTGGTGCGGCAGCCGTGTCACAGGTAACGGACACGCTGGGGACAGTAAAAAATGTGTTGTCATCACCGGCTCAGTGGCTGGCAGATTCAATCCAGACACCGGATGAGAAATTTGGTGTTTTGGGTGAGACTGCTGCAGCGTACAAAGAGCAGTATGAAAAGGCCGGACAGACTTATGAGGCAGTAGGAACCCAGGTCCGGAGAGATCTGGGAGACAGTCTGAACAAGGCGTTTGGAAATGTGAATGAGATTCTGGAAGATCTGGGATTAGAGACCACCGGACGCAACCAGAGAGCAGTGCGTATCCTTGGTTACAACCAGAGTGAGATCACCAAAGAGAGCGTAGAGCAGATGAAAGAGTACGATGACAAGGTAAATGCGGTGTTAGACCGGATGAAACCTCAGGTGGTGGCCAGACTGGTGAAGGATCAGGTAAATCCGCTGGAATGTTCTCTGGATGAACTGCAGGAAAAAATCAATGAAATCTATGATGAGGTAGTAGATCAGGATATTTCCTTTAAGAAATATCTGTGGAAGTTAGATCATAAGGGTAATATTTCAGAGGAAGAAAGAACCAGTATGATTGGCGTGTTCCGCCTTTTGGATAAAATAGAGAAAAGTGACGGAGCCCTGACCGGACAGGTAGTAAAGGAAGGCAGGGAACTGGATCTTGCCTCTCTGTTGTCTGCCAGCCGTTCTAAACGGGCCAGAGGAATGGATGTGGAGATCAGTGATGAGCAGGGAGCCGTAGAAGCAGCTTCTACAAAGGGAACCAGTATTTCAGACCAGATTTTGTCGGCATACGACCGTTCTCTGGCCGGTCAGTTAAAGAAGAATCTGGAACCGGATGTTTTGCTGTCAGGGGAAAATATGTCCTGGGAGCAGGCATTGGAAGCCTGTGAAGAGGCGGCCCGGGGAGAAGACATGTCTGAATTTTACAGCCACCAGGTGCAGCAGATCCAGCAGATGACAGAGGCTGAGCAAAGTGGATTGCAGGCATTTTTAGAGGAAATGGATATGCCGGCGACATTGGCAAATATGGCAGCGGCCAGAGAATTTTTCTCAGACAGTATTAAAAAGTATGATTTGTGGCAGGAAGAGGACAGCCAAGAAGTGCTGGAACATTTTGACGATCCTGAGGCGTTGGAGCAGACATACGAAAAAATCGAAGAAAAACAGGCAGATTCTATTGAGAAAGAGAGACAATCCGACGATATAACATATGATCGTGTTGTGACATTGGCCCGGATGGCAGGAAATGTGTCGTTTTACGCCAGCGTGCGGAGAAGCCAGGTATATGATGTGCCTGTCTTTACAGAGCAGGGCATTACCAGCTGCCGTGTTACCCTTCGTTCCGGAGAAACGGAAAAGGGAAGCGTGGAGATCCATATGCAGTCGGAGGTGCTTGGAACCGTAGATGCTACATTCCGTGTCAATGGAAAGCGGATAAAGGGATTTGTCACGGCACAGAAGGAAGAGGCGCTGGCCTCCTGTCAGCAGCTTCTTGATAAGTTTGAAAAGGATTTGGAAGAGTATGGTTTCACTATGGACGGTGAAAGTCTCATTCGGGGCAGCAGGACCGCTCTTCATACAGGAGAATATAAAAGAGATGTGAAGAACCGGGATTTGTACCAGGTAGCAAAATGTTTTATAACAAACATTGCAGGAAAGGATGAGACAGAATATGAAAATTAATACAAACATTAACGCCATCAGAGCGAATCTGAACTTAAACAGCGTACAGAAAAAATTTGCAGACAGTACCAACAGACTGTCTTCCGGATACCGGATCAATAAGGCGGCAGACGATGCAGCAGGACTGGCCATCTCACAGAAGATGCATGCCCAGATCCGGGGACTGCACCGGGCATCCCAGAATGGATCCGATGGTGTATCTTTTATCCAGACAGCCGAGGGAGCGTTGACAGAGATTGAATCTATGCTTCAGAGATGCCGCGAATTATCTGTGCAGGCAGCCAACGAAACCAATACCATTGAAGATAAAAAAGCACTGCAGAGAGAGATCGATTCTTTGCGGGATGAGATCGACCGTCTGTCTTCCCAGACAGAATACAACACCATGTCTTTGTTAGATGGAACCTGCTGTCGTCAGTCGTCATGCGACAATGTAGGCGTGAGCCTTGTGTCAGCCAGTGATGATGTGCCGTTGACTACTTATAAATTTTCCGTAGATCAGGAAGCGACTCAGGCAACCATGACCACTGCCGGCATCAATTTTAAGCCGGATGATGTTGTGACAAAGGATGATGAGGGAAGTATCCAGATCAATGGCGAGATCATTAAGGTAAAACAGGGTGAAACCTATCAGGATGTATATGCGACCATCCGTGATTGCTGTGAAATGATGAATATTGATGTTGTGCCGGTAGGAAACGACGGCAAAGAGTGTGACCTTTCCGATGCGGTAAACTTAAGTTTTACCAGTGTTTTGTACGGAGCATCCCAGAAGATCCAGATCACCACAGATAATGCCAATCTGGCGGCGAAACTGGGTGTGAACGGTGCGCAGGAAGTACAGGGACAGGATGCCAAGGTGACACTGGATACATCTTCCGGATTTTCCAATACAGCCACTATATTTATTGACGGAGGCCGTGTAGAAGTGTCGGACCGCGACGGATTTAACATGATCTTTGATGTGTCTGAGGCAGCAGCTGGTTCTACCGCCAATATGACTATGTTAGACGCAGGATATGTAGCGATCCAGATCGGTGCTAATGAAGGACAGACCATTGATATTTCTGTTCCACCGGTAACGGCAGAAGCGTTAAACATCCAGAACTGTAATGTATGTACCAAAGAAGGAGCAGGAAAGGCGATTTCAGCGTTTGACGACGCTATCAGCCAGATTTCCGCTATCCGTTCCAAACTGGGTGCTTATCAGAACCGTCTGGATTCAGCCATCAGCAGTCTTGATACGACGGATCAGAACCTTACAGAAGCATGTTCCCGTATCGAAGATGTAGATATGTCAGAGGAAATGACCAAGTATACACAGTACAGCGTGCTGGTACAGGCCGGTACCTCTATGCTGGCTCAGGCAAACAACCAGCCACAGACCATTCTTCAGTTACTGCAGGGCTGATAACTTTTTTTGAAAAGGGAGATAACATATGGACAAAAAGGTATTGCAGGAATTTGCAACCCGGGTGACCCAGGCTAATCCCAGTGAGCTGGTGGTAGTGATCTACGAAGCAGCCATTGCCAGTATGAAAGAGGGAAAAAAAGCGCTCTGCGACCAGAAGATAGAAGAAGCCAGAAAGGAACTGGAGCGTGCCAGAGGGATGCTGGATGAGTTGATGCGCAGCCTGGATATGCAGTATTCCATTTCTCATTATCTGAGACAACTTTACATTTTCGCCTACAGGGAATTATGTCAGAGTGTCGCATTACGCCAGCCAGAACGAGTTGATCATGCCATGGATATTCTGGAACAGCTGCTTCCGTCGTTCAAAGAGGTGGCAAAGCAGGATGACCGTGAGGCGGTAATGCAGAATGTACAGTCTATTTATGCCGGACTTACATATGGACCGGGCAGCCTCAATGAAACCACAGCCATGGGAAATGGGACAAATCGTGGATTTGAGGCTTAGGCTTCGTAAGATTTAATTTGTCTTAAAAGGTATTTGTAACGAAATGACAGGGCGTTCATCTCGTAAATATAACAGTCGATCAGATCCGGATCGGACACATTTTCAAAATTGGAGTGGACGGTTTCAAGAGATTGGTTCAGTTGATTCATCTCTTCCAGAAGCTGCTCTTTGATGTGTCTGGCCGGGTCTGTTTTTTTTATTCTCATAAAGGTCTCCTTTCGCCGTCGGTCATTTTATGTTCTGTTATCAATATAGTCCGGAATTGGCAAAAATATACAAGCAGAAAAAAATAAAAAAAGTGGTTGACAAACTTAGAGGGCATGTGCTATCGTTGGTGACACCACAAGTTGGGAGGTGAAGCTATTTCAGAACAGGATAGTCTGATCCTCATCCTGATCCTTGCCTCATTGATGGATTTACAGTGGTATAAAGTTTCTAATGGGCTGATCGTACCAGCTCTTGTTACCGGGCTTATCAGCCGGGTGTACACACAGGGAATATTCGGAACCGTTCCCTGGCTCATGGGAGTGATCCTTCCCATGATTCTATGCAGTGTTCTATATCTGATCCGGGCACTTGGTGCTTCGGATGTCAAATTATTTTCCGTGATCGGAAGTTTTGTCACATGGCAGCAGTTACTTGCTATTATGGCAGGGGCTGTAGCAGCAGGAGCCGTGATGGCTCTGGGCAAAATGTGGATGCGACGGAATATGTCATATCGTTTTCGATATTTTTTCATGTATTTGTATGGTTGTATACAGGCGAAGAAACTGCGCCCTTATTATCAGCTTCAGGTGCAGGGAGACGAAGGAGTGATCCCTTTTGCCGTGGCAGTTACCGTATCAGCTATGTATGTGTTGTATTAGAGGAGGAACCGTTATGTGCGAAGCGCATAATTAAGAATCGGTTCCGACGACCTGCCGTCTGGCGCAGGCGAGGGGGCGATACAGATTAGAGGAGGTTGTGTGGAGAAAAAGGTATTGATCTATGTGAGAGATGAGGCATACGGACGAAGACTTTTGGAGTATCTGGAAACCAGACATTCCGGTAGGATTGACTGGGAACTGGTGACAGAACGAGGGTTTGAGAGACGAAAGGATGAAAAGGGAGTGTGGCTTACGGATGATCCGGGCCAGACAGAGGATGAGGACAAAAAAGTATGGTATCTGACTGCATCAACGGTAGCGGCAGAAGGCGAGATATGCCGGTACCAGACAGCGGAAGCGTTGTATCAGGATCTGATGAAAAAGATGCCGGAATGTGAGACAGAAAAAGGTGGTATTTATAGTGTTTTTTCCCCGCAGGAAAGTCAGGCCCATACAGTGGCGGCTATGCTGGCGCTGTATTTTGGAAAGAGGAGCCGGTGTTTGTGGATCCGTATGACGCCCTGGGGAAGTGTTCTGCCGGGACAGGTGTCTTTGGCGGATGGGATATTTATGATGAAAGGTCTGGATGAAACAGAGGGAGAAAACCCTATGGTACGGTCATGGGGGAAGGTATTTGTTATGCCGGGATTTTCTCATTATGAGGACTATCTGGACTGTGAAGAAGAGGAATTTGAGGCGTTTTTGAAAGAAGTAAAAGAGGCAGGAGGATATGAGGTGGTGATTCTTGAATTTTCTTGTGTAAAAGATGGCTTTTTGCAGCTTCTGAATCTGGGACAGAGAATTTTCGTGGCAGAGGAGGAAGGAAAGTGGGGAAAAGAGAGAGGAGAGGCTTTTGAGAAAATGATAAAAAGTGATGAAAGATCCTCATTGTCCAAGATCCATAAGATTTTGTGGACGCCGGCGTGGGTGGCGGCGGCAGGAAGGCTGCAGCAGGAAGAACCGGAACAGGTGGACACGGAACTGGCAGAAAGGCTTTTTTCAGAATCGGGGGTGACAGATGGAAGCAAGAGAAATCAAGGAGCAGATCCAGAGACAGGTAATGGAACAGATTCCACCGGGCGTGTCTTTTAGTGATGAAGAATTGATGGGGGTGATAGAGCGGCAGATCCAGGGACAGGCGAGGGAAAATGATCTGAGGTTAGAGGTCAAAAAAAGTCTTAGGAGGCAGATTTACAATGCCATCCGCAAGATGGATGTGCTTCAGGACCTTCTGGAGGATGAGGACATAACAGAGATTATGGTGAATGGGCCGTCCAGTATTTTTGTGGAGAAGGATGGAAGGCTCCAGAAGACGGACAGAAGATTTGAATCTGTGGAACGGCTGGACCATATTGCCCAGCAGATTGCCTCCGGAGGAAACCGGATCGTAAATGAGTCAAATCCTATCCTGGATGTGCGGCTTGAAGATGGTTCCCGTGTGAATATCGTAGTGCCGCCGATTGCCCTGAATGGCCCGGTTATTACCATCCGTAAGTTCCCAAAAGAAGTTATGACAATGGAAAAGTTATTGGAGATGGAGGCTGTTTCCGAAGAGGCAGCGGCTTTTCTGGAAAAACTTGTAAAAGCCAGATATAACATATTCATTTCCGGGGGTACAGGAGCGGGAAAAACTACTTTCTTGAATATTTTGTCCAATTTTATTCCAAGGGAGGAGCGGATCATTACCATCGAGGATTCGGCGGAACTGCAGATACGGCAGGTGCCTAATCTTGTGCGTCTGGAGGCCAGAAATGCCAATGTGGAAGGAAAGAATCAGGTGACGATACGGGATCTGGTAAAGAGTAGTTTGAGAATGAGGCCGACCAGGATAATCGTGGGGGAAATAAGAGATGCGGCAGCAATCGACCTTTTATCCGCCATTATATGTACTATATAATAATTATATATATAACGTATATAAGGATGGAAAATATAGATTAGAGGGAGGGGCATAGGAACGATATGAACATTAAGTATAGGTTATTGTG